>Ga0123338_10002268_pt1 | contig 18024 bp, 17 predicted proteins | sample grotaG_FD_89793 | JGI IMG/M metagenome (GOLD analysis project Ga0123338, IMG submission 89793) | Glacier valley bacterial and archeal communities from Borup Fiord, Nunavut, Canada, to study Microbial Dark Matter (Phase II) -... | ecosystem: Environmental > Aquatic > Freshwater > Ice > Glacier ...
ACCCTGCTGCGGGCGGCTTCCGAGACAGGAGGCGACCGCATCCGCGAAGCTTCCCAGCAGCTGCACGATATGGAGAGCCGGGGGGATGACCTGGAACATGAGGTCTTCCGGCACATTCATAAGACCTTTATTACTCCGATCGACCCCGAAGATATTCAGGCAATCTCCAGTGCATTGGACCGGGTGACAGACGCGGTGGAGGCAATCGCGTATCGGCTACACGCCTACGGATTTACGGAAGTGCCCGAACGAATGCGGGCGCTGGCGCGGGTACTGGAAGATTGCACGAAAGCTCTGAATGACATTTTCGCCACTTTGAATGAGCATGGCGTGGAGCAGCAGGAAGTTTTAACAGCGCAATGCATTCGGGTGAACGAAATTGAAAATCAATCGCAGACGTTGGCGCGCGATGGGGTCGCGGAAGCATTCGCGCGGGTGCGGGATCCGATTGAGTTGATGCGGCTGAAAGCGATCTACGACCACTTTGAATTGGCAGGCGACCGCTGCGAAGAAGTGGCGGATTTGATGGAAAACGTGCTGGCGAAGAATAGCTGAGCATGTCGCCTCTTCAACTCGCCATTCTGGTGATCGGGCTTGCGCTGGTCTTCGATTTTGTAAACGGCTTCCATGATTCGGCGAACTCGATTGCGACCATTGTCTCCACGCGGGTTTTGACGCCCTTGCAGGCGGTGATCTGGGCTGCATTCTTCAACTTTGTTGCAGCTTTCACGTTTGGCACGGGCGTTGCGAACACGATCGGAAAGGGATTTGTGGACCCCAGTGTGATCAGCCCGTACACGCTGCTTGCGGGCGTGGCGGGCGCTGTTACCTGGGATCTTATTACCTGGTGGCTTGGGCTGCCCACCAGTTCTTCACATGCCTTGATCGGCGGGCTGGCAGGATCCGCGATGGCGCGGGAAGGGTTCCACCATGGCTTCGCGCAAAGCTTCCACGCTTTGGTGGTGGGGAAATGGCCGGAAACGCTGCTGTTTATTGTGGTGGCCCCACTTGTAGGAATGGCCGCTGCGTTCGTGATGATGATGGTTGTCTACTGGGCATTCCAGGAGGCGACGCCGAAGCACATGGACACCTGGTTCCGGAAGCTGCAATTACTTTCCGCGGCGGCACTCAGTTTTTCCCACGGCACGAATGACGCGCAAAAAACAATGGGGGTGATTACCGCGGTGCTGGTCGCGACCGGGTTCCAGAAGACCTTTCATGTGCCGACCTGGGTGATTTTCGCCGCGCATTCCGCCATCGCTTTGGGCACGCTCTCTGGGGGTTGGCGGATTGTACACACGATGGGGCGAAAGTTGACGCGCCTGAAGCCCAGAACCGGTTTTTGCGCTGAAACGGGCGCAGCAGTTTCTATTTTGTTTGCAACGCACCTGGGTCTCCCTGTTTCCACCACGCACTGTCTGGCGGGCTCGATTGCAGGCGTGGGGGCCGTGCAGCGGGTAAAAGCTGTGCGCTGGGGTGTGGCGGCAAATATTCTTTGGGCGTGGGTGTTGACCATTCCTGCAGCTGCCGTGGTTGCCTGGCTGGCGTTTGCCATTATTCACGTTCTAGACAGCAGTGTTTAGCCGGTCACTTGGATTTCAGGAATCGCTTAAAGCAATAGGACGAAAAAAATCCGGACAGCAGGAATCCCGCGGCGGCGACCAAGGTAAAGCTGCCAGGCTCCGGTACTGATGTCATTTGAAGGTTTTGCGTGACACCACTTGTGGTGACCGGCCCATAGCCTGTGATGGACGGCTCTGAAATCGCGCTCAATAGAGAATAGCCGCCATCGATTCCAATTTGCAAATTATTTCCCCGATTACGCAGGTGAATGACAGCGCTGCTGCCGCGGCTTGCAACATCCAATCCGAATATTTGTTCGGAAAGATTGAGCGTAAGAGCGGAATCCGCTTCAATAATGGCTACTGGTGTACTGCCGCTGCCGAAGATGCCTGGACTTACCAGGAGGAAGCCTGGGGATAAGCCGAGCCGGGCGGCATCCGGACTGGTAAATGGCGCGGAAACCGTACCTTCCGTATTTTCCAGCCATCCTTGTAGCAGGTACCCTGCAAAATACGTGTCGCTGGTGTTGGGAACCGAATTCAGCTTCGATATCGATGGCTCCGCTCCTAGGAGTTGCAGTCCCACTGAAGTCGGGTAAGGCGATGAGCCCCGATTGTTGGCCCCGTAGTTCCAAACAGAGAAGCTCACGTAAAGATCCGAGCCGGATTGAAAAGTGAAGGGAGGCCCCGCCGTTAGATTCAGACTGTCTCCACGCGCGTCGCTGAGCGGCGTCAGAACCAAGACCATTGTCAGCCCGGCGAGCCAGCGCAAGTTTTGCGTAGATTTCACGAGATTTGTGAACATTGTAGACATAATTTGCCCTGAAAGACATACCTCCGTTTAAAAAGGGTGATACGACCACCCGACGCAGACCTGCAATCCACTAGAATGGCTAGGCTAGATGCGGCCCTTGTCACTTTCCATCCTGATTCCCCTTTACAACGAAGAAGAATACATCCAAGCGCTGCTGAAGCTTGTGTTGGATGCGCCTTATCCCGAGGGTATGGAGTGGGAAGTTATCGTTGTGAATGATTGTTCTACAGATGGATCGGCGGAAGCTGTGGAAAGCTTTATAGCGCGGAATGGGGGTAACATTCGCCTGGTCCATCATCCGGTTAACCAAGGAAAGGGTGCGGCGATTCGTACAGCGATTGGCCTCGCCCAAGGTGAGTTTAGCCTGATTCAGGACGCCGATCTGGAGTACGATCCCAGAGAATATCCGAAACTGCTGCAGCCCTTGCTCGAAGGCAAGGCGGACGCGGTATTCGGGTCAAGATTTATGGTGGCTGGCGAACGGCGCGTCCTTTACTTCTGGCATTCGCTGGCGAATCAGATTCTCACACTGGTGTGCAACATTGCAGCAGACCTGAACTTAACGGACATGGAGACCTGTTATAAAGCGTTCCGGACCAGTCTGGTGAAGACGATTCCCTTACGCAGCAACCGGTTTGGGATTGAACCGGAATTAACCATCAAGCTGGCCCGCAGGCAAGCACGAATTTACGAGACGCCCATCAGCTATCACGGCCGAACGTATGAAGAAGGAAAGAAAATCGGGCTGAAGGACGCTCTGGAAGCGCTCTGGGTGATGCTGAAGTTCCGGTTCGGTAATGACTTGTACAACGATGTCGGGCTTGAGATTCTGGACGCGCTTTCCTATGCGCCCAAGTTCAATGCCTGGATGGCGGATACCATTTCGCCCTACCTTGGAAACCGTGTGCTTGAGATTGGGGCGGGAACAGGGAATCTGACGCGCCCTCTAGCGCACCGGCGTGAATACTATGCTGCCACTGACATTGGACCGGCGCATTTGGTCTCTCTACGGAATCGATTCGGGCACCGGCCGAATTTGGAGGTGCGGCACTGTGACGTGGAGGTGAGCAGCGACGTTCAGTATTTCGCAGGAAAAGTGGATACGGTAGTTTGCCTGAATGTGCTTGAGCATGTAGCCGGTGCCGATATTGCTGCGCGCAACCTTTACGAAGTTCTACAACCGGGAGGCGTCGCCGTTGTCCTGGTCCCACAAGGGCAGGATATCTTCGGCACGCTGGACGTCGTCTTGGGACACTACTTGCGCTATTCCGAAGCACAATTGCGGGACCGCCTGGAGCGCGCAGGCTTCACCGTAGAGCGATTTATTCAGTTCAACCGGGTCTCGCGGCCGGGTTGGTGGTTTACGGGAAAAGTTTTGCGCCGGCAGACCCTGGCGCGTTTTCCGATGCGGGTGTTTAATTCATTGGTCTGGCTCTGGCGAAAGATCGACAAGCGCCTGCCCTGGCCCGCGGTTTCGATCATTGCAATTGCGCGAAAGAACTAGGCTGCATACCCGCACTGCTAGCCGTTTTCTATAAAGCCGGTTCGCTTGCATCTTCCACGGCTTGGCGCACAGATTCTTCCACCGCTTCTTTTACGGCGTCCTTCACGGCTTTTTCCAAACGCTCTGAATTTATCTCCTGGGCAGGACCGTGGCCGGTGACTTCGCGTACAATCATGTCCAGCACAGGGCCTACCGGCGGAAGGCTTTTGGTAATGGCTTTAGCGAAACGTTTGGCAACCTTGCGAGCGGGTGGCTTTTCCGTATCAGGCGCATCGCCGCCTTCAGACATTTTCCAGTCATCTTCGAAGATGGCGGCGATCTGTGCGGCAATCTTGGAATCTTTGAACAGTACGCCCACCTCGCGCCTGACTTCCAATTCGGCAGCGCGGAGGCTTTGGCTGCCTACGAAAACCCGGCTACTGTCTCGCACTACAGACCTGGTATGCAGGCGCATGGGCGCGAGTTCGCGGGATGCGAGCTTGGTACCACGCGTCAATTTGCCGATAATTCGCACGTCTACACCCGCCTTCGCACGCTCCTCCAGAATCCGAATGATAGATGGATCACCCACTTTCGGGTCATAAATCAGTAGCTGCTTCTGCGCGCCCTGAAGAAATGCAGAGAGTTCTTTCCGGGCGTTTACGGGGCTCACTACGAAATCCGGGCTCCCCGCCTCGTACAGTTGGCGTTTTGTATCGGCCTCGAAAAGCTTAACGCCCTCTTCCACCAATTTCAGGTCTTGCGTAATTACTCCAAAGCTGCGGCTGTGCTCCATGTCCAAATAGGTGAAATTGAACGCAAGGATATACATCTCCATGCGGTCCACAATCAGAAACTTGCTGTGATATCTGACCAGATCGTCAGAGGTACGCGCCACATTCACGCCCTTGGCCAGAAGACGCATTTCTAGATTACGGAGGCTCCGCTCTCCGCCCCGATTGGTATAAGCAATCAGAGCATGGACGAATACACCGCGGTCGACAGCCCGCACAAGCGCCTTTTCTACCTCAGCGCGATCAAAGCGGAAGATTACGATTTCTACGCGCTTTTTAGCGCTATCGATTGCATCGATGAGGGGCTGAACACCAGCCCCAGGCTGGATCAGGAGCTTCAAAACATTGGCCGAGCGTGAATACCGCAATTGATTTGAACTGGCACGCTCTTGTATAGCACAGACGGGAGCATTGTCACTTTCGATACGAATGGCAGCAAGTTTGCTCAATATGCAGCAGTGACTACCCTTCGCACAGCGGTCCTGTATCTTTCTTTTCCTCTGCTTTTAGCAGGCAAGCCTCTCCTCTGGGTTGAGCCGACGGATTTGCAGAGCAGAGATTTGTTTTATGGCTCGGGCGGGAAAGAACATGAGCCCGGGGGACCGTTCACCTTCGTGAAAGAAGATCTTGACGGGACAAATCCAAAGTTCGATGTAAAGGATTCGCAAGGGAACAAGTGGAAGGTGAAACTGGGTGAAGAAACAGGGCCTGAAACCGTCGCCTCGCGCTTAGTATGGGCCGTTGGATACTTCACGAACGAGGATTATTTCCTGCCCGAAATTCAGGTGGAAGGCCTACCGGACAAGTTGAAACGTGGCCAAAAACTGCGCGTGGACGGGAGCAAGTTTGCCAACGTCAGGTTGAAGCACGGGGGCAAGGGTGAAAAGAGTGAGAGCTATTGGAAGTGGAAGGAGAACCCGTTCAACAACACGCGTGAATTAAATGGCCTCCGCGTGTTGATGGCCGTGCTGAACAACTGGGACTTGAAAGATGTCAACAATGGCATCGTGGCGAACAAGGATGGAAATGAGATTTACCTGGTGAAAGATCTTGGAGCGAGCTTTGGGACGGATCACCTGGTGCGGTCTCACGCGGTTGCCAAAGGAAACCTGATTTCCTACGATGCCTCGAAATTCATCACGAAGAGGAACGCCCAAACAGTGGATTTCGGAACGCCCGGCCGTCCTTCCCTTGCCTTTGCCGCAAACCCGCATGAGACATTTAGCCGAACCGGGATGGAGTGGATCGGAAACGATGTACCCATCGAGGATGTTCGCTGGATGGGCAACCTGTTGGGGCAACTGACACCGGTACAACTTCGCGAGGCATTTCGCGCGGGCGGCTATTCGCCAGAGAATTCTGAAGGATTCGCTCGAATTGTGGAGCGGCGCATCGGCGAGCTCAAAGCGCTCTAACCGTTACGGATTAGCTAGAGCCGTGTCTTCGGTTTGTTCAAATTGAATTTTGTAAAGCTCCGAATACTCTCCCCCCAGAGCGCAGAGTTCTTCGTGTGTTCCCTGCTCCACGATGGCACCGTCTTTCAACACATAGATTACGTCCGCGTGCCGAATAGTGGCTAAGCGGTGGGCAATGATGATGGCGGTTTTTCCCTCCATCAACTTGTCGAGCGCATCGAAGACCAGCTTTTCGCTTCCAGCGTCCAGGCCGGAGCTGGGCTCATCCATGATCAGGATGGGCGAGTTACGAATCACGGCACGGGCAATGGCGATGCGCTGGCGCTGGCCGCCAGAGAGCGTAACGCCCCGCTCGCCGACCATAGTGTTGTAGCCTTCGGGCATTTTTTCAATGAACTCATGAGCATTCGCCAGTTCTGCTGCTTTCAGAATTTCCTCGCGGCTGGCCTCAGGTTTCCCGTAAGCAATGTTCTGCCAGATGGGCACATGAAACAGCACCGTTTCCTGCAGGACGAAACTAATCTGTTGGCGCAGTGATTTTTGGCGCAGGTCACGGATGTTCAGCCCATCCAGGAATATATCGCCCGAAACTGGATCGTAAAAGCGGGGAATCAGGCTGGCGATCGTACTCTTGCCTGCTCCTGTCGGGCCCACGAAAGCGGCAACCTGACCGGGGCGGATATGAAAGCTGACATCCTTGAGAATAGGCTGATCGGGCTGGTAGTGGAAGCTAACTTTGCGGAACTCCAAGTCTCCTTTCAGCGGGGGCGCGTTTTTGGCACCGCGCTTATCCAGAACTTCGCCGGTGGTGTCCAGCAGTTCTCGGATGCGCTCGTATCCCACCGTCGCTTTCGAATAAGCGTCAGTCATTTTCGAGAGCTCCTGCATGGGTTTGTACATTTTTCCCAAATACAGGATGAAGATAACCAGCGAGCCCGGAGACAGCGTTCCCGCCAGGACCATGCGGCCGCCGAACCAGAGCACCAGGCAGGTACCGACGGCTACCGTAACTTGCACCAGGGGCGAGAGCTTTGCTTTCAAGCTTCGTGCCTTCAGCGCCATATCGACGCTTTCCAGACTTTCCGCTTCCAGGCGGCGCTGTTCGTAGTCTTCGCGGGCAAACGCGCGGACCACCCGAATGGAGGTGATCATTTCCTGAATAGTGGAGACAATTTCACCCTCCTTCTTGCGCAGTTCGCGGGAGGCTTTCTTGATGCGACGGGTGAAAGTGTAAACCAGGACACCAAGGACAGGAGCGACGGAAAGCGCCACCAGTGTAAACCGCCAGTTCAGGTAGAACATTACGCCCACCATTCCGGCGAGCGTGATGGCGTTCACCATGACGCTTAACAATCCACTGGTGATAAACGTCTGGACAGAATCGATATCGGTGGTGACGCGACTGATCAGATCGCCCGTGCGTTTTTGATCGTGATACGCCAGCGAGAGGCGCTGGATATGGGAATAGACGGTACGCCGCAGATCGTGCATTACCCACTGGCCAACGCTGGTAGTGACGTACTTTTCGCCGTAAGAGCAGAGCGCGTCAAAGATAGCGATTACGAGAACGGCACCGGCGGCGAACCGCAGCAACGCCAACTTGTCATCGCCCGCCCAATGAGCGAGGAATTGATTCAGCCAGCCGTGTTCGGGTTTGTTTCGCAAAACATTGTCGAGCACCACCTTCAGCGGCCAAGGCTGCAACAGATCCGCTATGCCTTCCCCTGTAACCGCTACAAGACCGAATGTCAGCGCTTTCCAGTGGGGCTTCAGAAGCTGTTTGAAACTTAGCGAATTCTGCCCGTCACTTAACATTCTTTATTTCTCTTCAGTATGCTTGACGGACGATGGCAGTCGTTCATCACGCAAGATGGACAGTATCGATTATGGGGGCCAAATGAGTAAACTCTCGCTTAGTATCATACTGAATCAGGAATGCCCGGAATTCCGTTGAAAGTAATGGCTCTCAGGTAACTCACGTTGCGACGCGTTTCCCTTGGGGGCAACTTCTTTCTTGGGAGGATGGCCCTGACCTGGGGTTGTTTCACGCTCTGGATAATCTGATCGCTCAGGGCAAAGTGTCCGCAATGGTTGCAATTTCGATCGGCAACGGCAGCGGCGATGGACAGGGCAGTGAGCGCGGGCTGGAGTATGACACCATGTCGCCGCTCTATGCGGAGTTTGTCGAGAAGGAAGTTCTGCCCCTTGTGGAGAGGCAATGCAGGGTGAAGTTGACGAAAGATCCGGAAGGCCGCGCCACGATGGGCAGCTCCGGCGGGTCCGCGGCGTTGATCATGGCGTGGTACCGCCCCAACCTTTGTCACCGCGTTCTTACTTACTCAGGTACTGATGTGAACCAGCAATGGCCGGTGAACCCGGAGAGCAAACATGGCGCACGGGAGTTTCATGAACATTTGATTCCGGCCAGTGCAAAGAAGCCGATGCGGCTCTGGATGGAGGTGGGCGACCGGGACAACTTCAGCGCCTATGACGATTATGACGATTGGGTGCTTGCCAATGAGAATATGGCGAAGGTACTGGCGGCCAAGGGATATCACTACCAGTTTGTGTTTGCGCGCAATGCCGGGCATACGGACCGCGCGGTAAAACAGCAGACTCTGCCGGAAGCGTTGGAGTATATCTGGCAGGGGTACCCGCCAGCCGGTTCAGGAAAGTAATTCGGGCGCGCTCGGATTCCGGCGCGCTCAAATTCCGGCGTACCAGGAATATCCGCTTTCGGGTGAGGCCGAGCCCAAGCCTTTGCCGAAAGATTTCAGACTATCCGTCACGGTAAGGCGCGTGAGGTACTTCACGCTCTTGTAACCCAGTTGCCTGGGAACGCGCATCCGTAGGGGACCACCGAATTTAACGGGTAGTTCGCGGCCGTTCATGGTGTGGGTGATCAGAGTCTGCGGATGAAGAGCATCGGCCATGTCAATGCTTTCCCACCAGCCGCGTTGTATGGAGCGATAAACGACATACCGGGCTTGCGGAAGAGTTCCTATCTTTTCCAAAAGGTGGGCAAGAGGCGCACCACTCCATTCGGCGATATACGACCAGCCCTCTTCGCACGCCAGATGAGTAATCTGCTTGCTGACGGGAAAACTCCTAATTTCCGCGAGCGAGAAGAAACCGGGGTGCGCCACCAAACCATCGATGGCAAGGTTCCAGTCGGAAAAACCAGCTTGCTGGGAGCGCGTAAAGGCCGCGCCGAGCGCGCCTGTTTCGTTAGCGAAGGGAAATTTAGAAATTTGACCGGGAGCGAATTCGCGGGCGAGCGAATGGCGGGTCAGGAGCCTTTGAGTGGCATAGGTCAGCGTTTCGCCGGGGCCGTAGACACCGCCCGCATCGGGGGGAACCAGGCCATACCGCTGAGCAAGATTTGCGGCAACGGCCAGGCCAGAGGCACCGGCGGCGGTCGCGAGAGCGGTGGTGATGAGTTGGCGTCGGGAGATTTTGCTCATGCCTGATCCTTCCGTAAGGAGGGGTGTGTGGAGGAGTTTCCGGTGATCATGCCCCGCATGCGAGCAAGAAATCCAGTGCGGCTCACCATGGCGATGTGAACGATGACGAAGAGGACCAGCAACACAGAGACAAAGAAGTGGAGTGTGCGCGCGGATTGCTGGCCGCCCAGAAGCGTGACGGTAGCTGGAAATACGGACGCGATGGCGGGGGACATCGCCAAGCCCGTCCAGATGACGGCGGGGAAGAAACCGAAGATGACGCAAAGGTATGTCAGCCTTTGCAGGAAGTTGTAGGACGTTTGCGAAGAAAGCGCAGCGGGGGCGGGCAGAAGATTGCGGCGGAAGTGGCCGGTGACGAAGCCATAGGTCACGTAAAGTAAACCGGTCAGGACAGAGGCCCAGGCAGCTTGGAAGTGAAGATAGCGGCTCCAGCCGTTCTGGTCCCGCAGGACGTAGCTGTAGCCGGTAGGCACACTGGCTCGGGAGGCGGGGAGCGGCAGCTTGAAGAGGGGAGTATCTAAAACATTGCCGCTTTCGCCCCAATAGAAGCGGGGATGCGAGAGAAGGATTTCCAAGCCGGTGACAAGCAGTGCAAGAAAGCATAAAGCGGTAAGCCAGTGAGTGACGCGGACGAGGGCGGAGTGGCGCGGGCGTTGGGCAGCAGCCGATGCGGATAAGGGAACCCACGTGGAAGCGGCCATTTGCGGAGATTGTAGCATTTGGCGCGCAAAGGCTTAGTTTGCGTTAGAGTCCCGAAAACTGAAGAGCACGTTCTAACAGTTCTTTTTTTAACATTCGTTCCGGTACACTGCCAGAATCAGCAATTTGAATCAACATATCCGCTGCAATCTCAGGCGGTGCCAATGGTGCGGCATCAACCAAAATTTGAACAGCATCTATCAATTTTGGCCGCTCTTGCGAGTAGGCAAATAAATTGAGAAAAAGAAAAACACAGATCAGGCTCGCGAACCTTAGGAACCTACTTTTTACGCAGTATCTCTTCCACATACTAAGGTCACCTTCACCCGCCCTATCTTGTCCTGACGTGGCTTTGCGAAGATCCTATGAAGAGATCGACGTTATCTTTTAGTCTGGAGTTCAAGCATACGCAAACCAAGTACAGTTAGACGCTTGCTTTCGTAAGTCGCTACTGTTCGCATGCCGACAGACTATGATCTTTAGATCATGACAGTAGGTTCGGGTGCAAGGCTCTCCCGCGCGTTGGGCACGTGGGATCTGACTTTACTTGCTGTTGTGGCCGTGGTGAACCTCAACGTGGTTCCCGTGATTGCGGCCAACGGCCGGGGGACCATCTGGCTTTGGCTGGCTGCGCTACTTTTTTTCTTTCTGCCGCAAGGAGTTGCGGTGATTGAGCTTTCACACCATATACCTGGGGAAGGCGGCGCATACTTATGGGCTCGCCACGCATTCGGTGAATTCCATGGCTTCCTGTGCGGATGGCTGTACTGGACCAGCAACATGTTCTTCGTGCCCACCCTATTGTTCTACCTGAGCGGGATTCCGGCTTACTTTGCGGGCACTGCGGTTCAGGGCCTGGGGGAAAACCGGCTTTTCTTCTTCGCGGTGACCGTGGGTTTGCTGTGGTTAACAATTTGGGCCAATGTGCGCGGCTTAAAAGTGGGCAAATGGATTAGCAATTCGGGGGGCGCCGTCACCGTTGTGCTTGCTCTTGTGCTGATCGGGCTGGGCGTGTTCACGGTGGTGAGACAGCACACGGACCTGAGCCTTTCGACTTTCGCGGTGCGGCAAGGCGAATGGCACGTGATCTCACTATTCGGAGTGGTCTGCTTTGCTCTGGTAGGGCTGGAGCTGGGTTCGGTAATGGGCGACGAAATTCGCGACCCTAAGCGATCTCTGCCTCGCGCTGTGCTGGGTGGCGCCTTGCTGGCCGGCTTTCTTTATGTGGGGGCAACGCTATCGATTCTGATTGCGGTTCCACCGAAAGAAATCGCAGTGCTTCAAGGAGAATTGCAGGCGATCGGGCGGATGGCTGCCGCGGAAGGATTCGGATGGCTGGTGGTTCCGGTGGCGGTGCTGCTGGTTGGGTCAGTCGCTGGATCCGTTTCGGCGTGGGTGGCGGGCTCGGCGAGAATGATGTTCGTCTCAGGGCTGGACCGGTACCTACCCCGCAAGCTGGGTGAAGTTCACCCGGTGTACCGAACGCCGCATGTCGCGTTATTGGTATTTGGCACACTTTCTACCCTGATTATCTCCATGAGCTTCGCGGGAGCAGGCGTAAAGGAAGCCTACCTCACCCTGCTGGATCTATCGCTGGTCTTGCAGAACCTGGCGTACCTTTACATATTTGGGGCGCTTGCCCGCGTGGCGTTTGGGTCACGCCGCGTGACTTATCTTGGCACGGGAGTGACCCGAATCGCCGCTGTGAGCGGGCTGGTTACCACGGCCATTGGAACTGCGGTGGCGTTTGTGCCTTCGCGCCAGATTTCCTCCGTTGCGGCCTTTGAAAGCAAATTGCTTGGAACTTGCGCGATATTTCTGGGGGTTGCGGCTGGTCTGTTCCGCTACTACTCACGCCGCCGGTAGGGCCCCTGGGGCGGTACATTGAAGTCAGGGGACCTGAACCACGCATTCACATTCACATTCGCATGCTCATGCAACGGGCAAGGTGCTGAGCTGGTCGCTTCTGGCAACTTCGCTATTCGTTGCGGTGGAAGTTACCGCGGGGCTTCGCTCGCACAGCCTGGCACTGCTTTCGGATGCGGGACATAACGCCACAGACGCGCTGGCGCTGCTACTGGCCTGGGTAGGTGTGTGGTTTCAAGACCGGCCGGCAGATCATGTGAAGACCTTCGGCTATCAGCGGGCCGGTGTTCTGGTTGCGTTTGTGAACGCGCTGACATTGCTGGGACTCTCCGGGTGGATCTTCGTTGAGGCTTATCAGCGCATGCGCAATCCGGAAGCGGTACAGCCCGCGGTCATGATCGGCGTGGCGATCTTAGGATTGCTGCTGAATGGCGGAATTATGATGGGCCTAAACCAGGCGCGTCATAACGATCTCAATATCCGAAGCGCCTTCATCCATATGCTGGGAGACCTGTTGGGGTCGGCTGCGATTGTGGTGGGTGGTGCGGTGATATATTTCACCGGGCTGTTGCAGATCGACACGGTGCTTTCCGCGGTGATTGCGGCTTTGATCGTGTATACAGCGTGGGACGTCACCAAGGAGAGCCTGAACATTCTTCTGGAAGGGCTTCCGCGGGGGTTGAGCCTGCATGATGTGGAAACTGCTCTAGCTGGGGTTGCGGGCGTGCTGGATGTTCATGACCTGCACATCTGGAGCTTAGGTTCAAATAGCCGCGCGATGAGCTGCCATGTAGTGATTGAGGATCTTCCGCCTTCTGAAAGTGACACTATCCTGCGCCGAATCACTGCCGTGCTGGAACATGATTTCCAGATTGGGCATTCTACTGTTCAGTTCGAGCACGTGGGCTGCGTGGTATCGCGAGAGGGCTGCGTGATTGCGGTAGGTCCAGCGCACGGGCATGCGCACCATCATCATTAGGCTTTGCGCAGGATCAATACCTGTTGGCCCGTAAGCTCGTCAAGCCGCGAAGCTTCGCGCAAACCGGCGGCTGCGGCGAGCTCGAGAAAATAATCCATATCAACGTCGATGCGCGTTTCATTGCCACGGTATTTCTCGCCGGGCAGAACCGCAGTGTGAATGCTGAAGAGTGCGTGGCCGCGTGTGCTCAATACCCGGGCCGATTCACGAAGGTAATGGACGGCGTCGGGCTCCAGCAAGTGGGTAAACACAGAAGCGGCGATAATTACATCCGCCTGGCCGTCTTCGCACGGGAAACGGAATTCTGAGGTCTGAAGAGATCCATTCGGGTTGTACTCGCCGGAATAGAGGTCATAGCAATGAAATTCCGCTTTGCCGTTCCGCCACGCGGGAGCGAGGAAGTTGTTACACCATTCAATGTTGGCGGGAATGACATCGAACCCGATATAGCGAGTCACCGACGAATTGTTCAACAGCACCCGTGGGGCGCGGCCGCAGCCGCAGCCAATTTCGAGAACGGTGGCCTCTTCAGGGCAAAAGCGTGAAATGAACTGACCCCAAGCGTCACCTACTACCAGAAACTGTTCCAGCGTGGCCCCACCCACACTCCACAGGAGCGAAAACGGAGGGAGAGGCACAATTCCCTTCCAAACCGCGTACGCGGCGTAGGTGAGGGAACCCTCGTTAGGCTGAATATTCGAAATAGAGGTCTGACTCATCGGAACGGTGATTTTAGCAGACCTGACTCCGCCGAACTAATCAGACAGTACAATCGAGGGTGTGGCATTGACAGCTCATCCTGAAACGTTCTTGCAGGCATCCTCCGTGGGCGCCGTCATTCAGAATTACCTGTACACGTATCCGCTAAAAGCGTTTATCAATCCCCACCACGCATTTCTGGATTTGACTCCGCACAATGCTCTAGTACTGCTGACCGCGCCCGGGTTGCTGGATCACAACGTGGGAACGATTATCAAGGGCTGGCTATGGAAAGGTGACGCGCTTAAGTTGTATGAGATGGCCTACCACGCCGAGGGCGACGTGCTGGAGCTTGGGACCTATGCCGGGCTCAGCACCTGCATTCTGGCGCAAGCGGTGATCGATTCCGGCCGGGATGGGCGAGTAGTGCCGATCGATATAGCAGATTTCGGCTGGAAATTGAATGCGGATCTGAACCAGGTAAGCCAGCGAATCGATTTCCATTTGGGCCCGGCGATAGAAAAGGTGCAAGGCTTGATCAGCGCGGGGCGGAAATTTGGGTTTGCGTTTGTCGATCACTCCCACACTTATGAGGAAGTGGCTGCCATTTGCCCCCTGCTGGACAAAGTGATGACCCCGGGATCTTTCGTGCAATTTCACGATTACAACGATCCGCGAAATGGGCAAGAGCCGGATTATGGCGTCTGGCAGGCGGTGGCGGATACCCTGTCGCCTTCGTTCCAGTTTTATGGTGTCTACGGATGTTCCGGTCTATACCGGTTCACCGGGTAGGGCTCGATGAGTATCTCTAGGCGAACAAGTCTTTTACGCGTTCGAAAATTCCCTTTCCGGCAGGCTCGTTATCTTTGGGCAGGGTGTCGTGCAACTGTTCAAACAGCTTACGCTGTTCGCGATTAAGCTTGCCTGGAGTTTTTACCTGAACGTGAATCACAATGTCCCCTCGTGAGTGACCGTTCACCTGAGCGATGCCCTGCTTCTTCAGGCGGAATTGCGCTCCATTCTGTGTGCCTTCCGGAATTTTCAGAACTGTGGGTTCGCCGAGTGTGGGGATCATAATTTCCGCCCCCAGGGCAGCTTGAGCGAAATTGACCGGGATGGCACAGTGCAGATCGTTTTCGTGCCGCTCAAAGAAGGCGTGTTCTTTCACCTTGAGAAACACGTAAAGGTCGCCCGTGGGTCCCCCGTTGGGGCTGGGCTGACCTTCGCCCGAAAGCCGGAGACGGTTACCGTCGGCGACGCCGGCCGGGATGGTCACTTTCAACTTGCGATTGACCAGAACCATACCTTGACCGCGACAATCCCGGCAAGGGTTCTTGATGACTTTGCCCGCCCCACCGCACTGATTGCAGGTGCGGCGGACCGAAAGAAAACCCTGCTGGTACAGCATTTCCCCGCGACCTTTACATTGCGGGCATGTCGCGGAAGAAGTGCCGGGTTCGGCACCCAACCCTTGGCAATGGCCACACTTTTCCTGGCGCGGCACCTGAATTTCCGCGGTCATTCCGAACGCGGCATCTTCAAAACCAATCTGCAGGTCGTACCTGACATCTTCGCCGCGCATGGTGCGATTGCCACGCTGCCCACGGCCGCCTAAAATGTCGCCAAAACCGAATTGGTTAAACAGATCGCCCAGATCGAAGCTATTCGGATCCGCTCCTCCTCCCTGATCCATCTGTTGGATGCCGGGGTGGCCGAAGCGGTCATAAGTCGCGCGCTTTTGGCCATCGGAGAGCACGCTGTAAGCCTCCGCGGCTTCCTTAAATCTTTCTTCCGCATCGCGGTTGTCGGGATTGCGGTCGGGATGGTGTTGTAGCGCTAGCTTGCGGTACGCGCTCTTCAATTGTGCGTCATCGCAATCGCGCCCGACGCCGAGCACATCATAATAATCGCGTTTCGTCACGGTCATAGGCTGCTTGGTTAATTTTTGAAACGAACTACGGACGGACTGCGACTTTCACCATGCTGGGGCGAAGGAGTTTCCCCTTAAACCGGTACCCGCGCTGAAAATCGCTCAGGATGGTGTGATCTGGCGAGTCTTCCGTCTGCACTTTCTCAATTGCCTGATGAATATGCGGATCGAACTTCTCCCCCGCGGTTTCAATTGGCTCCAGACCTAACTTCTTCAAGCTGTCTACCATGCGCTGGTAAATCATCTCCACTCCCTTCGCATAGTGCTTATCGGCAGTTTCAGTCTTCAGCGCTATGTCGAAGTTGTCGAGCACCGGCAGAATTTCGCGCAGAGTCTCCATCCCCGCGTACTGGGAAAATTCAGCCCGATCACGCTCGCTGCGCTTACGGAAATTGTCGAATTCTGCCTGCAAGCGCAGGACGCGGTCCTGCAAGTCCGTTTTTTCATGCACTAACTGGTCCCGTTCGGACGTCAGCGCGGTGACTTCAGCGGCAAGTTGCACACCGGACAGGTCTTCCACGTAATTCGTATCGTTTGAATATCCGGCACCCTGTCCGGAATTGGCGTTATCGGATTGCATATCTGAAACGTTTGGTTTGGAAGGATCGTTAATCACGGCAATTTTTAGGGTAACAGGCACTTCAATCGGGACAAAGCGGCGGCCCGGTAAGAATTAAGTTTGAGCGCGCTCAAAAGCCTGGCCCAAATGCAGAACAGAGGCGACCACTCTTTCATATTGCATGCGGACGGGGCCAAGCACGGCTATTCTGGCAATCAGGCCTCCGGGCAAAGGAAGCGAAACACCAATCAAAGCAAGCTCTTTCATGGCCGGATGGGCATCTTCGAGCCCCACGTGAACGCCAATTTGGCCGTTCGATGGTTCCAGAAAGCGGTCCAGCAGTTCCACTACGCGCTTTTTCTCTTCCAAAGCCCGAAAGAGATCACGCATTCTCTCTCTAGTGAGATGAAGATCGAGCCCAACAAGATTCGACGCCCCTTCCATGTGGATCCAGGGCTGGTGATCCACTTCCAGCAATCCTTTTTGATAGAGCACCGTGAGTTGAGTAAGAACGGCGTCGTATTCTGCCCGCTGCTCGTCCATGCGGCTCAGCAGTTCCCGGCGGGCATCGCTCAGCTTCCATCCCGCGAAATTGCGGTTCACGTAGTTGCGGAGAGAGCCTAAATCGTCAGGCGTCATCATCTCGTCCAGGGTGACCACGCGATTGCGCACCATGCGGTCGCGCGTGGCGAGAATCATCAGCACCCGGCGATCAGAAAGGCCAATCAGCTCTATATGTTCAAGTTCCTGGTCAGTCCCAGGCAACGCCGCCGCAATTCCGCAATTGCGCGTCATCTCCGCCAGAACCTGCGAAGTGCGCTGAATGCAGGCTTCCACCGACGTGGCACCATTGATTTCGTGAATTAGGCCAGCAATTAACCGCGCGTCGTGAGTGCCCGGCATGGATCGGGTGTTGATGGTGGAAACGTAAAGCCGAAACGCCTTTTCCGTGGGGACGCGGCCTGCGGAAGTATGCGGCTGATCGAGATACCCGGCTTCCGACAAATCCGCCATTACATTGCGGATAGAGGCCGCGCTCAAACCGGAAGTGCTGAGGCGCGACAGGGTACGTGAACCTAATGGCTCGCCGTTTTCGATATAGGCGCGCACCAGGGAAAGCAAGATTTCCCGCTCCCTTGGCCGCAAAGCACTTTCCTGCTGCAGCACTTGTGTCTGTAACCTCTTGTAATCATTGTAATCCTTCTGAAAACAAGGACGCAATAGCACAGTTCACCGGCAGAGGTACAAGCTTGATAGACTGACAGTTTCGTTTTCAAGAAAGGGAGCCGGGCGATTGGGTTTAATCAGAGGCATACTAAGGGTTTATAGCTGGCTCTTCGAGGCGGTGCTCTGCGCCATGGCCATTGCCGTGGCGGCCGTAACAGTGCTTAGCGGCGATCTGGATTTGAAGCTCGGCTGGCTCCCCTGGGATTCCAAGAACGCGACGGCGTGGTTATTCGGCTTCGGTTTGTTAGGTCTGTTTTTGATTCTGCTGGCGGTAGCCGGACGTTTGCGAATCCTACTGTTCCTTTTCGCGCTGGGCGTTTTTGTTTTGTTGGTGAAGGGCTTCTTCTATGGCTTGGGCTACTCGTTCGAGAATGCAGGACAGGCACTGAATGCGCTGATTTTGATAGCAGGAGCGTTTATTGCCTGGTTGGGAGCCTGGCCGTGGGGCGGCGCCCGGCGGAACGTTCGATCCAGCCGTTAGATGGGAGCGTCCATCGCGAAAACGCTAAGAGCTCTGCGTAGCGATCTATCCA
>Ga0123338_10002269_pt1 | contig 18021 bp, 13 predicted proteins | sample grotaG_FD_89793 | JGI IMG/M metagenome (GOLD analysis project Ga0123338, IMG submission 89793) | Glacier valley bacterial and archeal communities from Borup Fiord, Nunavut, Canada, to study Microbial Dark Matter (Phase II) -... | ecosystem: Environmental > Aquatic > Freshwater > Ice > Glacier ...
ATGGCGCTCAACGTCGCCGACTACGGCTACGTGCTCGAGAACGGCCGCATCGTCATGGAAGACACCTGCGAGCGGCTGCGCGAGAAGGACGACATCAAGGAGTTCTACCTCGGCATGAAGGAAGCGGGAGCGCGGGGAGAGCGGCGATGGAAGAAGAAGAAGACATGGCGGTGACGTCGTGAAGGGCTTGTGGAACGCGGCCGCCCTGGAGCCGGAGACGCGCGTCGTCGTGCCCGGCGAGACGATGACGGCGGTGTTCTGGAACGCCGCCGCGCAGCGGGGCGACCGCGTCGTCATGCGCGAAAAGCACATGGGCCTGTGGCGCGAGTGGACCTGGTCCGCCACCGCCACTGCCGTGCGCGAGATCGGCGACGGCCTGCTCTCGCTCGGCTTCGCGGCCGGCGAGTGCGCCTCGATCCTCGCCAATACCGTCGTCGAATGGGTGCTCGCCGACATCGCCGTGCTGTCGTGCGGCGGCGTCTCGAACGGCATCTACCCGACCGACGCGCCGGCGCAGGTCGAGTACCTCTGCGCCGATTCGCGCACGAAGATCCTCTTCGTCGAGGACGACGAGCAGCTCGACAAGGCGCTCGCCGTGCGCGACCGCCTGCCGCTGCTCGAGACCCTCGTCGTCTTCGACACCGACGGCCTGCGTGATTTCGCCGACGCGCGCGTGCTGTCGCTCGCCGCCCTTCGCGAGCGCGGCCGCGCCCACGCCGCGGCGCATCCGCGCGAGCTCGACGAGCGCATTGCCGGCTGCAAGCCGGGCGACCTCGCGATCCTGGTCTACACGTCGGGGACGACGGGCAAGCCCAAGGGCGCGATGCACTCGCACCACGGCATCGTCTTCACCGTGCGCGGCTACAACACCATCATTGCCCAGGACGAGAGCGACGAGCGGATGTGCTTCCTGCCGCTCTGCCACATCGCCGAGCGGCTCGGTGGCGAGTACTTCGCTCTCTACACCGGCTCCGTGCTCAACTTCGTCGAGAACCCGGAGACGATCCCGGAGAACGTGCGCGAGATCGCGCCGACGGTGTTCACCGCGGTGCCGCGGATCTGGGAGAAGTTCTACTCGAGCGTGGCCATCGCGCTGCGCGAATCGGGGCGCGGGCAGCAGGCCGCCTACGCCTGGGCGATCGGCGTCGGCCATCGCGTCGCGGCGCGGGTGCTCGCGGGCGAGCCGGTCGGAGCGGTGCTGAAGCTGCAGTTCATGGTGGCGCGCCTGCTCGCGCTCGACAACGTGCGCCGCTCGATCGGCATCCACCGCGCCCGCTTCTGCGTCACCGGCGCGGCACCGATCTCGCCGGAGCTGGTGCGCTGGTACCTCGCCCTCGGCGTGCCGATGATCGAGGTCTGGGGCATGACCGAGAGCTGCGGCGCTGCCACCTACACGCCATCGGCGCGCATGAAGCCGGGATCGATCGGCCCGGCCTGCCCGTACAACGAGGTCCGGCTCGACGCCGCCACCGGCGAGCTGATGATCCGCGGCGACAACGTCTTCATGGGCTACCTCAACCAGCCGGAGAAGACCGCCGAGACGATCGACGGCGAGGGCTGGCTCCACACCGGCGACGTCGGCACGCAGGACGGCGACGGGTATTTCCGGATCACCGATCGCATGAAGGACATCATCATCACGGCCGGTGGCAAGAACATCACGCCGAGCGAGCTCGAAAACGAATTGAAGTTCTCCCCCTACATCACCGACGCGGTGGTCGTCGGCGACCGGCGCGCCTACCTCACGGCGATCGTCATGATCGACCTCGAGAACGTCGAGAAATTCGCCCAAGACCGCGACGTTCCCTTCAGCAACTACGCCAGCCTCACGCGCGCCAAGGAAGTCCAGGAACTGATCGACGGCGAAGTCGGCCGCGTCAATGCCAAGTTCGCGCGCGTCGAGCAGATCAAGAAATTCTGGCTGCTCGAGACCCAGCTCAGCGCCGAAGACGAGGAGCTGACGCCGACGATGAAGCTGAAGCGAAAGCTCGTCGAGAAGAAGTACGCCGAGCGCATCGAGGCGATGTACCGCGCCTGAGTCGCCAGCCCGATTTGAACGACTTGAATCAACACAGAAGGAGACTCTCCATGAAGAACTTCGTCGCCGCCGCGGCGCTCGCCGCTGCCGCCGCCGGCCCGGCGCTCGCCGCCGAGCAGCAGGGTGTGAGCAAGACCGAGATCGTGATCGGCTCGATCCAGGACCTGTCGGGGCCGCTGGCCGGCTTCGGCAAGCAGGACCGGCTCGGCATGATGCTGCGCGTCGACGAGATCAACGAGCAGGGCGGCATCAACGGTCGCAAGCTGCGCCTCATCGTCGAGGACCACGGCTACGACCCGAAGAAGGCGGTGCTGGCGGCGCAGAAGCTCGTCAATCAGGACAAGATCTTCATCATGGTGGCGCACATCGGCACGGCGCAGAACAACGCCGCCATGCCGGTGCAGTTCGAAAAGAACGTCGTCAACTTCTTCCCGGTCACGGCGGCGCGCGAGATGTACGAGCCCTTCAACCGCCTCAAGTACGCCTTCGCCGCCACCTACTATGACCAGGTGCGCACGGCGATGCCCAAGCTCGCCAAAGACAAAGGCGCCAAGAAAATCTGCACCATCTACCAGGACGACGAATTCGGCCTCGAGGTGCTGCGCGGCGGCGAGGCGGCGCTCAAGACCATGGGCACCGAATTCGCGGAGAAGACGAGCTACAAGCGTGGCGCCACCGACTTCTCTTCGCAGGTGGCGCGCATGAAGGCTGCCAATTGCGATTTCGTGCTGCTGGGCACCATCATCCGCGAGACCATCGGCACCATCGCCGAATCGAGGAAGACCGGCTTCTCGCCCACCTTCATGGGCTCGAGCGCGAGCTACACCGACCTTATCCACAAGCTCGGCGGCAAGGCGATGGACGGCCTCTACGCGACCATGACCGTGCAGAACCCGTACACCGACGAAGCGTCGAAGCAGATCAACTTCTGGGCCAACAAGTACAAGACCAAGTTCAACGAAGACCCGACCGTGTTCTCGATCTACGGCTACAACGCCGTCGACGCTTTCGCTCGCGCCGCTAGCAAGGCCGGCCCCAACCTCACGACCGACAGCTTCATCAAGGCCATGGACACGATGGTCTTCGAGAGCGACATGTTCGGCAGCGCGCCGGGCAGCTTCTCTCCGACCAAGCATCTCGGCAGCGACCTGTCGCGGCTGTCGCAGATCCAGGACGGCCGCTGGAAGGTCGTCTCCGAGTACATCAAGCCGAACTGACCCCGGCACGGCGAGGGTCCCGCGCCGGGCGGTACAGTCCGGCGCCCATGACCGCCGCCGCCGACCGCCTTCCCGCGTTCATCACGCTGTTGCGCACGCCGCGCTCGCCGCGCACCGTCGCGTGCTGGCTGGCGCTCTGGCTCGCCGCGGTCGGCAACCTGGCGCTCTGGCGGGCGCTGCTGAAGATCGGCGGCAGCGCGTCGACGCCGCTCAACCTGCTCGGCACGTTCGTGGTGGTGCTCGCCGCCATCACGGCTCTGATGGCGCTGCTCGCCTGGGGCCGCGGCTGGAAGCTCGTGTGGATCGCCGTGCTCGTGGCGGCCGGCGTCGCCCAGCATTTCATGCTGACGTACGGCGTCGTCATGGACAGCGCCATGCTCGCCAATACCGCGCAGACCGATCCGCGCGAGATGCGCGACCTGATCGGGCTCGCCTTCGTCGGCAACATGCTGCTGGTGATCGCGCTGCCGGCGCTGCTCGTGGCACTCGTGCCGGTGCGGCGGACGCCGTGGTGGCCGCAACTGTGGAAGAACACGGCGCTGTTCGCGGGCGCCATCGCGGTCACGGCAGCAGCGTCTTTCGCGATGTTCAGCCAGCTCGCGCCGATCGTGCGAACGAACATGAACCTGCGCTACATCGTCAACCCGATCGCCGGCTTCGGCTCGGCGATCTGGATCGCGGCCGCGCCGATGTTCAGGATGACCCGGGGGCTGGTGCCGATCACCGCCGGCGCCGCGCTCGGCCCCGGCTACGCAGCGCAGGACAAGCCGCCGCTGCTGGTGGTCGTGGTCGGCGAGACCGCCCGCGCCGACCACTTTGCCCTCAACGGCTACCCGCGCCCGACGACGCCCGAGCTGGCGGCGCGCGGCGTCTGGAGCTGGTCCGACATGCGCTCGTGCGGCACCGACACCCGAGCCTCGGTGCCGTGCATGTTCTCGTCGCTCGGCAAGGCCGGCTTCGAGAAGCGCAAGTCCGAACACGAGAACCTGCTCGACGTGCTGCAGGCCGCCGGCCTCGCCGTGCTCTGGCTCGACAACCAGGCCGGCTGCAAGGAGGTCTGCGCGCGGGTGCCGAGCGCTTCGACCTCGGACAGCGCCGCCGACGTCGCTGCCCGGCTCTGCAGCGACGGCGAATGTCTCGACGCGGCGCTCCTCGTCGGTCTCGACGAGCGCCTCGCGAAGCTGCCCGAGGAGCGGCGGCGCAAGGGCATCGTGCTCGTCTTGCACCAGATGGGCAGCCACGGCCCGGCCTACTACCGGCGCTCGTCGCCGGCGCAGAAGCGCTTCCTGCCCGAGTGCACGCTGACGGCGCTCGCCGACTGCCCGCCGGGCACGCTCGTCAACGCCTACGACAACACGATCGTCGCCACCGACCAGTTCCTCGCCGCGACGATCGCCTGGCTGGCCGCGCGCTCGGCGCAGAACGCGACGGGGCTGCTCTACATGAGCGACCACGGCGAATCGCTCGGCGAGCTCGGCATCTTCCTGCACGGCCTGCCGTATGCGCTCGCGCCCGAGGTGCAGAAGCGGGTGCCGTTCGTGGCCTGGATCGACGACGGCATGGCGCATCGACGCAGCATCGACCGCGCCTGCGTGCAGGCCCAGCTGGCCGTGCCGCGCAGCCACGACAACCTCTACTCGACGGTGCTCGGCGTCGTCGATGTCACGACGCCGACCTACCGGCCGGAACTCGACGTGTTCGCGGCCTGCCGCACCGCGTCGCGCTGAGCCACAGCGGCTCAGGACACGATGTAGGCAGCGTTGCCGGTGGCGAGCAGCCGGCCGTCGGCGCCGACGATCTCCATTCGCGTCGAGCCGATTCGCGAACCCAGGCGCACGACCTCGCCGTGCAGCAGGAAGCGGCGGCCGATGGCGGGGCGCAGGTAATCGATGCGCAGGTCGATGGTGCCGAGCTTGGCGAAGCGGGCCATGCGTGCGGCCGGCGACTCGTCCATGTGGCGGGCGCCGATGGCGGCCATGAGGGCGACGCCGGCCATCGCATCGAGCGCGGCACTGATGACGCCGCCATGCAGTCGCTGGTGCAGGTCGTGGCCGATCAGCTCGGGGCGCATCTCGAGGTGGCCGGCGACGCGGTCGGCGGCAATGCTGTCGATGCGGAGACCGATGACGCGATTGAAGGCGATGCGTTCTTCGAACAGCGCCTTGATGGCGGCGACGAATTCCGGCTCGAAGGTGCTGGGTGGCGGCGGTGTGGCGATGGACATGCCGGAATCATCGCATCGGTCGCGGGCACCTTTGGCGCCGGTGCGACGCGGAGGTGGCGACAATCGCACCGATGAAGAGGCTTGCCTGTGCTTTGCTGCTGTGGTCGGTGGCGTCGTCCGCGCTGGCGGCCGACGAGACGCAGCCGGTGTGCAACAACGACGGCACGACGCCGGAGCGCGACGCTTGCGCGTATCGTGAGTTCGCCAGCGCCGTGCAGGCGCTCGACCGGCAGTACCGGAGCCGCCTGCGTACGCTCCGCGAGCCCGACCGGAAGCGTCTGCGCGTGGACCAGATGGCGTGGCTCGTGCAACGCGATCCCCGCTGCAAGGAGCAGTTCAAGACCGACGAGGGCGGCTCGATCTGGTTCGCGAAGTTCCACGCCTGCCTCACCGAGGCGACCCGGGCGCGAATCAAGCAGCTGAAGGCGGGGCGCCCGAAAGCTCCGAGGTGATTCGCAGGTCCCGACCCCGAGCCGGTCTCAGACCCCGAGCTGCCGTGCTGCCAGCTCCTTCATGATCTCTTCGGCGCCGCCGCCGATCATCATCACCTTCACTTCGCGGTAGATGCGCTCGCTCTTCGTGCCGCGGATGTAGCCCATCGCACCCTGGATCTGCACCGACTGGTCGGCGCAGAACTGCATCGTCTGGGTGGCGTGGTTCTTGAGCAGGCAGAGCTCGGCGACCCAGTCGGCGCCGGTGTCGCCGGCGTCGTGGCGAGCGACCAGCGCATCCACCCAGGCGTGCGTGCTGAAGAGGCGCATGCGCATGTCCATCAGCTTGTGGCGGATGACCTGGTGCTCGGCGAGCGCCTGGCCGAAGGTCTTGCGTTGGCGCGCCCACGCGAGGGCCTCGTCGTAGCAGGCTTCGGCGAAGGCGGCGGCACCGGCGGCCATCAGCAGCCGCTCGCCATTGAAGTTGGCCATGATGGCGGCGAAGCCCGCGTTCTCGGCACCGATCAGGTGGTCGGCCGGCACCCGGCAGGCGCTGAACCGGAGCAGCGCCGTGTCGCTGCACCACCAGCCCATCTTGTCGAGCGCCGTCCGCTCGAGGCCGGGCACGTCGCCCGGCACGGCGAGCAGCGAGATGCCGCCGGCTCCGGGACCGGCGGTGCGCACGGCCACCGTGATCCAGTCGGCGCGCAGGCCCGAGGTGATGAAGGCCTTCTCGCCGTCGACGACCCAGTCGCCGCCGTCGCGACGCGCCCGGCACGTGATGCGGGCGACGTCGGAGCCGCCGCCGGGCTCGGTGATGGCCAGCGCCGCGATCTTCTCGCCGGCCAGCACCGCGGGCACGACGCGGCGCTTCAACGCTTCGCTGCCATGCGCGAGGATCGGCGGCAAGCCGATCGAGTGCGAGAAGAGGCTCGCCATCAGGCCGCCGCTGCCGGCGCGCGCGATCTCCTCGGTGGCGACGAGGCGCCAGGCCATGCCGGCCGGGGTGCCGCCGTATTCCTCGGGGTAGCCGATGCCGAGCAGGCCGGCATCCGCCGCCTTGCCGTAGAGCTCGCGCGGGAAGCTGCCGGCTTCGTCCCAGGCGGTGACGTGCGGTGCGATTTCGCGATCGACGAAGCGGCGGACGCTGGCGCGAAACGCGTCGCGGTCGGCGCTGTCGTCGGCGCTCACGATGCGATCTCGACGAGCGGTTGTCGTGCCGACACCTGGTCACCCGCGCCGACGTTCACGGCAGCGATGCGGCCGCCATGCGGAGCCCGGATCTCGTGCTCCATCTTCATCGCCTCGATGACGAGCAGCAGCGCGCCGGGCTCGACGGTTGCGCCGGCCTCGACGCGAACCTGGGTGACACGGCCGTGCATCGGTGCCAGGAGCAGCCCTGGCGCGGCAGTGGCCGTGTGCGCCCGGCCGCGCAGGCGCTCGTCGACGACGGCGGTCTCGCTGCCGGATGCGAGCCACGCGCTCGTCGTGCCGTCGAACGCGACGACGGCGCGCAGCGCCTGGCCATCGACCTCGGCCTCGACGTCGCCATCGTCGCGTCGATGCAATCCGACGACGCGGTGGCGGGCGCCATCGCAACTGGCGACGAGATCGCCGCGGCGGCCGGCGATACGCCAGCGGCGCGTGGTCTCGCCGACGCCGAGCGGCACCTCGACGTCGATCTGCGCTGACGACGACCAGCCGGTCCAGAGCGAGGGCAACGGCACGGTAGGCAACAGCGCCAGGGCGGCGGCGGCAAGCGCTTCGATTGCGGGCACTCCGGGCGCGGCGCGGGCGCCGTCGTCGGCGAAGCGACGGGCAAGGAAAGTGGTGTCGACGCTGCCGTCGATGAAGGCCGGATCGCGTAGCACGCGGGCGAGGAAGGCGCGGTTGGTGGCGACGCCGAGGCAGACGGTCTCGTCGAGCGCCGTTGCCAGCCGCGCGACAGCCTCCGCTCGCGTCGGTGCGTGGGCGACGAGTTTCGCAAGCATCGAATCGTAGAAGGCCGGCACGCTGCAACCGCTGGCGAGTGCGTGGTCGCAGCGAACGTGGCGTGGCGCGCGCCAGCGGACGATGCGTCCTGACTGCGGCAGGTAGCCGCGGCCCGGGTCTTCGGCGCACAGACGCGCCTCGACGGCGTGGCCGCCGGCCTCGTAGTGCGCCAGAACGTCGTCCTGCGTCATCGGCAACGGCTTGCCGGCGGCGACGCGCAGTTGCCACTCGACGAGGTCGATGCCGACCAGGGCTTCCGTGACCGCATGCTCGACCTGCAGGCGCGTGTTCATCTCGATGAACCAGAACTCGCCGTTCGGCTCGAGCAGGAACTCGACGGTGCCGGCGCCGACATAGCCGACCGCCCGCGCCGCCGCGACGGCGACCTCGCCCATGCGCCGGCGCAGCTCCGGCGACACGGCAGGCGAAGGCGCCTCCTCGATCACCTTCTGGTGGCGTCGCTGCAGCGAGCAATCGCGCTCGCCGAGGTGGATGACGTGGCCCTGCGCATCGGCGAAGACCTGCAGCTCGACGTGGCGGGCACCGATGGCGAGTCGCTCGAGCAGCAGCGCCGGATCGTCGAACGCCGACTTCGCTTCGGCCGCCGCGGCGGCGACGGCATCGTCGAGCGCGGCCGGCCCGTCGACGACGCGCATGCCGCGGCCGCCGCCGCCGGCGCGCGCCTTCACCATCAGCGGATAGCCGATGCGGGCCGCCTCACGGCCGAGCGTGGCGGCATCCTGCGCAGCGCCGTCGTAGCCGGGCAGCACGGGCACGCCGGCGGCCGACATGCGTCGTCGTGCCGTCGCCTTGTCGGCCATGGCGCGCATCGCCGCGGGCGGCGGCCCGACCCACGCAAGCCCGGCAGAGAGCACGGCGTCGGCGAACGCGGCGCTCTCGCTCAGGAAGCCGTAACCGGGATGCACGGCGCGGGCGCCGCTCGATCGCGCGGCGGCGATGACGAGGTCGATGCGCAGGTAGGAGTCGGCGGGGCGCTCGCCACCGATGGCGACGACGCGATCGCAAAAATGCGTGAAGGGCGCATCGCGATCGGCGTCGGAGGCGATGGCGATGGTCGCGATGCCGAGCCGGCTCGCGGTGCGCGCGATGCGGGTGACGATCTCGCCGCGGTTGGCGATGAGGAGCGGGCCTTCGAGCACGGGATCCTTCGCTTCGCTCAGGATGACACCGGCGGCGAGTTCACGAGCGCGCGGGCAGGGTGTGCATGGACTTGGCGATGATGCCGAGCATCACCTCGTCGGCGCCGCCGGCGATCGAGCCGAGCCGGCCGTCGCGGTAGTAGCGGGCGACCGGGTTCTCCCAGGTGTAGCCCATGCCGCCCCAGTACTGCATGCAGGCGTCGGGCACCAGGCGCGAGAGGCGGCAGGCCTTGAGCTTGGCCATCGAGGCCCACTCGGTCACGTCGCCGCCGGCCACGTATTTCTCGGTCGCCATGTAGACGAGGCCGCGCAGCGACTCGACCTCGGTCTTCAACTCCGCGAGCTTGTAGTGAACGACCTGGTGATCGAGCACGCTCTTGCCGAAGATCCTGCGCTCGCGCGCGTAGTCGGCCGTCTGCTCGATGCAGTTGAGGAGCGACTGGATCGCGTGCGCGGCGGCCCACAAGCGCTCTTCCTGGAACTGCATCATCTGATAGGTGAAGCCCAGGCCCTCATCGCCGACGCGATTCGTCTGCGGCACGCGCACGTCGTCGAAATGGATGAGGCCGGTGTCGCTCGACATCATCCCGATCTTCCTGATCTTCTTCGCGCGCGTGACGCCTTTCGCGTTCATCGGCACCATGATCAGACTCTTGTTCTTGTGGGCCGCGCCTTCGCTCGTGTTCGCGAGCAGGCACATCCAGTCGGCCTGCAGGCTGTTGGTGATCCACATCTTGGAGCCGTTGATCACGTAGTCGCCGCCGTCCTTCTTCGCCGTGGTCTTGATGCTCGCAACGTCGGAGCCGGCGCCCGGCTCGGACACGCCGATGCAGCCCACCGCCGTGCCTGCAATCGCCGGCTTCAGGAACTCCCTGCACAGCGCTTCGTGGCCGAAGCGGGCGAGTGCCGGTGTCGCCATGTCGGTCTGCACGCCGATCGCCATCGGCACGCCGCCGCAGGCGATGTGGCCCAACGTCTCGGCCATCGCCACCGAGAACGAGTAGTCGAGGCCGATGCCGCCGTACTTCTCGGGCTTGGTGAGGCCGAGCAGGCCGAGCTCGCCGAGCCGCTTGAAGACGACGTGGGCGGGGAAGGCTTCGGCGGCTTCCCACTCGTCGACGTGCGGGTTGATCTCTTCGTCGATGAAGCGCTTCAGGGTGCGCTGGATTTCTTCGTGTTCGTGGGTGTATTGCATGGATGTGTCCCGTGTTGCGATGAGATCGTTCGCTGTGCTGAGGATGACACGGGCAGGTCCTTGTCATCCTGAGCGAAGCGAAGGATCTCATCGTCGCTCGCCACTCTTAAGGTCTCGCCACCCCGAACTGCATCGGCCTAGGCGCACGCCCCGCCGCTTCGTCGCAAACCGCCAGCGCCAACCCCAGCACCCGCCGCGTGTCGCGCGGGTCGACGAGGCCGTCATCGAGGAGCAGGCCGGAGGTGGTGAAGGCGTCGCTCTGGTTCTCGAAGGTCGAAATGATCTTCGCCTTCAGCGCTGTCAGCTTCCCTTCGTCGACGGCCTCGCCTTTTCTTGCCGCGCCTTCGCGCATCACGATCTCCATCGTGCCGGCAGCCTGCTCGGCGCCCATCACGGCGGTCTTCGCGGTCGGCCACGCGAACAGGAAGCGCGGGCCGAAGCCGCGGCCGCACATCCCGTAGTTGCCGGCGCCGAAGGAGGCGCCGCATTGCACGGTGATCTGCGGCACGGCCGCGTTGGCCAACGCCTGGATCTGCTTGGAGCCGTGCTTGATCATGCCGGCACGCTCGGCCTCGGTGCCGACGATGAAGCCGGTCGTGTTCTGCAGCCACACGATCGGCAGCCCGAGCTGGCAGCAGCTCTGCACGAAGTGGGTGACCTTGTTGCTGCCGGCCGGATCGAGCGGGCCGTTGTTGGTGACCATGCCGACGCGAAAACCGGCGATCGCCGCGTAGCCGCAGACCGTGGCCGGGCCAAAGTCGGCCTTGAATTCGAGGAAGTTGGACGCGTCGGCGACGCGTGCGATCACGTGCCGCATCTCGACGGGCTTCTTGGCGTCGGCTGCGAACAGGCCGAGCAGGTCGTCGGCGGCGTGAAGCGGCGCCGGTCCGTCGGGCCAGCGCGCGGCCGGCCAGCCGAACGCGGCGATCAGCTCGCGCGCCCGACCGAGGGCATCGGCATCGTCGTCGGCGACGTAGTCGGCCAGTCCCGAGACGGCGGCGTGCATGTCGGCGCCGCCGAGCTCCTCTTCGCTCGCGACCTCGCCGGTGGCCGCCTTCAGCAGCGGCGGCCCGGCGAGGAAGGCGCGGCCGCGGCCGCGGACCATGATCACGTGGTCGGCGAGGCCGGTCATGTAGGCGCCGCCCGCCGTCGACGAGCCATGGACGACGGCCACCACCGGCAGGCCCGCCGCCGAGTGCCGCGCCAAGTTGCAGAACAGCGCGCCGCCATGGACGAACTGCTCGACGCGATACTTCAGCAGATTGGCGCCGGCCGACTCGACGAGGTGAACGAAGGGCAGCTTGTTCTCGAGCGCGATCGCCTGCGCACGCAGCAGCTTTTCGAGGCCACGTGCCTGCAGTGCGCCGGCTTCGATGCCGGCGTCGTCGGCGACGACCATCACCCGCACGCCGGCAACGACGCCGATGCCGCAGACGGCGCCGCCACCCGGAATCGAAACGTCCGGATCGTCGTGGTCCAGCCTCCAGCCGGCGAGCGTCGAGAGCTCGAGAAACGGCACGCCGGGGTCGAGCAGGCGGGCGACGCGCTCGCGCGGCAACAGCTGGCCGCGCTTGTCGAAGAGTGCGCGGGCGCGGCTGCTCGCGGCCCGTGTTCGCGCCTCGATCGCGCGCCAGCGCTCGATCAGGGCCAGCGTGTGGGCGCGGTTGGCGGCGAAGGCGTCGCTCGACGTGTCGAGCCGGAGGTCGAGCGTGGGCATGGCTGCGCGGGCCGCGTCAGCCGAGCACGCGTGGCGAATCGTCGGACAGCACGCCTGGCGAATCGTCGGACAGCACGCCTGGCGTGCTGGCGAGATGGAAGCCATCGAATGCTGCCGTGCTGCCGCCGGTGCCGACCTCGGGCCAGATCCGCTTCGCGTTCGGCGCCGCGCCGTCGACGCGCAGGCAGGCGCCCGACACGAACGCCGCCGCCGGCGACAACAGATAGACGATGGCCGCCGCCACTTCGCTCTCGGTGCCGAGCCGGCGCAGAGGCACGAGGTTCTTCATGCCGCGGATGGTGGCCGCCATCTCCGGCGGATAGCGGTCCATCCCGCTCGACGCGATCCAGCCCGGGGCGACGGCGTTGACGCGCACCGGCGCCCATTCGAGCGCCGCCGTCTCCGTCAGGTTGAGCATGCCGGCGCGCGCCGCACCGGAGTGGCCCATGCCCGGCATGCCGCCCCACATGTCGGCGATGATGTTGACGATGGCGCCGCCGTTCACGGCGGCGACCTTCGATCCTTCGCCGCCGTTCGGCCAGCCGCTGCTGCCGGCCTCCTCGAGCATCCACTGCGTGACGCATTCGCGCGCCATCAGGAAGCCGCCGGTGAGGTTGTTGCGCACGACCGCGTCCCAGCCCTTGGCGCTGATGGCGGCGAGCGGCGACGGGAACTGGCCGCCCGCGTTGTTGACGAGCGCGTCGATGCGGCCATGTCGCGCCAATACAGCGGTGACGACCCCCTGGACCTGCGGTTCCTCGCGGATATCGCACACATGCGTGGAGCAGACGCCGCCGTTCGCCTCGATTTCACCTCGCACCGCTTCGAGCTTCTCGACCTTGCGGCCGACGATCGCGACCTCGGCGCCGAGCGACGCCAGCTCGTGCGCGGTGCAGCGGCCGATGCCCGAGCCGCCGCCGGTGACGACGATCACCTGGCCCGAAAACAGGTCAGCGCGGAAGATCGATCGGTAGCTCGACATGAGCCCGGATTGTCGGCGCTGTCATCGTGAGCACAGCGAAGGATCTCGCTCTCGCAAACCCCGAGATTCTTCGCTTCGCTCAGAATGACAGGCTCGCTTTTCGGAGGACGACCATGACGCACGCGATGATCTTCGATGCCGTTCGCACGCCGCGCGGCAAGGGCAAGAAAGACGGCAGCCTGCACGAGGTCAAGCCGGTCGACCTGCTCGCCGGCCTGCTCGTGAAGCTGCAAAAGCGCCACGGCTTCGATCCCGCGGCGCTCGACGACGTCGTCATGGGCGTCGTCTCGCCGGTCGGCGAGCAGGGCTCGGTGATCGCCAAGACGGCGGCGCTGAAGGCGGGCTGGGACGTCAAGGTCGCCGGCATGCAGATCAACCGCTTCTGCGCCTCCGGACTCGAGGCCGTGAACATCGCGGCGCAGAAGGTGGCGAGCGGCTGGGAAGATCTCGTCGTGGCTGGCGGCGTCGAGAGCATGTCGCGCGTCGCGCTAGGCTCCGACGGCGGCGCCTGGTCGCAGGACCCGGCCACCAATTTCGCGATCGGCTTCGTGCCGCAGGGCATCGGCGCCGACCTCATCGCCACGCTCGAAGGCTGGGGCCGTGCCGACGTCGATGCCTACGCCCTCGGCTCCCAGCAGCGCGCCGCCGCCGCGCAGGCGGCCGGCCACTTCGACCGCTCGGTGCTCTCGGTCGACGACGAGATCGGCATCGCCTTGCTGGAGCGCGACGAATTCATCAAGCCGCGCACGACGAAGGAGGGTCTCGGCCAGCTCAAGGTCGCGTTCGCGGAGCTGGGCGCGATGGGCTTCGACGCCGTGGCGTTGGCGCGCTATCCGCAGGTCGAGCGCATCGAGCATGTCCATACCGCCGGCAACTCCTCGGGCATCGTCGACGGTGCTGCGGCGGTGCTGGTCGGCAGCGAAGCGATGGGTCGCACGCTCGGCCTGGTGCCGCGCGGCCGCATCGTCGCGACGGCCCTCTCGGGTGCCGACCCGACGATCATGCTCACCGGCCCGATGCCGGCCGCGCGCAAGGCGCTCGCCAAGGCCGGCCTCACCATCGACGACATCGATCTCTTCGAAGTCAACGAAGCCTTCGCCGCGGTGCCCATGCGCTTCATGCGCGAGATGGGCGCACCTGCGGAGAAGGTCAACGTCAACGGCGGCGCCATCGCCCTGGGCCACCCGCTCGGCGCCACCGGCGCGATGCTCGTCGGCACGCTGCTCGACGAACTCGAGCGCCGCCACCTCAAGCGCGGCTTGGTGACGCTCTGCGTCGGCGGCGGCATTGGCATCGCCACGATCATCGAACGGGTGTGACGACGACATGAACACCGTTCGCTACGAGCTCGATGCCGACGGCATCGCCACCATCACCTTCGACGCCCCCGGCGTGCCCGTCAACACGATGACGCTGGAGTGGCAGCACGATCTTGCCGAAGCCGCCGCCGCGGTGGTGCGCGACAAGGAGTGCATCCGCGGCGTGCTCCTGGCATCGGCGAAGGCGACCTTCTTTGCCGGCGCCGCCTTGAAGCACGTGCTGACGCTGAAGGCCGACGACGCCGTGGCGGGCTTCGCCGAGATCGAGGCGCTGAAGGCCACGTATCGCCAGCTCGAGACGCTCGGCCGACCCGTCGTGACGCTGCTCGCCGGCTCGGCGCTCGGCGGCGGATGGGAGGTCGCGCTGATCGGGCACGCCCGCTTCGCCATCGACGACGCGGCGATCCGTTTCGGCATGCCCGAGGTCTCGCTCGGCCTCATCCCCGGCGCCACCGGCATCACGAAGACGGTGCGTCATCTCGGCCTGCTCGCGGCGCAGCCCTACCTCCTCGAAGGCAAGCTGTTCGGCCCGCGCGAGGCGCTCGAGATCGGCTGGGTCGACGGCCTCGCCACCGATGCGAACGACCTCCGCGCGCAAGCCGTCGCCTGGATTCGCGACCATGCCGACGCGGTGCAGCCGTGGGACCGGCGCGACTACAGGATGCCCGGAGGCTCGCCGGCATCGCCGAAGCTTGCTGGCGCGATCGCGGTGGCGCCCGCCGTGCTGGCGCAGAAGACACGCGGCCTTTACCCGGCCACGCAGGCGATCCTCGAAGCGATGGTCGAAGGCGCGCTCGTGGACTACGACACCGCGACCCGCATCGAGAGCAGGAAGCTCGCGAAGGTGATGGTCGGACAGAACGCCAAGAACATGATTCAGGCGTTCTTCTTCGACACGGTCTCGATCCGCTCGGGCCGGGCGCGGCCGAAGGGCATCGCGAACTGGCGGCCGAAGAAGGTCGGCGTGCTCGGCGCCGGCATGATGGGCGCCGGCATCGCCCACGCCAACGCAGCGCGCGGCATTGCCTGCGTTTTGAAGGACGTGTCGGCCGAGAAGGCCGAAGCCGGCCTCGATGCGATCCGCAGGATCACGTCGCCGCAGGTCGCCAAGGGCCGCATGGACGCGGCGGCCGAGACGAAGCTGCTCGGGCTGGTCGCCGCGACCGCCGACGTGCGCGCCCTCGACGGCTGCGATCTCGTCATCGAGGCGGTGTTCGAGAACCGGGCGCTGAAGGCCGCGGTCACGCGCGAAGCCGAGCCGATGCTGGCGCCGGGCGGCATCTTCGCGAGCAACACCTCGACGCTGCCGATCACCGGCCTGGCGGCGGCGAGCGCACATCCCGATCGCTTCGTCGGGCTGCACTTCTTCTCGCCGGTGCACCGCATGAAGCTGGTCGAGATCATCCGCGGCCAGGCGACGAGCGACGAGACGCTGGCGCGCGCCTTCGACTACGTGGTGGCGCTCGGCAAGACGCCGATCGTCGTCAACGATTCGCGAGGCTTCTTCACCAGCCGCGTCTTCGGCACCTACGTGATGGAAGGCGCGGCCATGCTCGCCGAGGGCATCGCGGCGCCGCTCGTGGAGCACGCCGGGCTCGCGGCCGGCATGCCGGTCGGGCCGCTGGCAGTGCTCGACGAGACCTCGCTGTCGCTGTCGGTTCACGTGATGGAGCAGGCGCGCGCCGATGCGGCGGCCGCCGGCGTCACGGTCAGAGCGGCGGCCGGCGAGCGGCTCGTCGAGCGCATGGTCAAGGAGCTCGGCCGGCCCGGCCGAGCCGGTGGCGGCGGCTTCTACGACTATCCGAAGGGCGAGGCCAAGCGCCTCTGGCCCGGTCTGAAGGCGACGTTCGAAAGGCAGGGCGTGGCGGCGAGCGTCGAGGCGCTGCGCCAGCGTCTCCTCTATCGCCAGTCGATCGAGACGGCGCGCTGCCTGGCCGAAGGCGTGCTCACCAGCGTCGCCGAGGCCAACATCGGTTCCATCCTCGGCATCGGCTTTCCGGCCTGGACCGGTGGGGCGATCCAGTTCATCGCCTCCGAAGGCCGCGAGCGCTTCTTCGGCAATGCCGAGGCACTGGCTGCGCAGCACGGCGAGCGATTCGCCATATCCGACGCGGTTCGCGCCGCCATCACCGGCGCCGTGGCCGCTTCCTGACGGCCCGCTCCGCTACCATCGGGACCACGGATATCGCCGGAGAATTCGCATGCTGTTCGTCGTCATCGGCGTCATCCTGATAGCGCTCAACCTGCTGGGCATCGGCGTCGTCGGCACGTGGACCTGGACGCTCGGTGGCGACTTCTGGAAGTTCGCGCTGCCGTTCGGACTCGCCTTTTGCTGGTGGGTCTGGTCCGACTTGTCGGGCCTCAACAAGCGGCGCGAGATGGACCGGATGGAGAAAAAGAAGACCGACCGACGCAAGGAAAACCTCGCCGCCCTCGGCATGGACACGCGGGCCCGTCGCAAGGCCCAAAAGCAGCGCTGAACGCCGTTCAGTCGCCGTCGAGCACTGCCCCCTTGCTGGCGCTCGACGCGTTCTTCGCGAACTTCGCCAGCACGCCTCTCGTGTAGCGCGGCTGGGGCGCGACCCAGGCGGCGCGACGCTTCGCCAGGATCGCATCGTCGACATTCACCTGCACGAGCAGGCGGTGGGCGTCGATGGTGATCGAGTCGCCTTCTTCCACCAGCGCGATCGTGCCGCCGGCATACGCCTCGGGCGCGACGTGGCCGACCACCATGCCCCAGGTGCCGCCCGAGAAGCGCCCGTCGGTGACGAGGCCGACCGACTCGCCGAGGCCCTGGCCGATGAGCGCGCCGGTCGGCGCCAGCATCTCCGGCATGCCGGGCGCGCCCTTCGGGCCGAGGTAGCGAAGCACCATCACGTCGCCGGCGACGATGCGCCGCGCCATGATCGCGGCCATCGCCGAAGCCTCGTCGTCGAACACGCGCGCCGGCCCGGTGATGACCGGGTTCTTGAGACCTGTGATCTTGGCGACCGCGCCTTCGGGCGACAGGTTGCCGCGCAGGATCGCGAGGTGGCCGTGCGCGTACATCGGCTTGCCGATCGGGCGGATCACGTCCTGGTCGGCGCGCGGTGCGTCGGGCAGCTCGGCCAGGTTCTCGGCGACGGTCCGGCCGGTGATCGTGATGCAGTCGCCGTGCAGGTGGCCGGCGGCGAGCAGCGTCTTCATCACCTGCGGGATGCCGCCGGCGCGGTGCAGGTCGACAGCGAGGTACTTGCCCGAAGGCTTCAGGTCGCAAAGCACGGGCACCTTCTGGCGGACGCGCTCGAAATCGTCGATCGTCCACTCGACTTCGGCGGCGTGGGCGATGGCGAGGAAGTGCAGCACGGCGTTGGTCGAGCCGCCCGTCGCCATCACCACGGCGATCGCGTTCTCGATGCTCTTTCGGGTGACGATGTCGCGCGGCTTCAGGTCCTTCTTCACCGCCTCGACGAGCACGCGCGACGCCTCGGTCGCGGCGCCGACGATCTCGTCGTGGACATTGGCCATCGTGCTCGAGTAGGGCAGGCTCATGCCGAGCGCCTCGAACGCCGAGCTCATGGTGTTGGCGGTGTACATGCCACCGCACGAGCCGCTGCCGGGGATGGCGCGGCGCTCGATCTCGCCGAAATCGGTCTCGCTCATCTTGCCGGCGCTGAACTGGACCACGGCCTCGAACACGCTCACGATGTTGAGATCCTGGCCCTGGTAGCGGCCGGGCAGGATGGTGCCCCCGTAGACGTAGATCG
>Ga0123338_10002271_pt1 | contig 18018 bp, 17 predicted proteins | sample grotaG_FD_89793 | JGI IMG/M metagenome (GOLD analysis project Ga0123338, IMG submission 89793) | Glacier valley bacterial and archeal communities from Borup Fiord, Nunavut, Canada, to study Microbial Dark Matter (Phase II) -... | ecosystem: Environmental > Aquatic > Freshwater > Ice > Glacier ...
CCCAAAAGACCTGATCCCGCTTCGAACCCAGCCCTTCATACAAAGCCCACGCGCTAGCGTTCGAAATTTCAGTCCCCAGCAGCACGCAGCACGCAGCAGTGCCGGCTCCGCGCCCCGAAATTTGGGCGATACAAAGAGATCGTTTTAAACAAAAATGCGAGCCATAGCCGCCGAAGAGAAGCTCCGGTACAGTTGCGCGAAACCGCGTCGCCGTGCCGCCTTGGAAACAAATGAAAATTACGGATTAGAGGTGCTTGAACCGCGCAAGCAAGAACTGCTTGGCGTCTTCCCTGTCGCTCGGGAAACGGTAAAACTGGCGGTACGCATAGAAGAGCGGCACCAGCGTATATCCCCCACAGTTGCCTGCCTCATCTCAAGATCCGGTGTCGCCACGTTCAGGTATCTTTCATTTTCGCCCACGCTTTTCCACCTCACGCTACAATTCTCTCTATGTTCAAAGGCATGGAACACACGGCGATCGCCTCGCCCAATCCCGAGGCTCTCGCCCACTGGTACGTTGCAAATCTCGGCTTCATCATCAACTTTTCCTACGGTGGTAATTTCTTCGTTAAGGCCCCGAATGGCACCATGTTGGAAATCATCCTCGCAGAAGGTGAGCGCGCCGCCGAAAACAAACCCGATCGCATGAAATCTCCCGGCATCCGCCATCTGGCCATCGCCGTCGATAATTTCGAAGAAGCGCACGCGCAACTCAAGCAGCGCAATGTCACCTTCACCGGCGACCCTTTCACCACCCAAGGCAACCGCCTGGTCTTCTTCACCGATGCCGACGGCAACCTGCTCCACCTGATCGAGCGCGAAACGCCCCTTCCTTAAGAGCACACATTGCTCAGCCGGGTTTTCAAAGCATTCCAATACCGAAACTTCACGCTCCTCTGGAGTGGTGCCTGCATGTCCAGCATTGGCACATGGATGCAGATTGTCGCGCAGAGCTGGCTGGTTCTCGAAATCTCGAAATCGCCATTCCTTTTAGGCTTGGATACGTTCCTCGCGCAGATCCCCATTCTGCTGTTCTCCCTCTTCGGCGGCGTCGTCGCCGACCGGATGGACCGCCGCCGCCTGCTGCTCGCTTCCCAGTACGTGCAGATGACTTGCGCCTTCATCCTGGCCTTTCTGCTCTATAAACACGCCGTCCAGATCTGGCACATCCTGCTGCTTTCCTTCGTCACCGGCAGCGCCCAATCGTTTGGCGGCCCCGCCTACCAGGCACTGGTCCCCAGCCTGGTCAAGAAAGAAGACCTTCCCAACGCCATCGCGCTGAATTCCATTCAGTTCAACCTGGCCCGTGTCATCGGACCGGTGCTGGGCGGCCTGGCCTTTGAAAAACTCGGGCCCGCCTGGTGCTTCGGCTTAAACGGCATTTCGTTTATCGCGGTCATCATCTCGCTGCTGCTGCTCCGCATCGATTTCACGCCCTCCCGCACCGGCGTTTCCATGCTCAACAGCATGCGCGAAGGCTTCCAATTCATCAAAGGCCAGGGCGCCATGTCGGGCTTGATCATTCTCGCGTTCTGCATGACCGGTTTAGGCATCCCGCTTATCACCTTCCTGCCCGTGTTCGCGAAAAGCATTTTCCAGGGCGGCCCCGAAACGTATACCTGGCTGCTCGCGGCCTCCGGCATGGGGTCCGTCACCGGAGCGCTGATCGTTGCCGCCAGCGGCCAAATCACGAATAAAGGCCAGGTCGCGCTGGTCATGCTGATTTGCTTGGGGCTGGCGATGGGCGCGTTCTCTTTTTCGAAGGCCCTCCCGCTCAGTTGCGTTTTCCTGTTCATCGCGGGAGCCGCACTCATCGGAGGCTTCGCCATGATCAGCTCCCTGGTACAACTCATCACCACCGACGAAATGCGCGGCCGCGTCATGAGCGTGTACAACGTAGCGTTCCGCGGCGGTATGCCCATCGGCAGCCTCATCTCAGGTTGGCTGGTGCCAATCTACACCGCCCCGCAAGTGATTGCCGCAAACGGAATTCTGCTGGTCCTGCTCGGTTCGTATTTCCTTCTGTTCCAACGTAAGGTCGCGGCGCTGTAACCGAAGCGTCAATATCCGGCGCGGATCGTCCCACCCTTAGTACCGTTCACGGTACCTTTCTCCAGAAATTCCAAAGACGCTTGGAAGAGCAGCAGATGATTCTTCTCCCAAAGAGCGTTATGCGAACTGCAGGCAAGGTCGATCAGAATCTTTTCTCTTGCTCCATAATCCGCGAACAGGTCGCTCACCGATTTCGGTTGTACCTGTTTGTCCTGTGCGGGTGATACGAACAGGGCGGGTACCGTCATTTTGCTGACTGTGGCAGCGTCCCAGCCGTGGAAGGCCACGTTCGGAGCACGGCGAACGCCGCTGCCCCAGTTCTTGCCAAGTGAATCCGAGGCCAACATGTCGGTCCATACTGCGTTCCGGGCTGCCATGTCGAACTGATCGGCGCAACCGATTTGTCGATCCCAGTTGGCCTCGAATTCTGCTTTGGACTGCGTATTCATGGGCGCCTCGAGAGCGGGCGTTTGGGCTGAGGCCACCCGCCGATACGCTGGAGAGAGCAGAATCAAATGCGACACTTTCTCCGGATGTTGCGCCGCATACCCTCCCGCTCTCGGGCCGCCGAGTGACCAACCGACCAGGCTCACCTGTTTGACGCCGCGCAGTTTCAGCAGGCTGTCCACCACCGCCCCGATGTCGTTCCAATCTGAATCGATCGTAGTGGCGCTGCCTTGATAGATGGCTTGACAGGGTGCCGGTATCACGGCCGGCACGAACTGCGCTTGTTGTTGAGCTGAAAGATTGCAGGGATTGTTCATGGGCTCCGGACGGGTTGAGCGTCCATAACCAGTCATGTCCATGGAAAACACATCGTATCCGCCTCGCGCAAGAAACGCCATCCAACTGTAATCCTGGTAAGGAACGTCGAATGCGACCTCCGCCGGAGTTCCAGCGCCGTGGATAAACAGGACGACACGCGCCGGCCCGTTTTGCACGCCTTCGGCTTGGGCCACTTCGCGCACGTAGATCTTTGCCGTCTTATTCTTGAGTGCGGGTGCTATCGAGGTAACCGTCACATAATGGTCTGTTCGTACCAGGCGATCTGAAGGCTGGCCCGACAAAGGGAACATAACGGTGGCCCCGAGTACGCACAACGCCGTAATAGCCCACGAAATTTTCTCTGCGAATGGCATCGACGCAATTATATAGACTTGGCCCGGGTTTGTAGCAGATTGCGCATTTCGCCACTCGGCGCGGCCGCCTGAGAGGTCAAGCCCCTGCTTCCTACGGAATGCGGATCGGCGCCCTTTGCCAGAAGCAAAAGCGGCAATGCCGGTCTTCCCACAAGTCACTGCACGCCGCAGAGGCGTTTCTCCAAGACTGTCACGTGCTTCAATATTGGCGCCGCATGCAGCAGCGTACGGCCACTGTAAAGTTCCTGCGCAAGATCAGAATTCTCCAGCAGAGTTTCTCGCGCCCATTCAGCCATGACGTCATGGCCGCTCCCGAGCAACTCAGAGATAGCGAGCGGCTTCTTTACCGCACTATCCTTTCCGAAGGTGTGCGGCTTTAAGATGCGCTGCGGCATTCCGTGCCGCGGAATGGAGAGTTACTGAATCGAGACCGTCATGTTTTGAGGGCTGGTGTTCTGTCCCGCGGTCAGAACAACAGGCTGGATGCCGGATGCTAAGCCCGGTGGGACGATCGCGTTTACCTGGAAGGCACCATACACAGACCGGGGCACAAGGCCGCTATAAACGATATCTGCTTCCTGCCCGCCAATGCTAACTGAAACGGGCAAAACCGGTAAGGGATAGGTTCCGCTGTTCGTGACCGGGACGATGTCGCCATCGTCGTGCCTTTGCGAGAGCAGGCCGGCACCGGTTCCAAAGATCTGTAGGATCGAGCCTTTTAGCGCGGGTTTGTCTGGACTATTCACTTGATTATCGGTATTAAGGATCAACCCGGCGCCAACTCCGGTTTGGGCGAGCGTCAGGATGCCCGGCGAGGATTCGGCTTGGGGGAAACGCAACGGAGCGGAGGACTGTTGGTAACGTTTCACCACGACCTCGACCGAAGAAGCACCTGCGACCCCTGCGGGAACAATGGCGTTCACCTGGCCCAAGTTGCCAAATAGAATCGGTGCCGGAATGCCGTTGAACGTAATCGTAGTTCCCTCCAGATCCGACGGAAAATAATAATGGTTGTAGTCCGGCAACTTCGGCTTGATCGTTGCGTGTGCAAACATCGGGGCTAAATGCGTGCCGAACAAAGTTACCAAACCAGTGGGTGCCAGGGGCCTGACTGCAGAGTGGCGGCGTTGACGATCGCACCTATAACTGGAGCAGGGGGAGCCAGGATCGTAACGTGAACCTGGACGGTGTAGACCGGGGGTGCATCGGACGTTGCAAACTGGAGAGTGAAAGTGCGCTCTTGAGGCCTGATAGCGGACAATCGCTGAAGATCTAAACTCACTGTGACCTGCGCAGGTGTCTTTCTAACAACTGATGTGACAGTCACTGGAGTCTGCCAAAATGTTAAACCGATAGTATCCCCGGCGAAATGAAAATCCAACTCAGAGGCGGTTTTTGCCCGTAGGTATCTGCCCATGGCTTTATGAGAGCTGCAGCCTGGCGCTGAATACAATCAGCTTTCTAACCGACGGATAAGGCAAAAAGCCCATAGTTTACAACACCTGCGTCGCTTTCGGTCCGCAGTTGATGGGTTGGCAAAAGTCGGGGCGGCGCTTCGGCGAATCCGCCAGTTGATTGCATGCATTTGATTTGCTTAGCGCCTCGGCGTGAAATGCATTTGCTTTTTCTTCCCCATCCCCAGTACCCACAAAAAAATAAATATCTTCCCCCATTTCCTCAACAACTTAGCCACCTCCCCCACTGCCAGCGCACATTTCATCTGCTAGAGCTAAAACCGGGTAACCAAACAATATGGCCACCACGGCACAGATCCTCAGCAACCAGCAAAACGCGCAGCACTCCACCGGCCCGCGCACTCCTAGCGGCAAACAGGCCTCCTCTCTCAACTCGACGCGCCACGGCCTCACCAGCCAGCTCGTGCTCCTCCCCGGTGAAGACGCCGTTCCCTACGAAGCCTTCCGCGCCAAGCTCCTCACCGAACTCGCCCCCGAAGGCACGGTCGAGCAGATGCTCGCCCAAACCATCTGCGATACGCAATGGCGTCTCGAACGCGCTCGCAGAAATGAGGCCAACATCCTCGCCCTCCCCAATTTCGAAGAGCTCCCCGAAGCCATCGGCGCCATCGAAGATCCGGCCGAACGCGCCGCCATGATCGAAGCCTACGCCTGTACAAAATATGAAAGGGCGCTCCACAACATCCAGCTCCACGAAGGCCGTCTCGGGCGCGGGCTCTCGAAAGCTCTTGACGATTTCCGCGCTACCCAGCAACTGCGCCGCGACGCGCTCGACACTCAGATGACCGAAGCCATCAACACCCGCAATCGCTACCTCGCCATCGAACGCCCCTTCGAACCAGCCGATTTCGGGTTCGTTTTTACAATCGCCGAAATCGACCGCCAAAACGAGCGTCGTCACATTCATTTCGACCCCGCAAACCCGAACGGCGTCCCCCACGTCGAGACAAAAACCGAGAACCAGGCCCGGCGAGCGCAGACCTTAAACGAATTCCGCCACGCCGCCGCCAGGTAACCAGGAAAAGTTTTTCTCTGCGCCTCTGCGTGATCCATCCGCATCGAACTTTCTGATATCCTTCTCGTAATCCCCAGGAGACATGTGAGCGAAAAACCCAAAAAGCCCAGCGTCAGCCGCAGAGGCTTCATAGGCGGCGTATCCGTCGGCGTCACCACCGTCGGCCTCTTAGAAAATCCCCAGCAGATACAGGCAGCCGGCACCGCGCAAGGTCCTGAGGAAGTCCCCATCACCCTGCGCATCAACGGCAAACCGGTCAAGCTCACCGTCGAACCGCGCGTCACCCTCCTCGATGCACTGCGCAACCGCCTCGATATGACCGGTGCCAAACGCGTCTGCGATCGCGGCACCTGCGGAGCCTGCACCGTCAGCATCAACGGCAAAACCGTTTACGGCTGCACCACTCTCGCGATTGATGCTCAGGGCAAAGACATCCAGACCATCGAAGGCATCGCGCCTGAGGGCAAGCTCCACCCCGTTTCCGTCGCCTTCGTTAGCAACGATGGCCAGCAGTGCGGCTATTGCACTCCCGGTTTCGTTATGGCTGCCAAAGGTTTCCTTGAAAAGAATCCCAACCCCACATACGCGCAGGTCGAACGCGGTTTGGGCGGCAATCTCTGCCGCTGCGGTACCTATGTCGGCGTCCGCAAGGCCGTCCTCGAAGCATCGAAAAATATGAAAGGAGGCTTCAAGAATGCCTGATTCCGTCAAACCCGATTACTCCTGGCCGCCAATGGAAAGCAGGCGGCAGATCGGGAAACCGATTAGCCGTCTCGATGGCAACCTGAAGAGTTCCGGCCGCGCCAAATATGCGTCCGATTTTAACCGGAAAGACATGCTCTTCTCCGCGATGCTCACCTCGCCCCATGCGAACGCGCGCGTCACCAAGATTGATGTCGAAGACGCGAAAGCCATGCCCGGAGTCGTCGTCGTCCAGCTGATCACGCAAGCCGGACAGCAGGTCCAGTGGGAAGGCACGGAAATCGCCGTTGTCTCCGCTAAGACCGAAGAGCAGGCGCGCGACGCGATCCGCAAAATCAAAGTCGAATATCAGGTCATGCCGCATCTGGTCAAGGAAGAAGACCTAGCCAAAGTCGGTGCACGCGCCAAAGCCGCTGGCGAACAAGTCACCGGTGACCCCGATCAAACTTTTAAAGATGCCGATCTCGTCGTCTCCGAAGGCTATTACGCCATCCCCGTCCTTACCCACTGCTGCCTCGAACCGCACGGCCAGGTCATTGAGTGGACCGCGGACCAGTTGACCGCTTGGCCTTCCACTCAAAATGTCTCCGGCTACGGCGGCGATCTCGCGACTACCGTCAAGTTCCCCGCCGATAAAGTCAAAGTCCACATGGACAACATAGGCGGCGGTTTCGGCAGCAAGTTCTCTCCCGATCGCTGGGGTGCCGAAGGTGCGAAGCTCTCGCAAGCCTCCGGCGGCAAACCCGTCAAGTGGATGCTCGAACGCAACACCGAATTGCAGATCGCGGGTAACCGCCCTTCCGCTTTCGCCAAGATTAAGGTCGCGGCCAAGAAAGATGGCTCGCTCGTCGCGTGGCAGTCCGAATCCTGGGCCACTGGCGGTATCGGCGGCGGCGGTTCGCCTCCCATCCCTTACGTTTTTACTGAAATTCCCAACAAGCGCATGAACCACAGCGCCGTCTCCACCAACACCGGCGGCGTGCGTGCCTGGCGCGCTCCCAACCATCCGCAGGCGTCGTTCCTCACCTGCAGCGCTCTCGAAGATCTCGCGGCCAAGCTCAACATGGACCCCATCGAGCTCTTCAAAAAGAACCTCGCGCTCACCGCCCGCAAAGATCTCTACAACCGCCAGCTCGATAAAGCCGCTGAGCTCATCGAGTGGAAGAAATATTGGAAGCCCCGCGGTCAGAACGGTCCCGGCCCGGTTAAGGAAGGTCTCGGAATCGCCATCAATACTTGGGGCGGGGGAGGCCACGCCAGCCGTTGCCAAACCACTATCAATCCCGATGGCACCGTAGCCGTCGAACTCGGTTCGCAGGATCTCGGCACCGGAACGCGCACCATCATCACTCAGGTTGCTGCCGAAACCTTCGGCCTTCCCATGAACGCAATCACGCTCCGTATTGGCGATAACTCGCTGCCTCCCTCCGGCGCATCCGGCGGTTCCACCACTGTGGGCGGCGTGTCGTCCTCCACCCGCAAGTCCACCGTCAACGCACTCGCCAAACTGTACGATGTCGTGGCTCCCACCATGAACGTCCAGCCGAATGAGCTCGAAGCTGTCGATGGCCGCATTCAGGTCAAAGGCAACAGCGCAAAGAGCCTCACCTGGAAAGCAGCGTGCGCAAAACTCGGCGTCAATAAAATTTCCGAAATCGGCATCAATGACCAGCGCAAGCCGGAAGGGCTCAACGCCTCAGGTGTCGGCGGCATCCAGATGGCCCACGTCTCGGTCGATATCGAAACCGGCATCGTGAAGATGAAGCGCTTCGTGGCCGTGCAGGATATCGGCTTGGTCGTCAATCCCAAGCTGGCCGATTCGCAGGTGCACGGCGCAGCCATCATGGGCATCTGCGGCGCGCTTTTCGAAGAGCGCATCATGGATAGCCAAACCGGCAAAATGCTGAATGCCGATATGGAATTCTATAAACTCGCAGGCATCGGCGATATTGGTGAAATCATCTCGCACCTCGATATCACACCGGAAAATGACAAGCGCGGAATCGTGGGCCTCGGCGAACCTTGCGCTGTCGGTGTTGTCGCTGCCATCGCCAATGCGGTTGCGAACGCGATCGGGGTCCGCGTCCCCAGCGTCCCGCTCACTCCAGACCGCGTGCTCGCGGCTCTCAACGGAACCTCTGACAGGAGATCGGCATAATGGAAAAATTCGCTTACGCCAGCCCCACGGCCGATAAGGATGCCCTCGCGCTCCTCGGCTCCGCCTGGGGCGATACCGCAATTCTCGCGGGCGGCACTGATCTGGTCACCGCCATGAAAGAGTTCCTTGTCACTCCGAAAACGGTAGTGAACATCAAAGGCATCAAATCCTACGGCGGTATCGCGATAGGCAAGAACGGCATGCGCATCGGCTCAACCGTCACCATGGATGAGCTCGCCGAAAATGCAGCCGTCCGGAAAGCTTTCCCTTCGCTCACGGAAGCCGCGCTCGGAATCACCAGCCCCCAAATTCGCAACATGGGTACCGTGGGTGGGGATCTTCTCCAGCGCCCCCGCTGCTGGTATTACCGCAACGGCTTCGGCCTGCTGGCCACGCAAAATGGCAAAGCGCTGGTGCCGGATGGCGAAAATAAATACCACGCCATCATCAACAACAACGGCCCGGCATATTTTGTCAGCGCCTCAAGCCTTGGCCCCGCGCTCATCGCCTTGGGCGCGACTATCCGCCTGCAGTCCGCCAGCGGCATGCGCGATGTCCCTGCTGAAAAGTTCTTCGTCACTCCGTTGAACGAACAACAGCGTGAAACGGCCATCCAGCCGAATGAGATTCTGGCGGAGATCCTGATCCCCACCGCGCCGACAGCGAACGCCACCTATGAGGTCCGCCAAAAAGAAGCGCTCGATTGGCCGCTAGCCAGCGCTTCGGTAGCCCTCAAAATGTCCGGCAACCAGATCACAACTGCAAGGGTTGTGCTGGGGCACGTAGCGCCCACGCCCTTCGCCGCAACCGCTGCCGATAAGTACCTCGCCGGCAAACCCCTCAATGAACAAACTGCCGAAGAGGCAGCCAAGCAAGCCGTCATGAGCGCAACGCCGCTTAGCCAGAACGCCTACAAAGTTCAATTGGCCAGGGTAGCTGTCAAACGCGCCCTGCTCGCCGCCAGGCAAGGTTGATATGGCACAGGAACGTTCCGGTCTAGGCCGAATCGGCACAGACCGTTGTCTGAACTTACGCTGGAAGGGGCTCTTCATAGAAGCCGAATGGGACCCCACGGTGCAACACGGTAACGATAGGGCTTTTTGGTGCCAGCACACCTTCAACTGCCTCGGTCCGGATAGCAAAATAGCCGACGAGTACGAGTGCAATCCGGCCAGGGCCTGTTACGAACAGTTATAATAGAGTTTTAAGGAGCAACCGCATGAAGAAACTTCTGTCTTCCGCTCTTCTCATTTCCGCCAGCGCATTCGGCGCAGGCTTTCCCGCAACTGACAAAATCCAAGGCAATTACGTCGAAGCAAGAACGGCCGACGTCTACACCGGTCCCTGCTTCGCAAACTCGGAAGTTGGCCTTACCGGCGAACTCGCCGTCCTGGGCTGGAAAATCTCGAAAGGCAGCTGGTCCGGCGTAAAGCTCGATGGCCTTTCCGTAGTCGGAGTCGTGAAAGCCAAGTCAACGCTGGGCGATGTTTACACAGAATCGAACCCGGCCAAATCGATTTTGATCGTCGATCAGAACGCTACGCCGGAGCAGCGCGAAGCGCTTCAAGCCTATGCCAAGCACCAGGGCGGCTATCTTTTTAGCGATGTAGTTCGTGTAGAATACACACCAATCTCCTTGGAATTCGATGGCAACACCCCGCACAGCATGGCGGCAACGCTCACTGCGGGCAACCTCGCAAAAATCCAGACCCGCGCGTTAAGCGAAGGTGATCAAATCTGCCATAACGAAATCACCTGGTACGCGCCGCTAACCGCTCTGAATCATGCCATGCCAGCCTACGCGCTAGCCAACAAATTCACGGGCAAGGGCCTCGGCACCACCTGGAGCAGTCCAGACAAACGCAGCGCCTTCGTAGGAACACTGTAGTTGATCCAGTAACGCTCCGCTAAGTCGAAAACTTCGCCGTAACTTTAGGCTTTGCTGTTCCAGCCTTATGCGGCGTTAGCAATACACTTAATTCCAGATCGGTAACCCGTTCCCCCATGCGAACCACCAGTTTCCGGTGGCTCGCATTCGCCGGAAACACGTCAAATGCGGCATGACGGGGTGCCTGAATCTCGGCTTCCAGCAGCCACCCGTTCTTTGACAAGGTTGCTGTGTTGCCGTTGAGCATGATTTCGGCGTCTGTCACCATTCCCCACAGAACATCAATCGGCAGCTCAGCCTGCACCGTGTCCTCCACCAGAACAGCCTGACGGTTGAGCATCCCAATCCGCCTCTGCAGGCTCTTCACCCTTCCCGGATAAGCATGAGTCAAATCGATCTGCACCCATGAAGCATCGGGCCCGAATTCATGACGGACAATGCGCGCCTCGGCCTTCGTATCCTGATTCTCATTCCCAATCAGAGGAGTGTTGTGGCTCTCCGTCCGCATCTTGTAATAGCTCCAGCGCTTGTTGCCGAAGTATCCGGGCAGGTTGTAGTCGTCGGGCCCCAGGTCCGCTGCCCAGCGCACGCCGCCTGCATCCAGCACGAAGCTCCCCAAATCCAGATGCGCATGAGGTGCCTTGTTATCGCCGCCTTTGACCGCCAGAAACAAGGCGTTTGGGTCTTCCCAGGAACTGCGCAGAAACGCGCACTGCACGCCGCTGAATATCGCGTCCAGAGGCCACTGTGGCCCCTGCGGCGGCTTGCCGTCACGCTGGAACCAGACCAGATTCAGCGAATCAGCCAGCTTGGCGCGTTCGGCCATTTTCGTCTGCTGCCAAGTGTAAGTCGGGTGCGCAAATCGCTTCGCAAGCCAGAACGTCGCCGGTTCATCGGCCAGTTCCTCGCCGGCATCGGAATAGTTGAAGACTTTGTTCGTCGGGCCGGTAAAGTAGACGCGAAACCGGCCCGCCTTACTGAAGCCAGATTGGTTTCCCACAAGCCCGAAGTCTTTACCCAAGGCCGATTCCAGCGCCGCCAGCATCACCACCGAATAGTGTGTCGCATACTCCCAGTACCCCGGACCCTCAATCCAACCGCCATCGGTCCCATAGTTGGAGAGCGCCTTCGGAACGGATTCGAGCGCGGCTTTCAGAACAGCCCCGGCTTTCTCGGGGTCGGTGTCGGCCACCGCAAGCGCACCAAGCACCAGCCCTCCATTACAGACCAGGTTCCAGTTGTACCGGTTGTTCACCCAGAGCGCTTGCGTCCCGTACGCCTGCAAGCCCGGCTCCAGGCCCTTCTGGACAATAGCGGTCCGAAGCAACGTGCGGTCGTCCTCGCTCAGCTCCGGATACAGCCAGTCATACCCAATCGCGAACGCATGAGTCATCTCCGCGACATCAAGAAAATGAGAAGGGTTCCAATCTTTGAACGCCGCAGCAGCCCGAAGCTCTTTCATAGCCCGGTCCAGCCTGCTGCGCTTCCCGTCCAGCCGGTAAAGCAGGCTCAGTGTGTAAACGCGCTCCAACACGCGGCGGCTGGTCTGCAACAAGCGCGGCCCTACAAGTTTGTACTCAACTACGGGCGCGCTCTGAAGGCGCTCCGCTTCGCGCTCCAAATCCGCCAGGCACTTTCGGGCGAGCGGACTCTCGCGCAGCAGGTCGCGCGTTCGTTGCACATCTCCCGCAAGCCAAAGCAATCGCGGATGCTCCGGCCGCAGCGTACCCAAGGGTCCGTCGATCTGCGCCCAGGCCGCGGTTACTCCCGCCAGCTGCAGCATCACCGATCGTCTGGTCAAAGTCCCCATTCCCACTCGCTTGATTCTAACTCTCGTGCTTGCCATACATCCGTGTGGTGCTGTAATACGTATCACTAATGTCAATGGTATGTGAAGGGCTACCGGCGGAGAGTTACGGCTTCTACATACTTGGCTCCCTCACGGGAACGGAGCTAGTCGAGTTGCAATCGCACCTGGATCGGAACTGTGTGCGATGCAGATCGGAACTCGCCATGGCCGCAAGTATCTGGTACGGCGTGGCATTGGCGGCTCCCCAAATGGAACCCCGCCGCGCTTTGCGCAAGCGAATCATGGCCCTGGTCCAAAACCCCGATCGTTTCCGGCTGGTGTGGTGGCAGCCTGTCGCCGCTCTCGCAACCCTGGCACTAGCCATATTCTCAGGCTGGCAGCTTGCTTCGATACGCCATGAACCCGCCCCGGTAGCTCAGGTGGTGCAGCCCGTAGCACCCGCCCCGGTAGACAACTCGCAGGCTCTGGCGCGTTTAGAACAGCAGAATGAAGCTCTCCACCAACGTTTAGCTGCCACGGAGAAGGCAGCGCAGCCCTTGCCTCCCGCAGCCGATAACAGTGCGGAGCTAGCTCTCCTCGCCGCCACCCGACAAGAGCTAGCGCGTCAAAAAGATCTGCTGGCTACTGCGGAACGGAATGCCGCGGAGGCGAATCGCAAGTACGTGGCAGCCACCGCGCCGCAGCCCAAACCCGATGTCTCTGAAGAACAGCGCCAGCTAGCCGCCGCACAAACCCGCACGCAACAACTCGAGCGGGATCTGGTGCAGTACAAAGCGTTATTGGCGACTGCCCGCCAGCGCCTGGAATCCCCCTCGCAAGCAGCTTCTGTTCTGGCTGATCCAAACCTCAAACTGGTCAGGCTTCGCGCCACCGTCAGAGGGTCTGATATCGAGGGTCACGCGCTGCTTGCCAGCGGTTCGCAGGTCATCTTCTATGGCTCGCAATTGCCAGCTTTACCAGCGGGCCGTGCGTATCAACTCTGGCTCATTCGCGGCACGGCACCGGCCATCGTCAGCGCGGGTGTCTTTCAACCCAACGCTCAGAACCGTGCAATAGTGAAGTTTGAAAGCAGTGCACTTACCAGTGGCGTGACCGCAATCGCTGTTACCGATGAGCCTGAATCAGGCAGCGTATCACCAACCGGGCACAAACTGCTCATCGGGTCTTGATCAGAAGTGAAGGCCGACGCGGGTTCCAAAAGTCCCCAGCGTCTGGCCACTGGAAAGCCGGTTGTAACGGGCGTCGAACCCCAGCGAGAGGCTTCGGTTCAAACGGAGTTCCAACCCGCCTCCGGTATGCAGTCCGAAATCCAGATTGCCGGCACCGAATGGCAGGCCCCGTGATTGCAACTCCACCGATTGGGCGAGCTGTCCCCCTACCAGCGGCCCGTTTCCGAACGCCTGTCTCAGTAGGGCCAACTGGCTGGCAGAGAGCATGGAATCCGGACGTAGCAGCGCAACTGTGGGCGTCTGGTTGTGCAGAGTTACGTAAGCTCCAAAGCCCAGTACAGCGTAAGGCCGCAAGCGAAAGCGATCGAGCCCTGTCGCTGTATACCGGAGGCTGAACGGAATCACCTGCAGCAGCTTCGAGCGGGTCTCTGTAACCGCGGTCACGGAAAACGGGGCGGCTCCCGTGCCGTTTACGGCGTCGATCAGATTCTGTGCCGGGCTGCTCGGGTTGAATGCCGTGAGGGCCGCCAGGTTAGCAATTTGGGCGACATTCGAAGTCGTCGCAAACTTGGTTTTGGCCTGTGAGAGTCCGATCCGGATTTCGTAGCTGATCTTGCCGTGCAGCGCTTTGGGTTCGAACATCGGCAGATCGATAAAGCCCGCTGTATCGAGCCCGTTGTTCAGATGAAACGGGTTCGTGGACCCGCTCACTACCACGCCCACCTGCGCTCCAATCTTCCCGATCTCAGGTATCAGTTCCGGCGGCGTCACCTCCCTCGGCGGTGGCGGAATCGCGACATTTTGGGTGATGGCCTGGGTAATAGCGGGAACCGTCGGTTGGGTAGCCATCAGGATCGCCATCTTGGCTTCCAGCAAATCCACCCGCTCTTGCAGGCGTTTCACTTCCTGCTTGTAATCGGCCTGTTCGTCGCCGTATGCCGCCGTAACCCCAAGCAACATCAGCCCGGTCAAAATCGGGAACACACGCATCGCTTATGAACCTCCTGCTGGAATTACGCCGCGCCGCGGATTCGGCGCACTTCGCCCGCTTCCCACTCCCGCACCGCGCGGTCATAGCTGGTCAAGTCACTCGAAGACACGGTAATTAGATCCTTCTCCATGTCGTCGCCGGATGCGATTAGGTGCTTCACGTGCTGCATCGCTAAGCGGGAGCACCAAGCGTCCGTCATCGCGATGCCGCTCTCTTTTGCTACGCGTAGAAGCTCGGGAAGTGGCATGCTGATTGTCTTCTGCATTGCTTCCGTACCGCTTTCGAGCAGGAACTTCACATCCACGGAATCGCTATGACGAATCGAAATGGCCGTCTGCAACCACTTGAAGCGAACGTGCCACATCTGTCCAAAGGGGTCCGGCCCTGCATCGAAGTCGCGGAAATTTTGCATCCGAAAGTATTCTAACCTGAACGTGATGAGCAACTACGAGAAGGAACTCGCCTTCGGTCGGGATCTGGCGCGGCGAGCGGGCGCATTGGCATTGAAATACCGCGAGGGCGGCATTGGGCACGAGGTCAAAGATGACGAATCGCCGGTGACCGTCGCGGATAAGGAATGCGAGAAGCTGATTGTCGCCGCGATTGCTGAAACTTTTCCCGACGATGGCGTTCTGGGCGAGGAAGGCGCAAGCAAAGATACGCCGAACGGCCGCAAATGGATTGTGGATCCGATTGATGGGACTCGCGATTTCATCCGCGGCACGCGTGCCTGGAGCGTTCTGATCGGGCTCGAAGAGGCCGGCGAAGTGGTTGCCGGATTTGCTTACTTTCCTTCAACCGACGAACTATTCTCCGCGTCGAAAGGCGGTGGCGCATTCTGGAACGGAGACCGCATTCATATCTCGAACATCACCGCGCGCGGTCAGGCTTTGATTTGCGTGAACGGATTCTCCTACATGCGAAGGTTCCCATTCGCGGACAACCTGCTCGAGTTCCTCGAGACCTTCTGGACGGTCCGCAGCATGGGTGGGTGCGTTGACGCCATGCTGGTCTCTTCGGGGCGCGCCGATGTCTGGCTGGAAGCTCAAGCCAAGCCCTGGGACTTGGCACCGCTGAAGATCATCGCGAACGAAGCCGGTGCCGTGACGTTCGATTTCGAAGGGAAAGACACCATTTATGGCGGGACATTTGTGATCACAGTCCCGGCCCTGGCCGATGAAGTGAAGCGATTCATCACGCTGAAGAGCAAACTGTGAAAGTTGCCGAGCTGACAGCCAGGGGCGAATTCACCATCGTCGATCGCGAGCCTCCCAAGCCCGGCCCGGGTGAACTGTTGGTCCGCGTTGCGGCGACGGGAATTTGCGGATCGGACATGCACGCGTTCGCCGAAGGCGGCGTGGGCGATTCGCCCTGCAAGTATCCAATGGTGCTGGGGCATGAGCCTTCAGGCGTAGTGGAAGGCGTGGGCGAGGGAGTTACCGGATGGGCTCGCGGGGACAGGGGCTCATTAGAACCGGCGATCTTCTGCTACCACTGCCGATTCTGTCTAGCGGGGCACAATAACCTCTGCGAAAACCTGCGCTTTATGAGCACCTCGACGGAGCCCGGTTTCTTCCGCGAACTGGTGACTTTGCCCGCCATCAACATGTTCCCCATCAAGGCGACAACCAGCCTGGGTGCCGCCACTCTGGTAGAGCCGCTTGCGGTGATACTGCACACCTTCGATCTGGGCGGTTTCAAAGCAGGGGAGAGCGCCATTGTGGCGGGCGCGGGACCCATTGGGCTGCTCACCATTGCTCTTCTGAAGCTGATGGGTGCCAGCCGCATATGGGCTGTGGAACCCTTGAAGCATCGCCGCGAAATGGCGCGTGTCATGGGTGCCGATGAAGTGCTGGAGCCCGCTGAATTCACGCACCTGCACCGCATCGCGGACGTGGCTTTCGATTGTGCCGCGCAAGGTGAGACGGTGAATCAATGCCTCTATGCACTGAAAGGGTTTGGGCGCTTAGTGTTGACCGGCATTCACGCCGAAAAGCGGCTGGACCTGGACATTCACTTGATGCGCCGCACGGAACTGCGTTTGTATTGCGTGAGGCGTTCAAACACGGAAGCGCATGAGGCTTGCCAGTTGCTGGAAGAGCACCTGCCACTGTTCGAGCCCATGATCACGCACCGCCGCAAACTGGAAGACATTACCGCCGCATTCCGGATGAATCATAACTACGAAGATGGCGTAGTGAAAATGTTGATTGTCTAAGCTTCCATAAACGAGTACGCAATCATGTGACACACAATCATGTGAGCGTCTTCAATGCGCCCCATGTGCGGCACGCCCACATGGATATTCAGGTTTGCCATGGGGGCAAGCTGCCCGCCATCTCGGCCGGTGAGCGCAATGGTCTTGCAACCCACTGAGTTCGCGTATTCAATGGCACGCAAGACATTGGGCGAGTTGCCGGAGCCGCTGATGCCCATGAACAAGTCTCCGGGCTGAGCGAAATTGCGAAGTTGCTCCACAAAGATTGAGTCATAGCTGACATCGTTCGCATAAGCCGTGATGGCCGGAAGCTGGTCCGTGAGGGCCATAATTTTAAAGCGCTCTGGCCTGTTGAAACTGGCGCCTTTCACCATGTCGCAAACGAAGTGCGACGAAGAAGACGCGCTGCCGCCGTTGCCGCACACGAAGATGTGTTTACCTTTCGAGCGCGCTTCGGTGAAGAGATCGATGGCCTGTTGCACTTTCACCATGTCGATGATATCGATGGTCTGATGGAGGTTGCTCTTGTACTGTTCCAGAAATGTCATAAAAGTTGTTGTCCTAAAACCAAAGCGCCCCAGAGCACGCTGTCGTCGCCCAATGCGGCGGGTACTACATCTAAACGTGCACGCGACCAGGCTGTCACCTGACGCCGAAGCTCCGCTCGCAGGGGGATAAACAGAGCGTCTCCCGCTTTCGAGATGCCGCCCCCAATCACAATCCGGGCCGGGTTCAACAACATGATACAGGCCTTCAGGCCGCGTGCAAGGCGAACAACATAGCGGGCAACAAATGCCGGATCGCGCATTAACTCAGAGGCTGGTTTGCCATGATCGCGAGCCAGCCAGAGACCGCAGCACATTCGTTCAAAGCAGCCGTTCGAACCGCACAGGCATTCCGGCCCATTGGGTTCCAGATTCATGTGGCCGAGTTCTCCGGCGTAAGAATCCGCTCCACGCAAGACCTTGCCATCCAGCAAAATACCGCCGCCGATTCCGGTGGAAAGAGTCATGTAGAAGAGGGGGGAAGCGCCTGCGCCCGCTCCGTGAAAGCCCTCGCCGAGCGCGCCGACATTCGCATCGTTGTCCATGATCGTTGGCAGCTTGAAACGCTCTTCAAAATAGCGTGTCAGGTGGAAATTCTGCCAGCCGCCCACATGTGTTGAGAGAGCAACACGCTGGTCCGCAAAATCGACAGGTCCACCAAAGCCAATGCCGCAGCTGTCGAAGTGGATCTGCTCACGCCAGGAGGCAGTTGCCTGCTCAATATTGTTCAACATCCAATCGCGACCGCCTTCTGAGTTCGTCGGATGCGTTGCCCGATGCGCCATCTTGCCATCTATAAATGCGGCGACTGAAAATTTTGTTCCACCGATATCGATAGCCAGCAGGTTCATGCAAA
>Ga0123338_10002272_pt1 | contig 18018 bp, 17 predicted proteins | sample grotaG_FD_89793 | JGI IMG/M metagenome (GOLD analysis project Ga0123338, IMG submission 89793) | Glacier valley bacterial and archeal communities from Borup Fiord, Nunavut, Canada, to study Microbial Dark Matter (Phase II) -... | ecosystem: Environmental > Aquatic > Freshwater > Ice > Glacier ...
CAGGACGACGCCGAAGACCTCACCATCGAGGCCTTCGCCAAGGCCTTCCGCAACCTGCACAAGTTCAACCCCGAGTACGCGTTTAGCACCTGGCTGTTCCGCATCGCCACCAACAACTGCATCGATTTTATCCGCAAGAATAAAATCAAAACCATGTCGATTGACTCAGCCATCAAGGTCGATAACGGCGACGAAATCACCATCGATTTCCGCGACAACGACCTGAACCCGGCCGAGCACGCCGTGCGCAACCAGAAAATCGAAATCATGCGCCACGTGGTGTCGCGCCTGCCCGATAAGTACCAGCGCCTCGTCTCGCTCCGCTACTTCGACGAGTTGAGCTACGAGGAAATCGCCACTGAGCTAAAAGCCCCGCTCGGCACCGTGAAGGCCCAACTGCACCGCGCCCGCGAACTGCTCTACGACATGGTGAAGCACACCAAGCAGATTATTTAAGTTTCGGTTTTGTCATTCTGAATGCAGCGCAGCGGAATGAAGAATCTTTACCTCAGAAGTAATTATTTACTCTTGAGGTAGAGATTCTTCATTCCGCTGCGCTGCATTCAGAATGACGGTTTTTATTTACAGCGTACTCTCATGAACCTACTGCCGCACTACTTCCCCGACCTCACGCCGCTGCAGCTCAAGCTTTTCCAGCAGTTGGAAGTCGAGTTCCGGGCCGCCAACGAAGCTATCAACCTGGTGTCGCGCCCCGACATGGAGAATTTCGAGGAGCGCCACGTGCTGCACTCGCTGGGCATTGCCAAGGTCGTGCAGTTCCCGAAAGGCAGCACCGTGCTCGACGTAGGCACCGGCGGCGGCCTGCCCGGCCTGCCGCTGGCCATCGCCTTCCCCGATGTGCACTTTCACCTCGTGGACAGCATTGGCAAGAAAATCCGGGCCGTGCAGTACATGGCCGCCGCTCTGGGCCTGCCCAACGTTACGGCCGAGCAAACCAGGGCCGAGCAGGTCCGCGCCAAGTACGACTTCGTGGTGAGCCGCGCCGTGGCCCGCCTCGCTACCTTCCATCCGTGGGTGGCCCACCGGTTCAAGCCGCAGGGCGCACCCGGCAGCGGGTTGTACTGCCTCAAGGGCGGCGACTTAACCGAAGAAATTGCCGAATCGGGCTTGAAAGCCCGGGTTACGGAGCTGAGCGAGGTGTTCAAGGAAGAATTCTACGAAACCAAAAAGGTGGTTTTTGTGCCGGCCAAGTAGCGCAGTGCTAGCCCGGCACCTCGGTCGTCAGAAACTCCACCGCCCGGCGCTCGGAATAATACTCGCCGTCCGGTGAGCCTTCGGGAAAGCCTACGTGCCCGCCCTCGGGCGGCGTTTCGAGAAAGACGTAGGCCGAGCGCGCCGCCACCTCGCGCGGGAAACAGGACGCCGGCAGGAACGGGTCGTTCTGCGCGTTCACTATCAGTGTGGGCACCCGAATGCCGCCCAGGTAGCGCCCCGAGCTGGCGTGTTGGTAGTAGGCCTCGGCCGAGGCAAAGCCGTGCATGGGCGCCGTGTAGCGGCTGTCGAATTCCTGGAAGTCGCGCAGCTCCTCGATGCCCTGCAAGTCCACCTGGTCGGGCAGCAGCTCGGCTTTGGCGCGCACCTTCAGGCGCAGTGATTTCAGGAAACGACGCAGATAAACCTGGTTCTGGGGGCGGCTGATGTACACGGAGCTGGCCTGCAGGTCGGTGGGCACCGAGAACACGGCGGCGCGCTGCACCTCGATGGGAACGCGGGCGGGGTTCTCGCCCAGGTATTTCAGCGTCACGTTGCCACCCGCGCTGAAACCCACTAGGAACACGCGCCGGTAGCGGCCGGCGGCCAAGGCGTGGCGCAGCACGAGGTCGAGGTCGTCGGTGTCGCCGAGGTGGTAGGAGCGGAGCAGGCGGTTCATTTCGCCGCCGCAGCTGCGGTAGTTCCAGGCCAGGGCGTCGAAGCCGGCGCGGTTGAGGGCCCGCACCATGCCCAGCATGTAGGGCCGCGAGGCGTCGCCCTCCAGGCCGTGCGACACGATGGCCAGGCGGTCGGTGGGCCGGTGGGCGGGCAGGCGGCTCCAGTCCAGGTTCAGGAAGTCGCCGTCGGGCAGCTCCAGCCGCTCGCGCTGGTAAGCCACGCCCGGCACGGTGCGCCACAGGCTGGGCACAATGGTTTGCAAGTGGCCGTTGAACAAGTAAAACGGCGGCTGGTAGCGGGATTCGGCAACGAGGGGCATGGCGCGGGTACGGTAAGGAGTAGGGCAGCGCGATGGGTGGGAACGGGGAGCCGGTAAAGGTCGGTATTAATCGGCATGCATACTACTTGGGTTCGAGAAACCGCGGCGGCCCAGTCGTCGTTCGGCAAGGCTCCAAGATTTTTATTGGCGAGGGTTTGATTATGCCGGCCGCTTTTGTACCTTTGCCCTCCCAAACCCAGAACGACCGCATTAAGCTTAATCCTATTCCTGCTCATGGCAAACCATAAGTCGGCCCTCAAGCGCATCCGCAGCAACGAAGCCAAGCGCGTGTTGAACCGTTACCAGCACAAATCGACCCGCACGGCCATCAAAAAACTGCGCGCCCTGACCGAAAAATCGGCCGCGCAGGAACTGCTCAAGAAGGTGACTTCGATGCTGGACCGGTTGGCCAAGAAGAACATCATCCACAAAAACAAAGCTGCTAATAACAAAAGCAAGCTGACAAAGCTCGTCAACGCGCTTTAGCGCGGGACGAGTTTAGGAGGGCCAGACTGCGCCGCCCCAAGGTCTGGTCCTCCGCTCATCACAGAAGCCCCGCTCGACACCGAGCGGGGCTTCTTGCGTTTGGGCCGGCCGGGCCGGGTATGAATCTGCCATGCTGTGTACCTTACAGCCATCGTTTCACCCAACATTGCCCCGTGATGAAATACAGCTATAAAAAGATGCTGCTCAGCAGCGGTTTGCTACTGTTGGCGGTTACTTCGGCCCTCGCGCAGCAAGCTTGGCGCCCGTTTCGGCCGGGGCTGGTTTATTCGTATGAAGTGCCGGGCGCAACCGTTAACGGGCAGTTCACCACCCCGGGAGTTTACACCTTGCGGCTTGATTCTGCTTACGTAACAGCTACGGGCGATTCGGCGTGGGCCTTCAATCGGGTGATGCGGGACGTTTCGGGCTTGACGCCGGGCAACTCGAACGCGCGTCGGTTTCGCAGGAGCCGCAACAACTTATTTGGTCAGCGCCTGCGGTGGCGGCCGGGCTCGGCGGAGTACACCCTGGAGTCGGTGACCGAGGGCAGTGCTCAAGCGGGCGTGGCCCTGGCGCTGCGGCCTCGGGCGCCCGTGGCCAGCACCTGGGTTGCCAACGCCGCGTTGGGCATTAGTGCGAGGCTGACCAGCCGGGGCGTGCAACTGGTGGGCGGGCAACCCGATACCGTGGCATTCATCACGCTGAGTTCGGGACCCGTGGTGCGGCTGAGCCGGCGCTTTGGCTTGCTGGAAGGGCCGCAGTGGCTGGCGCTCAGCGGCGGCCCGGTGCAGTGGATAGCCACCCAACTGCCGGCCCCGCTGGCCCAGTCGCCCTATAGCCCGCTGCGCCTGTTTGATATGCAGGTGGGCGACGAAATTGGCTACAACGACGACGGCAGCATCATAACGGCAGTGCCATGTACGCTGACCAAAACGTTGTGCCGAATCCTGGCGCGGCGTCAAACCAACGATTCGCTCGTCTACACCTATCGTTACCAAACCCGGTTCGAAAACCTGGGAGCCCCCGGCTGTAGCCCGGCTGGAGTCACGTACACGCCCGTCGGAACTAGGCGCTGGGCTTTTTCCCTGAACACCGGCCAGTCGAGGGAGTTTCCCGAGTTGGCCATGCTGGCTGGAGAATATCGGACAAGTAGCACCAGCTTGGTGATGATGGGCCGGGGCGTTGTTCGATTACAACCGGGAGGCGGAGGATGCGGCGGGAATGAGCTGCTGGCGTACGAGCAACTATTCGGCTTCGGTTTCGGGAATGGAAACGGGGTATTCGGCCCCATTCCCGATGTCGTGCCGTTTGTGTTTTATTCGGTGCCGCTTGGCCTGGGTCCGGTGTCGGACAGGAACTCTTACATGGCCTATTACCGCCGCACCCGAAATGGGGTAACAACCACCTGTGGCTCCCCCCTGGCCTTCGTCAACCTGCTGCCCACCCGCGCCGCTCAGGCGGCGGCCATCGCCAGCCTGGCGCCCAACCCGGCCGCCGACCAGGCCACCCTCACGCTGGCGGCGCCCGCCCAGCCGGGCACACGCCTCGTGCTGCGCGACGCGCTGGGCCGCACGGTGTGGCACGGCGCCGTGCCGGCCGGGCAAACGGGCGCGGCCGTGCCGCTGGCTGGACAGCCAGCGGGTTTGTACCTGCTGCAGGTGGCGCGGCCAGAGGGCGCGCCGGCCACGTTGCGCCTGACCAAAGAGTAGTCTGGCACGGCTAGCAAGCAGTTTGACTTGCTGCCCCGTCGAAGTTGCTGGTGCTTGGAGCTTGCGGGAACATTTACGCGAAGCTGTCAGCTACACTGGTTGTCGCTCATCCTGTAGAAACGTAAAGCCATGAGAAGTAGCTTCTGCGTAATTTTCGTGTTGTCCTTGTTGGTGGGCATTGCGCATCCCGGCTTGGGGCAGCAGGCGTGGCGGCCGTTCCGGCCGGGGCTGATTTATTCATTTACAACCGCCCGCAGCAGCAATCTCGTCGGCACTTACCTATTGCGGCTCGATTCGGCATATGCGGCAGCCGGAGGTGATTCGGTGTGGGCGTTCAACCGCTTGTTGCGTCCGCTCGGCGGCGACGTGGCCATGTTCTTTCCAACCCTCGCCAGCCGCAAAAGTCGCAACAACCTGTTCGGGGCGCGACTAAGATGGACGCCCAGCGCCGATGAGTTCATGTTAGAAAATGTGGCCGAAGGTAATTTCCAAGCGGCCTTTTCGTTGCGGCTGCGCCCGCGTGCGGCCGTGGGCAGCACCTGGGCAGCCAGCACCGCGCCGGCGCTCACGGCCACGCTCACCAGCCGCACCTGGCAGCCGGTGACCGCTGCCGTGGGTAGCCTCTCCGATTCGGTGGCAGTTATTACCCTCAGTTCGGGGCAGGTGCTGCGGCTGAGCCGCCGGTACGGCCTGCTGGCCGGCCCGCGCTGGCTGGCCACCAGCGGCCCCGCGCCGCAATGGGAGGTGGCCGAACTGCCGGCCACGTTGGCTAATTCGCCGGTGTACCCGGCCACCTTGTTCAACCTGCAGCCCGGTGACCGGCTGGGATATGCGGCAATGTTCGGTTCGCTGGGCGGCCTGCCTTGCACAGGCGAATTTACGCTGCGGGTAGTGCAATCGCGCCGGTTGGTGGGCGATTCCCTCTTGTACACTTACCGGCAGCAGACCCGTACGGTCTACTATGGCTCGTTTATGTGCGCCGGCGGGCCTCCTACGGTGGGCCCGGTGCGCACTGGCCGGTTGACTTTCTCGCTGCGCACCGGGCAGTCGCCGCAGTTCCGGGCACTACCGATGTTGTCGGGTGAGTACTGGGAATATGGCAGCGGCCCCCGCAGGGGCATTTTGGTGTTGGGGTTGGGTCTGGCCGGCAGCCTCCCGGCGTCGTGCCAGGGAGGAGGTGCCACCTTGAACTACCAGGAAATATATCCGTTTGGGGTTGGCAACGGTACGCAGTATTCATCGGTAACCGATGGCAACCCGTATCAGTCCTTCGCGCCGCAAACCGGTTTGGGTGACATCCAAACCGATGAAACCTACTTGACTTATTCCGTTAGATTAACGGCCGGGGTCCCTGTTACTTGCGGCTCACCGGCCGATTTCGTCAACCTGTTGCCCACCCGCGCCGCCCAGGCGGCGGCCATCGCCAGCCTGGCGCCCAACCCGGCCGCCGACCAGGCCATCCTCACGCTGACGGCGCCCGCCCGGCCCGGTACCCGCTTGGTGCTGCGCGACGCGCTGGGCCGCACGGTGTGGAGCGCGCCCGTGCCGGCCGGCCAAACGGAAGCGGGCGTGCCGCTGGTTGGACAGCCAGCGGGTTTGTACCTGTTGCAAGTGGAGCGGCCCGAAGCGGCGCCAGTTACGCTGCGGCTGACGAAGGAGTAGAAACGGAACGGCTAACAGCCAAAAAAGCCCGTTCCTGCCAGGAACGGGCTTTTTTGGCCGGCTGCGAAACGGCTTTACGCCACGCTCACCTTCACCATGTTGGCTTTGCCTTTGTCCTGGATGGGCATCGAGCCGGTGTTGATGAACAGGTCGCCGGCTTCGAGGTGGCCGGTGGTGGTGAGGACGTAGCGCAGGTCCACGATGGTACTGTCGGTGCTGATGAGGCGGTCGTAGTAGAAGCTGCGCACGCCCCACACCAGGCTGAGCACGGTGAGCAGGGGGCGGTGGTCGGTGAAGATAAAAATGTCGGCCTTGGGACGGTACTTGGCCAACTGGAAGGCGGTGTAGCCGTGGTGCGTCATGCCGGTGAGGGCCTTGGCGCCCGTGTTTTTGGCCAGGTGGCAGGCGGCCGAGAGCACGCTGTCGGCCATGAAGTTGTTCCCGACCGGGTCGATGGGCCACCACTTGTGAAACAGCTGCGGGCTGCTGCCCTCCACGCTCAGGATGGTGCCCACCATCGAGCGAACGACTTCGGCGGGGTAGGCGCCCACGGCGGTTTCGGCCGAAAGCATCACGGCGTCGGCGCCGTCGAGCACGGCGTTGGCCACGTCGCTGGTTTCGGCGCGGGTGGGGCGGGGGGCCGTAATCATGCTTTCCATCATCTGGGTGGCCACGATGACGGGCTTGCCGGCGGCATTGCATTTGGCGATAATCATCTTCTGGGCCATGGGCACCTCCTCCATCTTCACCTCCACGCCGAGGTCGCCGCGGGCCACCATCACGGCGTCGGTGATGGCGATGATTTCGTCGATGTTGCGCAGGCCGTCGGGCGTTTCAATTTTGGCGATGACGCGGGTGGTTTTGCCGGCCTGGGCAATCAGGTTTTTGATGAAGCGGATGTCGTCGGCCTTGCGGGCAAAGCTGAGCGCCACCCAGTCCACGTCGTGCTCCAGGCCGAACTTCAGGTCCTCGATGTCTTTTTCCGTCATGCTCGGGGCCGACACCTCCGAGTCGGGCAGGTTGATGCCCTTGCGGGGCTTCACCAAGCCGCCGTACACCACTTCCACGTCCACTTCGGTGTCGCGGTCGGTGGCCAGCACCTTCAGCTCAATCTTGCCGTCGTCAATCAGAATCATGTCGCCGGCCTTCACGTCGCGCGCCAGGCCCAGGTAAATGGTGCTCAGGCGCGTGGCCGTGCTGATTTCCTTCTCGCCGCACACCAGCTTGATGCGGTCGCCGGCCTTGATTTCGACGCCGCCGCCCTCCACTTCGCCCAGTCGGATTTTGGGGCCCTGCAAGTCCTGCAGCAGGCCCACGGCGGTGCGCATGTCCTTGTTCAGCCGCCGCACGGTGTTAATCACCGAGAGGTGGTCGTCGTAGGAACCGTGCGAAAAGTTGAGCCGGAACACGTCCACGCCCTCGCGGATGAGCACGGCGAGGCGCTCGTAGGTATTGGAAGCGGGGCCGACGGTGGCCACAATCTTGGTCTTGTTGAACGTGGGGCGGTTTTCCATGGGGACTAAAGAATCAGGTTCTCTTTGTATTTGAGCGTGTTGGGGTCGAACTGGCAGGCGTACTGCACCGCGTCGAGGGCGGTGAGGTGTTCGAGCAAGGCATCGTCGGCCAGGGCCCCGCTGCCGTTGCTCACGGCCAGCAGGTAGTCGTACTCCTTGATGTCGGGGGCCAAGAACGGCTTTTTCAGCGTAGACGGTGCCACCGAGCGGTTGCGCAGCAGGCGCAGGGTCAGGGTTTCGGTGGCGTAGAGGTAGTGGGTGAACACGAGCCGGCCGCGGCTGAGCAGGTTGAGCAGCAACTCGGGCTGCTTCACCAGGCGCAGGCGCAGGGCGCGGTTCAGGGTCCAGGCCAGGGTGTAGTCGCGGGTGCTGCTCACCAGCCCGTACAGGGCAAAGTCGCACTCGTAATCCACGTCCAGGGTGAAGGTCTTCATAGCGCCGGCAAACGGCCGCCCGCCCCGGCGACTCCGGGCAAAGCTACGCCTTGCGGCGGGCCACGGCCCGGCCCGGGGCCATAATCTTGTACCCTGGAATGAAAAGCGCGGCGGCGGGTTAGTTGAAAAATCTCTCGTTACTTTGCGCCGTAGTTTTCCCTAAACCCCACGGAAATGTCTGAAATCGCAGAAAAAGTAAAGGCCATCATTATTGACAAACTGGGCGTCGAAGCGTCGGAGGTGACCCCCGAAGCCAGCTTCACCAACGACCTGGGTGCCGACTCGCTGGATACCGTCGAGCTGATTATGGAGTTCGAAAAGGAATTTAACGTGAGCATCCCCGACGACCAGGCCGAGAACATCGGCACCGTGGGCCAGGCCATCAGCTACCTCGAAGAGCACGCCAAATAATTACGCACCGTTGCGGGAGCCGTGGCTGCCGCAACCCCAGTACGCATACCGGCCGGCCCGCCGCCGGCCGGTTTTGTGGTTTTATCCCGTCTTCACTTTTGCGCCCTCGGCGCCTGCTTATGTCGTCCATCCGACGCGTTGTCGTTACCGGCCTTGGGGCCATCACGCCGCTGGGCAATACCGCCCCGGCTTACTGGGAAGGCCTGCGCACGGGCCAAAGCGGTGCCGCCACAATCACCCGCTTCGACCCCACCAAGTTCAAAACCCGTTTTGCCTGCGAGGTGAAAGGCTACGAAGCCGATGACTTCTTCGACCGCAAGGAGCACCGCAAAATGGACCTGTTCACGCAGTTCGCGGTGGTGGCCTCCGACGAAGCCATCGCCGACTCGGGCCTGCTGGCAAGCGGCGTCGACAAGGACCGGGTGGGCGTGATTTGGGGCTCCGGCATCGGCGGGCTGAAATCGTTGCAGGAAGAATGCTTCCAGTTTGAGAAAGGCGACGGCACGCCGCGCTACTCGCCCTTCTTCATCCCGCGCATGATTGCCGACTCCTCGTCGGGCAACATTTCGATTAAAAACGGCTTCCGCGGGCCCAACTTTGTCACCACTTCGGCCTGCGCATCGTCGAACGACGCCATCATCGCGGCCTTCAACAACATCCGCCTCGGCCTGGCCGACGCCGTGGTGACCGGCGGCTCCGAGGCGGCCATCACCGAGTCGGGCGTGGGCGGCTTCAACGCCCTCAAGGCCATGAGCGAGCGCAACGACGACCCGGCCTCGGCCTCGCGGCCCTACGACCAGGACCGCGACGGCTTTGTGCTGGGCGAGGGCGCCGGCGCGCTGGTGCTCGAAGAATACGAGCACGCCAAGGCCCGCGGCGCCAAAATGTACGCCGAACTCATCGGCGGCGGCATGTCGTCGGACGCCTACCACATCACCGCGCCCGACCCCAGCGGCAGCGGCGTGGTGCTGGTGATGCGCAACGCCCTGCGCGACGCCGGCATCGACGCCACCGCAGTCGATTACATCAACACCCACGGCACCAGCACCCCGCTGGGCGACGGCGCTGAAATCAAGGCCATCGAAAAAGTGTTTGGCGCGCACGCCGAGCAGCTCAACATCTCCTCGACCAAAAGCATGACCGGCCACCTGCTGGGCGGCGCCGGCGGCGTGGAGGCCGTGGCCTGCCTATTCGCCATGCAGCACGGCCTGGTGCCCCCCACCATCAACCTGCACACGCCCGACCCGGAAATCAACCAGGCGCTGAATTTCACGCCCAACGTGGCCCAGGCCCGCGAGGTGCGCGTGGCCATGAGCAACACGTTCGGGTTTGGCGGGCACAACACGTCGGTGATTTTCCGCAAGCTGAATCACTGATTACCGCGGATTAACCGTGATTTCGCTGATTTTTCCTTTCCCAATAGTTTCTTCCGTCGGTCTTAGCCGGATTAGCCGACTGCAATCAGCGAAATCACGGTTAATCACGACTAATCTGTGATTCATGCTCGGTTTCGTTTCCCGCTTTTTTGGTGCTGGGAAGACCTTTCGACAGGCCGTAACCACCGTAACGGGCCTGACGCCCGGCAACACGAAGCTGTACCGGCTGGCGTTCACGCACGCCTCGGCGGTGCGGCAACAGCCGGCCCTGGGCCGCCACCAAACCAACGAGCGGCTGGAGTTCCTCGGCGACGCCGTGCTGGGCACGGTGGTGGCCGAGTACCTGTTCAAAAAGTACCCCTACGAGCAGGAAGGCTTCCTGACGGAAGTGCGTTCCCGCATCGTAAACCGCGAAAGCCTCAACGGCATTGCCCTCAAGCTGGGCCTCGACCAGCTGGTGCAACTGGATGCCGCGCAGGGCCGCGCCGCCCGCTCGCGCTCCGTGAACGGCAACGCGCTGGAGGCCCTGGTGGGCGCCGTGTACCTCGATTTGGGCTACAAGGCGGCCCGCAAGTTCATCCTCACCCGGCTGGTGAAGGGCTTCGTGGACGTGCACACGCTCACCACCACCACGGCCAATTTCAAGAGCAAGCTGGTGGAATGGGCCCAGCGCGAAGGCCGGATGCTGCGCTACGACATCAGCGGCGAGGCCCGGCCCGGCGGCATGATGGAGTTCACCGCTACCGTGCTGCTCGACGAGGAAGTGGTGGCCACCGGCATGGGCCTGAGCAAGAAGCAGGCGGAGCAACTCGCCGCCGACCGGGCCCTGGCGGCGCTGGGGGTGGGGTGATTTTCGAATCGGAATCTCAACACTGGTATGGCAAATTGGCAACCTTGGGTTTTCGCTGCTGTGGCATGGCCAGCACTCTTGCAGTTTACATACTGGATTAGAAATGCATTTATAGCGCCTGCAATGCAGCGGCGGCAGTTAACTAAGCAGCCGTTTGTGGGGCTGCTGGAACGTGGTTTTCTGGCGCCTGTCGTAACTGACAGTTGGCCTGATAGGGATGAAAAAGGAACTGTGGTAGCATTGATTGGGGCGGTGGATGGGTATGCAGTTGAAGTTAGTTCAAATTACAATTTGGGCTGGGGTTGGAATAAATGGCCGTATTATTTCATTCGCGTGTTTTTTAACACGGAAAATTTGAGTAATCAAGCCTTGCATTCCCGCCATCAGCAGAACCTAATACACAAGAATAGATTTCCTGAATGGAGTGATAATTACAACTGGTATGACTTGGCTATTGCATCCATGGAAAGAAAAATTCTTTGTGGTCATTATATTCAGCCAGATGGCTCGGTCATATTCAACATCGTGAAACGCATGGTGGTTGAGATGAAGGAGCTAGACTTGAAGCCTGTCAGCTACGACGAGGCAAAAGCCCAGTGGCAAAAAATTAAGGATTAAGTCATGCGTATTGCCGGAGCTGCCCTCAACCAGGTTCCCATTGACTGGGCGAACAACCTGCGGAACATCCGCACGGCCATTGAGCAGGCCAAAGCGGCAGGCGTGGAGCTGCTGTGCCTGCCCGAGCTGTGCCTGACCGGCTACGGCTGCGAAGACCTGTTTCTGAGCGACTGGATGCCCGAGGCGGCGTTGGCCCATTTGCAGCAGGTGCGGGCGTGGACCCACGGCATTTGCGTGGTGGTGGGCCTGCCGGTGCGGCTGAACCACCGCACCTACAACACGGCAGCGGTGCTGCGCGACGGCCAGATTCTGGGCTTTGCGGCCAAGCAGTTCCTGGCGAACGACGGAGTGCACTACGAAACGCGGTTTTTTGCGCCCTGGGCGGCGGGGGAGACGACGGCCGTGGGGTGGGCAGGGGAAACGTGGCCGCTGGGCGACCTGGTTTTTGAGCACCGCGGCGTGCGCTTCGGTTTTGAAATTTGCGAGGACGCCTGGCGGCCCGACGACGTGCGGCCCGCCTGCCGGCTAGCGGGCAAGGTGGACTTGATTGTGAACCCCTCGGCCAGCCACTTCGCCATGAGCAAAACCGACGTGCGCTACCAGCTGGTGATGCAGGCTTCGCGCACGTTCCACTGTACCTACCTCTACGCCAACCTGCTGGGCAACGAGTCGGGCCGCATCATCTTCGACGGCGAAATCCTGGTGGCGCGCAACGGCCACCTGCTGCTGCGCAACCAATTGTTGAGCTTCAAAGAAGTGGATTTGGAGGCCATTGACGTGGATTTTACCACCGAATTGGCGCCGGCTGCCGAAATCGTGCCGCTGCCTGCGCCCGACGAATACCAGGAGCTCAACCAAGCGATGAGCCTGGGCCTGTTCGACTACCTGCGCAAGGCCCGCAGCCGGGGCTTCGTGCTCAGCCTGAGCGGCGGGGCCGACTCTTGCTTCTGCGCCGTGGGCGTGGCCGAAATGGTGCGCCTGGGCGTGGAGGAACTGGGCATGGCCGAGTTCAAGCGCCGCAGCGGCTGCTTTCCCGAAGCCGACACGGTGGTGACGCAGGAAGGAGCGGGCGGCAAGGCCACGCAGGTAGTAGTGGGAGAGTCGAGGGTTAAAAGTGAAAAGCTAAAAAGGCAAAACGGCAGAGCAGATATTCTACCTTTTAACTCTCAACTTTTAACTGATAACCAAGCGCTGGTGCGCCAGTTGCTCACCTGCGCCTACCAAGGCACCGTCAACTCTTCGGACGACACGTTCCACTCGGCCCAGGAACTGGCCGACAGCATCGGGGCCCGCTTTTACAATTGGGGCATCGACGAGGAAGTGGCCGGCTACGTGGGCAAAATCCAGGGCGCGCTGGGCCGGGAGCTAACCTGGCAGACCGACGATTTGGCCCTGCAAAACATTCAGGCGCGGGTGCGGGTCCCCGGCATCTGGCTGCTGGCCAACGTGCAAAACTGCCTGCTCATCACCACCAGCAACCGCTCGGAAGCCAGCGTGGGCTACTGCACCATGGACGGCGACACGGCCGGCAGCATCTCGCCCATCGCGGGCGTCGACAAAGACTTTGTGAAAAAGTGGCTGCGCTGGGCCGAAACCGAGTTGGGCTACCCCGCCCTGCGCCACGTGAACGCCCTGCAGCCCACCGCCGAGCTGCGCCCCCTGGCCGACCAGCAAACCGACGAGCGCGACCTCATGCCCTACCCGCTGCTCAACCGCATCGAGCGGCTGGCCTTCTACGACCGCCTCGGCCCGCGCCAGGTGCTGGCCACGCTCGAAGGCGAAGGCACCGGCTTTGACCAAGGGCAACTCAAAACCTACGTGCGCCGCTTCTACACCCTCTGGAGCCGCAACCAGTGGAAGCGCGAGCGGTACGCGCCTTCGTTTCACCTCGACGACTACAACGTGGACCCGCGCTCCTGGCTGCGCTTCCCCATCCTCAGCGGCGGCTTTGCCGAAGAGCTGGCGGCGCTTTGAAAACGGCGGGCGCTCCGGCAGGGGATATTTGGCCCTACTATTTTGCTGTACATCAGTTATTTGAAAAATAAGGCGGTGGGGCGGCGCAAGTATTTGCGGCAGATGGTACCTAAGGCCACACAGCTTTGGTACCCGCTGCCGGGGCTTGGCGCCAAGCCGGCGTTCTTCCAATTCTTCCTGTCGTTTTGCTTGTGGCTTATTCGCTTCCGCTGCTCCTGACTCCCGAGCTGCCCGAACTGCCGGACAGTGCCCCCTTGCCGGCGGCGGACGCCGCGCTGCTGACCCGGTTGCGGCGGGGCAGTGAGGCGGCCTTTCGCACCCTGGTCGAGCGCTACCAGGACCGCATCTACCGCACGGTGCTGGCGCTGCTGCGGTCGCCCGAGGAAGCGGAAGACGTCGCCCAGGAAGTTTTCGTGGAAGTGTACCAGACCATTGGCCGGTTTCGGGGCGACGCCGCCCTCAGCACCTGGCTCTACCGGCTGGCCACTTCGCGGGCCCTAAAACATCGCCGCCAGGCCCGCGCCCAAAAGCGCTTTGCCTACTTCACCAGCTTGCTGGGGTTCGACAACGCCGTGCTGCACGAAGTGCCCGACCACGCGCACCCCCTGGCGCTGCTCGAAGGCCAGCAGCAGCTGCGGCAGCTGCTGGACCACGTGGCCCGCCTGCCCGGCCAGCAGCAGGTGGCGTTCACGCTGCGCCACGAGCAAGAGCTGAGCTACGAGGAAATCGCGGCCGTGCTCGATACGACCGTGCCCGCCGTGGAATCGCTGCTGTTCCGGGCCCGGAAAACCCTGCGCCAGCACCTTCAACTCCCCCCGAGCCATGTCTGATTCCGCCCCCCGCCCCCCGTCCGACGAGGTTTGGGACAACCTCGTGCGCCAACTGCCCGGTTCGGCAACCGCCCGGCCCCGGCCGTTTTTCTACGGCCGGGTGCGCGCCCGGCTCGACGCCCGGGCCGCGGCGGAAAGCCCCGCGCTACCGCATTGGCTGCGCCGGCCGGCCTACGCCGCGCTGCTCGGGGCGCTGGCGTTGGCGCTGAGCGGCGACGGTCTGGGGCTGCGCCCGGCCGCGCAGCAGGGCAGTGCCCCGCCCGGCGCCCCCGCGCCGCGCTGATTGGCCGGCACCCCGCTGCAAAACCAGCCATTTCCGACCGTTTGGGCGGTTCCGTTCCCGATGCGCGGCGCCCGGGCGTTTCCGCCGGCCGAAGCCTACGGGGCGGTGTACCTTTGAAACCACCTTTGATTTTTGTTGCGTATGCTCGCTATCCTCGCCTATCTCACCTGGGACCTGAACCCTATTATTGCCCACTTGGGGCCCATTACGCCGCGTTGGTACGGGCTGTTTTTCATGTCGGGCTTCGTGGTGGGCACGTTTGTCCTCACCCACATCTACCGCTCCGAGCGGGTGTCGCCGCGCTGGGTCGATGTCATCACCATCTACATGCTGGTGGGCACCATTGTGGGCGCCCGCATGGGCCACGTGCTGTTCTACGAGCCCGAGATTATCACCGAGAAGGGCATCCTGGAAGTATTCAAGGTGTGGCACGGCGGGCTGGCCAGCCACGGCGCCACCATCGGCATTTTGCTGGCCTGCTGGTTGTTTGCGCGCAAAAACAAGTTCGACTACCTGTGGGTGCTCGACCGCATCGTGATTGTGGTGGGCATCGGCGGGGCGCTGATTCGCACCGGCAATTTCATGAATTCCGAGATTGTGGGCCACCCCAGCACGGCGCCCTGGGCCGTGGTGTTCCCGCGCGACGCCGAGCATCTGCTGCCGGCCACCAACCCGCTGCCTGCCGGGGCCGTGCTGGTGCAGCGCCAGACCGAACCCGACGGCTCGGTGGTGATGCGGCCCGCGCCGGCCGGCACCCCGGTCACCCCGGGCGGGCTTATGGCCGTGCCGCGCCACCCCACGCAGCTCTACGAAGCGCTGTACTGCGTGCTGCTCGTGAGCTTGCTCTACTACCTCTGGAACCGCACCAGGGAGCGCACGCCGCGCGGCCTGCTCTTCGGGTTGTTCGTGGTGCTGCTGTTCACGCAGCGGTTTTTGGGTGAATTCCTGAAAGAAGCCCAGGTCGATTTCGAGAAAGGCCACTTGCTCAACCAGGGCCAGCTGCTCAGCATCCCGATGGTGCTCATTGGCATCTGGGTGCTGTGGCGGGCCGGCAAAGACCCCGAAAATCCTTACGGCTACGCCCCGCGCGACCTCGACGAAGCGGAAGCCAACGCGTCGCTGCCCCGCCCCGCCGTCAAATCAAAATAGAGCAATTTCGAACTCAGTGCACAAGTTTCGTACACGGCGTCGAGACGCAACACGTTGCGTCTCGACGCCGTGTACACTGACTCCAAAACGGCTCCAAGCGCCGGCTACGGTAGCTTATACTCGTACAAACTGCCCTGCTCGGTGCTGATGAGCAGCGTGGCGTCGTCCTTGAATACCGCGCCCTCCGTTTGCCCGGCGCCTTCCAACGACACGTGGCGGGGCGTGGCCTTGAGGATTTCGGCCCACGAATTGCCGTCGAGAATGAACAATTCGCCGCGGCCCAGCAGCACGAGGCGGTGGCCGTCGGCGCGCAGGGCGGCGTCGGTCACCTCGCCGGGAATGGCCAGGCTGGTCACCAGCTGGGCGGTGTAGGTGCCGGGCTGGTCGGGCACGGTGTACACTTTGCTGGCGCGCTGCTGGCCCCGGTCTTTGGTGAAAAGCCACACCTTGCCCTCCTGCCACAGGCTGGCTTCGACGTCGAAGTTGCGCTGCTTTTTCTTGGGCGGGAATTCGGTTTGGTCGGGGTAGGTGAAGTTGATTTTGCCGACTTCATTCGGGCTGTTCGGCCGCACGCGGTAGATGGCCAGGTCGCGGCGCACGCTTTCGTTGTTGCCGCAGTTGCCGATGTAGTAGTTGCCCTGCGGGTCGCGGCTCAGGCTTTCCCAGTCGGTGTTGGGGGCGCCGATTTCCACAGCGTGCACCAGCTTGCCGGTGGCCGTGATTTCGTAGAGCGTGGGCGAGTTGCCGTCGTCGCCGAAGCTGAAGTAGCTGTTGGCGCTGGCCGGGGCCAGGCCCGAGCTTTCGGGCACCACGCCCTTGAGCGAGCCCACCTGCCGCAGGCCCGGGATGGCGGCCGCGGCGGCTCGGTCTTTGCGGCGGTCGCCGCCCTTGGGCGCCGCCTGGCCGGCGTTTTCGGGTTGGGCCTGCGAGCAAGCCGACGTAAACAACAAAGCCAGGGCCACTGGCAGCAGGGGAAGAACGCGCATAGAAAAGTTAGGTGAAAGCCAAAGCGGGCACCCGCCTATACGCGCCCGGGCGCTCACGGTACGGGGTCGTGGCCGTGGCCGCCCCAGGGGTGGCAGCGGGCAATGCGCCGCAACGCCAGCCGCCCGCCGCGCCACGGCCCGTACTTGGCGATGGCTTCGGCCGCATACGCCGAGCAGGTGGGCGAATACCGGCAGCTGGGCGGCGTGAGCGGCGAGATGAAGTGCCGGTAAAACCAGACCAGGGCCAAAAAAAAAGCGCGAAACAGCCGGGACATGGCGTGAAGGTAAACGCCGGGATGCCGCGCCGGGTGCAAGCGGGCCGCACGGTTACCGCGGCAGCGCGTTCAACTCCGCCTGCCACCGCGGCCAGTCGGGCATCAGGCGCGTTTGCAGCGCGTAAAACGCGGCCGAGTGGTCGGGCACCAGCAAGTGGCAGCACTCGTGCAGCAGCACGTAGTCGAGGCACTCGGGGCGGGCGCGCACCAGCTCCGGGCTGAGGCGGATACGGGCCGTGCGCGGCGTGCAGCTGCCCCAACGGGTGCGCATGGCGCGCACGGCCAGCGTGGGCCGGGCCAGGTTGAACTCGGCAAAAACGGGCCACACGCGGGCCAGGGCGGCCGCAAACAGCGGCCCGGCCTGGCCCGCGTACCAGGCGTGCAGCAGCGCTTCGGCCCGGGCCGGGGTGAGCGGGGCGGGCAGGGCCACCGCCAGCGCCTCGGCTTCCACCGCCACGGCCGGGCGGGGGGCTTCGGTGAGCCGCAGCGGGTAGGCCCGGCCCTGGTAAAAATGCGGGCTGCCGGCTTCGTAGTGGCGGTCCGGCGCCGGTGTTGGGCGCCGGGCAAACGCTGCCTGGTGCTTGAGAATCCAGTCGGCGCGCTTCAGCACTTGCTGGGCTACCCACTCGGCCGAGGTGCCGGCGGGCGCGCTCACGTGCACGCTGCCGTCGGGCCGCACGGCGAAGCCGATGGAGCGCCGGGCCCGGAACACGAGCGAGTAGGTGAGGGGCTGCTGGCGGTAAAGGATGGTTTCGCGGCGGGGCGCGGCGGCAAAAGAACGGGGCATACGGCGGCAAGTTCGGCAGTGGGGCCGGAATGCCTAACCGCGCCGCCGCCCAAAATAATTTCGCGGCAGAGCCCGCCCAATTGGCGCCAACCTGCTACCTTCCCGCCATGCAACACTGTTTACCTAGGTATCTTTCAATTTTAGTTTGCTGTTTGGGTTTCTCGGGACTGATGCCCGGGGCTTCGGTGTGGGCGCAAGGCAACGGGCCCGGGGTGCGCGGCGCCCGCGCGGCGGCCCTCGGCAACGCCTCGGTGGCCCTGCCCGGCGAGGTGTGGAGCATGGGCAACAACGTGGCCGGCCTGGGCGAAGTGCAGCAGCCCACCGTGGGCTTCTACGCCGAAAACCGGTACTTCAGCTCGGCCCTGAACGTGGGCGCCCTCACCGTGGCCCTGCCGCTGGGCCGGCAGCCGGGGCCGGCCGCCAGCGGCGACGCGGGCGCGGCGGCCCCAACCGCCCCGGCGGTCC
>Ga0123338_10002273_pt1 | contig 18012 bp, 16 predicted proteins | sample grotaG_FD_89793 | JGI IMG/M metagenome (GOLD analysis project Ga0123338, IMG submission 89793) | Glacier valley bacterial and archeal communities from Borup Fiord, Nunavut, Canada, to study Microbial Dark Matter (Phase II) -... | ecosystem: Environmental > Aquatic > Freshwater > Ice > Glacier ...
CTCCGCGCCGGTCGCGAGCGAGCCGGCGAAGCTGCTGCACAAAATTTACGATCACCTGTGTCATTCCACACGCTCCGTGGTCTGCGATGAGATCTTGCAGCCGGGGGCAAAATCCCGGCCCATGATGCTGAGGTCACATGGCACCGACGCGAGGACAGTTGCCGATGCCCCCGGCGCCGAGCCCATTGCGCTCGCGCACGCGGCGTCCGAAGTGCATTCCGTGCCATTGACCGAGGTTTTTACAGTTATCGTGCCCGCGGCCAGCGTTGCTGCCGAGGCATAAAGCTGTGCGAGCGCATCGGTGCGCGTCGCCGCACTCGAGCGGCCCACGGCGAGCTGCCTCGCGCTGGCGCGCGTCGCATCGGTAAGCGCGAGGTTGCGATTGAGCGCGACACCGAACTTGACGATGCCGAAGAACACGAGGAAAAGAAACGGCATTACCAATGCAAATTCAGCTGCGGCCGCGCCACTCCGGTCACGGCGCAGCCTCGCGATTGATAAAACTGTTGCGGACCTGAACATGAACGCACCCCGGTGAGCAGGAGCCAAGCCTTGGATAACGCGACTCAGCAATCTGGTACGCTTCTTTAATGACCTATTCATCTTAACTTTTCAACAAGCAATTTCAGCGGTGTTGCGCAGGCAGTTCGTGAACCTGACGTAGAAACGCCGCCAAGATTTTGCTGCCTATCGTACAGTACGGGCGAGCGACGCGCTGCTATGCTCGCGCCGATGGGTGTGAACGATCTTGGGACACGGTTGCGCGCGGAGGCACGGCGGCTGGGCTTTGCGCAAATTGGAGTGGCGGCAACCGACGCCACACCGCTGGCGGCGGGGCGGCTGCGCGACTGGCTTGCGGACGGCTGCCATGGCGACATGCTCTGGATGGCCGATACCGTCGAACGCCGCGGAACTCCGCAAGGGCTGTGGCCCGAAGTGCGCTCGGTGATCGCGCTGGGTACCAATTATGCGCCGACATTGGATCCGCTGCGGCACGCCGATCACTCCGACATCGGCACGGTCTCGGTGTATGCGCTGGGGCGCGACTATCATGATATCATCAAGCCGCGGCTAAAGGCGCTGGCAGGCTGGCTCGTCGCTGCCACGGGCGGGCCGGACGCAGCCGGCGTCAAGGTCTTCGTCGATACCGCGCCGGTGATGGAAAAGGCGCTGGCGGAGGCGGCGGGGCTCGGCTGGCAGGGCAAGCACACCAATCTGGTCAGCCGAACGCACGGGTCTTGGCTGTTCCTCGCGGCGATTTATACCACGCTCGACCTCGAGCCCGATGCTCCGGCCGCGGGCGCCTGCGGCAGGTGCGACCGCTGCCAGACAGCATGTCCGACCAATGCGTTTCCAGCGCCGTACCGCCTCGATGCGCGGCGGTGTATTTCGTATCTGACGATCGAGCACAAAGGGCCGATCCCGCACGAATTTCGCGCCGCCATCGGCAACCGCATCTATGGCTGCGATGATTGTCTCGCGGTCTGCCCGTGGAATAAATTTGCCGCCAGCGCGCGCGATATCGCCTTCGAGCCACGGGCCGAATTGACCGCACCGCGGCTCGCCGACTTGCTCGCGCTCGATGACGCCGCATTTCGCACGGTATTCGCCGGATCGCCGATAAAGCGCGTCGGCCGTGATCGATTCGTCCGGAACGCCGCGATCGCCGCCGGCAACAGCGGCATCCCAACGCTGCTCACGGCGCTCGCACCGCTGCTCGACGACGCGTCGCCGGTGGTCCGGGGCGCTGCGGTGTGGGCTTGGCGGCGCCTAGGGGGTCGGGTCGATCTGGCGCGCGCTGCGGGCGAAGACGATGCTGATGTCGCAGCGGAGTGGGTGTAGCCGCACCAAGCAGCGCCCTCATAGTAAATATAGAATTGGCGCGGAAGGGATTGCCCCTCGGCGTGCCGTAATAGTGTTGATGAAGGCAATCAGCACTCTGACCAAGCTCGCTATGTCGAGCCGAGGCGCGCTTGCCACGACGCCGAGTCATTTTCGCACACAGCGCCTTCACCTCGCAATCGTCAGCTCGGCAACATCTAAGACGTCGGGCATGGCAGCACAGTTCATGTCACTTGCGCTCGTCGCGCACACACTCGGTACCTCGCGCTATGCATCTTATCTCGCCGTAACCGCTTCGGTGGCGTGGGCGAGCCTGCTCGGCCTCGGCTTCCTGCCGGCGCTGACCGCGCGGATCGCCCGCGCCGTCGCTCGCGGCTGCCGCGATGATGAGATCGCCATGGTCAGCGCCGGGATTTGGATCGCTGCAAGTGCTGGTGGTGTGCTGGTGATACTCGCCGCCGCACTGTCGTTTCTCGGGACCGATGCTTGGTTCGACGGAATTCGCGCTTCGCACGATCCGGGTGAGGTCCGCGCTGGGCTGCTTACCGCGCTCGGTGTCATTGCGGTGCACTTCCTGTCAAGCGCCTCGACCGCAATCCGCGCGGGTTATCAGGAAAGCCATATTTCCAATGGGTTGAGTACAATCGCGAACGCCACCGTCCTGATCGGCGCATGGACGGTGGCGGTTCAGGGTCCGGACATCCCCTCGTTCGTGCTGGCGATCTATGCGCCGTTCACGCTGTTATTCCTGTATGATTTGCTACGAATTTTCCATGCGCGCCCATATTTATGGCCGCCAGCGTCACCCATGACGCTGTTGCAGCCCCTTGAGGGCCGCGAATCACTCCTAAGCATGTGCCGCGTCACTTGGGCGTTACAGCTCTATAATTTTCTGATCAATTCAGGGATGGTCGTGCTGGTTTCGCACCTCGAACGATCCCGCGAGACTGCAGAGTTTGGATCGCTGATGCGCTTTGTGACGCTGGCAACCAGCGTCATCAGCTTGCTTGTAACGCCGCTGCTGCCCGCAATCTCGGACGCTGCAGCGCGTGCAGAGATGTCGTGGGTAAAGCAACATTATCGCCGCGCCGTATCGCTGACACTCGGCGCTGCCACGATCATCGGCTTGGTGCTGGCCGCAGCGGGACCGATGTTATTCCGGCTTTGGCTGGGCGGGGCGAACGCGCCGCCGCAGTCGGTTTGCATTATTTTCGGTCTGTATTTTATCGTCTCGATGTCCAGCCTGACGCACTTCAACTTTGCACTCGCTCTTGGCGGAATCCAGCGTGTTGGCACCCTGTTCCTGATGCAGGCCGGGCTTGCCTATGCGCTGGCGCTATCGTTTGCACCGCAGCTTGGCAATGTCGGCGTCGGCTTGGCGATGCTGGCGTCGACCCTAGCGGTGACCGGCTGGATGCTGCCGCGTCGCGTCCGAGAACGGCTAGCGCACTGATTCTAACGCGCGGGCGGTTCGTCCTTGAGCGCGCCGTCGAGCCATTTGTCGTCGAGGCGCGGCGCATCGGCAGCGGGTGGCGCGAGCGTGTCGGGACGTGTCCGGCGTTCGACGGGGTTGCCGTTGGCGTCGGTTTCCACACCGGGCGCGGCGCTGTCGGGGGTCAGGCCGTAAACCTGGTCGTCGGGCTCGAGGCCGAGGTCGGTCGATGGGACGTCGGTGGTCAACGGCGCGGGCGGGGTGCCACCGACGGCGCGTGCCATATAGGCAGCGAACGCACGCGCCGGCGCACGGCCGCCCTGCAGGCCGGGGATGGCGCGCGCGTCGTCACGGCCCATCCAAACGCCGGTCGTCAGTTCGGCGGTGAACCCAAGGAACCAGCCGTCCTTGTTCGAGCTGGTGGTGCCGGTCTTTCCCGCAAGCGGCCGCCCGATTTGCGCGGCGCGCGCGGTGCCGGTTTCGACCGCGGCCTTCAGCAGGTCGGTCATCTTCGCCGCGACATAGGGCGCAACGAGCACGCGCGGCGACGCTGCCTCCCGCGCATAAAGCACCGTACCCGCCGCAGTGGTAATGCGCGTGATGCCATAGGGTCGAACCTCGACGCCGTTGTTGGCGACGGCAGCATAAGCGCTGGTCATTTCGAGCAGCGTTACGTCGGACGACCCCAGCGCCATCGCTGGCAAGCGGCTGATCGGCGTGGTGATGCCGAACCGCCGCGCGACTTCGGCAACGGTGTCGAAGCCGGCAGTCGCCGCCAGTTGCACCGCCACGGTATTGACCGAACCCGCAAATGCCTGGCGCACGGTCATCGCGCCCGCGAAGCGGCCGTTCGAATTGCGCGGGCTCCAGCCATCGATGGTTACCGGCTGATCGACGACACGGTCGTCGGGGTTCACGCCCGATTCGATTGCTGCCAGATAATCGAACAGTTTCCACGAGCTGCCCGGTTGCCGCCGCGCGGCGACGGCGCGGTTATAGTTCGAGGCGACATAGTCGCGCCCGCCGACCATCGCCCGCACCGCACCGTCATGCGCCAACGCAACCAACCCGCCCTGCGCACCGGCCGGGGTTTCGGCGGCGAGCGCCGCTTCGGCAGCGCGCTGCCCGGCGGGGATCAGTGTCGTCGTCACCTGCAGCGGCTGGACAGTTTCGTCGGTAAGATTTTCGACCTGACCCAACACCCAGTCGGTGAAATAGCGCACGCCGCTGGCACGTTCCTGCGCGGCAAAGCGCAAGCCGTCGAGATTGGCCTCGGCAGCTTCGGCGGGTGGGATCGCACCCGATTCGGTCATCGTGCGGATCACGGTCGCGGCGCGCGCTTTCGCCATCAGCGGGTCTGCCGACGGTGCATAGCGGCTGGGCGCCTTGACGAGACCCGCGATGATCGCCGCCTCGGGCAGGCTAAGCGTGGCGGCGCTATGACCGAAGAATTTGCGGCTGGCGGCATCGATGCCATAGGCGCCGCCGCCGAAATAGACGCGGTTGAGGTACAGCTCGAGGATCGCTTCCTTGGTGAACTTGCGCTCGATCGCCAGCGCCAGCACCATCTCGCGCAGTTTTCGGCTATAGGTCTTGGAGCTGGTCAGGAAGATGTTGCGCGCCAGCTGCTGCGTGATCGTGCTCGCGCCCTGGACGCCGTGCCCGGCCTTCAAGTTGACCGCCATCGAACGGGCAATGCCGATCGGATCGACGCCGGGGTGGCTGTAGAAGCGCCGGTCTTCAACCGCGATCATCGCGGCGGTCATCGTGTGCGGAATCCGTGCGAAAGGCAGCCATTCGCCGTAGCTTGGCCCCAGCGTGACAAGCACGCTGTTATCGGCGGCACGCACTTCGACGCTTTGGCCGTTGGGCGAACGCATCAACTCGTCGAACCCCGGCAGCGATGCCATGGCGATGCCGACCGCAACGCCCAGCCCGATCAGCCCGATGACCAGCGTGATCGCGGCGAGCTTGAGTAGCGTCGCGAACCAGCCGCCACCACTACGGCGCGCAGTCGAACGGGGCGGAGGGGAGCGCGGAGCCATAGGTGCTGCGCGGCGCTTAGGCGGCTTTCGGGCCGCCTGCAAGGCTCAGGCTAGCAGCCATTGCGCATCGGCATGGGCGCGCAGGAACCCGACCATGCCGCCGGCCTCGACGCCGTCGGGCAGCAGCGACGCGGCCAACCCGACTTCGGCAAGCCCCGTCTGGCACGCGGTGACCCGGACGCCGAGCTCAAGCGCGGTGGTAAGCGCAGCGTCGGCATCGAACAGCGCGGTGACGCTACCGCCGTCAAACAGCATTGCGACGTCGCGCCCCAGCGCGGCCGCAGCCGCCGCAACACTCAGCGCCACCGGCAAGCGGTCACGTGCGCTGACAATGACCGCAAGCGGCGTCATTTGCAGCCCATGCAGCCGGGATCCTTGGGTAGAATTAGCGTCCGCATCCGCGCGCCGAGGGCGTCGTACAGCAGCAGTCGCCCCGCCAGCGACGTGCCGAAGCCGACGATCTCGCGGATCACCTCGAGCGCCTGCATCGATCCGATAACGCCGGTCAGCGCGCCGAGCACGCCCGCATCGGCACAGGTTGCGCCGTCCACGTCCGCCGCGTTGCCGACGTAGCAGCGATAGCATGGCAGGTCGGGCTGCCAGCCGCGGAACGTCGCCAGCTGCCCCTCGAAGGGCCCGACCGCCGCCGACACCAGCGGGATTCGCAACGCCTGCGCGGCGTCCGCTACTGCCAGCCGCGTCGCAAAGCTGTCAGATCCGTCGGCGATGACATCATGTCCGGCGAGCAGCGCTGCAGCATTCGCCACGTCGAGCCGCTGCCGTACCAGCGTCGCTGCCACATCGGGGTTCAGCCGCGCCAACGCGTCCGCTGCGCTATCGGTTTTGGCACGTCCCACATCTGACGTGCCGTGGAGCACCTGGCGTTGCAGGTTCGAAAGCGCGACACTGTCGTCATCGATGATCGTCAGGCGGCCCACGCCGGCGGCGGCGAGGTACAACAGGCACGGGCTCCCAAGGCCGCCCGCACCGACGACGACAACGCTGGCGCCAAGCAACTTGCGCTGCCCGGCACCGCCGATCTCGCGCAGGATGATGTGCCGCGCATAGCGGTCGAGCTGTGCATCGCTGAACTCGGTCACGACGCGCTCACTGCCCCGTCGAACCGAAGCCGCCCTGTCCGCGCACGGTCGTATCGAGGCTGGTAACGGCGACGAACGCAGCACGCGTCACCGGCGCGACGACGAGCTGCGCGATCCGCATGCCACGCGTGATCGCCACCGGATCGCTGCCGAGGTTGACGAGCAGCACCATGACTTCGCCGCGATAGTCGCTGTCGATCGTGCCGGGCGCGTTCGCCACGGTGATGCCCTGCTTGAGCGCCAGCCCGGAGCGCGGACGCACCTGCACCTCGTGCCCATCGGGGATGGCGATGCGTAACCCCGTTGCCACTGCCGCGCGCGCGCCTGGAGCCAGTATCAGCTCGACTGCCGAACACACGTCCATGCCCGCCGCGCCCGCTGTCGCATACGCCGGCAATGGCAGCCCCACGCCGTGCGGCAATATCTCGACTGCAATCTCGATCATACCGGTGACTCGTTCGAAAGCGCCCTGGCAATGTGGTCGGCAAGTCGCCGCGCAACTTCGGACTTCGCCAGTCGTGGCCAATCCTCGACGCCGGCTGCGGTCACCAGATGGACGGCGTTGAGGTCGCCGCCCATGACATCGCCCGACACATCGTTCGCGACGATCCAGTCGGCACTCTTGCGACTGCGCTTGGCCACCGCATGCGCGACGACATCGCCGGTTTCGGCAGCAAATCCCACCACGAGCTGCGGCCGCGCCGGACCGGGCGCGGCGATCGTCGCCAGAATGTCGGGGTTTTCGATCAGTGTCAGCACGCGCGGCGCGCTACCCTTCTTGAGCTTGTCTGCCGAGGCATCGACATGCCAGTCGGCAACTGCCGCAACGCACACTGCCGCATCAGCTGGCATGGCAGCCGATGCAGCTGCCGCCATCTCGCGCGCGGTCGTCACGTCGATGCGCGCGCACCCCGGTGGAGTCGGCAATGTAACTGGCCCGGCGATCAGCGTCACTGCCGCGCCTTGCTCGGCGAGCGCCTGCGCGATCGCAAAGCCCTGTTTCCCCGACGACCGGTTGGCGAGATACCGCACCGGGTCGATCGGCTCGTGCGTCGGGCCAGCGGTAACGATGATATGCTTACCCGTCAGCGTTCGTGGCCCGCCCAGCTGCGCGCCAATCGCCGCCATGATCGCGGGCACCTCGGGCAGTCGTCCGGGTCCGAACTCGCCGCACGCCATCGTGCCTTCGTCGGGCTCCATGACCGCAACCCCGCGCGCGCGCAGCGTTGCGACATTGGCGATGGTCGCTGCATGCTGCCACATGCGAACGTTCATCGCGGGCGCGCACAGCACCGGCGTATCGGTGGCGAGCAGCAGGGTGGTTGCCAGATCGTCGGCGATTCCCGCTGCCATGCGTGCCATCAGGTCGGCAGTTGCCGGACACACCACTATCAGATCGCTCGCACGGCTGAGCGCGATATGTCCCATCGCGGCTTCATCGTCGAGGTTCCACAAATCGTCGCGGACGCGCTCCTCGGCCAATGCGGCGAGGCTGAGCGCCGTTACGAACCGCGATCCCCCGGCGGTGAGCACCGGCAGCACGCCGTGCCCGGCCTTTTTCAGCGCGCGCACCAGTTCGAGCGCCTTGTACGCCGCGATGCCGCCGCCGACGATAAGCAGGATGCGTTTGGTCGCCATGGTCAATCGCTTAGCGTGCACGCGGCGGCGTGTCGATAAAACCGCGACACGAACGCCGGCGTCGCACCCGGCGGGCAATGCCGATTTGGTAGGTGACCGCGCCGCCGCCGCACTCTACAGGGAGCGGATGCATACTGTCCTGATCGTGTTTCTGGCGCTGTTTGCTTTGGCTGCGGTCTTCGCGTTGGTCCGCGGCCTAGTGACGATGGCGCAGGGCAAGGATGTCACCGGCGAAAAGTCGAACCGCTGGATGCTGTACCGTGTCGTGTTTCAGGCCTGCGCGGTAGTGGTCGTGATGATCCTGTTCCTCGCTACGCGAAACTAAGATGGTCAAGCTCAACCGCATCTATACACGCACCGGTGACGATGGCAGCACCGGGCTGGCCGATGGAACCCGGCGGCCCAAATTCGCCGCTCGCATCGCCGCTTACGGCACCGTCGACGAGGCCAATTCTATCCTAGGCATCGCACGCCTGTATGCCGATGCCGAAATCGACATCATGCTGTCGCGTATTCAAAACGACCTGTTCGATGTCGGAGCCGATCTGGCCACGCCCGGCACGGCAGCGACCGACCTGCGCGCCACGCATGGCCAGATCGATCGGCTCGAAGCCGAAATCGATGCGATGAACGCGCTGTTGCCGCCGCTCAACTCGTTCATATTGCCCGGCGGTGCGCCCGCGGCGGCGTACCTGCATTTGGCGCGAACTGTCGTTCGCCGCGCCGAGCGGCTTGCGGTCGAAGCCGCGACCGAGGAAGCGATCAACGGCGCGGCAATCATGTATTTGAACCGATTGTCCGATCATTTGTTTGTGCTTGCGCGGTCGCAAAACGGGGCGGCCGGCGATGTGTTGTGGGTGCCGGGAGCGCATCGCTAATACGCCGCTGGATCAAGACGAGGCGAACATCATGGCATTGGCAGCGCGCCGTTCGGAAGATGTGAGCGAGCTGCGCCGCCGCTTTGCGGCAACGCGTGCATTGAGCGAGGCACTCGCTCGCCCGCTGTCGGACGCCGACGCCACGGCGCAATCGACGCCTGATGCATCGCCGGCCAAATGGCATCTGGCGCATACCAGTTGGTTCCTCGAGACTTTCGTGCTGACGCCGATACCCGGCTACCGCGCCTTCGACGCGCGCTTCGGGTTCCTGTTCAACAGCTATTACGAATCGGTCGGTGCCCGGCATCCGCGGGCGCAGCGCGGCCTGCTGACCCGGCCGTCGGTTGCCGATATCCTGCGTTGGCGCGCGCATATCGACGCAGCGCTCGACACGCATTGGGAGCGCCTCGACGACAGCGCATTGGCGCTGATCGAACTCGGTATCGCGCATGAACAGCAGCATCAAGAATTGTTGTTGACCGATCTGCTTCATCTGTTCGCGCAGAACCCGATCGAGCCGGTTGCCTATGCCGCAGTACCCGCCGCCGCCGCGCCGCCGATCCCTGGCTGGAGCCACCATGACGGCGGCATCAAGCGCATTGGCCATAATGGCACCGGCTTTGCATTCGACTGCGAAGGACCCGCGCACGACGTCCTGCTGCGCCCGTTCGCGCTGGCTCGCGCCACGGTAACCAACGGCGATTGGGACGCGTTCATTGCCGACGGTGGTTACCGCACCGCATCGCTGTGGCTCGCCGACGGCTGGGCGTGGGTGCAGCGCGACGGCATCGCCGCGCCGCTGTACTGGCGCGACAACGGCAGCAGCTTTACCCTCAACGGCCAGCGCGAGCGCGACCGCGATGCGCCGGTGACGCATGTCAGCCACTATGAGGCCGACGCCTTCGCCAGCTGGGCGGGCGCGCGGTTGCCGACCGAGGCCGAATGGGAAGTCGCCGCCGCCGGTGACAACCCGGCCGCCGGCAATCAGCTCGACGGACCGGGCGCGATTGCGCCCCGCGGCGGGGTCGGCTGCTTCGGCGATGTCTGGACATGGACCGCAAGCGCGTTCCTGCCCTATCCGGGATTTCGCGTCGCCGCCGGTGCGGTCGGCGAATATAATGGCAAGTTCATGTCGGGGCAGATGGTGCTGCGCGGGGCATCCTGTGCGACGCCGCGCGGCCATTCGCGCGCCTCGCTCCGTAATTTCTTTTATCCGCAGCAGCGCTGGCAATTCACCGGGCTCCGCTTGGCGAAGGATTTGTAATGCTTCATGTGGCGCGCGATCCGGCGAGCAGCGACGATTTTGCCGAGGCTGTGATGCGCGGCCTAGCCGCGCCGCGCAAGACCATCCCGGCGCGCTATTTCTACGATCACGAGGGCTCCGAGCTGTTCGAAGCGATCACGCGGCTCCCGGAATATTACCCGACGCGTACCGAGATTGGATTGCTGGCGGAGCATAGCACCGACATCGCCGCAGCCGTCGGCCCGGGACGGGTCATGGTCGAATTCGGCTCGGGCTCGTCGCTTAAAACACCGCAGCTGCTGCGCGCGGTGCAAGCCAGCGGCTATGTGCCGATCGATATATCAGCCGAATTTCTGCAAATGGCGGCCGACGATCTTGCCGCCAAGCTGCCGGGCCTGCCGGTCTGGCCAGTGGCCGCCGACTTTACGCAGCCGCTCAAGCTGCCTCCGGGTGCCGCGTCCCGGCCCAAGCTCGGTTTCTTCCCCGGCTCGACATTGGGCAATGCCGGACCGGGAGCGGCCATCGACTTGCTGCGCGCCTTCGCGGGCACGCTCGGCGCCGGCAGCTGGCTCGTTATCGGGCTTGACCTGCGCAAGGACCGCGAACGGCTCGAGGCCGCTTATGACGACGCGCAGGGTGTCACCGCCGCGTTCAACACCAATTTGCTTGTGCGTATTAACCGCGAACTCCGTGGAGATCTGGACCTCGGCGCGTTTGCCCACCGCGCACGCTGGAATGCCGACGAGGGGCGCATCGAAATGCATCTCGAAGCGCTCCGCGACACCAGCTTCACCGTTCTGGGCGAAGCGTTCAGCATGGCGGCAGGCGAGACCATCCACACCGAAAACAGCTATAAATGGACCCTCGACGAGGCGCGCCTGCTCGCTCGCGCGAGCGGCTGGAACCCGGTCGCTGCATGGGCCGATGTGTCGTCTCTATTCGGGCTGCACCTGTGGCAGGTCGCCGACGACACGCCCGAGCCCTAGACCGTCGACCCTAAGCCACCAGCCCGCTGCGGGCGAGGCTCGCGAGGTGCGCCAGCATTGCCGTGGTCACAACATTGGCGCTCCGCAACCGCGCTGAGGTGGACGCTATCCGCACCACGCGCTCGGCATTCGCGGCCAGCCAGCGCGCCGCCGCAGCGCCGGGGTCACCCTGTTCGGGCGTGATTTTCCGCAGCAGGTCGAGCCGAAGCTGCTCGAAATCGCGCACGAGTCCGGCCTGCAGCAGCCGTTCCCATGGGTCGGTCAGCACCAGCGCGACAGCAGCCCCTTTGGCCCAGTCAAGGCCAAGGGCATCGCCAAGGTCGGTGTACGCCGCGGCGGTCGCGGCCGCATCGAGGCCGCGTTCGGCCGCCAGCAGCCCGACGCCGACCGCCCCGTCGAGCGCGGTGATCCGCACCAGCGGCGTGGCGACTTCGACCGGCGCACCGGCATCGGACAGCGCGGCGGCGAAATTGTCGAGCTGCAGCTTCGGTGCCGGACGCAATAACGTGTCGAGGCTTTCGGCGAGACGCTCGACACCAGGACGAAGCTTGGTCACCAGCGCGGCTGGCATGACATTTCCGCCCACCCGCAACAAATCGGCCATCTGGGTTCGCAGCGCCGCGATCGCGTGACCGTGCAACTCAAGCTGCACCGGGCCAGCAACCTCGGGCGGATCGATCGCCGACCATAGCGCGCGAAACCCGAACAGATCCCGCGCTGCAACGAATGCGCCGCCAACTGCAGCCAGATCGACGTCCATTTCGTCGGCGAGTTCGAACGGCAGCGTCAGGCCACCGCGATTGATGAGCTCGTTGGCGAGCTTGGTGGCGATCAGTTCGCGACGCAGCCGGTGCTCGTCGATCGACTTGGGGAACCGTTCGGCCATAGCGCCCGGAAACGCCGCGATCAGATCGGGGTGAAGCAGCGCATCGTCACAGACCGGGCTGAGCACCAGCGCATCGTAAACCGCCATCTTGGCATAGGCCATGACCACCGCGAGCTCAGGTCGTTCGAGCCCGTGGCCGGTGCGGCCGCGCTGCAGCAGCGTCTCGTCGCTGGCCAGCCCCTCGACCGCACGGTCGAGCCCGGCGGCGCTGGCCTCGAGCATCTGGATCAGCCGGATATGACCGGGCAAAGCTGCCACGCCGCCCCGCTCGGCAATCGACAGTGCCTGCGTTTGCAACAGGTTGTCGCGCAGCACGAGCGCGGCGACATCGTCGGTCATCTCGACCAGCAGAGCGTTGCGCGCCGCCTCGGTCAGGCGACCGGCTGCAACCTCCGGGTTGAGTGCGATCTTGATATTGACCTCGTTATCCGAGCAATCGACACCGGCGCTATTGTCGATGAAGTCGGTATTGAGCCGACCGCCGAGCCCGGCATATTCGATGCGCCCGGCCTGCGTCAGGCCCAGGTTCGCGCCCTCGCCAACCACCTTCGCGCCGATCGCGGCACCGTTGATGCGGTGCGCATCATTGGCGCGGTCGCCGACATCGGCATTGCTTTCGGACGCCGCCTTCACATAGGTGCCGATGCCGCCGAACCACAGCAGATCGACATGCGCGCGCAGGATCGCGACGATCAATTCAGATGGCGATAGCGTTGTCGCGGTAATGCCGAGCGCTGCCTGCACCTGCGGCGTGATCGCGATCGATTTCTGGCTGCGCGGCACCACGCCGCCGCCCTTCGACAACAGCGCCTTGTCATAATCGTCCCACGACGAGCGCGGCAGCGCGAACAATCGCTGGCGCTCGGCAAAGCTGACGGCGGCATCGGGCGTCGGATCGAGAAAGATGTGGCGATGGTCGAACGCCGCGACGAGGCACAGGCTGCGCGACAACAGCATGCCATTGCCGAACACGTCGCCCGACATATCGCCGACGCCGACCACCCGCACCGGTGCCGTCTGCACATCGACGCCAAGCTCGCGGAAGTGGCGCTGGACCGAAATCCACGCGCCGCGCGCGGTGATCGCCATCGCCTTGTGATCATAGCCGAACTGCCCGCCGCTCGCGAAGGCATCGCCGAGCCAGAAGCCATGCGCGAGGCTGATCGCATTCGCCGTGTCGGAGAATGTCGCGGTGCCCTTGTCGGCGGCGACGACGAGGTAAGGATCGGGCGCGTCATGGCAGACCACGCCAGCAGGGGCGATGTTGCTGCCATCGGGAGCCAGGTTATCGGTCAAGGATAACAGCGCGCGGACGAACACCTTGTACGCTTCGGTGCCCTCGGCAAGCCACGCGTCGCGGCTCGTTGGGGAGGGCAGCAGCTTGGGGTAAAAGCCACCCTTGGCGCCGGTTGGTACGATAACGGTATTCTTGACCTTCTGCGCCTTGACGAGGCCGAGCACCTCGGTGCGGAAATCGTCGCGGCGATCGGACCAGCGCAGTCCACCGCGCGCGATTGGGCCGCCGCGCAGGTGAATGCCCTCGACCCGGCGGCTGAACACCCAGATTTCGCGGTACGGTACCGGCGGCGGCAGATTAGGCACGGCGCGGCTGTCCAGCTTGAACGCCAGCGCCTCGGGGCCGCCATCGACAAAGGCGTTGGTGCGCAGCGTGGCGAGGATGACGGCGCGGTACAATCGCAGGATGCGGTCGTCGTCGATCGCCGCAACCGCGCTCAGTCCGGTTTCGAATCGGCCCAGAATGGCGGTGCCGTCGCGGTCGGCGGCGTCGGGATCAAAGCGCGCGCAAAACAGCGCAACCAGTTCGCGCGTCAGTTCGGGATAGCGTCGCAATGCGTCGACGACGGTCATCAACCCATAGGTGACGCCGGTCTGGCGCAGATAGCGGAAATAGGCGCGCAGCCAGCCGGCGGTTTCGGCGGCGAGGTCGGCGGCGATCACCAGCGCATTGAAGCCATCGTTTTCCTGCAGCCCGAGCAACACTGCCTTGAGCGCCGGTTCGACCCGCGACCGCAGCGCATCGATATCGAGGATGGTGCTGCTGTCGGTTGCCTCGAGCAGGAAATCGTGAATCCAGCCAAGCTTGCCGCCATCGAGATCGAACGGAAACTCTTCGATGACCCGCAATCCGAAATTCTCGAGTACCGGCACCGCGTCCGACAGCGGGATGATCTCGCCGAGCCGATAGATTTTGAGGCGCAACTGGTGCGGCGCATCGCGGTCGCGGCGATAAAGCTGGACATCGCGCGCGCCCGGATCGGCAAGCCCGGTCAGATGGACGATATCGGTTGCCGCTTCGGCAGCACTATATTGCGACCGGTAGCTCGCGGAAAACAGCTTGGCATAGGTCAGCCGCAGCCGCGCCGCGCGCGCCGGTCCGGCAAGCGTGTCGAGCGCCGCTTCGAGCGCCTCGTCCCAGCCCCGCACCAGCAAGTTGAGGCGCGCGTCGAGCGCCGCCTCGTCGATCAGCGGTGCGCCGCCGGGGGTGGCGACGATATAGTGCACGCGCGCCAGCCCCTCGGCACGCAATTCGACTTCGTACCGCGTCAGCCGGCCGCCCAGCGCCTCGGCAAGCATGGTCCCGACGCCCTCGCGCACGCCGCTCGTATAGGCATCGCGCGGCACATAGACGAGCACCGAGACGAAGCGCCCGAGCGCATCGGCGCGGGCGAACAACTTGGGACGCGGCCGGTCGAGCAATGACAGCAGACCGAGCGCCATCGTGCGCAAACGTTCCGGCGTCGCCTCGAACAATTCCTCGCGCGGAAAGCCCTCGATGACATGCACCAAGGCCTTGCCGGTATGGCCACGAGCATCGAACCCCAGGGTGTCGATGACGGTGCCGACTTTGCGCCGCAGCAGCGGAACCAGCCGTGGCGACGTCGCCAGCGCCGCGCTGGTAAACAGCCCGACAAAACGCGTCTCGGCGACTGCGCGACCATCGCGGTCGAAGCTTTTGACAATGACCAGATCGGCATTGACGCGGCGATGGACGGTCGAAAGCGCGCCCACCTTGGTGATCAGCAGCGGGTCGGACGAACCGAGGAAACGCTCGACCGGCGGGGGTGTCGTGGTGTCGCCGTCGACCCACAGCGCATAGTCGTCGTCGCGCAACAGCCCCAGCCCCGGGACCGATGCGGCACCTTGCGCCAGATCATAGCGCCGCGCGCCGAGCAGCGTAAAATTGTCCGCAGCAAGCCATTCGAGAAACGCCATTGTCTCGGCGCTCAAGTGCGGCGCGATCGGCGGCGGATTTTCGCCGAGCGATTTCGTCGTTGCGTGCAACAGCGCGAGCATCGCGGGCCAGTCGGTAACGGCGGCGCGCACATCGGCCAGTACGTGGCGTAACCGCTCGAGCAGTTCCGTCCGGACCTTCGCGCCCGCGCGCTCGAGTTCGATATAAATGATCGACTCGCGGTTGCTCCCTGCCGGTGTGCCGGTGCCGCCGCTGGTGATCCGTACCAGCTTGCCGTCACTGTCGCGCTCGACATCGACGATCGGATGCAAAAGCCGGTCGATGCCGATACCGGCGGCGGTGATCGCCGACGAAACCGAATCGACGAGGAACGGCATGTCGTCATTGATGATCGCCAGCGCCAACCGGCGACGCGCGCTGTCGGCACCGTCGTCGAGCATCACGACCGCCTCACCCGGGCTGCGCTGTGCCGCAGTCCGCGTGACCAGCGCAATAATGCGCCCCTTTGTAGCAACATCGAGGTGATCGGTTTCGCCGGGAAGCGCGGTGTCGAACAGGGCGTGCGCCAGTGCTGTCGCGCTCGAATCTTTTGCGCCCAAGCCATTTGTGCCGGTAATCACTGTCAGCCTCCGCTGCGGTTCGCCCGCGCTTATGCGGCGCGCATCGATGATCGACAAGCTAAGACCCGGCAATCGTGACAGACCGTGCATCGATCGCAAATGCATCGATATGGCGACGCCGGCTTGCCCCCGTCGCCAGCGCCGCGTCGATCTCGCGCTGCAGCCCCTGATGCGCCGCCGGGCTTAACGCCTGCTTCCACGTGACCACGGCGATTGCCTCGGCAAGCGCACCGCCAGCACCGGCGAGCGGCAGCATGACCGCCCGCGTCAACACCCGCAGTCGCGGCTCGGCTTCCACAAAAATCGCCTCAAATTGCGACGGGCGGAGAGTTTGGCGCACGATCGCCGCGGTGCTCGCCAACCGCGATTGCAGCAGATTTGCGTGCCCGGCCACCAGCGTGCCGGTACGAAGCGCAAACACCGACGCCACTGCGACGCCGACCATCGTAACATCGACGCTGCCGTCGACGCAGAACGTCAGACGCACCGTGCGCTCCAACGTTTCGGCAGCCCATGCAGGGTCAAAGTCGGCCGCTGCCGGAAACGATCCTTCACGCCAGTCCGTTTGCCACGACGCAAGCAACTGCGCCGAAAGCCGCCTTTCGGCATTTACGACAATCTGCGGCGGCAACTCGAATCTCGGTTCGTGTCGGAATCGCATGGTCAACGGCCCTCCGGCATCACGGTCGATACCAGGGTAACGACCGATACTCGTCGGACTTGCTTGTATCCGCCGCGCACGCCTGCTAGTGGGCACGGCGTTGCCGCTTTAGCTCAGCCGGTAGAGCACATCATTCGTAATGATGGGGTCAGGTGTTCGAGTCACCTAAGCGGCACCATTTTTCCGTTCGCCACAGTCCGCAGAACGTTGAAAAAACCAGGCAATTCCAATACATTAGACGCTGGATCAATCGCCAGCTTTCGCTCCCGTTCGGCGAAATCTGGGGGCCTTTTGGGGGCCTATTCAAAAGCCCCAAAACAGGAGGCCCCCAAATGTCTCTGACCGACACTGCGATTCGATCCCTCAAGCCAAAGCCGACGCCCTATAAAGTTGCTGATGAGAAGGGACTTTTCCTGCTGGTGACGCCGGCGGGCGGCAAGCTCTGGGAGCTGAAATTCCGCAACGGCATAGGCATCGAGAAGAAGCTGGCGCTCGGCGCCTATCCGGAGCTCAGTATGAGAGATGCGCGGGACGCCAGCGACAAGGCATGATCGGGCTTGGCCAAGGGCGTCGACCCTGCCGAAACGAAACAGAGCGACAAGCGCGCCGCAAAGATCAATGCCGCCAACAGCTTCAGCGCCTCTCGAATTATTTGTCGTTTTTTCGGCGTGTGCTTGCGAAGCTTCCTCGGGCACGCCGCCAGATCAGGACGCAACAGATCGCCCCTCCACCATGGATGACGACCAGGCCGACTGTCGTCGCACCCTCGTGAGTGGCATAACCGTCGAGTAAGAATGCCAGAATCCCGTTTCCGAGCGCCATCGCAACTTTGATCACTACCGCAAACGCGGCGAATGCCATACCGCCTGCGGCAGCGCCGCGCTCGGTGGTGACCCTGGCGATTGCCCCTAGCAAATCAGCGCCGCTTGCGCTTAGCGCGGCACCGTACATCAGGGCAGCACCAAGCCGAACTGGCATCGGTGCCGAAGGCAGCAAGATCGTGCACGCGAATATCCCGGCAGCGATCACGGCGAACGGGAAAACGGATCTGCGGAACAATATGCGGATAAAAGGTCCGATCGTCAGGCCGAGGCTCCACAAGATCAACAGCCACGCTCCCGTATGTCGCGCATCGCCATCGGCCGTGGTGAACAGAAAGAGCCGGGACATCGTATAAAGAGCCCCGGCGTGAAAGGCGGTCGCCGCTAGAATCCAGTTCAGTTCAGTAGGCCAGGTTTCTTGCTGTCTTGCCAAGTTCGATCCAGGCGACGGATCGCCACTGGTTCGAACGGCATATTCGAGGAGGAGTGCGCTCGCCACACAGAAGAGGGCGATCGCAAGCACTGAAGCGTCCCGGGTTTTCCGGAGGCTCCAACTTGTGAGAAGGAGCCGATATTATGAGCGAGACAACGAACAAGTTTTCGCCTGAGGTCCGCGATCGTGCGGTCCGCATGGTTGGCGAGCACC
>Ga0123338_10002275_pt1 | contig 18000 bp, 17 predicted proteins | sample grotaG_FD_89793 | JGI IMG/M metagenome (GOLD analysis project Ga0123338, IMG submission 89793) | Glacier valley bacterial and archeal communities from Borup Fiord, Nunavut, Canada, to study Microbial Dark Matter (Phase II) -... | ecosystem: Environmental > Aquatic > Freshwater > Ice > Glacier ...
CGCGCCGAGTGCCATCAGATCATTGAAGGCGAAGATCGCGCTTGGTGGCGCGCTGCTCTCGAATAGCTGCTGCGCGCCGAGGTAGCCCGTCCCCGGCTCGTTGTCGCCTCCGGTAAACAGCACTGTTGGGTTGAGGCTGAGGCCATTTTGCTTGAGGGTGTCTTCGAGTCCGTTCAAGCGCTGCCGCACCGTCTCGCGATCCAGCCCACCGAGCAGCACCCCGATTTGCGTGTGGCCGAGCGCGAGCAGGTGTTGCGCGCCCTGGCTGCCACCGCTGTAATTGTCTGAGACGACCATATCCGCGTCGATGTCGCGCAACGGACGGTCCACCATCACGACGGGGTGGCCGTCGGCGAGGACTTCACGCAGACGTTTGTGAATATCGCCGCTGCTGACCACGATCAGTCCCGCAACCTGATTTTGATAGAGCGTCGTAAAATAGGTGTTGATCTTCTCCGCGCGCTCACTCGTATTGCACAGGACCACGGAGTAGCCTTTCTCGAAGCAGGTTTCCTCGATGCCCTGCGTGACTTCCGCGAAGAACGGGTTGCCGCTATCCGGGATGAGGACGCCGACTGTGAAGCTCTCGCTACGGCGCAGGTTGCGCGCGAGGTGGTTCGGGCGGTAATTCAGCGTGCGAACGGCGTCCTGTACGCGCTCGATCAGCTCCGGGCGCACGCCGGGAACATTGTTCAGCACGCGCGATACTGTGGTGATCGAGACGCCCGCGAGAGTCGAAACATCAATAATCGTCGCCATAAAACCAACTTTACAAAGATACTCATCTTTGAAAACGTTTTCAACCATGTTAAGATCGATTTTTGATTTTGTCAAGCAATTCGTGGTTTTGCAACAATCCTGGCCGAATACAAGTCAGCGTGGCGGAGCCGCTACATTCCCGATATAATAACTTTGCTGTTCGTAAACCTTTGGAGTTCTGCCCCGCCGTGCTTGCCCGTCAAAGTCAATTGCCTGCTTACTGGAAAGACAATTTTCGCGCGAGCCGCGCAGATGTCGAATATCTATTTTCATTGTTTCTGGAAGAAGAGCTGCCCCTCACCAACCGCGAAATGGCATTGCGCCTCATTCAGTGGCGGCTCACGCAGGAAGCTGACGCCATCCGGCGCGTGATTGAACGCGGGCAGGTTTATACGCCGAAGCAGGAATATTCAATGGGGCAGGAGCTGCTATTCCCGGCGCTGGGCTACGCTTCGGGAACCGTGATCGCGGATCGCGATGGTGAGAACCCTGATTATGGAGCATTCCGCGTAGTTACGGTCGAATTCGAGGACAAGAAGCGGCGCGACTTCGCGGCGGCGCTGCAAACCGACCATAAACTGAACGATGCGCCGAGCGGTGACTTTGGGGTTACGAGCGAGACGCAAGATGCGGAAGCCATTCTTGCGGAAGCTGGCGAGAACATCATCGATGCCATCGAAGCGCGCCTGGTCGAAGAAGATGACGCGGTATATTTCGGCGGGCGCTGGTTCCTGCGCTCGCTGATGGCCGATATTAACGTCGGCCAAATGCACCTTGCGGAAGCGATGCTCGATATTGGCGGCGGCGGTCCAATTGCGACTGCCGATCTCGTGAACGATCTCGACCTTGCGAAGAACATCCCGCAGCCGCTCAAGGAATTTTCGCTCGATGTTGCCCTCAGCGAAGATGAGCGCTTCGACGAGGTGGGACCGCGCGGGTGCGTGTGGTGGTTCCTCAAGCGGCTCGAACCCGCCGATGTGACCAAACCACCGGAGCAGATTGTTTACGAGCCGATCCCCTACCAGCGCGAGCAGGTACGCGGCGAATTGGCACAGGTCGAATATGACATTGACGACGAATACAGCGATTTGCCTCCGCCCGCGCAGCCCGCCGACCAGGTGACGCTCACACTCATCTATCCACACCGCCGCGCCGGGACGCTCCCACTGACCAGCCGTGCCGCGCCGCTCTTCCCGACCGCCGATGAAGCCTCGCGGGTCATCTTCACGTTCTTCGACGCGCAAACGCAGCAGGAATTCAAGGCGTGGGTCGTGCGTGACGGCCGCTTCGTCGCGGGCATGGGCGAATATTACCGCACGCACAAGCTGCCGATTGGCGCATATGTCACGCTCAAGCGGACCGAAGACCCGGCACGCCTGATCATCGACTTCGAGAGCCATAAGGCGCGCTCCGAATACATCCGGCTCGCGATCCCACAGAACAACAAGCTGACCTTCGCGAACTTCAAGCGCTCGATTGGCGCGGGCTACGATGAGCTGCTCGCGCTCGGCGCGGAAGACATCGCGGGCGTGGATACGATCTGGCAGCAGACGCACCGCAACAAGCGCGTGAGCCTCGTGGACATCATGCGCGATTTGATGCCCGAACTCTCCAAGCTGAACCCGCAAAATGCGGTCCACGCCAAGACGCTCTACAGCGCCGTGAATGTCATTCGGCGTTGCCCACCGGGACCAATCTTTTCCGCGCTGGTCACGCGCCCGGAGTTTGAAAACGCTGCGGGTCCCTACTGGCGACTCTCAGGATGAACCCCACCGTGACGAATGCCCCCAAGCCCACCCATTTGCGCGTCAAGCCAACACAGGATACTCCCTTTCGGATTGATTACACATGGTGGGAACGCGAAGGTCGCGACCTGCGCACCTATCTTGTTTCGCAATTGCCCGCCGAGCAGCGGGAGCGCTTCGAGAGCGGGGAGATCGCGGGTGAGGTCGATTGGATCGACCCGGACACCGCCGAAGTGCGCCGTCTCGATGCGCTCAACATCGCGATTCAGGAAGCAATCAAGGACCCGAATTTTACGAACGCGCAGACCACGCTGGTCGATGCAGTGTTCCGCGTCTTCCTCGCGAATAGCAACAAGGCGCTCACTGTCAACGAACTCGCGCAGCAGATGAACCGCCCCGCGCTGACCATCCTCAAGACGCTGGCCGGGACGACAGGCGTGATCTACAAGGGGCTGCGGCCCGTCATCGAAGAATAGCGCGTGGTCGTCACACGGAGTAAACGCTCGCGCCGCTGGTTGTGGATACTTTTCGGCGCGGTGCTGCTTGTCGTAGTCTTTCTAATTGTCGAAGCGCTACTACTCGTTCGCCAACATGACGCGGCCATCAATTCAACGTCTGCGACTCTCGATACACTGGTGACGAGTCTTGATTTGTTCGAGATAGAATACACAAAAGTTCAGGTCGGAACGCCGCTGGCGCAGACAAGCGCGGCACAAGCACTGGCACGAGCGCAGAGCGCGGTCCGCACACTTGCCGATAATCCCCTATTCTATAAGGAACTGAAAGAAAGTATTGCGTTCGCGCTGGGGTTGGGAACGTGGGAAATTAGCCTGAGTCGCAATGAGCCGCTACCGATCTCATTTTCAATTGTGGATGCGAAGGCTTACGCAAAATTACTTTACGATAAATGGATCACCAGTGCAACCCCCGCCACGCGCTGACGATTACCGTTCCGATCTGGGCCTTGCCGGGGAACAAGCCGCCGCCGCGTACCTGATCCAGCTCGGCTACGCTATTATCGAGGCGCGTTGGCGTTGCAACTTCGGTGAAATCGACCTAATCGCGCGCGAAGACGGCGACATTGTTTTCGTTGAGGTGCGGACGCGCTCCGGTAGGACGCACGAACTCGCCTTCGAATCCGTCAATCCGCGCAAGCGCGCGAAGCTGTACGCGCTCGCGGAGCATTACCGCGAGACACATGGCCTCAGCGAACAGCCCTGCCGCTTCGACGTGGTAGCGGTTGCGGCGCGGCAGGCGCGCGTTGGCTGGGAATTCCGTTGCGAGGTGCTGCGGGATGCCGTCGGCTGGTGATCTGCTGGTCGTCGAAGGTCCTACCGGGGTCGGCAAAACCGGACTGGGGATCGCACTCGCGCAGCGCTTCAATGGAGAAATCATCGGCGCAGATAGCCGCCAGATTTACCGTTATATGGACATTGGGACCGGAAAGCCGACAGCCGAAGAACGCGCCCGCGCTCCGCACCACCTGATCGATTTCCTGGACCCGGATGTGGCTTTCTCGCTGACGCAATACCAAGCCCTGTGTAGCGCCGCCATCGCGGAAATTGCCGCGCGCGGCAAGCTGCCGATCCTCGTTGGCGGGACCGGGCAGTACATCACGGCGGTGCTTGAGGGCTGGCATATCCCGGAAGTGCCGCCCGATGACACCTTGCGCGCAGAACTTGCCGCCTATGCAGAGCAGCACGGCGCGGATGCACTTTTCCAGCGTTTGCTTGCCGCCGACCTGGATGCGGGCGCGTTCATCGATCCGCGCAACGTGCGCCGCGTGATCCGCGCGCTTGAGGTGAGCCTCGTCAGCGGACAGCCGTTCAGCGCGCAGCGCGTTAAAGCACCGCCCGGTTATCGCGCGCTCGAACTCTGCCTGACTTTGGAGCGGACCGCGCTCGATTTGCGCACCGACGCCCGCATTGATGCCATGCTGGATAGCGGATTGGTCGATGAAGTACGCGCGCTCTTTGCAATGGGGTATGATTGGAAGCTACCCGCGATGAGCAGCCTCGGCTATGCCGAACTCGGCGCGTATCTGCGCGGCGAAAGCACGCTCGAAGCAGCGGTCGTGGCCTTCAAAGCGAATACGCGGCTCTTCACGCGACGGCAGATGACCTGGTTCCGCAAGCATGGCACGCCACGCTGGGTGGATGTTCAAACGCTGGATCAGGGGTCACTCGAACACACAATCGCAGCATGGTTGAACGGGGGACAGGATGCGTCGGGTTCGCAGATATTATGATGGTGCGGATGGCGTCACGCGCGGCATTGCGCTCGTCGCGCTGTTCATTCTGTTTATCGTCGCGCTGCCCTCACTGCCGAAGACCATTCCGGCATTTTCCAACAGTACGACCTGCTCCGGCCTCTCGCTCTCCGCCGCGAACGGCACAAATCAATCGCTGCAAAAGCCGGGCGACAACGCGTTGCGCCTCGAACTCACGTCGTCGAAGTCCGCTTACGCGCTCAACGAACCGTTGCAGTTCACGGTGCGCCTCTTCAATACCAGCACCGCGCCAATGGTCCTCTTCTACGCGCCGCGCGAGGCCGTCTTTCGCTGGTCAGGGCGTGAGGACGGGTTATCCTTCTTTGTGCAGCCCGTGAACAGCGCGCAGCCTATCGGCGAGTCGCAGAATGTTAAAGCGCCGCCCCCGATCCGGCAGCAATTCACGTCTGACCTGTTGCGCGTCCTCGCACCGCAGCAGCAGTGTCAGGAGATATTCACCATCGACGCGCCCCGCCTGCAAGACACGCGGATTTCAGCGGGGCAATATCGGATCGCGGCGGTGTACCGATCCACGCAGCGCGGCAACCTGAGTGCCGTCGGACCGCTCACGCCGACGCCGACCTTCAACGATCAGGGCGTCTATGTCACGCCAAACGAAGGTGTGCGCTCCAATACGGTTGTCATTTCGATTGGCGTCACGGCGCAATAGAGAATGCCTGTTTTCGCCACGCTGGGATAAATCCCACACGCTATCACGGCTCTGTATGCGAAACGTGATCGCAGTCGCCCCGCCTGTTGATGGCCGAGTGGCAGATTTGGCTTACGGGTTTGCGGACGGCGGCAGCAGCGCGGCGAGCAGTGCCTCCAACGCGGAAGACTGCCGCGCGGCATCGGCTCTATCGAAGGGACCAGACCACTTGAGGCCGAGCTGTCCCTCGCTGTTGCGCGCTTTGGTCCAGAGCGTAGCGGCGTTCCGGTTGATGAAATCGGCGTAGGCTTGCGCTTTCGTCGTCTCGTACAGGAAGCCGAGATTGCGCATGAAAATCCCCTTGAACTGCGGTCCGTCGCTGCCACAGCGCCCGGAGAGTTCGCACGGTTCGCGCAGAATGCCGTCCTCGTTGACGAGAATTTTGATGGCCGCGTCCGCGATGGCCTGCGCCTGCGTTAGGAGCGCATCGTCACCAGTTGCTTTGTGGAGTTCGATCAGCCCGCCAAGGATCACACCCTGATTATAGGTCCAGGGAATATCCTCGTTGTTCTTGCAATCCTTATTCAGCCCATCGTTGATCAGGTGATTTTCGTTGATCAGCCCGGACGCCTTGAACCATGTCCATTCACGCTGCGCCCAGTCGAGGAACACAGTGTCATTCGGTGTGTGGTTGTGCAGCCGCGCCGCGACCTGCAAAAATAACTCGTTCGGGATCGCGTTCTTGTAATTGCGATCCTTGCTCCACCACAGCCCGCCGCCGCAGGTTTCATCCCAGGCGGTCGTCATATCCGTGAAAATGTCCTTCGCGGTTTGCAGGAATTTCTCATTCTTGGTGAGTTCATAGACGCGAATCCACGCGAGCGCCCACCAACCCTCATCATCGTAGAAGTTATTCAAAAATTCCTTGCCGATATTGAGCGCATAGGTGTTTTGAAATAGTTTGAGATACTCATCCGAACCTGTCTTGATCGAATAATCGGCGAGCGCGTAAATTGCATTCGCGCTGTTCCACCAGCCCGTCGTGTCGTAAATTCCGGTCGCGGGGTTATACCAGCCTTGCAAGACCTTGATCGCCTGTGACGCGCGTTCTTTTGGCGTTTCGGAAGCGAATACAGCGGCAGTTTGTGAAAGCATGATGATCATCCCAACGAGCAAACCGACAATGATTTTCTTGAACAAAAGCGGTACTCCTGCTTGGAAGTGTCGGACCCACGCCGCGCGGGGCTAAAGTTGTGCGAGGTAGTTTGAATCGCCCATCACTCATCGGACCCACACCGCGCGGGAATAAATCCCCGCGCTATCACGGTCTGGTTCGTCAAAGTTGGAGAGGGTGGACCGTAGCAGCCCGGTCCAGCGATGGTCGGGCTGCAAACGCGGTTAAGTTTTTAAGCCTACTGTGCGTTCTCCGCGAGGACCTTATCGCCCTCGCTCTGCGCCTTCGCGAGCGCATCCGCTGCGCTGACCTTGCCCGTCTGGAAGAGTTGAAGCTGCGGGATCAGCGCGTCGCCTTCCATTGGGGAGTAGCCAGCCAGCGGCGGGCGAATCTTCGCGATATTGAGCGTATCGACGATGGGCTTCAGGTACGGGTCCTTCTGGAAGAAGTCGTCCTTGAGCGTGATCAGGTTGCCGGGAATGTTGCTGCTCGTTTTCGCCCAGAGCAGCGCGTTTTCCGGCTTGGCGAGCCAGAACGAGATGAACTTCCATGCCGCATCCGGGTTCTTGCCCTGCGCGGGGATAGCGAGGCCGAAGCCGCCCATCACACTACCGGTATCACCATTGGGACCCTTCGGCGGTGGGACAATGCCGAACTCGAAGCCCTGCCCGTACTTCTTGTAGCTGTTGAGCGTCCAGGGACCGTTGTACAGCATCGCGACCTTGCCAGTCAGGAAGGCGTCCTGCCCTTCGCCGAGGCCGCTCTCGAAGCCGACTTCGTAGACCTTATCCTTGTTGATCAGCTTGTCCCAGAAATTCAGGACGGCCAGACCCTTCTCGTTATTGAAGTTGGTCTTCTTGAGATCGCTCGTGAGCATCGAGCCGCCTGCCTGTTGCAGGTACATACTAAACAGCCCGACATCCTGCACGCTGAACCCGGCGCGCGTCAGCTTGCCGTTCGCGTCGCGTTGTGTCAGCTTGATTGCGGCAGCTTCCAGTTCGTCCCACGTCGTCGGCGGCTTGACGCCCGCTGCATCCAGGATTTTCTTGTTGTAGAAGAGCGCGCGCGCATCGACCGTCATCGGCAGACCGTACAGCTTGCCGTCATAGGAAATTTCGCGGAGCGCTTCCGCATAGAAATTCGCCTTGTCCAGCTTGTCGGCGGCGATGTAGTCGTCAATCGGCTTGAGGACATTCTTCGGCGCATAAAGCGAGGTACGGAAGCGATCCCAGATGATCGCGTCCGGCGCGCCGCCGCTGGTCGAGGCGGTCAGGAACTTGGTCACGATGTCCTGCGTCGGGATGTACTTCACCACGATGTCCGATTGGCTTTTGTTGAAGGCATCGACCATCACGTTGACCTGCGTCTCGCCTTCGCCAGTCCAGTCGCCCCAGAGCGTGATCTGCGTGGTGGCGTGGCTGCTGCGCGTCGGCAGGCTGACGGCCACCAGCGCGACGAGCGCAAGGAGGCTGAATAGTGCGCGGCGAATTCTTGAACGGTTCATCTTGAAATTTCCTCTTTTAATCAAATTTCCAGTATCACTTCGTCCCTGTGAACGAAATGCCCTGTACGAAGTAGCGCTGCGCGAAGATGAACAAAATCAGCGTCGGCAGCGTGGCAACGACGGAAGCGGCCATCAGTGGTCCGTATTCCGTCTGGTGGTTGAAGGTGAACGATTGCAAGCCCATCTGGACCGTACTGAGTTCCGGGTCTTGCAAGACAATCAGCGGCCAGAGGAACGAGTTCCAACCGGCGCTGAAGGTGAACAGCGCGAGCGTTGCCAGCGCTGGACGGCACAGCGGCATATAGATCCGCCAGAAAATTCCGAACTCGCCGCAGCCGTCGATGCGTGCGGCTTCGCCCAGCTCGGAAGGAAGGGTCAGGAAGAACTGCCGCATCAGGAACACGGCGAACGCACCCGCCGCACCGGGCAGGATGATCGCGAGATAATTGTTAAGCAACCCGGTCCCACCGAGGCCGCGCCAGTCATTGCCGCCTGCAAAAGGGAATGAGCGCAGCACGATAAACGTTGGGATGATCGTCACGACGCCGGGGACCATAAAAGCGACAAGCTGCAACCGGAAGAGCGTCAACCGTCCCCGGAAGTGCATCCGCGCATAGGCATAGCCCGCCAGCGAGCCGAAGAACAGATTGGAGAAAACACCCGCCAGCGCAAGGAACAGCGAATTGAAGAAATAACGCGCGAAGGGAACCGTCGTGAAGGCCGCGATGTAATGTTGGAGCGTGACCTGCGTCGGGATGATTTGAATAGTCGGCGCGAAGATTAGCTCGTTCGGCTTGAAGGACGTGCTGACCGTCCAGACAAAGGGCAGGATCATCAGCGCGGCGACAGCCGATAGCAGCAGGTAATAGAGCATCTCGCGCGTAATGACGAATGGGTTCAGCTTGCGGCGCGAACGGGTCATGACAGCCATAATTCAGCTCAACTCCGCCGCATCTTCGCGGTTCACCCGCAGGTTGATGATTGTGATAAACAGGATCACGAGGAACAGCGTAAACGCCTGCGACGATGCATAGCCCATTTTCAGGCGATTGAACCCGGTTTCCCAAATCTGAAAGACGGGCGTGCGCGTCGCGTTACCGGGACCGCCGCGCGTCATCGCGTAGGACTGGTCGAAAAGCTGAAAAGCACCGATTAGCGAGGTTGTCAGGACGAAGAACGTGGTCGTGCGCAGTGAAGGCCATGTCACCCAGCGGAACAGCGCGCCGCGTCCTGCGCCGTCGATCTTGGCGGCCTCGTAGAGTGCCTGTGGGATGCCTTGCAGCCCGGCCAGATAGATCACCATGTTGCTGCCGAAGCCCTGCCAGAGCGTGACCAGCACAATCGCGAGCATAGCGGTGTCCGGGTTGAAGAGCCACGCGCGCGGCGGGATATTGAAGAGTTCCAGCCCCTTGTTGATCAGGCCATTGTCTTTTTGCAGCAGCCAAATCCAGATCGTCGAGGCGGCGATTGGCGAGGTAATCACCGGGATATAGAACAGCGTGCGGTAAATCCGCATTCCCGGCAGCCGCCGATTGAGCGCCAGCGCGATGCACAGCGATAGCAAAATCATCAGCGGGACATACAGCGCGACGTAAGTGCCGACATTGCGCATTGTCAGCCAGAACAGCGCATCATCCGCAAGCCGCACATAGTTATCCGTGCCGACGAATTTGGTACGGCTCAGGATGTCATAATTCGTGAAACTCAGACCGAAAGCCAGCACCGCCGGAATTAACGTGAACAGGAAGAACAGCGCGAGCGAGGGCAGGACGAAGACATACCCCATGATCGATTGATGCTGGCCTGCGCTTCTGCGCCGCCGCTTCGGTACGGTGTTTGTTGCCGGGAATGGTACAGCAGTCATAGCCGCCGCTCCGCTTTGCTCCCGGAGCGGCGCGCGAACATGCACACTTCTCTAAAATGGTGTTCGAGCTGCTGTTGGAAAGTAGCGTAAGGGTTCATCGCTTGCACAGAAATTCTTTAACCACAAAGCAACATATGTGCGATACATCCAAAATGATATACGCATTGCATCAGTATGTCAACCTATTTGAAAAATTCTCATGCTGGACTGCAACTTACACGCAGCAATCCAGCTTAGTATATCAGGTTATATTACTTCGTAGCAGGGGTTGCCATCTGCGCTGCGTTCAAGCCGTTGCGTCGGATTTCCGCGACGAAGAGCAGCACGAACGTCAGCAAACCCGCAATTGCCGCCCCGGAGAGCGCCGCGAGCAACGGATCACGCCCGACCTGGCTTACGTTCCAGACAAGGACGAGCAGCGCCGCCGCACCCATGATTACCGTGAAGATGCTGCGCGCGGCGGGTCGCCCACCCTTGCCTATCGCCTCGAAGTGGCCGAATACACTCAACACCCAGACCGCCGGAACCAGCCCCAACCCGCCGCGCGGCACGAGCGGCCAGAACGCGATCAGGACGGGCAGCACGCCGATCAGCACGAGTAGCGCGGGCAGGATAGCCGCGACGACGATTTGCGACGTGACCGGGTGCAAATTGAACTGCGTAATGAACGGCACATCCAAATCGTGCCGGAAAACGCGCGCCATCATCGGCGCGACAACAACGACGAGGATCACCGCATAAAATATCGTCAGGATCGGGTCTGCCGGGTTGAAGAGCAGCAAGCCCGCGCCGAACGCCAGCCCGACCGCGACAAGCTGCACGGCCTGCCCATATTGGCGGCGGTAGAAAATGAAAGCCCGCGCCGCAATGGTCCAGATTCCCGTAGCGCGTGGGAGCGTCCCGACGGCGCGGCTCTGGTTAGCGCGCGTTTCCGCGATGATGCTTCCCAGAAGCTGACGATCCACGAAGATCATAAAGCCAAGCTGTTGAATGCGCGCGAAGGTCTCCGCGCGTTCTGCCGCGCGCGTGAGTGATAGCCCGCGCCCGACCCGCCAGACCGCGAAGCCGCCGAGCGCCGCCCATCCGATCAGCAGGAACCAGCCATACCACACGGTGGAGTCGCCGCTCGCGATTGCCATCACCATGCGCCCCGGCCACAGCAATAGTTCGGACCCCAGCGCGAAGAGCGCCACTGCCGCACCTGCGAAGGCCACGCGCGTCAGCCAGCGGATGACTCCGCTTTGCCCGTCGTGCTGGTACTCTTGCAAGGAGATAACCCAGCCGACCGCTAACATCGGCGCGAACCACAAGGCCAGCGCCGTAATCCCGCGAAAAATCACAGGCAGCACGTGCGCTGCTTCAATCGAGCCGAACGCAGGCGCGAGCAACGTAAACGGGATGAACCCAATCACGCCGATGAAGATACATACTTCGATGAAGCGCCATAACACCAATACGCGGCGGTCGAAGGGCGACGGCGCGAGGTAGACCATATCCCCGAAGGTCAGGCGCAGCATCCACGCGCGCCAGGGCAGGCCAATTAGCAGCACGCTCGCGACCGCAATGATCGTTGGGAGCGTGGTATTCAATGCCTGAAAGCGCGCGGCGGGCGCGACCTTCGTCTCGGTGACATACAGGCCGTTCAGCAGCGAAAGCAGCGTCGGCGTGAGCAGCGCAATCGAGATCACATAGATGTATACGAACGTGATCCGTTCCATCCACTTGCCGGAATTCGGCAGCAGGCCGAACGCCCGCGCCCAATAAGCCATAGTCCAGCGTATTTGCCGCGCCCGCACGAAGCGAACGCTGCCGAGCATCCCGCGAAATGTGGTCTGCATGATTAGTGCGCGATGTCCGGGTTCAGGCGCGTGAACTCCGCGATAGCCGCGCGGAACACGCCCGCGACGGATGCGCCCGTACTCAGCCCATAGCGCGCGATCCACGCCGCCGGGGTATCGTCGCCAATTTTGTTCCCGTTCAGCAGCAAGAAAAAGCGGTCGATCCCTTCCGTATCCAGCTCCACCTGATGGCTACTGAGCAGCACCGCGCCGTTGTCCTCTTCCTGAAATTCCTGCAAGAGCCGCCAAAGCACCTGCGCAGAGAGCGGGTCGAGCGCGGCGGTCGGCTCATCGAGCAGGATTACCTTCGGGTTGATCAGCAGGCCAAGCGCGAGGCCGAGTTTATATTTCATCCCACGCGAGTATGTAGAGGGGTAGCTTTTGCGCACACTCCACAGGCCGAGCGCATCCAGCAGATATTCAGCAGCGGGTTCGACATCCACCAGATCATGGAAACGCCCGACGAGCAGCATATGATCCCAGGCCGTCATGCTCTGGTAAAAGTTTGGCGTATCCGGTATGAGGACCATCGCCGCGCGCGCTTTCTGCTCCTCGCGCGTCAGGTCCGATCCGCAAACCTGCACTTCGCCCTCGTCCATCGTCTGCCACCCAGAGAGGCATTGCAGCAGCGTCGATTTACCCGCACCGTTGGGTCCGATGAGCGCCACCCGTTCGCCTGCTTGCAGCCGGAAATCGACGCCGTGCAGAACTTCGACCGCGCCATAGGATTTACGCACCCCGCGAGCGTAGAGGACGGTATCGCGGTTCGAGTCCGGGAACTGTGGTGGATTGCTCACCGTCGGTTCCGTCGAATTAATGAGAGCGGTCGGCGCATTCTGACGCGGTTTTTTCGACAAGGCGACCTCTACGGTTTGGCGAATCATTGTGAACAAGCGCACAATTCTACCACAGCGATCAGGCAGGGCGAAGGAATCTCATCCGGTGTTGAGTTACGAAGAAGCGATTGGCGTCCTTTATAGTCACATCTACAAAGGGCTGTCAACGGATGAACGCGCGCGGCTCGATGCCGGGCGGCCAGACCGCGCGCGGGCACTACTCCGCGAACTGGGCGAGCCGCAACTGCGCTACCCGACCATTCACGTCACCGGGACGAAGGGCAAAGGCTCGACGGCGATCATGATCGCGGCTATGCTGCAAGCAGCGGGGCTGCGCATCGGCGTGATGACCTCGCCCCACTTGCAAGACATCCGCGAACGAATGCAAATCGACCGCGCTATGATCAGCAAAGACGAGTTCGCTGCGCGCGTGACGGCGCTCATTCCGCTCTTCGATGCACATGCGGACTCCGGCTTCCCGGAAGTGATGAACGCGCTCACCTTTCACTATTTCGCGGATGAAAAAGTCGATGCGGCGGTGATCGAGGTCGGCGTCGGCGGGCGGTTGGACGCGACCAATGTCTTGCAGCCGGAAGCCGTCGTCTTCACCAGCATCAGCTACGATCATATGCACTTATTGGCAACACACTCGCGGAAATCGCGACCGAGAAAGCTGCATTGATCAAGCCGGGCAGCGCCGCGATAAGTGCCCCGCAAGCGGATGAGGTCGTCGCCGTGTTGGATAGTGTCGCCCGTTCGCAAGCCGTACCCTTGCAAGTCATCGGGCGCGATATACGCTTCCGTGAAGGCGCGGCGAGCCGTGACGGGCAAGCCTTCACCGTTGCTGATGAGGAGTACCGAACCGCGCTGATTGGCACGCATCAGGCCGCGAATGGTGCGACGGCGGTGGGCGCGGTCGAAGTGTTGCGGGCGCGCGGCTTCAACGTCCCACGCGAGGCGATGCGCGTCGGACTCGCCAGCGCATTCTGGCCGGGACGCCTTGAGGTGCTGCCAGGTGATCCGCTCATCCTGCTCGATGGCGCGCACAATGGCGAGTCAGCGCTGCGGTTGTGCGAGGCGCTCAAAGCGCTCTTCCCGGAACGTCCGCGTGTCGTCGTTTTCGCGGCGAAGGAGAACAAGGACGTTGCAGCAACCCTGCGCGGCATTCTGCCCGCCGCCGATGTCCTGATCCTCACACGTTCAGCCGACCAGATCACGCAGCCACCGGAAGTCCTCGCGCCCTATGTCTTGCAGGCCGGGTTTACGGGGTTCATGGTCGTGCAGCCGGATTTGAGCGTCGCCCTGCGGAATGCGCGCACACTTGCCGCACCGCGCGGCCTCATCTGCGTAACCGGATCGCTCTATCTGATCGGCGAGGCGCGGACGTTGCTTGCTCTGGAGCCGAACCGACCCGCGCCGCCGGGTTACAGCTTCCCGCTATAGACGTCCGCAATCGTCTGGTACACGATCTCGGCAGGCGGTCCACCGCTGGTCAGCAGTTGCCCGCCGTTGGAGAAGAAATACCACGTTTCGCCGCCGTCTTTCGACCACATCAGCGTCGGTGTGCCTTCGGCCTTCACCTTGCCGAACAGAGCATAGGCACGGTCGGTGGTCAGCTTGTCCTGCTGCGAGGCAAAGCAATTCAGCCACGCATTCGTATCCAGATTGAGTGCTTGTGCTTTGGCGCGCAGGTTCGTCGCGTTGAAGCCGAATGTCCCCAGCGTCGATTGAATAGCGAACAGTTCATCGTGCATTTCCCAGAATTTTCCCTGCTTTTCCGCGCAGAGCGCCGCGCGTGTCGCATCCTCGGAATGATCGTGGAAGTTTTGAGGAATGAAGACCAATGCTGCATTTCCGGTCCGCACCTGCCTGGTGATCAGGTCGTCGATGGTAGCTTTGTATTGCAAACAGTATGGGCAACCAAAGTCGGAGAACTCCGCGATGAGTATCTTCGCGGCGGGGTCGCCAATGATTGGATAGCCGTCGCTGGTCGTCGTGCGCGATAGCCCATCATATTTGCCGCGTGTGACCGTGCCACCCGCCGTCCGGTTGATGAAGAAAATCAGGACGCCAAAGACCAGAATGGCTGCACCTGCCACGACGAGAATCGAGATCATCTGCTGGCGTTGGGCTGCCTGTGCGCGCTTCTGCGCCGCCTCGAACTGCGCTTGTGATTTTGCCACGTTCCACTTTTCCACAAAAATCGGTTACAACTTATGGCGCATTATACCCGCGTAGTCAGGGCGCACGTATGAAACCACTGCGGTTCTCATCCCCTTCTCCACATTTCAGGGAAAGGGGGCGATCTCCGCTTAGAATTTCTGTATTAGACCGTGCTGGCGGCTTGCTGAATCAGGTTTTTCAGCATCTCGTAATCGACGGTTTGGCCTTCACGGATTTTGATCGTCTTGCGATCTCCGGTATCTGACGACTCGAACAATCCTTCCGGCGTCTGGAGCGTTTGCGCATTGAAAATCGTGAAGCTGACCCAGCCCTTCGCCGGACCGAGGACACCCGCGTAGTTTTTGCCTTTCAGGAAGTGCGGCTTGCCATACTGTAGCCGCTCTGTGACATCCGGGATGGCGTTGTGCATCAACTGACGGATGTGGTTACATACCTCAACCTGCCAGGGTTGCGCGAGTTTGGAAATGTAATCGGTGATCTGATCGTTCATGGTCACGCCTCTACTGTCCTGTTGTATTCGGTTGATAACGCAGCACCACAACGCCTTTGGAGAGTGGTTTCGCTTCGATCAGGGTCAGGTCCGCTTTCGCCATCCCATCGGGGAACAGCCGCTTGCCCGTCCCCAGAACCACCGGATAGACGAGCAGCGACAGCTCATCAATTAGATTGTGCTGCATCAGCGATTGTACCAGCGCGCCGCTCCCGCTAATCGAGATGTCCTGACCGGGCTGCTGCTTGATGCTGGTGATTTCATCCATGATATTTGTATTGATCAGCGTCGAATTTTGCCAATCCACCGTTTTGAGCGTGGTCGAGACGATGTACTTCCGCGTGTTGTTCATGATGTCGGCCACGCCCCCGCTCTGCGGCGCAAAGGCGGCCTCAAAACCCTGATAGGTATGGCGGCCCAGCAGCATCGCATCGGTTGCCATTATGCGCGAGCCGACATACCCGCCGACCTCATCACTGTAGTAGGGCATCGTCCACCCGGCATACTGAAAATCATCGCTTGGTCCCGGTCCTTCAATCACACCATCCAGCGATATGAACATCCCGACAACAATTTTCCTCATGAGCGAACTCCCTGTGCTGTTCTGTGATGATGTCATTCTACGACGAACCGCATGGGATGTATTGTATAGAAACGACACTCAGGTATGTTCCACACGCCGCATGATTTGTGCGGGCGTCTGCCCAACCAAGAGACTCAGAGAGCGTGTCAGATGCGGCTGGTCGAAGTAGCCCGCCTCGAAGACGGTATCGAGAATCGTCATTCCTTGCTGCAACAGCAGGGCGGCACGCTGCGCACGCTGAATTTGCCGCAAAGCGATATGTGATATTCCCGTCGCCCGCAAAAAGTGACGCTGCACAGTCCGCAGCGAGAGATCGCTCGCCTCGCCGTGCAAAGCCGACTGGATAACGGGATCGCGTACCAGCGCGCCATCCCTTTCCAGCCGATCGATAAACGTATCGGCGTTATCGTGGTCGGGAAACTGCCACGCCGAGCCATTCAGCCAGAATGATTTGCTACCCGCCTCTGGCAGGGTAATCACCCCATTTACGAGGCGGTCAATGGGTAGTTGAGGGATGAACGTCCCCATTCCGAGACGTATTCCAATCGACTCCGCGCCTGCCGAATGCGGCAGCGAAATTGCCTTCGTGATCGGACCGCCAACGCTGATGCTGGTTTTGCCGTTCAGCGTCGTAGTGTAGAGATACCCATGCCCATCGGCAGGAATGAGCGAGCATCCCTCCTGCTCCGCGTAGATGCGTGCGACCGTCTGCGCGAAGGGCGTTTCGGCTAACCGTTCCTGATATACAATACTCATGTCATACTACAAACACTGCAACCGGTGAACATATTATAACCCGGCTTGATGGAGAATTTCATGCGTGCTGTCGATGTAATCGCCCGAAAGCGAGATGGCTTTGAACTTTCGACGGAAGAAATCCGCTACTTCATCGAAGGCTACACACGCGGCGAGATTGCAGATTATCAGGCCGCTGCGTGGTTGATGGCCGTCTTTCTACGCGGTATGACGCGCCGCGAGACGGTGGACCTCACGCTCGCGATGGTCGGCACGGGCGAAACGCTGGACCTCTCCGACGTGCTGCCGCTCTCCGTCGATAAGCATTCATCGGGCGGCGTGGGCGACAAGGTGACGCTAATCGCGCTTCCATTGGTCGCGGCCTGTGGTGTCCCGGTCGCGAAGATGAGCGGGCGCGGACTTGGCTTTTCGGGTGGGACGCTGGACAAGCTCGAATCGATCCCCGGCTATCGCGTCACACTCTCACAGGATGAATTCCGGGAGCAGGCACGCGCAATCGGGATTGTCCTCGCCGGGCAGAGCGCGAACCTCGCCCCGGCGGATGGCAAGCTCTACGCACTGCGAGACGTGACCGCGACCGTACAAAGCCTGTCACTGATCGCGAGCAGCATCATGAGCAAGAAGATCGCGGCAGGCGCGCAGGCGATTGTGCTGGATGTGAAGACCGGGAACGGCGCGTTCATGGCAACTATCGCGGAAGCGGAAACGCTGGCGCGGGTGATGGTCGATATTGGCAAGGATGCCGGGCGCGCGGTGGTCGCGTTCATCAGTGATATGAACCAACCACTCGGCCACGCCGTTGGCAATGCGCTTGAGGTACAGGAGTCGGTCGAGGTCTTGCGCGGCGGCGGTCCGGCGGACCTGCGCGAACACTGCCTGACGATTGCGGCGTGGATGATCGGCCTCGCGCGCAAGGATGTGAGCGACAGTGCGATTGCAGCCGCGAAAGCGGAAGCGGAAGCCCACCTCATGGATGGTTCGGCGCTGGAAAAGCTGCGCGTATTGGTGCGCGCGCAAGGCGGCGATGTATCCGTGATCGATGACCCGCAAAAGCTGCCGAAAGCGCGCCTCATCGAAATGATCCCGGCAGCGCAGGATGGGTATATTCGCGAACTGCGCGCGGTCGCGGTCGGCGTCGCATCGGTGGACCTCGGCGCGGGGCGCGAGCGCAAGGAGGACGCTATCGATCATGCCGTCGGGATTATCGTTCACAAGAAGGTCGGGGACGCGGTGCGCGCGGGCGAACCGCTCTTCACGCTGCACGCTAACGATGAACGTAAACTTGAACAGGCGCGGGCGCGGCTCGCGGATGCGGTCCGGTACAGCGCGGAAGCCGTCGCACCGCTGCC
>Ga0123338_10002276_pt1 | contig 18000 bp, 15 predicted proteins | sample grotaG_FD_89793 | JGI IMG/M metagenome (GOLD analysis project Ga0123338, IMG submission 89793) | Glacier valley bacterial and archeal communities from Borup Fiord, Nunavut, Canada, to study Microbial Dark Matter (Phase II) -... | ecosystem: Environmental > Aquatic > Freshwater > Ice > Glacier ...
CCAGCCTCGCCATCGCCCGCCTTGCCATTACCCGTCTCGCCCCGGCCATTGCTGCTGGCCTGGTTGCCCTCGCGTCCGCCCAGGCGGAACCGGTCCGCACGGGCCGGGACGCCTTTGGGGACTACCAGTCCGATCGGCCTGGCGTGATGCGCCTGATCCGGCCGGCGGACCTGGCCTCCCCATACGAGACCCGGTCCCGCAGCAACGGCTCAAGTGTGGTGCAGCGCCCTGCCGGCGCTCTGCCACAAGGGCCTGACGGCACGGACGTCGCCGTGTTCGCGACCGGCCTGCAGTCCCCGCGCATCATAAGGGCCGCACCGAACGGCGACATGTTCGTCAGCGAGAGCGGCGGCGGCCGCATCCGCGTGCTGCGCCCGGCTGCCGATGGACGCTCGGCGGCGGCAAGCATGGTGTTTGCAGACGGGCTGCAGCAGCCCTTTGGCATCGCGTTCTGGCCTCCCGGCCCCAATCCCGGCTATGTCTATGTGGGCGAAACAAACCGCGTCGTGCGCTTCCCTTACCGTCCCGGGGAGATGCGGGCAGCCGGCCCAGCGGAGGTGGTCGTGGCGTCGTTGCCCGAGGGCGGCCACTGGACCCGGGACATTGTGTTCTCCCCAGACGGCACACGGATGTACGTGTCTGTCGGCAGTTCCAGCAACGCAGACGCGCCGCCCGCCTTGGCCCCGGTCCGCGTGGCAGCGCTGGAGGCACAGTCCGGTCGGGGCGCGTCCTGGGGCAACGAGGAAAACCGGGCCGCGGTCCTGCAGTTCGACCCGGCGGGCCGCCCGGCGGGGCACCTGGCGAACGGGTTGCGGAATTGCGTGGGCCTCGCGGTGCAGCGGGACGGCACCGTGATGTGCGCCGTGAACGAGCGGGACGGCTTGGGCGACGACCTGCCGCCCGACTACGTGACCCGCGTGCGTCCGGGCGGCTTCTACGGCTGGCCGTGGTATTACATCGGCGCCCATGAGGACCCGCGCAGCCCCGGCCGCCGGCCGGACCTGGCCGGGGACGTGCTGGTGCCGGACGTGCTGGTCCAGCCGCACTCGGCCCCACTTGGAATCACCCTGTACGACGGCGCGATGTTTCCTTGGCGCGGCGACGCGCTGGTGGCCCTGCACGGGTCTTGGAACCGGGGCAAGCGGACGGGCTACAAGGTCGTGCGGGTGCCGATGCGGGGGGGCGTGCCGACGGGCGAGTACGAGGACGTGCTGACCGGGTTCGTGCGCGGCGACGGCGACGTCTGGGGCCGGCCGGTGGGAGTGGGCGTGATGCGGGACGGGTCCCTGCTGGTCTCGGAGGATGCGAACAACACGATTTGGCGGGTGGCGCGGCGCTGATCCCAGGCGTTCGCCCTGTGCGCGTGCAAGCATGGCTCCGCCCGCTGGCACTCTTGCCCGGACCATCCCCTTCACGCGCCGGGCACTGGTGCCGCGGGCCACGGGTGGCCGGGGCCGCTGAGGTGAAGGACCGCATGGACTTGCAGTTCGAGGTCACCTCGCAGCCCGATGACGAGGCTGTTGACCGCATCCGCCTCGGACTGTCCGCCTTCAACGCATCCCAGCTTGGGACGGCAGAAAGGACGCCCCTGCTCGTGGTTGTCCGGGACCGTCCAGGCAGGGCAGTCATGGGCGGCCTGACGGGCTACACGGCCTGGCACTGGCTGCATGTGGAGCGGCTGTGGTTGCCGGACGGCCGGCGCGGTCGCGGCGTGGGCGCGTCGGTGCTGGCGAGGGCCGAAGTTGAGGCGTTGCGCCGGGGCTGCATGGGCGCGTGGCTGGACACCCTCAACCCGCACGCATCCGCGCTGTACCAGCGGCTGGGCTACAGCGTGTTCGGCACGATAGAGAACTTCCTCCTGGGACGGCCACGCTGGTTCGTGCAGAAGCAGCTTCGGAACGGCACGGCGTAGCCTAGAGCACGTTCGGAGCAGATAGACGCGCCGAACGTGCTCAAAGCTCTGTTTTTGCGAGCATCTTTATCGGAACGTTTACACGTTTGGTCCGATGATGCCCTAGCGCGTCAGGTCGCCGCGGATCAGGCCGGGGCGACCTCCTGCAACGGCTGGGCCGCGGGCGCCAGACTCGTGGGTGTTTGCCGGGCTGCCTCGGCCGCTGCAACGCAGGCTGCCACGGCATCGCGCAACGACGTCACGTAGTGGTCGGCCCCGATGGCGGCGCGCAACCGCTCGTCGTCCAAGGCCGCTTGGTCGGCTTGCCACAACCCGACGAGCATGGGGGCTGATGGAACGCGTGTGCGCAGCCGGCGCATGAGGTAGCGCAGCATGGACGGGCTGCCGCTGGCCTCCAGGTAGGACACGCAGACCATGGCCACATCCGTCACATCCAGAGAGCTGATCCCCGTGCGGGACACGGCCTCGTAGCTGACGACCCGGGCGCGCAGGCCATGCTTGACCAGCAGCTGCGCCAGCATGGTGCATGCGGCCTCGTCCAGCGGTCCGCGGCCCGCCACGCACAGCACCGGAGCCACACCCGCCCAATCCGCCGGCAGTTCCCCTAGCGCCGCGTCGAGCACCGGAGCAACCGCGAGATGCTGCGGGTCCGGCGTCGTGCGGCCCGCCGGCACGCTCTCCTGCTTGGTCTTCTCCGGCTCAACATCCTTGTGGTCGGCCAAATCCACCACGACGCCGCTGATGGCGTCCTGGATGTTGAGCAACTGGGGATCGGTCAGCACGCCACGGAGGGAGTCGTTGGCTGCCAGATGCAGCCCGCGCAGCGCGACCTCGTCGTAGTAGGATGACAGCGACCGCTCGCGCAGCAGGATCTCGGCCTGGTCCAGGGCCTCGTCGGTGTCGCCGGCCAGGATGCGCTGGTAGAAGCTTTCGGCTGGCGTCAAGGCGGGCTGGTCGCCCAGTAGCACGTCAATGAACTGCATCCGCTCCACGTGGCGGCCAAGCACGACCAGGCACAAGGACAGCGGCATAGACAGGATCAGGCCCACTGGACCCCATAGCCAGGCCCAGAAGATGGCGGAGATCACGACCGACACCGGAGACAGCCCGGTGCTGTGGCCATAGAGCAGCGGCTCGATCACCTGGCCCGTCAGCCCCTCCAGCACCAGGAAGAACGCCGCCGTTTCCAGCGCCAGGGTCCAGCCCGGATCCACCGCGGCCGCCAGCGCGACCGGGAAGGCAGCCGAGGCGAGGGCGCCGACATAGGGCACGAACCGCAGCAGCCCGGCAACGATGCCCCACAGCATCGGATTCGGCACGCCGATCAGCAACAACCCCAGCGTGACCACGACGCCGAAGCTGGCGTTGAGCGCGAGCTGCGTGAGGAAATACCGGCTGAGGCGCGCCGCTGCTTCGTCAAGTGCTGCCGTCGTACGGTGCAGGTCTCCGGAGCCGAACAGGCGGATAAGCCGGTCCCTGAGGTCCTCTTTCTGCATCAGGATGAAGATCGCGACGATGAACACGATGCCGGTCGTTGCCAGCGGCGACAGGATCGGCTCCACGATGCGCTGCGCCATGGTGAGCGGGCTGGGATCGGGCTGATGCACCTCCACCTGGATCGGCGCGGGCGACGGGGCTTGGGGATTGGCAGGTGCCGCCGCCGGCGCCTGGCCACGGGGCGTGGTGGGAGCGCGGGCTGGCGTGGGCAGAGTTGCAGATGAGGACGCAGGCGGGGAAGCCGGCGCCGCGTCTCGGCCGAGCTGTTGCGTCAACTGCGCCATCCGCCCCGTGGTGTAGGTGCGCACCGCATCGGCCTTCTGTTCGATTGTAGAGGCATAGCGCGGCAGGTCGCTAGCCAACTGCGCCACCTGCGATCCGATCACCATGCCCAGGGCCAGGATGATACCCAGTGCGAGCACCACGGCGCTGACCACCGCTGGCACCCGCGGCAAGCCGGGTTTCCGCAGCAGCATGACTAGCGGCGCCAGCACGAAGGACAGCAGGATGGCCAGGGTGATCGGGACCAGCACCTCCCTGGCCAGGTAGAGTGCGCCAACGACTGTGACGGCCACGACGACCGTTGTCAGGCCCTCGACGCCGGGCACCTCGGCCGGGGCAACCTTGGTTTTCAGGCGGTTCGTCGAGGCATCGGCCATGGGAAGCGGCTTTCTTGTCACGCTGCGCCCCGGTCTAACGTGCGGAACCCGCAATCGCTGCAAGGGTGCCGCGGCTTTGATCGCGGTTGTGGCCGCCAGCGCACGCACCACGTCCGGGGACATGAACGCCGCAGACGAGTTCGACGTTGCCGTCCTGGGCGCCGGGGCGGCAGGCATGATGTGCGCCATGACGGCCGGCGCCCGCGGCCGGCGCGTGCTGTTGCTGGATCACTTGCCGCAGGCCGGCGCGAAGATCCTGATTTCCGGCGGCGGGCGCTGCAACTTCACGAATGAGCACACGGAGCCTGCCCGTTTCCTGTCGGGCAACCCGCGCTTCTGCACGGGGGCGCTCAGCCGCTACGCGCCGGCCGACTTCATTGCGCTGGTCCGCAAGCACGGCATCCCCTATCACGAGAAGGCGCTGGGCCAGTTGTTCTGTGACGGCTCCGCCCGCGCCATCGTCGCCATGCTGCTGGCGGAATGCGCGGCGGCAGGGGTGGAGACGCGGCTGGGGCAATCCGTTGCGGAGGTGTCGCACGCCGGCCGCTACCGGATCGAGTCCGGCGGGCAGACGATTTTCGCCAACTCCCTCGTGTTGGCCACGGGCGGCCTGAGCATCCCCAAGATGGGCGCCACCGGCTTCTCCCACGACCTGGCCCGGCGGTTTGGCCTGCCGGTGACGGCGCTGCGGCCGGGCCTGGTGCCGCTTACGTTCGACGGCGACCTGCTGGGCCTGATGCGCCCGCTGAGCGGCGTCGCCCTGCCGGTCACAGCCGCCGCCGGGCGCGAGCGGTTTGCGGAGGCCATGCTGTTCACCCACCGTGGGCTGTCCGGCCCGGCCATTCTGCAAGCCTCGTCCCTGTGGCGCGAGGGCGAGGCGGTGCGGGTGGACATGCTGCCCGGCACCGATGCCACGGCCTTGCTGCTGTCCTGCAAGCGCGCCCGGCCACGGGCGGAGGCGCGCACGGTGCTGGCCGAGGTCCTTCCCGCCAGGCTCGCAACGGCGCTGGCGGCGGCGCACCTGCCGCAGGGCACCCTGGCCGACCTGCCCGACCGCACGCTCACCCGGCTGGGCGGCTTGCTGAACCGGTGGGAGCTGCAACCCGGCGGGACCGAAGGCTACGCCAAGGCGGAGGTCACGCTCGGCGGCGTGGACACCCGCGCCCTATCGTCCCGTACGATGGAGGCGGCGGGCGTGCCTGGGCTGTACGTGATCGGGGAGGCCGCCGATGTCACGGGCTGGCTGGGCGGCTACAACTTCCAGTGGGCCTGGTCGAGCGGCTGGTGCGCGGGGATGGCGGCCTGACCCGCGTGGTGCCAGCCTGGCCAATGCGGTGCATCATCGCTCCATCAGGGTCCGGACCGCCGCGGCTGGTACTGCCGTGCCCCCTGCCCCGTCGGCGCGCCCCGTCGCCTGCACGCCAGCCACCCGCCATCCTCCCGCGCCCCGCATGAGCAACGGGGCGCCACTGGTGCCGCGGGTGCCCTCGCAGTCATGGACCAACACCGCGGCAACGCCCGCGCCGGTGCGGCCTTGCAGCGTGCATGCGGTGTCGGCCAGCAGCACTTCCGCGCGGTCCTGACCATAGCCGGCCAGCATGACGGGAGTGCCTGCGGGCGGTTCCTGATCCGATAACGGAAGTACCCGCGCGGCATCGGTGACCGGCTGCGTGAACCGCACCACCGCCAGGTCGGCCACACCGGCCCGTGGGCCGGCGGCGGGATCGTAGCCCAAATCTACCACGAACGACGCCGCGGCTGCGTGCTTGGTAAACGCGCCCTTGTCGTAGCCAACGAGGATATGCACCGACCCGGCTGGCACAAAACCGCCAAGCCGCCGCGAGTACAAGCAGTGCGCGGCCGTTATTGCCGTCTGAGGGTCAACCAGGAACGCGGTGCAGCGGGATGTGCCGGGCACTTGCAGGCGCGCCAGTGCGGCCCACGGCATGACGACGGTGCTGACAGGCACCCGCCGGTCCTCGGGTCCGACACCGGGCAACCCGGCACCTCCGGCCATCAACCCAAGCAACGCGGCGGCCCAGGCCGGGCCGCCGCGTTGCCTGCGCTCAGGCGTTTTCTACGGACACGGCTTCCGGCCCGCGGCGGCCGTCTGCCACCTGCATCCGGACGGTCTGGTTCGGTTCCAGCCCGCTCAGCCCGCCACGGTTCAGAGCGGAGATGTGGACGAACACGTCCTTCCCGCCGCCGTCAGGCATGACGAATCCGAACCCTTTCTCGGCATTGAACCACTTGACCGTGCCGCGCATCTCGACGGCCGAACTCAGATCCGCAGGCGCGCGCGGGGCCGGGCGGGGACGATCCTCGGCGTAGGACGGGCGGCTGCTGGCCGCCGGGGCGGCACCGGCCGTGCTCTCGTCAATGCGCACGACCTCGGCGATCTGCGGGCCTTTCTGGCCCGGGGAGACCAGGACGCGCAAGGTTGCGCCAGGCTGCACCGTCTGCGCGCCGACGCGCGACAGCACGCTGATGTGCAGGAACGCGTCACCGCCGCCGCCGTCCAACTCTACGAAGCCGAAGCCCTTCTCGGCATTGAACCATTTGACGATGGCACCCGTCTCCGGCCCAGTTGCGGCCGGGGCGCGGGCGGGTCCGAAGCCCGGCGGCGCACCGCCGCCCCGGGGAACGAAAGCATCCCGCGGGACATAAGGTTCATCCCGGCCGCGCGACGGCGGGAAATCCTCCCGATCACGGCCGCGGCTGCCGCGGCGGGGGCTGTCGAAGGATCGGCGGTCAGGTGTGCGCATTTAGGTCTCAAACGGATGAACGGTGATGAACATGGGACGCCAGGCACGTGGGCCAACCCATTCCCAAGCGAAGGGAGCAAGACATTATCGGATTTCCACGCATGGCGATAGAGCCATGCGTGGCAGCAGATTTAAAGACGCTTTAGCGTGACGCCGAAGCGCAGCGTGCCCGGGCCGGGCTGGCTAGGTAAGGGCCAAGCACGGCGACGACCTGGCACGCGCTCAAGCGGCGCGGGCCGCGCAGCGACGGCTGCCGCCGCAGGTTGATCCGCAGCACCCCGCCGCCCGCAAGCGCGATCCGCAGCGTACCCTGCCGGATCGCGCGCATATACAGTGGGACTCCCAGGCTGGGCGGCGGAGCCCGCCCTGCGGCAATGGCGGTAACCCGGGCGCGATAGTCGGATGCCAGCAGCGGCGTGCGCGAATGATAGTAGCCGATGGCTTCATACCAGTTGCCGCCGGCCTCGTCCGCGAGCCGCCGCAGGAAGCTTGCGCCGTATGCGGTGTTCGCGCCGGGATCGAAGGCCTCGTCCAAGTCCCGGAAGGCACTGGGGTGGGATTGCAGGTTGATCTGCATGCACCCGACGTCCACCTGCCGCACGCCACGCGCCAGGGCCAGGCGGGTCCAGGTCACGGCGGCAGCCTTGCCCTGAAAGTATATGGCAGCGCCATCGGCGTTGATCGCCCACGGCCAGGGCTGCAAGCCCGGCAGCGGCGGGATTGGACGCCCGCTCTCCGCCTTGGCGATGGCAGCGACAAGGCCGGGTGCGGTACCATGCTGCGCCTCGGCCGCCCGCAGTCCGGCCGTGCAGAGCGCACTCTGCACCTGGTCCCACGACGATGCCGCAAGAACTGACGCAGCAGGAGCTGTTGCAGCAGGGTCTGGTACGGCCGGAGCTGTTACGGTGGAGGACGACACCGCATGGTGGGATGGCGCGCCTCCATCCTCCGCAGCCATGGCAGGGGATGCGAGGGCGATCAGCAATCCAATCAGGGTCAGCCGGGGTGCGGGCACTCGGCGCCTATAGCCCAGTGCTAGTAGATCGCCCACAGCCCCGGCACGGCGACTTCCAGCGAGTGGCCGTCCGGGTCCCGGAAATACAGGCTGGCGCCGCCGTGACTTTGCGGACTGACGCGGCTTTCCAACGGGACGCCCAGGGCGGCCAGATGCCGCCCCCAGTCTTCCAGCGCCGGAAGCGGGACAGCAAAGCATAGGTGCAGCGTCCCATGCCCGTCATGCGCCGGAATGGTGCCGCCGGGGACTTCACTGGGAGTCACCGACCCGCCGCGGCGGAACAGCAGCAGCACGGTGCCACCGGGCACGGCCAAGCCGGCCATGCGGTCCTCCCGCAGCAGCACCTCGAAGCCGAACACCCGTTGGTAGAAGGCGACGGAAACGTCGAGGTCGTGAACGTAAAGCGAGGTTTCGAGCAGGCCTGATAGGCGCGGCGGCCCGTCACGCATCTGCCAACACCTGCGATGCCGTGGCATCGTGAACCTGCAGGCCCCGTCCGAACGGTGGGCGGTCCCGCCACAGGCGCAGCGCAGTGCCCATGTCGGTTTCGCCCTGTTGCCATCTCCGCTCGATGCTCGACTGGCTGAAGTCAAACCCCTTCATAGCGGTTTCGTCCGGCTGGGATGCGTAGGTCAGGCGGTAAACCGCGCCGGGCGCATCGGCATCACGCAAGTCCCAAATCTGCTGCATGGCGCGCAATGTGCGCTCGGTCTGGCTGGCGAATATCAGGTCAGTCTGGCGCTCCGCGGCGTCGCCGAGGCGCCGGGGACGCGGGCCGGCGCGGGGAAACGGGTCCGCCGAGAAACAGGCCAGCGGAGCGGACGGTGGCTCCTGCAACACGAGGTCCACGGGTACGTTCGCCGCCAAGCCGCCATCAACGTAAGCTCTACCGTTGATCTCAACTGCCGGGAAGTCTGGGATGAGCGCGGCGCTGGCAAGGATATGGTCGGCGGTCAGGCGGTCCCGGACCGTATCGAAGGGATGCTCCAGCCCAGACTCCAGGTCCACTGTCATGACGGAGACCCGCACGGCGCCGCTGTTCAGCAGGTCGAAGTCCACCAGGTCTTCGATGGTGCAGCGCATCGGGGCGGCGTCATACATGCCAGGATTGAGCGTCAGCCCTGTTATACCAGTCCGCACAAGTCTTGATCTGGTGCTAACGCGGCTCAGCCTGCCCTTGGCAGCCGGGACAAGCGGGTCAAAACTTGTGCGGGCCGGTATTAGTTGGGACAGCCGCGGCTGATACAGCGCCGGGCGGCCCATCGTGCGGGCCTGAAGGGCTGCGGTCATATGGATCGCCTTGCGCCATCCTTCCGGCACCCAGGATGCCGGGCCGTCCAACTGTGTGCCCCGGCGCCAGAACTCGCGCATCGCGACGGTGCGTTGGCCGTGCGGGTTTCCGGCCACCAGCGCCGCCATGACGGCACCGATGCTGGAGCCTGCCAGCCAATAGGGCTCGACCGCTGCCGCCTCCATCGCAGCGACGACGCCGCCGTGATAGGCGCCGACTGCATTGCCTCCGCCCAGAACCAGCGCCAGCACGGCTCTAGACCTGACGCAGCAGACGCGTGCCGCGATGCGCCAAGTTTTCCACTGCACGCTCGATTTGGCGAGCGCGCGGGCGTCCGGCGACCAAGGCTAGGGCAATCAGGCCAAGACATATGCCGATTGAGGCGGCTCCGGGATTTTTATTAACCCACATCTGCCCGCTGCTGCTGAAGCTCTCGCTATCGAACGGCCCGTGCGTGGCGCTGGGCGTCTTGCCGGCCTGCATAAGGTTGGGGTCGCGCACAGCCACTGCGCCGCCCTGGTCGGTTTGCTGCGCCATGACCCCAAACTTGCCGCCGAGGAAGTCCAGCAAACCCGGCGCGAACTTGTTGCCGATGGCAAAGGCAACCGTGCTGGCCGTTACTTTGACCTCCCGCCGACGCGTCGTCGCGGCGAAGTAGATGGCGTCGGCGATGATCTCGGGCTGGTACACCGGCGGCGGCGGGCGAACCGGCTTTGGCATATGCGATGTCGCATGGTTGTAGAATGGCGTGTTCACGGCCGGCGGATGCACCATCGTCAGGTGGACGGCGCTGCCCTCCTCCTCGAGTTCGGACCGCACGGCCTCGGTGAAGCCGCGCAGGGCATACTTGCTGCCGGAGTAGGCCGACTGCAGGGGCACCGCGCGGTAGCTGATGGCCGACAGCACCTGGATGATCGTGCCCTTGTCGCGCGGCATCATGCGGGCAAGCGCGATGCGGGTGCCGTTGACGGTACCTAGGTAGTTGACGTGCGTGACCCGGTGGAACTCCTCCTCCGTGACGTCCAGGAACTTGCCATAGACGCTGACGCCGGCGTTGTTGACCCAGACGTCAATCGGGCCAAGCTCGGCCTCGATGTGGTTAGCCGCAGCCTCCAGTTGCTTGCTGTCGGCCACGTCGGCGACGGCGACGGAAGCGGTGCCGCCCGCGGTTGCGACCGCCCTGCGGGCGGCATCCAGGTTGTCCTCGGACCGGGCAATCAGGCCGACACGCCAGCCCTTGGCGGCGAAGTACTCGGCGGCGGCCCGGCCGATGCCGGAGGAGGCACCGGTGATGGCGACGACGCGTGCGCCGGGCTTTGCGTCGGACATGGGAACCTCCGTGTCAGCATTTGGGATGGGCCGGGCAACGCAGCAGCCGCCAAATGTTTCCCACGCTGCCTTCACGAAATCTGGCGCGCGGTCATTGGCTGCCACTGGCCCACGCCCCAGCTAGAACGGATTAAAACGGAGGGACTTCTATGCCGTCAGCACTTATTCTCGGCGCGTCACGCGGCTTGGGCCTGGGATTGGCGCATGAGTTCGCCACGCGCGGTTGGGACGTGACGGGCACGGTACGCAAGGAGGAGGACCGGCCGGCGCTGGAAGGGACCGGCGCACATGCGCTGCTGTGCGACATCACGGACCCGGCCGCGGTCGTAGCCTTGCACAGCCAAGTGCCGGCCGGACTGGACCTTCTGTTCGTCAATGCCGGGGTGAGCGGGCCGAAGCACCAGGACGCCGGGCACACGACGGCAGAGGAGGCCGGGGCGCTGTTCCTGACCAACGCCGTGGCGCCCGTGTCGGCGGCCCGAGCGTTGCAGGATCTTCTGGCGGCGGACGGCGTGCTGGCCTTCATGTCGTCCCGCATGGGCAGCGTGGCGCTGAACGACAACGGCGCGCTGGAGTTGTACCGCGCCAGCAAGGCGGCGCTGAACTCTCTGACACGCAGCATGGTGGCGAAAGACGGCGGCGCGCGCACCGTGCTGACGCTGCATCCCGGCTGGGTGCAGACAGACATGGGCGGCCAGGGCGCGGACCTGGACGTGCCGACCAGCGTGCACGGGCTGGCCGACGTGATCGTGGCACAGCGCGGCCAGCCGGGTTCACGGTTCCTGGATTATAGCGGCGCCGAACTGGCCTGGTGACCACTTACAGAAGCGCCGGGCTGGTTGACCTGCAGGTCAACGGCTATGCCGGCGTGGACTTCAATGACGCGACGATCACGGCGGACGCGCTGGATCATGCGTTGCACGCCATGCTCGGCGCGGGTGTGACGACGTGCCTGCCGACGATCATCACCGCCCCGGCCGCCGGCTTGGAAGCACGGTTGCGGGCGCTGGACGACGCGGTGGCAGGAAGCCGGCTCGGTCCGCTGATGGTGCCCGGCTACCATGTCGAGGGGCCGTTCCTGAACCCCAAGCCGGGCTTTGCCGGTTGCCATCCGCCCGCCGCAATGATTGCCCCCGACCCGGCGCTGGTGGAGCGCTGGGACGCCGGCCTGCGCCGGCCCATCCTGATGATGACGCTGGCAGCCGAGCTGGACGGGGCGGAGGCGCTGATCCGCTGGCTGGCCGGGCGGGGCAAGCTGGCAGCCATCGGCCACTCGGACGCGGGCGCCGCCGTGGTGGCGCGGGCGGCCGATGCCGGGGCGCGGATGAGCACGCATCTGGGCAACGGCCTGCCGGGGATGCTGCCAAAGCTCGACAATCCTTTGATGGCGCAACTGGCCGAGGACCGGTTGGCAGCCGGATTCATTGCGGACGGCTTCCATCTGCCATGCCCGGCGCTGCGGGCGATGATACGCGCCAAAGGGCCTGGGCGCGCGATCCTGGTGACGGATGCCGTGGCTGCAGCTGGGGCACCGCCGGGGTGCTACGGATTTGCGGGTATGCAGATCGAGGGCGGCACGGACGGCAGCGCACGGCTGGCAGGTACGCGGGCACTGGCGGGATCGGCACTGACCTTGGACCGGGCGGTGCGGAACGTGGTGGCGTGGGGGATCGCCGACCTGCCGCAAGCTGTGGCGATGGCGTCTGCGGCTCCGACGACACTCTTGGATCAAGCGTTGGCTGCCCACGGCGCGGCCCTTCGGGACGGGGCGGTGCAGTGGCACCTTTCCGATCGGACCAATAGACCGGAGCCGCAGATTTGCACTGTCGAGTTCGGTGACCGCGTCATCAAACACCGAGTTTGATAGCCTCCACCCCGCACCACCCCGCCACCAGCAGCGCCAGCACACGCGTAACGTCATGCATGGCGCCCAATCCAACGCTCTCGTCAATGCCGTGGATGTTCTCGGCATCGGGGCCGTAGCACACCGCCTGCGTACCGCCTGTAAGCACGTAATGGCGGGCGTCGGTCAGGCCGGTGGCGTTGTAGTGCCGCAACTCGCAGCCGGTCATATCCGCATGGAGCGACGAAACGGCCCTGGAAATTGGCTGGTCCGCCGGGAACAGGCAGCCATCAGCTAGGAAGCCCTGGAACTCCACGCCCAGCCGCGCGCCGCGCAGCCTGGGGTCACCGTGTAGCGCCGCTACCATCGCCTCGATCTCCGCCCGCACGGCATGGCAGGAATGGCCCGGCATGACGCCGACCCGCACACCCAGCCGGGCACGGGTGGCCACGCTGCTGTTCCACTCCCCGCCGTGCAGGGTTCCGATGTTGACGTTGACTGGATGGTTCTCGGCGGCGAAGGCGGGATGGCGGCGCTCGGCGCGGTTCATCTCGGCCTCGTAGGCGCGCAAACGCTCCATGACGACCCAGGCGGCCTCGATGGCGTTCACCCCGGCATGCATTTCGCGCACATGAACGGGGCGACCGGTGACGGTGATGCAGGCCCAGACCACGCCGACTTCGGCGACGTATAGCGCGGGGTAGCCTGGGCCGGGTTCGGGGATCAGGCAGGCGTCGGGGCGCGGCAGGGCGTGCATGACGGCCAGGGCGCCGTTGCCGGTGCATTCCTCCTCGATCACGGCGGCCAACTGCACCTCGGCGGCCGGTTGCAGGCCAGCGCGGCGCAAGGCGGCCAGGGCCGTGACCATTGCGGCCAGGCCGGCCTTCATGTCGGCGGCGCCGCGGCCATACATGCGGCCGCCACGGATGCTGGGTTCGTAGGGCGGGGTGGTCCACAGGTCGGCTGCGCCCTCCGGCACCACGTCCACGTGACCTTGCAGCATCAGGCTGTGGCCGCGGGCGTCATTCGGGCAATGCAGGGCAACGACGTTGTCGCGTCCAGAATATGAAATCAGTGGCGGAGACCAACCCGGCACGGACGCCATCGCCTTCGCATCTACCGGCACGCGCCGGGGCAGCAAGCCAAGCCCGGCGAATGCTGACTCCATCTCGGCCAGCGCGCCGGCCTCGTCGCCCAAAAGGCTGCGGTGGCGCACCAGGCGCGCCAGCAGCGCCGTTCCGTCATCCCGCAACTCGTCCACCGCTTGCAGGATGGCGCGGCGGGCACCGGGGTCGAGAGGGATCAGGCCGTGCATGGAGCCTCCTGCCGCGGCGGGTGCGGATCGGACTAGGATGTGTTTACGGGCGTGCGGTATGCTGCCGCAATGGCCAACGCCCTGCCCCACCCGCACCGACGCATCCGCCTGCTGCCCACCGGCCTGGTGAACCGCATCGCCGCGGGCGAGGTCATCGAGCGGCCGGCCGCCGCCGTCAAGGAACTGTTGGAGAATGCGCTGGACGCCGGCGCGCAGCGGATCGCGGTGTCGCTGCAGGGCGGCGGAATCGAGCGGATCGAGGTCGCGGACGACGGCTGCGGCATGGACGCGGCCGACCTTCTGTTGGCGGTACAGCGGCATTGCACGAGCAAGCTGGCGGACGAGTCGCTGGTCCGCATCACGACCCTGGGCTTCCGGGGTGAGGCGCTGCCGAGCATTGGCGCCGCCGCGCGGCTGCACATCACGTCCCGGCCGGCCGGGGCGGCCCATGCCCACCTGGTCCGGGTGGAGGGCGGCGTGGTGCAGGAGCCGCAGCCGTCGCCGGGCGGGCCGGGCACGCGTGTTGTGGTGTCGGACCTGTTCTTTGCGACACCGGCCCGGCGCAAGTTCCTGAAGCATCCGCGGACGGAGGGCGAGCACGCCGAGATTGCGGTGCGCCGCCTGGCGTTGGCCGCGCCTGATGTGGCCATCCGGTGCGAGCTGGACGGACGGGTCGCCTTCGATCTCCCGGCGCAGGACCGTGCCGCCCGGGTCGCGGCGCTGCTGGGGCCGGATGCGGCGGTCGCGCTGCTGTCCGTGGAGGCTGGTCGTGGCGGGATGCGCCTGTCCGGCTACGCCTGTGCGCCGACGGTCAGCCGCGCGACTCCGGCGGCGCAGGGCCTGGTGGTGAACGGCCGTCCGGTGGTTGATCCAGTGCTGCGCACGGCTCTGCGCGTGGCTTACCGCGACGTGATTGCCGCCGGGCGGCACCCAGTGGCGGCATTGTACCTGGACCTTCCAGCGGACGAGCTTGACGTGAACGTGCATCCGGCGAAACTGGAAGTGCGCTTTCGCGATCCTGCCGGGGTGCGCAGCCTGGTGATCGGTGCGCTGACCCGTGTGCTGGCCGGCGGCGCTGCGGACCAGGGCGGAGGCCGTCCCCCGCTGCGGCTAGTGTCCAGCCAACTGCAAGGCCCGCCCGGGCGGGGCGGACCACGCTACCAAGGCTTTGCCGAGGCCCAGTTGCCGCTGGCGGCCGTTCCTGCGGCGCGTGTCCTCCCGGAGGCTGCTGCCGGGTCCGCCCACCCGCTGGGCGCTGCTGTCGCCCAGGTTATGGACACCTATATCCTGGCTGTGGCCGGAGATGGCGGGCTGGTGCTGGTGGACCAGCACGCGGCGCACGAGCGCCTGACGCACGAAGCTCTGCGCACCCAGCACGAGGCTGGCGGCATCCGGGCGCAGCCGCTGCTGCTCCCAGCGGTGGTGGATTTGGCGCCGGCAGATGCGGCGCGCTTGCTGGACCATGCCGGCGAGTTGCGCGCGCTGGGTTTGGAGGTGGAGGGCTTCGGCGCTGGCGCACTTCTCGTCCGCGCCCTGCCGGCTGCCCTGGGCGCCCCGGACCCCGCGGCGCTGCTGCAAGACTTGGCGGACGAGTTGGCGGACGGCGGGGAGATGACAGCCCTGGCCGCCCGACTGGACGCGGTGCTGGCCCGGCTGGCTTGCCACGGCAGCATCCGCGCCGGCCGCCGGATGCTGCAGGCGGAGATGGACGCCCTGCTGCGGCAGATGGAGGCAACGCCCCGCGCCGCGACGTGCAGCCATGGACGGCCGACGTTCTTGAAGCTGTCCCGGGCGGAGATCGAGCGGATGTTCGGGCGGCGCTAGGGCGATCCGGTACCGATCTGTGTTCCATTCCGCGGCATTCGCGGTTCTGGCGAGCGTTCCCGCCTGCCCGTCTGCGCGATGCACGCGCAGATACTTCAAAGGCGCCATGCGACCATGCGCGCGGCGCCGTGGGTCCAGGTATCCAGGGGCACTTCGACCGGCGGCGGGTCGTCGCGTCCGATTTCCGCCACGAGCAACGTGCCTGGTGCGGTCCAGCCGGCGGCGGCCAAGGCCAGCACGGCTTGCGGGACTAGGTTGGCACCGTAGGGCGGATCCAGGAAAACGAGGCTGCAGCGCGTGCCGGCTGGCGGGCGCGTTGCGTCGGCGGCGAGCACGGTGCAGCGGCCGCTTGCACGGCATGTTGCGATATTGGCGCTGAGCGCTGTCAAGGCGGTGCGGCTGTTCTCGATGAAGGTGGCATGGGCGGCACCGCGGGACAGGCTCTCAAGGCCCAGGGCGCCCGTGCCGGCGAAGGCGTCGAGAACGCGGGCGCCCTCGATGCAGGCGCGGCCCGCCCAGGGGGCATGCATCAGGCGGTCGAACAGGGCCTGGCGCACGCGGCCGGCGGTGGGGCGGGTGGCTTCGCCCGGCGGGGTGGAAAGGGCGCGGCCGCGCCAGGCGCCGGCAACGATGCGCATGGGTCAGGGCGGGGGTTCGTCGTTTCCTCTCCCGTCTGGAGAGGGTTGGGGCGAGGGCGTCTTCGGATGTGTACGCTGCCAGCGGGGGGCCATGCTCTTATGGCAGGTCTGTCCTATGCGCTGTGGCCAAGCCCCCCTCGACGCGGCCGTGAACCGTTTCACGGTTTGACCCCGGAGGGAGAGGGTTTGGGGAGGCCGGAGAGTTGTTCGCGGAGGACCTTGCCGGTGATCTCGTCCACGGCACCGCGTTCGAGGTTGCCGAGTTGGAAGGGGCCGTAGGCGACGCGGATCAGGCGGGTTGTCTGCAGGTTCAGGTGGGCCATGACTTTGCGGACTTCGCGGTTGCGGCCTTCCTTTAGGGCGACGCTGAGCCAGGAGTTGGCGGTGGTGCGGACTTCCAGGGCGGCTTCGATGGGGCCGTAGCGGACGCCCTCGACGGTGACGCCTTGGGAGAGGCGGGCCAGGGCGGCAGGGTCCACGTTGCCATAGACCCGGACGCGGTAGCGGCGGATCCAGCCGTTGGCGGGAAGTTCGAGGCGCCGGGCCAGGGCGCCGTCGTTGGTGAGGAGGAGCAGGCCCTCGCTGTTCAGGTCCAAGCGGCCGACGCTGACGACGCGGGGGAGGTGTTCCGGCAGCTTTTCGAAGACGGTGGGGCGGCCTTGGGGGTCCTTGTGGGTGGTCATGAGGCCGTCGGGCTTGTGGTAGCGCCAGAGGCGGGTGCGGTCGGGGTTGTCCACGACGGCACCGCGGACTTGGACGATGTCGGCGGGGCTGATGAAGGTGGCGGGATGGGTGACGGGGTGGCCATTGAGGCGGACGGCGCCGTCCGCGATCAGGCGCTCGGCATCGCGGCGGCTGGCGACGCCGGCGCGGGCGAGCCACTTGGCGATGCGCTCGCCGCGTTCGGGGGCGGACGCTTCGGGGTTTGGTGTGCTTGGGTCGGGCACATCCCGGTCTGGCGTATCTGCGTGCGGCGTCGGTAGGTCCAGCGCTCCTGGGGGTGAGGCTGTCCGGTTTGGCACCTCCTGGTTCGCCGCTCCTGTAGCTTGGGTTTCTGGGCTGGGGAGTTCTGCGTCCGGCGGCCTTCGACTTGGCGTTTTGGTCATCCGCCGGCGGCTTCGATCAGGGCTTTGAAGATCAGACGGTCGCCTGGGTCTATGAGGAACTCGGGGTGCCATTGGACGCCGAGGCAGAAGTTGTAGCGGGGGTCCTCGATGCCTTCGATCACGCCGTCGGGGGCGGTGGCGTTGACCTTGGCGAAGCGGCCGGGGGTGCGGATGGCTTGGTGGTGGGCGCTGTTGACCTGCATGGTGGCCTGGCCGGTGATGCGGTGCAGGAGCGTGCCGGGGGCGACGGCGACGGGGTGGCTGGGCTGGTCGCGGGGGTTGGTCTGCTCGTGTTCTAGGGCGTCCTGGATGGTATCGGGGATGTGTTGGAGGAGGGTGCCGCCGAGGGCGACGACGAGGAGCTGCTCGCCGCCGCAGATGCCGAGGACGGGCATGTCGCGGGCTAGGGCGCCGCGGACGAGGGCGAGTTCGGCGGCGGTGCGGTCTTCCTTGAGGCTCACGGTGGCGTGGCGGTCGCCGTCGCCGTAGAGGGCGGGGTCCACGTCGAAGGCTCCGCCGGTGACGACGAGGGCGTCCATGCGGTCGAGGTAGGCGGCGGTGAGGGCCGGGTCGTGCGGGAGGGCCATGGGGAGGCCGCCGTGGGCGGCGATGGCGGTGGCGTAGTTGGCGCGCAGGGCGTACCAGGGGAACTTGGAATAGCCGCCGGGCGGCTCGGCATCCAGGGTGACGCCGATGAGGGGTGGGATGCGTGCGGACATGGGGTGGTGGTTAGACCTCTGGGGGCTGCGGGGGCAAGCGTGGGTGTGATGGGCGGGGGCGGGCCGGGCGGCGTTGTGCCGGGTGGG
>Ga0123338_10002278_pt1 | contig 17999 bp, 15 predicted proteins | sample grotaG_FD_89793 | JGI IMG/M metagenome (GOLD analysis project Ga0123338, IMG submission 89793) | Glacier valley bacterial and archeal communities from Borup Fiord, Nunavut, Canada, to study Microbial Dark Matter (Phase II) -... | ecosystem: Environmental > Aquatic > Freshwater > Ice > Glacier ...
GACCGGCGACTGACGACCGACGACCGACGACCGACGACCGACGACCGACGACCGACGACCGACGACCGACGACCGACGACCGACGACCGACAACCGACGACTGACGACCGACGACTGACGACTGACGACCGACGACTGTGGAGGACAGGTATGGATGGGAACAAGGGCGCGACGGGCGCACCGACGGGGGTACACGCATACATTTTCCGCGAGTATGACATTCGCGGCCTAGTGGACACCGATCTGAATGGGCCAGTGCTGGAAGCGATTGGCATGGCCTATGGCACCTGGCTCTACGGGCAAGACGACGCGGGAGCCGCGAGCAGCCGGCGCAAGCGCGTGGCGGTGGGCCGCGATGTGCGGCTGTCGTCGCGGCGGTTTGCCGAGTCGCTGATCAGGGGTCTGCGGCGGGCGGGCTGCGATGTGATCAATGTGGGCGAGGTGCCTACGCCGGTGCTGTACTTCGCGGTCGGCCATTTTGACACCGACGGCGGCATCGAAGTCACTGCAAGCCACAATCCGCCGGAGTTCAACGGCCTCAAAATGCGAAAACGCCTGCACGGCTTGAACGCACCGCTGGCCTCGCCCGAAGTGCAAGCCGTGGGTACGCTGGCGGTGAGTGGCGCGTTCCGTCAAGCCGCCGCCGAGGGCGCTTACCAAGAGCAGGATATGCTGGAAATCTATAAGCAGTATATCGTGGACACGGTCAAGCCGGCGCGCAAACTGCGGGCGGTGATTGACGCGGGCAACGGCGCGTGCGGCCCGACGGCGGTGGACCTCTACACGCGCATGGGCGTGGAGGTGATCCCGCTGTTTATCGAGCCGGACGGCGCGTTCCCCAACCATATGCCCAATCCGCTCAAAGAAGAGAATATGGTGGACCTGCAAGCCAAAGTGCGCGAGACCGGGGCCGACATCGGCATTGGGTTGGACGGCGACGGCGACCGCCTGGGCGTGGTGGACAATACGGGCAACATCCTGTGGCCGGATCAATACATGGTGCTGCTGGCGCGCGAAGTGCTGGCCCAGCGGCCCACGCCGATCATCTTCGACGTAAAATGCTCACGCGGGCTGATCGAGGACATTGCCAAGCATGGCGGCGAACCACTGATGTGGCGCACGGGCTACACCAACATCTTCGCCAAGCGGCTGGAAACCGGCGCGGCCTTCGCGGGCGAGTACAGCGGTCATATGTTTTTCGACGATCCGCGCCTAGACTTCGACGACGGGATGTACGCCGGGGCGCGCCTGCTGCGGGCGCTGGGCGGTGATGCGCGCCCGATCAGCGAGCGCTTCGCAGATGTCAAGAAGTATTACAACACGCCCGAAGGCCGCATTGACGTGGCCGAAGCGCACAAGTTCCGCATCATCAGCACCCTGGTCGCGCAGTTCCAGCGCGACTATCAGGTGACGACACTGGACGGCGCGCGGGTGGAGTTTCCCGACGGCTGGTTCCTGATCCGCGCCAGCAACACTGAGCCGTCGCTGACCACGCGCTTCGAGGCCGAAACGCCCGAACGCCTAGTGGCGATTCAGGGTATCTTGCGCGACGCGCTGGCGCAGTTCCCGGAGGTGCAGGTCAACTTTTAGCGTGACACTGGTGCCTACCCCGAATTGCACCGCAAAGACGCGAAGAACGCGAAGATTTGACGTGCGATCCGTAGCAACGCCTAGCGCGTGTCCGCCTCCGCGCACGCCGGGGGCTGCTACAGCGCTCACCGAATATGCCCATCGTCCCTCTGGCTGCGCGTGGGGTAAGTGTCCGTCCAGCCCCCGGTATCCTGCGAAGGCAGGCGGCAGAGCCGTAGCCGCGGCTTGCGCCGCCCGGCCCCGGCGACCCCGGCTTACCCCGGCGGCCACGCTTGACACACCGCCCCACGCAGTCTATACTAGCCGCACGGAACGGCAACCCCCCGCCACACCGCACGCACGTTTCACGTTTCACGCAACGGGCCTTACGCATGACGTATTACGCCAGAGGAGACTGACGATGGAACTGCCCCTGACCCCGATCCGCTTCCTCAATCGCGCCGCCGCCATCTACCCCGACAAAGTGGCGATCAGCAACGGCGATCAGCAATTCACCTACCGCGTGTTTCAAGAGCGCGTCGCCCGCTTCGGCCACGCCTTGCGCGGGCTGGGGCTGGGGCCGGGCGCGGTCGTCGCTTACCTGGGCCTCAACAACCACCAAATCCTGGAAGCCTACTTTGGCGTGCTGCCCGCCGGTTTGGTGCTGTTGCCGCTCAATGTGCGTCTGCGGCCCCAGGATCTAACCTATATCCTGAGCGATGCGCCCGCCCAGGCGCTGATCGTCGGGCCGGAGTTCACCGCGCTGGGCTTCCAGTTGCAGGAAGCGGTGCCGGGCCTGCAACACCTGATCCTGCTGGACGACGATGCCCCGGCCCACGCCCACAGCTATGAGCAATTGCTGGCAGCGGCGGCGAGCGATCCGCTGCCCTACGACGGCATTGACGAAAACAGCGTGGCCGAACTGTTTTACACCAGCGGCACCACCGGGCGACCCAAAGGGGTGGAGCTGACCCACCGCAACCTCTATCTGCACGCCTACAGTTGTATCGCCACGCTGGGCATCAACAACCGCGATGTGTCGCTGGTCGGCTCGGTGCCGCTGTTCCATGTCAACGCCTGGGGCACGCCACACTATATGGTGGCGGTCGGTGGCACCATGTCGGTGGTCTCGCGCTTCGACCCACTGCTGGTCTGCCAAGCCATAGCCCGCGACCGCGTGACGGCCATGGGCATGGTGCCGACCATGTTGAGCGCGCTGCTGGCCTATCCCGATCTGCATAAATACGATCTCAGCAGCCTGCGATGGGTGCTGATCGGCGGGGCACCGCCGCCGTCCAGCATGATCGCTGCCGCCCGCGCACAGTTGAACATTGACTGCTTTGTGGGCTATGGCCTCAGCGAAACGTGCCCGCTCGTGACTATCGCCCTAATCAAAAGCACGCTCGATAGCCATCCACAGGCCGAACTCTATGCCCGCAAGGCCATGACCGGTCTGCCCGGTGTGGGGTCCGAAGTGCGCGTGGTCAACAGCGCGGGGCAAGATGTCGCGCCCGACGGCACGGAGATCGGCGAAATCTGGGCGCGCGGCGACAATGTGATGCGCGGCTACCACAACCTGCCGGAGGAGACGGCGCTGGCCCTGGCCGGTGGCTGGTTCCACACCGGCGACTTGGCGACGATAGACAGCGAAGGGTATTTGCAGATCAAAGACCGCAAAAAGGACATTATCATCAGCGGCGGTGAGAACATTTCGTCGGTCGAGATCGAGGATGTTTTCTACCAGTCCCCGGCGGTGCAGGAAGCGGCGGTGATCGCGGTGCCCGATGACCGCTGGGGCGAAGTGCCGCTAGCGCTGGTCGTCCTCAAGCCGGGCCACACGGCCACCGCGGCGGAGTTACTGGCGTTTGTCGGCGAGCGGCTGCCGCGCTTTAAGCACCCGCGCAGTGTGGAGATCCGCACAGAGTTCCCCAAGACCGGCACCGGCAAGATCATCAAAAACGAGTTGCGTGATCCCTACTGGGCGGGGCTGGAGACGCGGATCCATTAGTCGGGCAGATCGTCTGACCCCCACCCGCCCGGCGTATCAGTAGAGTACTGACGCGCCGGGCCTTTTTTTCCTGCGAAGAGAGGAAGTGAGTGGGCCTCTATAGCCCGAGGATGATAAGTGGTTTGCTCCTCTATCTTACCACACCTTACCGTAAGAGTCAATCAGCAAACTGACCAATTTGGTAAGCAAAATCCCGCTTTTTATATGGCGTATTCCGCAGCTCGTCCTAGGACGAGCTGCAACGGCACGAAGAGTACCAGTCTGGTCATGTAACTGCGGATCAAGATCAGCGCGGTGCCCCGCCACACGCCCCCGCCGGTTGAACACGTACAGCCCCGTGCAGAACGCCGGCACCACTCCACTGGACAGTAGAACGACACCTCGCCAGACGGGATCGACGGCGATCACCCAGAGGCAGCACAACGCCGATGAGCAGAATCGCACGCAGCCGGCGACCCTTACGGGCTAATTGGGGGTCGGCGGCGCAGTGCAGAAGCCGGGCGCAGGGCGGGGGGCACCTGCCCGGCGCGGGGTTGGAGCCAGGACTCGATCTTGCCCAGCAGTCCCGGCAAGTCCACCGGCTTGCTGACGTAATCATCGCACCCAGCCGCCAGCGCCCGCTCATGCGTATCGTCCAGAGTCAACGCCGTAACGGCAATCACCGGAATGTCGCGGGTCTCGGCGGTGGCTTTAAGCTGACGGATCGTGTCCCAGCCGTCAAACACCGGCATACTCAGATCCAACAGAACCAGATCCGGGTAGTGGGTCCAGACCAACAGCAGCCCCATCGCCCCATCTACGGCATGGATCACCTCGTAGCCCCGCCGGCCCAGGTAGCGGTCCAGGAGATCGCGGTTCGCGCCGTTATCGTCAATGACCAGGATCTTTGCCATCAGGTCGCTCCTTGTCGCTGCGCTCAGGCAACCCGCTACAGAGCCAGTGGCAGCCCGGCGGGTTCTTGGTGGATCGGTCCCTCGGCAGGGAGCCGAACGGTAAACTGGGGGCTGATGTCCCTCCGCCGGTGCTGTACAGATGACCGCCCAGCCGTTCGCAAAGGCGGCGGCAGCGGGCCAGGGTAGGGTCAAGTCTTCCTCGGCCGGCTGTGCCTCGCTGCCGGCGCGCTGGGGTGGGGGCGGCGGGATGGTGCGCCACAGGGTTTTGCGCCGTAACGTTATCGGTAAACAGCCGCGCGCAGTGGGGCCGCAGAATACGGGCCAGCCCGGCCCCGCAGCAAATAGGTGGCTAATGGCGCACGGCCCTTGATCGGGATCGGGCCACGCGGGTCAAAGACGAAGCTGTCGCGCAGTCGGGCGTAGGTCTCGGCACTCACTTGGATACCGCCCGGCACCCCCTGCGACTCCAGCAGGACCGTCTCATAACCGAGCTTCTCCAAGCGTCGGCGCAAGACAATCCGGTTGTCCTCAATGTCGTCCACGATCAGGATGACGGCCGGGGCGGTGGGCCGGGTGAACGCCTGCGTCTGCTGTACGAGGGTGCTGAGATCAGCGGACATCAGAATCCTTTTGCTGGGGGCCATCCAGGATGCGCGGGATCTGGAGGGTAAAGGTGGAGCCGCTGCCCGGCCGGCTGGTCACGGTGAGATCGCCACCGAGTAATTGGGCGAGCCGGTGGCTGAGGACCAAGCCCAGGCCAGTGCCGCCATACTGGCGGCTGATGTGCAGGTCGGCCTGCACAAACTCCTGAAACAGGCGGTCCATCTGCTCTGCTGTGATCCCGATTCCGGTGTCGTGGACTTCAAACCGCACCGCTTCCGCAGCACCGGGCACGAGCAGGCGCTGGACACGCACAGTGACGGTGCCCGCCGAGGTGAATTTCGCGGCGTTGCTGAGGAGGTTGAAGAGGATCTGACGCACTTTGGTGACATCCGAGGCCATCTCGGTGAGCGCCGGATCGTAGTCTACACACAGGTGGTTGCCGTTTTTCTCGATCAGCGCCTGGGTGCCGGCGATGATCTCGTCTAGGAATGGGGGGACAGCGAACAATTCCGGGTAGACGGTCATTTTGCCCGCCTCGATCTTGGACAAGTCAAGCAGTGTGTTGATCAGCGTCAGCAGATGGTTACCAGCGATCTGGATGCGCTGGGCATCGCCGGCCAGTGTGGCGTTCGCTTGGTCTGCGGCATCCTCCAGGATCACCTCGCTGTAGCCGAGGATGATATTCAGCGCGGTCCGCAACTCGTGGCTCAGGTTGGCGAGGAAGGCGCTTTTGGCTTGGCTGGCGGTCTCGGCGATGGCCCGTGCCGCGATCAGCTCCTCGGTGCGGGTGATGACTACCACTTCCAGGTACTCGTTCCATTCGCTGACGACACGGTGACCAACCCAGGCGGCCACCGCGACCAGGGCTATTAATAGGGGGGCCGTGAACGCTGTCCAGTTCAACGGGCCGGGGTGGGTCGTCCGGTATTCGACCAGCGCCGGAAGGGGAGCATAGGCGTAAAACCAAGCGGCGTGGACCATCTGCGCGGCGATGATCGAGCCGGCGACACGCCAGCTCAGGAAGATCCCGGCAAAAAAGATAACGGGCAGCAGCAGGAACGGGACCATTATGGCTCCCGGCAAGGCCAGGAGCGCAAAATACATGGCTCCCAGCACCCCCAGGCTATAGACCCCCAGTAGCCCGGTCGCCGCTGCGACGACGTGCCCGCGCCGGTTGACGTAGTAAGACACACACAACCCGACGACGACGGCGGCAGATTCGATCCGCGCATTGGCCGTCGCAGCACCGGGCTGCAACCAGCCGGCGATGAACCAGAGGGTGAAGATCCCGATCAGGCTGAGAAGCACCACGCTCAACCAGCGCCCGCGCCGCGCGATCCAGGGATCGGGGGCCGCACAGCACAATAACTGATCCATGCCGACCCGGAAACGCCCCGCCGGGAGTTTGGGCAGCGCGGCGGGCGCGGCGGCCACTGCCAACAGAGGGGAAGATCTCATAGTCACCTACTCTCTTAGAAGGGGTGCGCTAGTTGCACGCGGGGAGATATCACAGGGGGGAACGCAGCAGGGCGTTGATCTTGACCAGCAGCCGGTTAAGGTCCACCGGCTTGGTGTCGTAGTCGGTACAGCCGGCGGCCAGGCAGCGTTCGCGGTCGCCGGTCATCGCGTGCGCCGTCAGGGCAATCACCGGCAGATCCGCTGTGGCCGGGTCGGACCGTAGTTGGCGCGTGGCCGCGTAGCCGTCGAGTCGGGGCAGGCTCATATCCATCAACACCACGTCGGGATGAACCTCGTGGACCAAGCGCACGCCCTGTTCGCCATCGGCCGCCCAATGCACGCTATGCCCGCGGCGCTCCAGCCGCCGCACCAGTAAATCGCGGTTCAACTCGTTGTCTTCGATGACCAGAATCAATGCCATAGCGCGGTCTCCCTCGTCGCCGGACTTTGCTGCCCAATTGGTGCTACCAAGTCATGATAGCAAATAATTCTTGGAATTTGCTTGAAATGCGCTCGGCACTTTTCCAACGTTTGCTTAACATTTGCCGCCATACCCAATGGGGTTATGCTATACTGTGGCTATCAAAGGAGCGGGAGTGCAGCAATCTGCGGCCCGCCGGGGAAACTATGCGTGTCTTGATTATTGAGGACGACCGCGATCTAGCCGCCCTCATCATCCGGGTACTCGGCAGCAGCCATATCCTGGTTGATCATACCGCCGACGGCGAGCAGGGTCTGGATCTAGCCTTGCGCGGTATCTACGACGTGGTCATTATAGACTGGATGTTGCCGAGACGCGACGGCCCAGCGATCTGTCGAACCTTGCGCGCGGCCGACGTGGAGGCCGGGATTTTGATGCTCACAGCGCGCACCGAGGTGGAAAACCGGGTCATCGGGCTGGAAAGCGGGGCCGACGACTACCTGGGCAAGCCCTTTGCGATGGCCGAACTGCGCGCGCGGGTGCAGGCGCTGGGCCGGCGCGTCAGCCAAAAGCAGCACAGCGGGGCTGTGCTGCGCGCCGGCGACTTGGTGCTCGACCCGGCGGCGCATACCGCCCGCGCCGGGGTGCGTCTGCTCGATCTCACGCCCACCGAATGGAAGCTGCTCGAATTTTTGGTGCGCCACCAGGGTCAGGCGATCTCGCGCCAGCAGATCCTCGACTATGTCTGGTCCTACGATACGAACGTCCAGTTGAGCCTGGTAGATGTGTACGTCTCCTACTTGCGACACAAACTGGAACGCTCCGGCACGCCCGATCCGATCCAGACGGTGCGCGGCATCGGCTACCGGCTGGTAGCCGGGCCGGACTGACCACAGGCCCGGTCACCAAACAGCACCAAACAGGGCCGGGATTCCAGGCCCGCCACGAGCGCGGTGGCCCGTTCGCCGGCCGGCGCGAACTGCCGGCTCTGCCCGTCGTCACAGCCCAGACCCTGGAGAAGGGCCGTTCATACCCTGAGTTATGAGAGGAGCCAAAGGTATGCGAATAGGTTTTGCCTGCGTGGTGCTGGGCATTGATGTGCGCGCCCATGACGCACGGCGACCCGAAAACGGCCCACATCTGCGAACCAGCCTGGAATATGTGCGCCAGATCCTGGCGTACTGCGGCGAACAGGGCATCCGTATGTATCGGCTATCATCCAATATTGCGCCCTATTTCACGGACCCTAAGCGGCCGCAGTTCGGCCGGCAACTGGAAGAAGCGCACGACGACTTGGCGCTGACCGGCGCGTTGGCCCGCACACTGGACATCCGCCTGAGCAGCCACCCCGGCCAGTACACCGTGCTGAACTCGCCCACGCCGGCGATCCGCGCCGCCGCAGTGCGCGAGTTGCAGTATCATGCCGACGTGCTGGACATGATGGGGCTGCCGCCGCCGGCCAAGATGATCCTGCACGTCGGCGGGGTGTACGGGGATAAGCCCCCTGCCCTGGCCCGCTTCATTGCAGCGTACCAGGAATTGCCCGCCGCGATCCGTGCCCGGCTGGTGATCGAAAACGACGACCGGCTCTATAGCGTCGGCGATGCGTTGCAAGTCCACGCCGCCACCGGCGTACCCGTCGTCTTCGACAATCTGCACCACGCGCTGAACGGCACGCCCGGTTTAGACGAGCACGCCGCGCTGGCCGCCTGCCTCGCCACTTGGCCGGCGGATGTCATCCCCAAAACGCACTATTCGGATGCCACGACGGAGATGACTGCGGTGAAGGTGAAAGGCAAAGCGCCTCGCCTGCAAGCGCCGCGCCCCGGCGCGCACGCCGACTTTATTGACCCCGCCGCTTTCGCCGCCTATGTCCAGGCCGCCGCCGACTTGCGCGACTTTGACGTGATGTTCGAGGCTAAAGCCAAAGACCAGGCTGTGCTGCGGATCATGGACTACTTTGCCGACCAGGGCATCCAGCCGGCGCACGGTCTGGTCGGCGGTCGGCCGGTGGCGAGCGGCGGTTGACGGTCAGCGGGCGGCAGTTGGGGGCAGGCTGTCCCCGAATGCGGAACGCATACCCGAATAGCGGGCGCGCTGCCGCTGTGGAGCCTGCTCTTGGCATCCAGTGGAGCCTGCTCTTGGCATCCAGCGGTCCCAACTCTGCACCCCAGACGTGGGCACCACGTCCGCATTCGGGTATTCGCTCCGCATTCGGGGACAGCCCGCCCGCCGACCGCCTGCCGACCGCCGCCCCATTACGCCGGGTTCAGCTTGGGCAGCACCTCATGGACCAGCATTTCGAGCGTGGTCAGGTCGGGGAAGCCACCCGCGCCGAGCATGAAGTAGTCTACGCCCAACTCGATAAAGGGGGCCATTTGCTCCACAATCTGGGCGGGCGTGCCGACGAAGGCATTGTCCGGCTTGGTGCCGCGCGTGTTGAGGCGTTGCACCGCAGCCTCAGTCGGCGCGCAGACACAGCCGCCGAACCAAGTGCGGCGCAGCGTGGCCGGGTCGCGGCCCACCTCGGCGCAGGCGCGTTCCGATTCGACCACTTGCGCCCGATAGTCGGCGATGCCGGTCCACGACACGTTCCACCAATCGGCATAGCGGGCGATGATGCGGAGCATCCGCGGCTTGGAGCCGCCGATCATGATGGGCGGCAGCGGCTCCGGCTTCGGCTCGCACCACGCATCGTGGATCTGATAGTGCTTACCCTCAAATGTGGCCTTCTCGTCGTGCCACATCCGCTTGATGATTTCGAGGGTCTCCTCGAACTCCGCCACGCGCTGCCCGGCGGGCGGGAAGGGGTAGCCATACGCCTGGTATTCCGGTTCGTGCCAGCCCGCGCCGATACCCAGGATGAAGCGCCCGCCACTGAGCGACTGCAACGACGCGCCCATCTTGGCAGTTAGCGCCGGGTTGCGGTATGATTGGCACAACACCGCATGGCCGAACTGGAACTGCGGATACTGCGCCGCGAAATAGGTCAGCGCAACCCAGGCTTCTAACTGATCGCTGTCGTCAAACTGGAAATGATCGACAAACCAAGCCGAGTCGAAGTGGCCCGTGATGAGGCCCATGCCACGGGCGATACCGTCGGTATACTCCTGGCGGTGGCTCTTATCCCGCGCCCCGCTAGGCAGCGACCAGCCAAATTGAATCCGGCTCATAAGGACTCCTTTACCTTGACCCTAGCGCCCGTGGCGCGCTGTATAATCCGTGTAACATCATAAAATAGCAGGAACGATGCCGAGGCCAAACCGTAGCCGCCAGCCCGCGCAGGCAGGCGGCAGAGCCGTAGTCGCGATCTCGGTCGCCCCGTAACCTCTCACCCCGCGTACCCCAGCCACAAGGAGAATCCACCCTATGACCCTCGTAGCCCCCGTCGCGCCCGGCCTCGACTCGGCCTGGATACGCGCCCAATTCCCATCACTAGCCCTGCAACAAGACGGGCAGCCGGTCGTCTATCTCGACAACCCGGCCGGCACCCAAGTGCCGCGCCGGACGATGGATGCGATCACCGCGTATCTCGAAACGGGCAACGCCAACGTGCATGGCCCCTTCCTGACCAGCGCCCGCACCGATGCGCTGGTGGCGACCGCCCGCCAGCGCATGGCCGACTTCCTCAACGCGCCGGCGCCCCAGGAGATCGTATTCGGGGCCAACATGACGCAGTTGACCTACGCTCTCAGCCGGGCGATTGGGCGCGATTTTGGCCCCGGCGACGAGGTGTTGGTCACGGAACTGGACCACGATGCCAACGTCACGCCCTGGACCGATCTGGCCGAGCGTGGCGTGACGATCAAGCGCGTGCCGGTGCGTCTCGACGATTGCACGCTGGACATGGATGCGCTGGCCGGGCTGCTATCCACGCGCACGCGGCTGGTGGCCGTCACCCACGCCTCCAACGCCGTTGGCACAGTGCCCGATCTCGCCGCCATCGCCCGGCTGGTTCACGCGGCGGGCGCGTTGCTATGGGTAGACGCGGTGCATTACGGCCCGCATGGCCCGATTGACGTGCAGGCATTGGGAGCCGATTACTTGGTCTGTTCGGCCTACAAGTTTTTCGGCCCCCACCTGGGCATCGCCTGGGGCCGCGCCGATCTACTGGCCGCCTTACGCCCCTACAAAGTACGCCCCGCCGCCGACACCGTGCCCGACCGCTTCGAGAACGGCACCAAAAACCACGAGTGCTTGGCGGGGCTAGTCGGCACACTGGACTATCTGGCCGACCTGGGCCGCCACGTCGCCGCCGATCCCGATCTCACCCCGCACGCCGCCCTACGTGCCGCCATGACTGCTGTGCGCGACCATGAGCAGCACCTGAGCGCCGCCCTGCTCACCGGCTTGGCGACCGTGCCCGGTCTGCGGCTCTACGGCATCAGCGACCCCACCCGCCTCGCCGAGCGGGTGCCGACGGTCGCCTTCACCCTGGACGGCCACGACACCGCCGCCGTGGGGCACGCGCTGGCCGCCGCCGGCATCTTCGCTTGGACCGGCAACTACTACGCGCTGGAGATCATGGAGCGGCTGGGCCTCGAAGGCCACGGCGGGGCGGTCCGTATCGGCGCAGTCCACTACAACACCCCCGCTGAAATCACGCGGCTGGTGGAAACGCTGCACCGCATTGTGGAACAAACGTTCTAAGATAGCGCGGTTCTGGTATAATAGATGATGGGCACGGTTCTAGCGGGCGTAGGTGTGTACCCGCCGGCGGAGCCGTCACAACCGTTAGTCCACAGGAAGGGAACGCGATCTGTGAAAAAACAACAATCCACCTTTGAGTATCGGCTCGATCAGCCGACGACGTTTCAGGATGCCAAAGGCCGCGACCTGACCTTGCCGCCCAACACGCGCCTGATCTACGGCGGCTATAACGATGAGGGGCTGGGCCAGTTCACCGTCGCCGCCGGCAAAGAGAACGGGCGCAAGTTGCAGGCCGCCGAGATCCATCCCAGCAGCTTTCGCGGCGGAGCCTCCGACAATTGCCGCAGTTGTGGGGCAGCGCTTGACGCAGACACCCGCTCGATCATGGTGCCCGATGTGTGTGCCACCTGCGAAGATGCGGGCGACTATTAGCCGCTAGCCGATCAGTCAGATGTGGGCACGATTTATGCGGCAGTAGGTCGTTACACTCTGTAGCGGCCTGCTCTAGCTTCAGACCAGACCACCTACCCGCCAGTGGTCCAGAGGGACAATCCAATCGGCCGGCCGGTGGGTATTAAGAGCAGGCTCTTATTCCCGTGGTAGCGCGTGACAGCGTGTGAGCATGACGATGGATAGGCGCTAGCGATCCTGTGGCTGCACAAGAGGAGAGGAGCGGTCGGCGCGGCGGGCAGGCCAAGCGCGTTAGACTTGTGGAACCGGACAAGGCCCATCTTGCTTCGTGCTGCCCAGAGCGGTGGGACGGAGGAGAGACAAAGGAGTTTCTGCATGAAAGTCGCACGTATTGGCAGTACCCTGGTCGCATCGGCCATGGTGTTGAGTCTCGCCGCTATCGGCGTGCGCTCCACCCAGGTCACTGCTTCCAGCCACCGCGAAGCCCCGCTGATCATCTCGGATCCGCAGGCCGACAACACGGATGTTTACGCCTTCGTAAGCCCGGACAAGCCGGACACCGCCACGATCATCGCCAACTTCATCCCGTTTGAACACCCCGGCAATGGGCCGAACTTCTACCGCTTCGGTGATGATGTACTCTATGAACTCCATGTGGACAACGTGGGCGATGCCCAGTCCCACATCACCTACCAGTTCAAGTTCAAGACCCAGATCACCAACCCCAACACGTCGCACTACAACGTCGGCCCTATCGAGAAAAACGACTCGGCGAACGTCACCTTCAAGCAAACCTACAGCGTGACGCGCCTGGACAACGGCAAGTCTACCACGCTCGGCGATAACCTGCTGGCCCCGGCCGCCCGCGTCGGGCCAAAATCCACGCCGAACTACGGGGCGCTGTCCGATGCCGGCGTTCATGATCTGAGCGACGGTAGCCGCGTCTTCGCCGGCGAGGCCGACGATTCGTTCTTTATTGACTTCAGCATCTTTGATCTGCTGACCATCCGCAAACTGCCCGGCAACACCGGTGGCGGGCGTGATGGGATCAAGGGCTTCAACGTCCACAGCATCGCCATCCAAGTGCCGATCAAGCTGCTGACGGCAGACGGCAGCCAACCAGCCGCCCCCACTGCGGCGAACGCGGTGATCGGGGTCTGGTCCACCACCAGCCGCCAAGCCACGCGCGTTCTCAGCCCCGGCAAGACGCAAAGCTCCGGCGACTATGTGCAAGTCAGCCGCCTAGGCAACCCGTTGGTCAACGAAGTGGTTGCGCCGATGGGCGCGAAAGACCTCTTCAACAGCTCGCAGCCGGCCAACGATGCTCAATTCCTGCCGGCCGTGGTCGATCCTGAACTCGCCAAGCTGCTCAACGCCCTGTACGGTATCAAGGTGCCGCCGGCGCCGCGTGACGATCTGGTAGCCATCTACCTGACCGGCATCAAAGGGCTAACGATGCCTGCCAATGTCAAGCCGTCGGAAGAACTGCGCTTGAACGTGGGCGTGCCGCCCACCGCCGCCGGTAAGATCAGCAACCTGGGTGTGGTTGGGGGCGATTTGGCGGGCTTCCCCAATGGTCGCCGCCTAACCGACGACGTGGTAGACATCTCGGAGAAGGCCGTGGCCGGCGCAGCCTACCCGCTGTTCCACCCGGACTTCGTACCCGATCCGCTGGCTGCCCAGTTGGGTGACGGCGTAGATGCGAACGATCTGCCCTTCCGCGCCACCTTCCCCTATGTGGCGTATCCGCACGAAAGCACCGTCAACGACTCGTTCGCTAATCCGGGCGGCAGTGTGATCGGTTCGGGCGCGACCAACCCGCCTGCCGGTGGCACGACCAATCCGCCCGCCGGTGGCACGACCAATCCACCCGCCGGTGGCACAACCAATCCGCCCGCCGGTGGCAGCACGCCGGGGATGCCACGCACCGGCGCAACCGACAACAGCCACTTGGCGGACTACTATAACCTGCTGCTGGCTGCTATCGCGGCTGTCGGCGGTCTCACACTGGTCGGTGGCTACCTGATGCGCCGCCGCCCCGTTGACGCAACGACCCGTAAATAATGCGTGGGCGGGCATGGGGAGCGATCCCCATGCCCGCCTTCTCCTAATCATGGAAAGAGCTATGCGCGTCTTCAGCAGTCGTTTCACGCTTATGATCGGAGTGGCCTTGCTGCTCGTCGCCGCCAGTCTGGTATTGGCTCCGGCAGTGATACCAGCGGTAGACACTCCCCGCATCCTCGCCGACCCGGCGGGCATCGTCGGCTCCGGCGTGACGACGAGTGGCTATGCCGACCAAATTATCAGCACGATGCAAGACCGGCTGCAAAAGACCGCCAACGACCCCGCCGCGCTGGCCGGGCTGGGGCTGGCCTATCTGCAAAAAGCGCGCGAGACCAATGACCCGACCTTCTATGGCCGGGCCGAAACGACGCTGCGGAGCGCACTGGCCGCGCAACCCAACAATCTGGCAGCATTAGGCGGCATGGGGTCATTGGCCCTTTCCCGCCACGCTTTCAGCGAGGCGCTTGATTGGGGCCACAAGGCGCAAACCCTGGCTCCGCAAGCGGCTTATGCCTACGGCGTGATCGCTGATGCCCAAACCGAACTGGGCGACTATGACGCGGCGGTGGACACGCTGCAACGCATGGTCAACCTGCGGCCCGACATCAGTTCCTATTCGCGGATCTCCTACGCCCGCGAACTACACGGCGATACCGATGGCGCGATTACCGCCATGCGCCAAGCCGTGGAAGCGGGCGGGCCGGCTGCCGAAAATCTGGGCTGGACGCAGGTGCAACTGGGCAACCTCTACTTTAACAGCGGGCAACTGGCCGCCGCCGAAACCGCCTACAACGCCGCCCTGGTCGCCTATCCCGGCTACTTGCACGCGCGGGCCGGCCTAGCCCAGGTGCGGGCCGCGCAAGGGCGCAGTGCCGAGGCGATTGATCTCTACAAACAGGCGATTGCCGTGGTGCCGTTGCCGCAATATCTGACGGCGCTAGGGGATCTCTACAGTATGAGCGGTGACACAAAGGCCGCGCAGGCGCACTATGATACGGTGGGTCAGATTTTCCGCATCTTTGCCGCCAACGGGGTCAATGTGGACAGCGAACAAGCCGCGTTTCTCGCTGACCGCGATCAGCAGGCGGCAGAGGCGGTGCGCCTCGCTCAAGCGGCAGCCGCCACGCGACACGATATTCACACGCAGGATACGCTGGCCTGGGCGCTGTATCGGGCTGGGCAATATGCTGCCGCGCAAACCGCCGCCACGCAAGCCACCCGCCTGGGCACCCGCAACGGCCTGATCCTGTTCCATCAGGGGATGATCGAGGCGCAGCTAGGCGACACGGCCGGCGCACGCACGCATTTAGGCCAAGCCCTCGCTTTCAACCCATATTTTAGCGTCAAATACGTCCCGCAAGCCCACGCCACGCTGGACGGGTTAGCCAAGTAGGAGCCAGCATCATGCGCCGTCCTTTCCGTCTGCTCACCGTAGCCGTCCTGCTGGCCGGCTTGGCCCTGGCCGCCCTGCCGCGCTCCGCCGCCGCCCACCCAATGGGCAACTTCACCATCAACCACTACAGCGCGCTGACCGTGGCAGCCAAGCAGCTAGACCTGCTCTATGTGATTGACATGGCCGAGATCCCTGCCTATCAAGAGCTAGGCACCATTCGCGCCGATCATAACACCGACCTGACAGCCGCCGAACGCGCGACGTACCTGAGCGGCAAGGCCAAAGAGCTGGCAGGCGGCTTGCACCTAACCGTGGACGGCACTGCCCTGCCGCTGACCCCCACCGGCACGCCGACCCTGGCCTTCCCACCGGGAGCCGGCGGCGCGGCCACCCCCACGTTACGCATGGAGTTGCGCTACACCGCTACGCTGCCCACCGACCACGGCAGCCTCACCTATAGCGACAGCAACTACGCCGAACGCATCGGCTGGCGCGAGATCATCGCCCAATCAGGCGACAACGTTGCCCTGCGCGATTCGAGCGTACCCAGCCAGGATGTGAGCGCGGCGCTGACGCAATACCGGGCCGATCTGCTTGCCAACCCGCCGGCAGTGTCTACAGCCACGCTCACCTTTGTCGCGGCACCGGGCGCGAAAGGCAGCGCCGGCGACACCCAGCAAGCCCAGGCCGTTGAGCGCGGCATCACCAGCACCAACAACTGGGCCGGCCAAGCCAACAGCGCGGTGAGTACGCTGACCGACCTGCTCAACCGCAAAGACTTGCCGCTGGAGGCGTTGCTGGTTGGCCTGCTGTTGGCCTTCGGGGCCGGTGCCGCGCACGCCCTGTCGCCCGGCCACGGCAAAACCGTCGTAGCAGCCTATCTGGTGGGCAGTCGCGGCACCGGTTGGCACGCCGTCATCCTGGGCCTGACGGTCACGATCAGCCACACGATTGGGGTGTTTGCGCTGGGCTTGGTGGTCCTGTACGCTTCGGAGTATATCTTGCCGGAGCAGATTTACCCCTGGTTGGGGGCGAGTTCCGGCCTGCTGATCACGGGGATGGGCATCTTGATGTTCTGGCAACGGCGCAACGTTTGGCGACGCAGCGGCCTCGCGGCGACCACCCCTGCCACCGCGCATGACCACCCGGATCTGCATGACCCGACCGTGCCGCATAGCCACGGCGCATTCAGCCGCCCGCACACCCATGCCCCGGCTGACGGGCAAAAGGTGGGCATCGGCAATCTGCTGTCCCTCGGCATCATGGGCGGCATCATCCCCTGTCCGTCGGCGCTGATCGTGTTGCTGGGCGCGGTGGCCTACCACCAAGTGGGTCTGGGCCTGCTGCTGATCCTGGCCTTTAGCCTGGGCCTCGCCGCTGTGCTGACCGGCATCGGGCTGGTGATGGTCTATGGGCGTGGGCTAGCCGGACGCATCAAGTTCAGCCCCAGCCAGTCGCTGCTGGCCCGCCTGCCGATGGCCTCCGCCCTAGCTGTCTCTTGTCTGGGCCTGCTGATCGCCTATCAGTCGCTGCACGCCAGTATCTCGCGCTAACCGCTGCTGCTCTGGCGAAATAGTTGTGCGGCGCGCAGGATAGGATGCGTGACGATGACAACAAAAGATTTGATACAGGTGGAAATGGCGCAGATGAGTGATGAGCAGCTTGCTGAAGTATATGCTTTAATGCAGCAGGTAGCACACGCCCACCAGCAGCCGGAGTCGGAAAGCATTTTCGATACCTTACCCCGCATCCGTATTCAGGGACCGCCCGACTTATCTACGAACTTTGAACGCTATATGGGCCGCGATAGCCACTAACTGGCGGAGGATGGGAAAAGAGAACCCGGTCATGCTGAATGCAGTGAAGCATCCGCCGCTGCGTTGACCAATCTTAACTGTTCAGTCTAGCGGGTAGGGGCAGAGGGATTCCTTGTAGCAGCGCTGCTTGCTGCGCCATACTGTTACTGGTTTCGGATTGTGCGTCGTTTAGTGATAGTTCTAGGCTGTTGAGCATGAGTACGGCGCAGCAAGCAGCGCTGCTACAGTACCGTTCTGCTGCTGCAACGTGCGCCGGACTGCGAAAGCAGTCTTCGTAGCGGTAGACGCGGCTTGCGCCGCCCGGTCTCAACGACCCAGACGGAACAGTTACGACCAGTCCACCCATACTGACTTACACTGCCCTAATTATGCCTGCGGGCGATTGTGTACCCGCCTCACCGGATTCTTCACTGCGTTCAGAATGACAGTCCCCCTTTTTTTGCGGAGCCTGAATAGTTCGGCAATGTCACATTAGCTTGGAGGTGATCAGGAGCCGGGCTAATTGGCCGCGAATTGGTTCACGTTCCAGGCACAGGATCTTCGGTGATCCGCGCATCTTACCGTAATGTGACATTGCCGAAATAGTTACTAGAGACATTTCACAATAGGACAGGGAGTAGCGGCGTATGGTCTTCCCCGCTGTTTGGTTAAGCGGCCTAGCGCCTTACGCCGCTGCGTGCCCTGCGTGGCGGCTTATACCGCCGCTGCGACC
>Ga0123338_10002279_pt1 | contig 17997 bp, 12 predicted proteins | sample grotaG_FD_89793 | JGI IMG/M metagenome (GOLD analysis project Ga0123338, IMG submission 89793) | Glacier valley bacterial and archeal communities from Borup Fiord, Nunavut, Canada, to study Microbial Dark Matter (Phase II) -... | ecosystem: Environmental > Aquatic > Freshwater > Ice > Glacier ...
CTCCTTCGGTCCAGTTTGTAAATGTGAAACCAATGTTGTTTACCGCTCTTACGGTTACTGAAGCGCCTGAATTGAATGATCCGTTTCCGGTAGTTGTTCCTCCCAATAATGGATTTGATGACAGTCCAACTGTGAACTGTGCTGCAATCGCTGTGAAGGTCGCGGTGATATTCTTTTCAGAACTCATGATCACTGTTATTGGACTGGTAGTGCCTGTTGCATCTCCGCTCCATGATGTGAATGTAAAACCTGCAGCAGGTGTTGCAGTTAACACAACCGAAGTTCCATGACTGTATGTTGTCTGGTTAGGAAGTTTTGCAACTGTACCGTTCAATGCTGTTACATTTAAAAGATACATGTTAATACCGAAATTGGCAACCAATATTCTGTTGACACTTGCAAGGAAAGTGAAATCCTTCAATGGTGATACTACTGTTGTACCTTCAGTCCAATTGGTAAATGTATATCCCACACTTGGAACTGCTGTTATTGTTACTGAAGCGCCTGAATTATAGGCTCCTCCGCCTGTAGTAGTTCCGCCGGCCAGTGGAAGAGATGAAAGTGCTATTGTATATTGTGTTGTGAAGTTGGCTACTAATATTCTATTGCCAGCTATCTCAAATTGGTAATTGGCATCGGTTGATACAACCACTCCAGCTTCTGTCCAATTTGCAAATACATATCCTGCATTGGGCACTACACTTGCAGTTACAGATGTGCCTACATCATATAGACCTCCACCACTGATAGTTCCACCAGTTACTGGATTCGCTGTCAGTGAGGAGATTGGCTGAGTTGTGAAACTCCATGAATAATCTTCCTGAAGTGCATTGTTCATTGGGTCCTTCACTCCTTTTTTCATTGTTCCTGTATATACTGTAAAAGGATCAAGCGGAATTGCCGGGGTGAATGTAAACTTAGCAGTCTGGCCAGTTGAGGGAGTAATTTTTCCTGAAACAGGAGCTGCTGCTTGTTTCATTCCAGTAATAGAATTGGTTCCCGAAGTCAATAGGAAGGTAGATGTGGTAATCGTTGAAGCATTCATGGTCTCATTGAATGTTACAGTGATTGGCCTGTTGGCAACTACATTAATACTGTCCCTTGAAGGGACTGTTGAAATCACTTCAGGGCATACACCCGTCGTTTCTACATAGTTGTCATTCTTTTTGCACTGCCATATTGTAAGGCTCAGCAGTAACATTACCAGCCAGGATTTATTACTTAACCTGGAATTCCTCATCGGTTTGGGCACCTGAGGATTCGTTTCTTTTTTAAAGCTAAAAATACTTTTCATGTTTGTAAGTTTTTATTAATGATCAGGCCACAAAGATTGGAAGAACCTACTTCAAGAAGTTATATTATTATTTTTATTAGTTACAGAATTCACTGATTACCTTAATTATTCTAAAAATAAGTTAATTTTTTCCATTCTAAGGTCATTTTGGGATTGCTAAATATTCATTTTAGATTGAAATGGGGATAGTATCAACAGTATTTCAGAATAGTTAGGTCATCTGACCAGCTTGTCTTTTAGTATTGGCTTGTTTAATTTTATAAGGTACTATTTAATAGGCAAGGCTGAATATAATAGGAAGATTATACATTGATTATTTTAAAATTATATGAAGATTGTTAGAATGTATTTGAACGATCTTCGAATAGTCTTCGAATAGTCTTCGAATAGTCTTCGAATAGTTTACAGCTTTCATATCAGGTAAAAGCTGAAAAAGCAAAGCATAAGCATAAGAGATCTTTGGTATAATATTCCAATTATAAGAGGACATGTAATATTGAACACGGCACAAGAAAAGTTCAATGAAGATTTATAGAAATGAAAACGACCTATTCAGAATAGTTTTCTGAATAGGTCGCTGCCTTGAAATTGGTTTCATTAAAGATTCTGATCTGGTAATGAAGATAAATTTATTGTTCTTAAATGTAATAGTTATTACCTTTGAATGGAAGAATTATATTTTTTCCATCTAACTATTCGAATGGTTTTCCATTTCTATACGATTAAAATGCCATCAATTATTGATTGTAAACGCATGAAGGCATTTTCGCTTTTCACTACATAGTCTACAGCCTTGTGATGCATGCAATTGATTGCCACATCAATACGATATTGTGATGATAACATTACAACCGGAATATCAGGGTTGTAGGCCTTTATTTTATCCATAGTTTCAATACCATCAATCGCATCGCGGTCAATTCCATCGAGATAATAATCAAGAATAACCAATTCAGGGTTGTGCGATATATTTTCAATGCAAAGTTCACCTGTAGAATAAGTTTCAATCTCAAATCCGCCATGTTCCAGAAATTCTACTTCAAGCAATTTTAAGAATAGGGCATCGTCATCGACCAAAAAGATCTTCATTTTATTTTTCATATTTGAGTTATTTTAGTTTTATAGTGCCAGAAGTTGAACCCGGGGGTATATTAATTCCAGCAATTCAAAATTAGATTTATTTATAACCTAACGTTTTTAATTGTATTATATTCTATTTCCAATTCTCTACAAGATTGATCCAATATATTTTCAAGCTGAAAAACCATTTCTGATATTTCATTAGATTGATTTTGAGTGCTGGCAAATTCCTGAATTCTTTTAGCAATATTTTCAAAATCATCACCAATACCCACTATTGCAAATGATGGAATCAGTTTATGGATTGCAGCATATAATGTATGCCAGTCTTTGTCCTGAAAGCCACTTTTCATCGCTTTAATTAATGGGGGAGTCTGATCGAGGTAAATTGAAATCATTTGCATCATCAATTCGGGGTTCGATTTTGTACGATGTGTTAAATAACTCAAATCAATACAACTTAACCCTTTACTTTCTATTTTTTCATTTTCTTCTTTAATCTCGCTGAGAACTCCCTTTTTCCTTACGAATCCCATTATTTTACTATACAATATTCTTTCGTCAAGGGGCTTTGCCATGTAGTCATTCATTCCCATGAGTTTACATTTTGCCAGGTCAACCGTGGTTACATCGGCTGTTAATGCAATGATTGGAATGGTTGAATGCAAAGTATGGCGAATGTATTCAGTAGCTTCAAATCCATTCATTTCGGGCATTTGCAAGTCCATCAATATAATATCGTAGTGATTGGTTTGCAGTTTTTCAATGGCTATTTTCCCATTTGCAGCAATGTCACAGTCAAACCCGAAGTCTTCCAAAACAGTTTTCATCAGTAATTGATTCAAAGCAATATCTTCAGCCACCAACACTTTAATATCTTTAATTTCTGTATCCGATTCAACCATTTCTATTTCAGTTTCAGCTTCACCTTTAGTTTTTTTGAAACTCAATATAAAACTAAAAGTAGATCCTTCGTCCACCTTACTTTTTACTTGAATAGTTCCATCCTGCGAGTATACCAATTGTTTCACGATGGCAAGGCCTAATCCTGTCCCCCCATATAACCTTGTAGTGTCGGTTGTGGCTTGCTGAAAGTTTTCGAAAATGGATGCTATTTTACTTTCCTCGATGCCAATTCCTGTATCGGTTATAGAAAATTCAACGGTGGCTTTTCCAGAGTCTTCATTCAATAAATGAACCTTGACCGTAATTTTCCCCTTATTGGTAAATTTTACTGCATTGCTCACCAGGTTTAAAATTATCTGGTGCAGACGTACAGGGTCGCCTAACAATACTTCGGGGATATTATGGTCGTATTCAATTTCCAATTTGAGGTTTTTTTCCTGAATTTTTGTTTCAAATAAATGAAGCATGGAAGAAATGGACAATGATAATTTGAAAGGTGTTTTTTCGAAAATCATTTTCCCCGCATCTACTTTTGCCAAATCCAATATGTCGTTAATGAGTACAATTAATGCATCGCCACTCATTTTAATGGCCATTAAATATTCTTTTTGTTTTGCTATTAAGTCAGTTTTTAACAACACTTTGGTAAATCCGATAATCGCATTCATTGGGGTGCGGATTTCATGGCTCATATTAGACAAGAATTGCTGTTTGGCCTTTACCGCATTTTCGGCTATTAGTGTGGCGCTTTCAGCTTTACCTTTTGCCTCTTCAGCAATCAATGTAGCTTCTTCGGCTAACACTTTTGACTCTATCAATTCTGCTTCTATTCTTTTTTGTAGGGTAACATCACGAGCAACAACCACAACACCAAGCACATTTCCTTGTTCATCCTTATATACAGAACCATTAAATAATACATTTTTGATCGTTCCATCAATAATACTTAATGGATAATCGGCCACGAAACCATTTTTAAAGACTTTTTGATAAACTTCGCTTGCTTTTTCAGGTTCAGTAAAATAACCACTAAAGTCGGTGCCAATTAATTTTTCACGAGGTACTCCTGTTATTTTCGCAGACGCATTATTCAAATCAGTGATTTTCCCTTCTCTGTTAATTGCAAACAGGGGGTCATGACTTGCTTCAATCAGGCTAAGAGAATATTTGGAAAGTGATTTCTGAATTATTAAATCGGTGTTAAGTGCCTTTAATTCATTGGTTTTGGTAAATAAATCGACAAAAACTGCCACTTTCGCCTTTAATATTTCTGATGAAAGTGGTTTAATCATATAATCAACAGCACCAGCTTGATAGCCTTTAAAAACATTGATGGACGTATCCATGCTTGCTGTTAAAAAGATAATGGGAATAAGTTTTAGCCTTTCAATCTGACGAATTAATTCTACAGTTTCAAATCCATCCATAATTGGCATTTGAACATCCATCAATATAATGGCAAATCCCGGATCTTTACGAAGAATATTTAAAGCCTCCATGCCTGAATTTGCTTTCACGCATCGATAGTTTTCATTGGAAAGAATGACTTCTAAGGAGAATAAATTTTCAGCCTTATCATCAACAATTAATATTTTAACAGCGCTATTATCTTTCATGATCAACAAAAATTATTCTCCTTGTTTTCTTAAATGATGGTATTCCAATATTTTTTAACCTAATTAATAACAAAAGATATGCCATGAAACGAGCCATTTTAATTACTTAACCAAACGCGCATTAACGACAGCAAGCACTCTATATCAATAGGTTTAGTGATGTAATCATTGGCACCGGCATCAATACATTTTTGTTTATCGTCTTTCATGGCTTTAGCTGTCAATGCAATAACGGGTAAACTTTTCAACTTTATCTGAGAACGGATTTTTTTCATAGCCTCATAGCCATCCATTTCAGGCATCATAATATCCATTAATACCAAATCAATGTCAGCATGTATGGCCAGCATCTCCAGGGCGATTAATCCATTTTCAGCAATTAATACTTCCATTCCGCGTTCTTTCAATATTTTGGATAATGCAAATACATTACGCAGATCATCATCAGCCAATAATATTTTTTTATTATGGAAAAAAGCTTCTTTATCGTAAATATTATTAATAATCAACTGTTTCGATTGGGGTAAATTGCTGATAGTCCGATGCAGAAATAGGGCCGTTTCATCCAACAGTCGATCTTCTGATTTGACACCTTTTATAATGATACTTTCAGCATACTTGTGAAGCTCATTGTTTTCAGCTTTTGTAAGTTCTCTGCCGGTATAAATAATAATTGGTGGAATAACAAGTCCTTTTATACCCTCCAGCTTATGGATCAGATCGAACCCGCTCATGTCGGGTAAGCCAAGATCCAGAATAATACAATCGATAAGATTATCCTGGTACATTGCCAAAGCTTCTTTACCGGTACCTGCTTCAAAACATTTTACATCTCCATTTCCAATAACTAAACGCATAGCCTTTCTCGAAGCCACACTATCTTCAATAATTAAAAGGTTTTTTACTTTACGGCTGACAAAAGTTTCTATTCTGTTAAATGCTTCTTCAAGATCATTTTTATCTACCGGTTTCATCAGATACTCAATTGCTCCCTCTTTTATTGGTTCAAGCGATGGTTCATTTGCTGAAATCACATGTACTGGAATGTGCCTTATGTTCGGATTGGCTTTAAGTTCAAGTAATACCTGTTCTCCGTTAACACCAGGAAGACCCATATCCAGAATTATTGCCTGTGGTTTGAATTTTAAGGCAAGCACTAATCCATCCTCACCCGTTGCAGCTGATAGAAATTTAAAGCCTTTCTTATGGGCTTGCGATAAAAGAATAGATGCAAAGCTCAAATCGTCTTCTATAACAAGGACAACCTTATCGGCGATGTTAATTGAATCACGGTCATCATTGATGGTGGGATAATTCAGATATTTGGAATCTTTTACTGTGTGTGGATTGTAAAAAACAGGTTCTTTTATATCACTTGGGTTGAATGAATTCTGTTCAGGATAAATTTCTAAAGGTATAATGACTGAAAATGTTGATCCTTCATTAAGCTTGCTGGTTACTTTAATTTCGGCACCCAATAATTTTGCAAGTTCGCGTGAAATAGAGAGGCCTAAGCCAGTACCGCCATATTTTCGGGATGTTCCACCATCGGCCTGCTGAAAGGCTTCAAATATGGCCATTTGCTTGTCATCTGCTATTCCAAGACCGGTATCAGTAACTGAGATGATCAACATTCTATCCGTAAAGCGGCCAATATTTACTTTTATACTTCCTTTTTCGGTGAATTTTATGGCATTGGACAATAGGTTTTTCAATATTTGATTCAACCGTTGGGCATCGGTGCGGATAGAATCCGGCAAATTGTTATCCAAACTGCAAGTTAGCTCCAGTTTTTTTTGCTCAGCATGATGTTTAAAATTGCGAATCAGATCGTTAGCAAATATGCTTAAAGAAACAGGTTCTATATTAATTAACATTTTTCCTGCTTCAATCTTCGAAAGGTCAAGTACTTCATTGATCAATACAAGAAGGTCATGGCCGCTTTTATAGATAATTTCAGCGCTTTCAACCTGAATACTATCGAGATTTTTCTTTCTGTTTTCTGATAAATCTTTCGATAGGATCAATAGACTATTGAGGGGAGTCCTTAACTCATGCGACATGTTGGCCAGAAATTCTGATTTATACCTGCTGCTTATTTCCAATTGCTTGGTTTTCTGTTCAATGTCATTTTTAGCAGTCTCAACTTCTTGGTTTTTTGTTTCCAATGCCTGGGTTTGCTCTTCCAGTTCTTCATTTGATATTTGAAGTTCCTCCTGTTGATGTATCAGATTTTGAGTCTGTTCTTCGAGTTCTTCATTCATTTGTCTGAGCTCTTCCTGCTGCAGTTGAAGTTCTTCACTTTGAGCTTGTGTTTCTTCAAGCAAGTCTTGAATCTTTTGTCTGGCAATTGCTGAATTAACGGTAACACCAATACTGTCCATCGATAGATTGATGAATTCCTTTTCTGTTTGGTTGAATTCAGTTATTTTACCTAATTCTAATACACCTATTGTTTTGCCTTCAAATAAAAAGGGTGAAATGATTAAGTGTTTCGGTTTGGCATTCAGAATTGATGAAGAGATTCGAAATTGTTCATCGTTTATATCAGTTAACGAAATTTGAATTTGCTCACGTGCCACCTGACCAATTAGACCTTCATCCAATGCATAAGTTTTTTTTGTGTCGTTAGGTGACAAAAAAGCATATTGTCCGCTGAGTATAAGCGTATTGTCTTTATCATTGAACTGATAAATAGCCCCGATATTTGCCTTAAGATAAGCGCATAAAAATCGAATGGTATTATTAGCAAGCTCTTCAATATTTTGATCTCCTTTGAGTCTTTCATTGAGTTGATTTAGACCTCCGGTAAGCCAACTATGATTTGTATTTGCTGTCGTCGTTTCACGTAGGGTCCGTGTCATGGTTCTTAAAGCAATTCCTAAATTATCCTTGTCTGAACGAGGTTTCATTTCAACTTCATAATTTCCTGAAGCAACTTCATTGGCATGATTAGTTACTTCAAGAAAACTTTCATTTATATTTATCAGTGAGTTAAAGATGGGCATTAATTCATCATTTGTATCATCTTTCAGTTTATCATTGGTAAACTCACGACTGGCAATTTTTTCAGCTTCGAATGTAATTCTATTAATTCTTTTGGTAAAACTTTGAATGATCCAATAAGAAATTAAAATCGCGAAAAGAATACAGGCAATAATTAAAGCAATTATTAAACTTAAGGCTGAATTATAACTTGCATCATTTTCCTTTTTAGCAACCTCCATGCTATTTTCGTTCTTTAGCACAAGTCTTTTTAATTGGCTGATGGAAGCATCTCTTGCTACTAAACCTTTTGCGATGGAGATTTTAAAAGCTTCCTCACTTTCATTATTCATCGCTAAACTAATGATCTTATTCAAATCGGGTTTATAGTTAGCCCAGGTATCCATAAATTCATTTAGAATAATAGCACCATTGGTATCCACCAATTCCTGTAATTCAATTGTCTTATTATCAATTACTTCCAGCGATTTATAAATAAGCCCTTTGTAATAGTCCTTGAGCTCTGGATCTTTCTCCATCATAATATCCTTTTCGCTTCTGGCAGCATCAAGTACAGCAATCATTAACTCATTGGATAGGATTACTTTCTTGGCCGATATATCAACGATATTAAGTAATCGTTGGTTTGATTCCGAAAACTTATTGGTCATAAATGATGCCATGAATATGAGCATCAGTAATATGATGGTATAGCCTCCAATTAATTTACGCTTGATAGTTAAGTTCATATGTTACGAATTACACGAATTTAAACGAATTACACGGATTTATTTATAAGTATCAATATTAATTAATAACTCAATTATTTTCTCCAAAGGTAAGATATATTCTGGCTTAATAGCAGCAATTGCAGATGAAGGCATAAATGCCGATTCGGCTGTTGTCGGATCCTGAACAATGGTTAAACCTCCATATTCCTGAATTCGTTTTAACCCATTTGTTCCATCACTATTTGAACCCGTAAGTATTACTCCAATTAATTTTGTTTGGTATGCTTCTGCAGCTGATTCAAACAATACATCAATTGATGGCCTTGCATAATTTACCCTTTCTTCAACTGTCAAAGAAAATGTTTTGTCTTTTTCAATGAGCAAATGATAATTAGGTGGCGCGACATAAACAGTTCCAGGTTCAATTATTTCTTTTTCATCCGCCTCTTTAATTAGTAGATTGCTTTTATCATTTAAAAGACTGATCCACAGGTTATCGGAACGTGGACTAATATGTTGTACAATAATAATCGGTGTTTTAAATTCTGCCGGTAAGAGTGAAAACATAATTTTCAATGCGTTCATACCTCCTGAGGAAACCCCGATTACAATTGCTTCATAGATCATGGTTTCTAATACTTCTTTTTAAATATACGTTGTTTCTTATCCACTTCTGTATAATCTTCAAAAACATCGGTCGAATTAAGGCTTTCTTTTGAGCCCAGACATAAAATTCCACCATTGATCAAACTGCCATAAAATAGGTGTTGCACTGTATTTTGTAAACTTCTATCAAAGTAAATAAGCACATTCCTGCAAAGTATCAGATGGACCTCAGCAAAGATACTATCTGTTACCAAATTATGATGTGCCCAAACTATATTTTTCTTAAGCGATTGATTCATAATTACATTGTTTGAATCAGAAGTGTAATAGTCTGAAAAAGATTCCTTACCACCAGATAATTGATAGTTAGCCGTGTATTCTTTCATTGTTTTATTCGAAAAAATACCTTCTTTGGCGCGGTTTAGCGCCTGTTGATTGAAATCCGTAGCATAAATTGTCGTTCGGTCATACAATCCTTCTTCCTTCAAAACAATGGCCATCGAATAGGCTTCTTCTCCTGTAGCACAACCGGCATGCCATATTTTTATGAAAGGGTAGGTTTTTAAAATTGGTACAATATTTTCCCTGAGCGACCTGTAAAACCCTGGGTCACGAAACATTTCAGTAACGGTGATTGAAAGATCCTGTAAAAGATGTGACGCAAATGTTGCATCGTGCAGCAGCATCGATTGCATTTGTGAAACATCTTCAAAACCAGATATCTTCATCCTGTTCATGATCCTTCTCTTAATATGCGCCTTGGAATATTGCCTGAAATCATATCCATATTTGAGATAAACAGCTTCCAAAAGCAACGATATTTCCAGTTCCGGTATGTCTTTATGAATCATATTACATGCGATCCATGTACCAATTCAATTGCTTTTCCATTTTCTTCATCTCAAAAATGCCATCAATGATTTTTTGTAAGCGCATGAAGGCCGTTTCACTTTTCACAACATAGTCGGTTGCTTTGTGATGCATACAATTGATGGCCACGTCAATTCTATCCTGTGATGATAACAGGACCACAGGAATCTCAGGGTTGAAGTTCTTTATCTTATCCAAAGTATCAATTCCATTCATCGCATCCCGATCAATTCCATCAAGATAATAATCCAGAATGATTACATCTGGGGCATGTGATATATTTTCCATGCAAAGTTCGCCTGTTGGGTATGTTTCAATTTCAAAATCACCATGATCAAGAAATTCAATTTCCAATAATTTTAAAAAGACAGTATCGTCGTCGACCAAAAAGAGCTTTATTCTATTTTCCATCTATTTCTTATTTCTTATTTATTAGTATTCTTAATTGTATTGTATTCTATTTCTAATTCTTCACACGACTGTTCCAACACGTTCTCAAGCTGTAAAACCATGTCTGATATACCCTCAGACTGTTTCTGCGTGCTGGCAAATTCCTGAACTTTTTTTGCCATGTTTTCAAAATCCACACTAATACCCATGATTGAAAATGAAGGTATCAGTTTATGAACTGCCGAGTACAATGAATGCCAGTCTTTATCCTGAAAACCATGTTTCATAGCACTGATTAGAGGTGGAGTCTGTTCCAGATAAAGTGCAATCATTTGCATCATCAATTGCGGGTTCGATTTTGTACGGTGAGCTAAATAATCGAGGTCAATACATCTTTCCATTTTTCTTTCTTCGTAATCATCTTCCTCCTTAATCTCACTGGCAACACTGTTTTTCCTCACAAATCCCATTATCTTACTGTACAATATTCGTTCGTCAAGAGGTTTGGCAAGATAGTCGTTCATTCCAACTGAGGTGCATTTTGCCAGGTCAACAGTTGTTACATCGGCTGTTAATGCAATGATGGGAATGTTTGAATGCATGGTATTCCGAATATATTCAGTTGCTTCAAAACCATTCATTACCGGCATTTGAAGGTCCATTAAAATGATATCGTAAGTCCTATTTTCCAGCTTTTCAATGGCTATCTTTCCGTCGGCTGCAATATCACATTCAAATCCGAAATCATCCAAAACAGTTTTCATCAGCAATTGATTTAGGGCAATATCTTCAACTACCAACACTTTTATATCTTTAATTTCCGCATTCGATTCATCTATTTCTATTTCAGTCTTGGCTTCATCTTTTGTTTTTTTGAAACTCAATGTAAAACTAAAAGTGGAACCTTCGTCCTCCTTACTCATTACGTTGATGATTCCATCCTGCGACTGTACCAATTGTTTCACTATTGCAAGACCCAAACCTGTTCCACCGTATAATCTTGAAGTGTCACTGGTTGCCTGCTGAAAGTTTTCGAATATAGTTGGCAATTTATCTTCCTTAATTCCAATCCCAGTATCAGTAACAGCAAATTCAATGGTTACCTTTTCATCGTCTTCATTCAGTAAATTAACACTTACGGTAATTTTCCCCCTGGTAGTAAACTTGACAGCATTACTCACCAGGTTTAAAATAATCTGATGCAAACGTACAGGGTCACCTACCAATACCTCGGGGATATTCTTGTCGTATTGAGTTATCAATCTAAGGTTCTTTTCCTGAATTTTTGTTTCAAATAAATGAAGCATGGCATGAATAGACATCGACAATTTGAAAGGTGTTTTTTCAAAGGTCATTTTTCCTGCATCTACCTTAGCTAAATCAAGTATATCGTTAATAAGTACGATCAACGCATCTCCACTCATTTTAATGGCCGTTAAATACTCTTTCTGTTTTGCTGTCAATTCTGTTTTTAATACCACTTTGGTAAATCCGATAATCGCATTCATTGGAGTTCGGATTTCATGGCTCATATTTGACAAAAATTGCTGTTTGGCCTTCATCGCATTTTCTGCAGTTACTGTTGATTTCTCTGCTGTGCTTTTAGCTATTTCTGCAATACTGGTAGCCAGTTCAGCAAACATTTTAGCCTCAGTCAATTCGGTTGCAATTCTTTTTTGGTCGGTCACATCTCTAGCCACAATAACCACTCCCAATACATTTCCACGGTCGTCTTTGTATACCGATCCGTTGAATAATACATCTGTCAACTTGCCGTCATTGTGGCGAAGAGTCAATGGCGAATCGGTCACTGATCCATTGGCAAAAACTTCCTGATAAACTTCACGTGCCTTTTGAGGTTCAGTAAAATAATCCAGGAAATCGGAGCCTATCAGAACTGAACGCGAATGTCCTGTAACGTTTACAGTGGCTTCGTTCGTATCCATGATCTTGCCTTCGGTATTGATAGTCATCAATGGGTCCAGGCTGGCCTCGATCAGACTTAGTGAATATTTGGAAAGTAATTTTTGGGCTGTAACATCTCTGGCTACAATCACAACGCCCAATACATTTTCCTGATCATCTTTATAAACCGATCCATTGAACAATACATCGGTTAGCTTGCCATCTTTATGGCGCAGTGTAAGTGGTGAATCGGCCACTGAACCATTGGCAAATACTTCCAGATAAACCTCACGTGCTTTTTGTGGTTCGGTAAAATAATCGGAGAAGTCGGTACCGGTGAGCTTTTCACGGGTAATGCCTGTAATGTTCACAGTTGCCTCGTTCATATCAGTGATCTTACCTTCTGGATTGATAGTAATCAATGGGTCACGACTTGCTTCAATTAGGCTAAGGGAATATTGCGAAGCTAATTTTAACGAATTGCTGATTGCTTCAAGTTCAATATTTGCAAATTCACTTTTTTCTTTTTCTCTGATTTGATAAACAAGTTCTTTGTCTGCGATGATTAATTCTGCTGCATTCTTTTCTTTCTCGTCATTTTGAAAAGCAAGTTCTTTGTTGGCAATTACTAACTCAGCTGCCCTTTTTTCTTTCTCATCGTTTTGAAAAGCGAGTTCTTTGTTGGCAACCACTAACTCGGCGGCCCTTTTTTCTTTTACTTCATTTTGATAGGCAAGTTCTTTATTGGCAACCACTAACTCAGCTGCCCTTTTTTCTTTTTCATCGTTTTGAAATGCAAGCTCTTTGTTGGCAACCACTAATTCGGCTGCCCTTTTTTCTTTTACTTCATTTTGATAGGCAAGCTCGTCGTTGGCAACTACTAATTCAGATGCACGTTTTTCTTTCTCCTCATTTTGAAAGGCAAGTTCTTTGTTGGCAACGATTAACTCAGCTGCACGCTTTTCTTTTACTTCATTTTGAAAAGCAAGTTCTTTATTGGCAACAACTAATTCCGATGCACGTTTTTCTTTCTCCTCATTTTGAAATGCGAGTTCTTTGTTGGCAACTACTAATTCAGATGCACGTTTTTCTTTCTCCTCATTTTGAAAAGCGAGTTCTTTGTTGGCAACCACTAACTCAGCGGCTCTTTTTTCCTTTACTTCATTTTGAAAAGCAAGCTCATTATTAGCAATGACTAATTCAGATGCACGTTTTTCTTTCTCCTCATTTTGAAAAGCAAGTTCTTTGTTAGCGACCACTAACTCGGCGGCTCTTTTTTCTTTCTCCTCATTTTGAAAAGCAAGTTCTTTGTTGGCAACTACTAGCTCAGCAGCCCGTTTCTCTTTCTCATCGTTTTGAAAGGCAAGTTCTTTGAAAGCTTTTCGTAATTCTATGGCCCATTTTTGTTCTGCAATATCCCTGGCAACAATCACAACACCCAATACATTACCTTTATAATCTTTATAAACCGACCCATTGAATAATACATCGGTCAGTTTACCATTTTTATGCTTTAATGTTAAAGGAGAATCAGCAACCGAACCTTTTGCAAATACTTCCTGATAAACTCCACGGGCCTTTTGTGGTTCGGTAAAATAATTCAAAAAATCAGTACCAGTGAGTTTAAGGCGTGTCAATCCTGTGATGTTGACAAATGCCTCATTCATATCTGTAATCTTGCCTTCAGTATTGATTGTAACCAAAGGATCAAGACTTGCTTCAATTAAGCTAAGAGAATATTGGGAAGCTAATTTTAACGAATCGCTGATTGCTTCTAATTCAATATTCGCAAATTCGCTTTTTTCTTTTTCCCTGATTTGATAACTAAGTTCTCTGTCCGCAATAATTAATTCAGCTGCACGCTTTTCTTTCTCTTCATTTTGATAAGCAAGTTCTGTATTGGCAATCACTAACTCCGCTGCCCGTTTTTCTTTCTCATTGTTTTGAAAAGCAAGTTCTTTATTGGCAATCACTAACTCCGCTGCCCGTTTTTCTTTCACTTCATTTTGAAAACCAAGTTCTTTGTTGGCAACTACTAACTCAGCTGCCCTTTTTTCTTTCTCATTATTTTGAAAGGCAAGTTCTTTATTAGCAATCACTAACTCGGCCGCACGTTTTTCTTTCTCATTGTTTTGTAAGGCAAGTTCTTTGTTGGCCACCACCAATTCGGCTGCCCTTTTTTCTTTCACTTCATTTTGAATGGCAAGTTCTTTATTGGCAATCACTAATTCGGCCGCGCGTTTTTCTTTCTCGTCATTCTGAAACGCAAGTTCTTTGACAGCTTTCCGTAATTCGGTTGCCCATTTTTGCTCTGCAACTCCTCTTGTTACAATCACAAGACCTAATACATCTCCATTAATATCTTTATAAACCGACCCATTGAATAATACATCAGTTAGTTTACCGTTTTTATGCTTGAATGTTAAAGGAGAATCAGCTACTGAACCTTTTGCAAACACTTCCTGATAAACTTCACGAGCCTTTTGTGGTTCCGTAAAATAATCCAGAAAGTTAGAGCCTGTAAGTTTTTGGCGTGTCCATCCAGTGATGTTGGCCAATGCCTCATTCATATCTGTAATCTTGCCCTCAGTGTCGATTGTAACCAATGGATCAAGACTTGCTTCTATCAAACTTCTTGCGTTCATATAAGCCGATTATTTAGTTTGAAACTCCTAATTCTTCAATCGGAATTCTTCTTCTGTCTTTCATCTGTTTAAAATGAGAAGGTGAAAGGCCTGTAATCTTTTTGAATTGATTCGATAAATGTGCTACACTACTGTAATTCAATTTATAAGAAATTTCCGTAAGGTTGAGTTCATCATACAACAACAATTCTTTTATTCTTTCAACTTTATGGATGATGATGAATTGCTGGATAGTAATACCCTTCACTTCAGAAAATATATTGGAGAGATAGGTGTAGTCGTGATTTAACTTTTCACTTAAATATTCTGAAAAGTTCACTTTAATAATTTCGTCTGAATGATGAATCATTTCAATAATGACTTTTATGATTTTTTCAATCAATACAGCCCTTTTATTATCCATCAATTCGAGTCCTGAATTGAGTAACCCGATTTTTAATAGTTCGCGCTGCTCATCAGTAATGTTTTCCATGATGTCTATTTCACCCAAATCAACAACGATGAAATGTAAATCCAACTTCCTTAATTCTTCTTTTACTGCCGCGATACAACGAGCGCTGACCATGTACTTTATAAATAATTTCAATTGGCTTTTTTAAAATATAAAATATAACAAGTTTGCACAAATTAAATCACAAATGTGTTATACTTTTAAAAGAAAGATTTGTATAAATCACATGTTTTCAAGATTGAAAACGCGTTTTTGCTTCATTTGTTTGTAATAGGTCGGAGAAAGCCCTGTCACTTTCTTAAATTGTTTTGATAAATGGGATACACTGCTATAATGTAGTTTGTATGAAATTTCAGTAAGGTTAAGTTCATCATATAACAGCAGTTCTTTTACTCTTTCAATTTTATGAATGATAATGAATTGCTGAATGGTCATGCCTTTAACCTCCGAAAAGATATTGGAGAGATAGGTGTAATCGTAATTTAATTTTTCGCTGATGAAATCAGAGTAGTTAATTTTAGGCAATTCATCTGAATAATGAATCATTTCTATAACTAAATTCTTAATTTTCTCAATCAGAATACTTTTCTTATCGTCCAGTAATTCCAATCCTGACACAAGTAAATTATCTTTTAGTTGTTCACGCTCAGAGGGTGTGATATCTTCCATGATATCAACCATCCCCATGTCAACAATTATAAACCGCAGTCCGAGTTTTTTAAGTTCCTCTTTTACGATCATTTTACAACGCTGACTGACCATGTATTTTATATACAGCTTCAATTTTTTTTGTTTTTATTAGACACTGTAAATCTACATAAAATCAAATAAATTGCAACTACATTTTAAAATACATTTTTGGTACCTTAAATGCTTATCACTATGCTATAGCGTGTGCTTTAAAAGATTCAAATTATTAGAATTAATTATTTGACTAAAGGGATTGTTTCCTGGAACCCGACCACAATACAATCCCGCCAATACACATTACCCCAACTCCAATAATAGGGGACCAACTGAAGTCATGTGCTTTATTTGCAGTAATTTCAACTTTACCCAAATCAACTACTTTTTCTTTTGTGAAAAATTTAAAAGTAGTAACTATGGTCATCAATAAGCCAATTACAAGAAGGGTGATACCTGTTGCTTTCATTGTTTCAGAAGATTAATTATAATTTTAAATTGAGATTTAGCCTCAGAAGAGGATAGGGGTTAAACCTTTCCTCTTCTGAATTTGAAATTCATTTAACCAAACGTCACATTCGCTGGTTGTTTTGTTATTGCTTCTTTCTATATCGGGCTGCTGCCTCTAATGACGCGTAACAATATGGCAACAATTGCAATTACAAGAAGGATATGAATCACACCGCCCACATTGTATGCAAAGAAACCCAAGGCCCAAATAATTATTAGAATGACTGCGATGGCATAAAGTAGATTTCCCATGATATTTCGTTTTAAGAGTTTATATACTGTAAAGATGAAAGAATCTACCCTGAAAAGCTTTACACATTTTTGAAAATATGTTACATTTATCCCGCATATTATAGCATTTCATTATATCCCGTCTTTCGTGGTTCTTATCAAACTAATTCCTGAAATAAAAAATAATAGACCCAGTGATCCGAAAATTACCATTGATACAACATTGAGACTGGCGCCTTTTATTGTGGCGCAAGTTACTGCCACATAAATAAGCCCTCCAATACCCAAAAGCGTTAATAATGCGCCGAAGATTCTTTTTAAATTCATAATCTTTTATTATTGATGAATTCTCTTATATCAATATGAACTAATCTGTTTTTCCTTTGAAGGCTGAATCAAAAATCAGTATGTAATTTCGATACAGGTTTTTGATTCAGCTTCTATTATACTACAAAACACGTCTGCCTCGTATAATGTTCAGTATTATTGATATAATTGCAATTACAAGCAGAATATGTATTACACTTCCTGCACTGTATGCAAAAAAACCCAATGCCCAGATAATAATCAGAATGACCGCGATTAAATAAAGTAGATTTCCCATGATGTAATTTTTTATAATAAGTTTCTAAATATTAGACTGTAAAGATAGAGCCTTTAACACTGGAGTATTTACATATCTTTGGGAATAAGTTATAAGAATCACACATTTTTAAATTCTGATAAATGTTTAAAAATACAGTTTATATGGATTGCATTCTAAAGGAATTGGATTAGTCATATCCTTTCAATTATCTGTTGATAAATAATATACAGTCTAAGGGTGGGATTGCTTCGTGCCTCGCAATGACGGCATGCGGAGAGCGACACGTCATTGCGAGGCACGAAGCAATCTCACCCACCTCAACTAAATAGGGTCTGCTGAAAAACTCAGTATCGACTTTTTAGGTTCATTTGGTTAGAATTGAATATTGCTCATTCCCATTGACTTGTTAAAACTGTCATTGGAAGTGAAAGGGAAATACAATTCTCCGAATGATGTTGGTTATAGGTTATACCCCGAGTACTCGGGGTAAATGTCTGAATGTGAGCA
>Ga0123338_10002280_pt1 | contig 17994 bp, 16 predicted proteins | sample grotaG_FD_89793 | JGI IMG/M metagenome (GOLD analysis project Ga0123338, IMG submission 89793) | Glacier valley bacterial and archeal communities from Borup Fiord, Nunavut, Canada, to study Microbial Dark Matter (Phase II) -... | ecosystem: Environmental > Aquatic > Freshwater > Ice > Glacier ...
ACGTCAAGGCCGGCGTCTACGACGAGGTGCGCGTCACGCTCGTCAACAGCGTGCGCCTGGTGTCGCTCGACGGTCTCACGACCGTCACCGCGAAGCTCGCGCCTGCCGGTGCCGATGTCGTCGTCCACGTGCGCAACGTCGGACTCGACACCGCGACCAGCGGCCAGCTGGTGCTCGACTTCAACCTCGCCAAGTTCAGCTACGACGCGGTCACCGGCCTCGTCACGCCGACCGTCGAGGCGCCCCGGCCCGTCGACGCCTTCAACAAGTTCGTGCACCAGCAGGCCAACGTCAACGGGATCGTCAGGAGCATCGACCTCGCGAAGCAGACGATGACGATCGACGACGTCCACCTCGGCAAGGGCCTCGTGGTCTCGCTGGCAAGCGACGCCGTCGTGATCGACGAGACCAGCGGCGCGACGGTCGCCCTCTCCGGCATCGCCATCGGCGCGCACGTCGAGATCAAGGGCGCCGTGACGCCGGGCGCGACCACCGGCGATCCGGTGACGGTCGTCGCGTCGGTGGTGCACGTCGAGCGCACGGTGCCACCGGTCGCGGTGACCGTGGTCGCCGGCGGCGGCAAGGTGACTTCGGTGAGCGGCTCGAGTGGCCACCTCGTCACCGTCGCGATCGACGACGCCACCTTCCTCCCCGGCGCGAACAGCGTCGTCGTCGACATTTCTTCGGCGAAGTTCCTGCACGGCGCGGCCGGCGATCTCGCGGCCGGCGTGAAGGTGGGCTTCCACGGCAGCCTCGGCGGCTCGACCGGCGCGCCCGTCGTGCTCGCCACCGACATCGACGTCCAGGGAGCGCCGTCGGCGGGATCGCTGGCGCGGAACCCTGCGCAGAAGTTCAACGCGGTCAATGGTGCCATCGCCACGCTCAACAGCGACGGCACGTTCACCGTCACGCAGGTCCGTGCCGACGGCCCTGTCGTCGCCGCGGGCACGTACACGGTCGACGCGTCGCACGCCACGTACATGGAAGGCAACGCCACGTGCCTGGCGGTCGGCAAGGTCGTGCAGGCGGTCGGCTCGCTCGTCAACACGACGATGACGGCGAAGCTCGTGAACGTGAAGGGTTGCAGCGGCGAGAAGCACGCCGAGCCGGCGCCGCCGGCCGCGGCGCCGCCGGTCGCGCCCGCCGCGTCGAATCCGAAGTAGCCGCGTGGGGCCGCGCTCCCGCGTTCGCGGGGCGCGGCGAGAACAGCGTCACGGTTGCGTTCGGACACAGATCACGCATCTGCACGCAGAAGTCCCGAAAAGTCGTCGGCCGCGTTCGCGCTGCCGTGAACTAGTGCAGCCCCGCTGCCACGAATTGTTCGACGCGAGACCTTTCTCACGGCGCGGCGCATGGGCACGTCATCTGCGTGCAGGAGGCGGGACCGGAAGACGTATCCATTCGTCGCCGGCCCTCCTCACTTCAGCGAAAGCGCCCAGCCGTGTTCGGTCTCGCCAAGGCAGGTCATCGTGAAGGTCGTGCAGCCGACAGCGCCGTCTGTGCGGCGTTCGCAGGCGGCTGGCTGAAGCGCGAGGAAGCCATCATGGGTACGGCCATCACGGTCGAGCTCTGGAGCGACGAGCGCGATGCGGGCGAGGCGGCGATCGCCGCGGTGATGGACGAGATGCACCGCATCGACCGCACGATGAGCCCGCACAAGCCCACGTCCGAGCTCTCCATCGTCAACCGCGATGCGGCCACGCGCGCCGTGCCGGTGAGCCACGAGATGGCTCGGCTGATCGCGCGTGCCGCCGACTTCTCGCGCCTTTCGTCGGGCGCCTTCGACATCACCTTCGCCGCCGTCGGCCAGCTCTACGACTACCGCCACCGCGTCAAGCCGAGCGAGGCCGAGCTCGCCGCGGCGCGCGCCGCCGTCGGCTGGCGCAACCTCGTGCTCGACAGCCAGGCGCGCACCGTGCGCTTCGCGCGCCCGGGCATGCGCATCGATCTCGGCGGCTTCGCCAAGGGCCACGCCATCGACAACGCGGCGGCGATCCTGCGGGGGCGCGGCATCGCCCACGCGATGGTGAGCGCCGGTGGCGACAGCCGCGTCATCGGCGACAGGCGTGGCCGACCGTGGACGATCGGCGTGCGCGATCCGCGCCAGGCGGGCCAGGTCGTCGCGATGCTGCCGCTCGAGGACGTCTCGATCTCGACCTCGGGCGACTACGAACGCTACTTCGATGCCGAAGGCGTGCGTTTTCATCACGTCATCGATCCTTCGACGGGCAAGTCGCCGTCCTGCATACAAAGCGTGACGATTCTTGCCGACGACGGCTTGACCTGCGAAGCCCTGTCGAAGATCGTCTTCGTACTGGGCGTCGAACGCGGGATGACGCTGATCGAATCGCAGAGAGGTGTCGACGCAGTCGTCGTCGATGCCGACGGACAGCTTCACTGCTCGAGCGGACTGCTGGCGGCGGCGCCTCGGGTCCGGCAGTGACGAGCAAGCATCGAGAACCGACAGACCACAGGGAGATAGGCATGAACAAGGTCGAGACTGGAATGTTACGGGCCGGCGTCTTAGCGTTGGCGGGCACGCTCGCGGGCTGCGGAAGCGGCACCAGCAGTGATTCGGCGACCGTCACGGTCGCCGGCGACGTGCCGATCGCCTACGCTCAACGCGCCAACACCATGCGCATCAACCCGACCAACGGCGGCCCGAGCGCGGCCGGTGGCGACTTGATGATCCGCGAGAAGTCCTCCGCGAGTGCCACCGAGCACAACGTCACCGCACAGTTCACGCAAGGCGTGGGCGACGTCCAGAGCCCCGACGTCTCGTACGACGGCAAGAAGATCGTCTTCTCGATGCGCTGCCCGTCGACGAACACCGCCATGATCGGCACCGTCCCTGCGTGTACCGGCTCCTGGAACGTCTGGGAATACGACATGACCACCGGTGGACTCACCGGCGGCACCTTCCGGCGCCTCACCTCTTCCGGCGACGACGTCGAGCCGACGTACCTGCCCGCAGGCCGCGGCTACGTCTTCACCTCGAACCGCCAGACCAAGTCGAGCGTCAAGCAGATCACCAGCGCGGACGGCGTCGTCCGCAGCTACAAGGCACAGGACGAGTACGAGCGCGAAACCGTCTTCAACCTGCACACGATGGATGCCAACGGCGGCGCCATCACCCAGATCTCGTTCAACCAGAGCCACGACCGCAATCCGACGATCCGCCAGAACGGCGACGTCATGTTCTCGCGCTGGGACCACGTCGGCGGCCGCAACCACTTCAAGGTGTTCCGCGCCAAGCCGGACGGCACCGACATGTTCGTCCTGTACGGCGCGCACAGCGAAGGCAACAGCTTCCTGCACCCGCGCGACATGGACCCGAAGGGCAAGTACGCGGGCTTCCTCGCCTCCGACCTGATGCCGCTCTCGGGCACGCATGAAGGCGGCGGGCTGGTCTTCATCGACGCCGCCAACTTCTCCGAGCAGAACGCGCCCGCCAACCCCGGCGTCACCGGCGTCGGCCAGGTGCAGGCGACCGCTCACCTTCTGAGCCTCGGCAAAGGCCTGTCGCAATACGGCCGCGTCTCGACGCCGTTCCCGCTCTGGGACGGTACCGACCGCGTGCTGGTGTCGTTCACGCCCTGCCAGGTGTCCAAGAAGGGCATCGTCGTGTCGTGCGCGACGCTGACCGCTGCCGAGATGGCGCGCCTCGGTGACGGCGAGCGTCTGGTCGAGGACATCGCCACGGACGATATCCAGGACAACGTCAATCCGTCGTACGCGGTCTACATGTTCGATCCGAAGGCGCAGACCTTCCTGATCGTCGCCGCGCCGCCCCCGGGCAAGATGAACGTGCACCCGGTCGCGATCCAGCCGCGCACCGAGCCGAACGCGACCGAGCCGACCAACGTCGATGCGACGCTGGCCGCACAGAACCTCGCGCTCATCGAAGTGCGCAGCGTCTACGACACCGACGGCCTCGGCCGCATGGGTGCGGGCGTGGTCACCGCCGCCGACATGCCGGCCGGCTGCACGACCGCGATCCCGATGACGACGCCGACGGATCCGGGCGACACGCGTCCGCAGATCGCCAACCTCGTGAAGATGAAGGACCCCGCCGACCCGGCCTACGGCTGCTCGCCGGCGCGCTTCATCCGCGCGGTGCGCGCCATCGCCCCGGGTGCCGGCATGAGCGGCATGCGTCAGGCGATCGGCGAGACCGAGTTCGAGATGCAGCAGATCCTCGGCTACGCGCCGATCGAGCCGGACGGCTCGTTCAAGCTGACCGTCCCGGCCGACACGCCGATCGGCCTCGCGGTCGTCAACGACAAGGGCCAGGCCTTCCAGACGCACACCAACTGGATCCAGGTCCGGCCGGGCGAGCGCCGCACCTGCGACGGCTGCCACAGCCCGCGTCGCGGCGGCGCCATCAACTCCGGCGCGGTCGTCAACACCGTGGCGACCACCGTGAAGGCAACGCTGCAGGCCGCCCACCTCTCGGGCGAGACGATGGCCTCGACGCGCACCCGTCTCGATCCGACGGCGCTCAACCTCGTCAAAGACATGATGTACGCCGACTACTGGGCCGACACGACCAAGCCCGGCGTCACCGGCCGGTCGACGATCGCCCTCAAGTACACCGGCAACGCCGTTCCGGCCGACGACCTGGTCACGGCCGCACCCGTGCGCGGCTTCATCAACTACCCGACGCACGTCGCGCCGCTGTGGACGCGCAACCGCGGCCCGAACACCTGCACCGGCTGCCACAACGACCCGGACAAGCTCGACCTCGGCGCGCAGATCGGCGGTGCCGGGCGGACCACGTCGTACCAGGAGCTGATGCTTGGCGACCCGGTGATCGATCCGGTGTCCGGCCTGCCGGTGACGCGCATCGAGGACGGCGTGCTCATGATCGTCCGCGGTCCGGCGCTCGTCGACACGATGGCGAGCGAAGGCGACGCGCTGGGCCTGGCCCGAAAGAGCCGCCTGCTCGAGATCATGACCGGCCAGTCGATGGCGTCGAGCGCGGACTCGAAGACCGCGCATCCGAACCCGCCGGGCACCGCGCCGAACCACGCGACGATGCTCAACGCGGCCGAGAAGCGCCTCATCGCCGAATGGATGGACCTGGGCGGCAAGTACTACAACGACCCGTTCGATGCCGGCGCCAACGTGCGCACGATCACCGGACTCAGCGAAGACGTGTTTGCCACCAACGTGTTGCCGATCCTGTCGAAGACCTGCGCGGCCTATTGCCACCAGGCCGTCGGCAGCGCCAGCTCCTCGGCGCCGGGCGCATCCGGGGTCCCGGTCGGCACGTCGTTCCGCAACAACCGCTTCGTCCTCACCGGCGACGTGAAGGGCGACTACGGCGTCACGCTGTCGATGATCTCGAACGCCTGCAACGCGGCCTCGAACTATCTGCTGAGCAGGCCTTCGACCGTCCCGCATCCGCCGGGCCGCATGACCGGCAATCCGCCGGTCCCCGTGACCATCCCGGTCCTTCCCGTCGGCAGCGCTGACTACAACACGATCGCAAGCTGGATAGCCACCGGCTGTTGACCACCCTGATGACATTGCACCGGAACCTTCTTTCAACCGTACTGCTGGGCACGCTGGTCGCTTGCGGCGGGTCGTCGTCGAATCCCTTCGACAACCCGCCCACGATCAGCAATCCCGAGGGAGCGACCGGCCAGCATCTGTCCTTCGCGTACTTCCAGAAGTGCGTGAATCCGATCTTTCTCGCGCAGCTGCAGATCCAGCTGAACGGGGTGACCTCCACCAACACCTGCGCCGGCTCGGGCTGTCACGACACCGTGACAGGCACGGGCGGCGCCTTCCGCGTCGTACCCGCAGCGGCGCAGCTCGACGTCACGCTGCCGGCCAACACGCCCGACGTGATCCGCGCGAGCGACATCTACAAGAACTTCTACTCGGCGCAGGGCGAGGTCATCCTCGGCTCGGTCGCGCAGAGCCGGCTCCTGGCCAAGCCCTTGCTGCTCGGCGTGCTGCACGGCGGCGGCCTGATCTTTCCGAGCCAGACCGACCCGAACGCCAAGATCATCCAGTACTGGATCAGCCATCCCGCCCCGCTCGGGCAGGACGAGTTCAGCACCGCCTCCTACACCATGTTCACGCCGCCGGACCCGAAGGTCGGCACGTGCAACACCCAGTGATGGTCGCCACCTTCGCGACTGCGCCGCACGAGCGCAGAGGCCGCGTGTTCGCCTCGTGGCGTCTTGGAGTTTTGCTCGGTGTCGTTTCAGCGCTGGCGAGCGTCGATGCGTTCGCCGCCGATCCGGTCGCGCCTGCGACGTCTGCATCCGCACCGACGTCGATGACGACAGCATCGATGAGCCGATCGCAGAAGACCGAGCGGCTGCAGGTCACCGATCCGTACATCGAGCTGCGCACCGGCCCCGGCCGCGGCTTTCCGGTCTTCTTCGTCACCAAGCGCGGCGACTTCATCGAGATCGAGCTGCGCCACACCGACTGGTACCGCGTCAAGACCGACGACGGCAAGGTCGGCTGGGTGACGCGCCAGCAGCTCGAGTCGACACTCACCGCCGCGGGCGCGACCAAGAGTTTTCGTGACGTCCTGCTCGATGACTACCTGAGCCGCAAGGTTCAGCTCGGCGGAGCCTGGGGCCACTTCCATTCGGAGCCGATGTTGAAGCTGTGGACCAGCTATCGACTCTCGGAGACGCTCAGCCTCGAAGGCACCATCGGCCAGGTGCAGGGCGTGTTCTCGGGCTCCGACTTCTGGCACATCAACGTCGTCTTGGAGCCCTGGTCCGACCGTCGCATCTCGCCGTTCTTCGGCGTGGGCATCGGCAAGTTCAAGAACTTTCCCAACCTGAGCCTGATCGGCGCGACGACGACCGACGCCAAGCTCGCCAACGCCCAGGTCGGCGTCCGCTACCACCTCACCGAACGCTTCGTCCTGCAGGTCGACTACTCGCTGTACACGGCTTTCGTGAGCGACCAGAAGTCGACCGAGTACCGGGCCCTGACCGCGGGCGTTTCCTTCTTCTTCTGACGGCGCGGCCCGGCCGTCGCATCTGAGGCAACCAAAACATGAACAACAAGACCACGCGCAACGCTTTCATGGCCACGGCATTGGCGGCGACATCGTTCGCCGCGCTCGCCGCCGATCCGCCCGCCGCCAACAACGACCAGGTCGTCGTGCCGCAGGTCGATCGCCGCGACATCGGCGTGCCCAGGTTCCCGTCGAACGACTTCGAGATGGGGCTGTTCGCCGGCACCTACTCGACCCAGAACTTCGGCTCGAGCTTCGTCTACGGCGTGCGCGCCGGCTACCACATCACCGAAGACTTCTTCATCGAAGGCGCGTACGCGCAGACCAAGGTGAGCGACGAGCTGTTCCGCCAGATCCTGCCGGGCGGCGTGTTCCCGCTCGAGAAGGAAAAGCTCAGCTACTACAACCTCTCCGCCGGCTACAACCTGCTGCCGGGCGAGATCTTCATCGGCAGCCGGCGCGCGCGGCCGTCGCAGCTCTTCATCGTCGCCGGCGTCGGCAGCACGAAGCTCGACGTCCAGCGCCGCCCGACCTTCAACGTCGGCTTCGGTTACCGCGTCTTCCTCGCCGACTGGATGGCGCTGCAGCTCGACATGCGCGACCACATGTTTTCTCTCGACCTGCTCGGCAAGCGCCAGAGCACGCAGAACCTCGAGCTCACTGGCGGCCTGACCGTCTATTTCTGATCCTTTGCATCCGATCCGCTGCATCAGGGCCCGCCTCATGAATTCCTTCCAACGTCTTCAACGCCAGGCCGCCGGTGTGTCCGGCCCGATGCGCGTGGCCTTCGCCGCGCTGATCGCGCTCGCCGCGACCACGGCGCCTGCCGCGCTCGCGCCGGCCAGCGCCGCGCCCGACTTCACCCTGCACGTCATGGACGGCCCGAACCTGCGCCTGAAGGAGCAGCGCGGCCGCGTCGTGATGGTCAACTTCTGGGCGACCTGGTGCGGTCCGTGCCGCCAGGAGATGCCGCAGCTCAACCGCCTCTACGAGAAGTACAAGGCCTCGGGCTTCGTGCTGCTCGGCGTCAACGTCGACGATGATCAGAGGAAGGCCGCCGAGGTCGCGGGCAAGCTCGGCGTCACCTTCCCGGTGCTGCTCGACACCGACAAGGTCGTGAGCAAGCTCTACGACCTGAGCACGATGCCGTCGACGGTGATCATCGACCGCGACGGCAAGGTACGCTACGTGCACCGCGGCTACCTCACGGGCTACGAAGACAACTACGAGAAGCAGATCCGGGAGCTCCTGAAATGAGGCGCGGCACGTCGACGACGACGCTCGCGCTGCTCCTGGCCGCGACGATGCTCGGCGGCTGCTCGATGATGCCGAGCGCCATCAAGCCGATCGAGCCGTGGGTCAAGCCCTACGAGCGCGAGCGGCTCGCCGATCCGATCATGAAGCTGTCGCGCGACAGCCTGCCCGAGAAGCACTTCGAGCACGTGCGCAGCGTGCGCGAAGGCGGACGCGGCGCCACCGGCGTGCAAGGAGGCGGCTGTGGCTGCAACTAAGGCGGCGATCTCGCTCTGGCGCCGGTTGCTGGCGCTCTTCGGCGGCATCGTCGGTGGCCTCTTCGCCGTCGGCCACGTGCGCGCCGCCGACCTGCCCGAGAACAAGGCCGAGACGCTGTTCCACTCGTACAGCGGCGGCGGCGTCACGGCGCTCGGGCCGGCGCTTCTCGTGAGGAAGAGCATCATGGACAAGGTGTCGGTCTCCGGCACCTACTACATGGACGCCGTCAGCAACGCGTCGATCGACGTCGTCACGACGGCGAGCAAGTACCACGAGGTGCGCAGCGAGTTCGGCCTCTCGGCCGACTACGTCTACCGCGACTCGCAGATCACGCTGTCGGCGACGAGCAGCCACGAGCCCGACTACACCGCCAACACCGGCAGCCTCGACATCAGCCAGGAAGTCTTCGGCGGCATGACGACGGTCGCGCTCGGCTTCTCGCGCGGTGCCGACAAGGTCCTCAAGCACAACTCGCCCGAGTTCTCTGACGCCGCGCGGCACTGGCAGTACCGCCTCGGCGTGACCCAGATCCTGACGCCGCGCTGGCTGATGAGCGTCAACGGCGAAGCGCTCTCGGACGACGGCTTCCTCGGCAGCCCGTACCGCTTCGCACGCGTCTTCGGCGCCGCGGTGCCCGAGCGCAATCCGCGCACTCGCTCGGCGCGCGCGGTGAAGTTCCGGCTCGTCGGCGATCTCGGCTCGCGCGACTCGATGCATGCCGAGTACCGCTACTACCGCGACACCTGGGCGATCAAGTCGCACACCGCCGAGCTCGGCTACAGCCGCTACTTCGGCCAGGCGTGGCTCGCCGACGCCTACGCGCGCTACTACAGCCAGACCAAGGCGGTCTTCTACAGCGACAACGCGCCGACCGAGACCGTCTACGTCTCGCGCAACCGCCAGTTGAGCACCTACACCGACGCCAGCCTGGGCGCCAAGCTCTCCTACACGTTGAAGAAGGTGCCCGGCCAGTACGACCTGAAGCTCAACGGCGCCTACGAGTTCACGCACTTCAGCTTCAAGGACTTCACCGACATCCGCACGGGCAGCCTCTATGGCTACAACGCCAACATCGTGCAGGTCTTCCTCACGGCCACCTATTGAGATCGCCATGTTCAAACGAAGCTCGAAGCTGATCGCCGCCGCTTTCGTGGCTGCCGCGCTGCCGGTCGCGTGGGGCGCCGCCGCGGCGCCCACGCCGGGCACCGTCGCCGCCGGCCCCACGACATCGACCATCGCGCCGCCTTCGGTCACCTTGCCGGTGTTGCCGATGCGGGCCTCAGGCGCGCCGATGGCCGCCGCGCCTGTGGCCGCCGCGAGCGCAGCGGCGATGGCCGCGAATGCCGCGAGCGCGCCGGTCGCCGGTGCCAGCGCACCCACGGCGGTCGCAGCTTCCGCGTCCGGCGCAGCCGCCAGCGGGCCGCTCGCCGCGACGCTCGACGGGCGCATCCAGGACGTCAAGAGCGACGTCATCAAGCTCAACCGCGACCTGCTCGTGCTCGAGGAGGAACTGCTCTTCCCGGCGAACACACAGGTGGCGCTGTTCCTGTCGATGGACGTCGGCAAGATGTTCCAGCTCGACTCGGTGCAGGTGAAGCTCGACGACAAGGTCGTCGCCAACTATCTCTACACCGCGCTCGAGGTCGAGGCGCTGCACCGCGGCGGCGTCCAGCGCGTCTACCTCGGCAACATCAAGACCGGCTCGCACGAGCTGGTCGCGTTCTTCACCGGCAAGGGTCCGCACGACCGCGACTACAAGCGCGGCGCGAACGTCAAGTTCGACAAGACCACCGACGCGAAGTACATCGAGCTGCGCATCCAGGACTCGACCGGCCAGCTCCAACCCGAGTTCGACGTCAAGCTCTGGCAGTGACCGCTCATGGCTTCCCGCTTCTCCGTTCGCATCGCATTGCGCGCCGGCCTCGCTGCCGCGGCCGCGGCGACGACGCTTGCGTTCTCGCCCGTCGCCGCTGCGTGGCCGTTCGGCGCGTCGGCGCCGGCCGAGCCGACGCATGAGATCAAGGCACCGCACTACGGCGACGCGCTCTTCTACTTCTTCCAGGACCGCTACTTCACGTCGATGACGACGCTGATGGCGTCGCAGCAGTTCGAGCGTGTCCCGCACCACGACGACGAGTCCGAGATCCTGCGCGGCGGCATGCTCGCCTCGTACGGTCTGACACGCGAGGCTGGCCAGATCTTCGCGCGGCTGCTCGACACCAGCGCGACGCCGTCGGTGCGCGACCGAGCCTGGTTCTATCTCGCCAAGATCCGCTACCAGCGCGGCTACCTGCCCGAGGCCGAGGAGGCGCTCGCGAAGAGCGGCAAGGCGCTGCCGAAGGAGCTGCAGGAAGAGCGCGGCCTGCTCCAGGCCAACCTGCTGATGGCGCGCCAGGACTACGCGGCCGCCGCCGATGCGCTGAACGGCATCAAGCTCAAGGGCCCGGGCTCGCGCTACGTCCGCTACAACCTCGGCATCGCGCTGCTCAAGTCGGGCGGCAGCAAGAGGGGCACCGAGCTGCTCGACGAGATCGGCAAGGAGTCGGCCGCCAACGAGGAGTACCGGAGCCTGCGCGACCGCGCCAACGTCGCTCTCGGCTTCTCGGCGCTCTCGGAGAGCCGGCCGAAGGAAGCCCGCATGTACCTTGAGCGCGTGCGCCTGCAGAGCCTGCAGTCGAACAAGGCGCTGCTCGGCTTCGGCTGGGCCGCCGATGCGCAGAAGGACCCGAAGCTGGCGCTCGTGCCGTGGACCGAGCTCGCCAGGCGCGATTTCGGCGACACCGCCGTGCTCGAGGCGCAGATCGCCGTGCCCTACGCCTACGCCGAGCTCGGCGCCTATGGCCAGTCGCTCGAGAAGTACGAGGGCGCCATCGCTGCCTTCGAACGCGAGAACGCGGACCTCGAGATCTCGATCAAGGCGATCCGCGACGGCAAGCTGATCGACACGCTGGTCGAGCAGAACCCCGGCGAGGAGATGGGCTGGTTCTGGAAGATCAGCGACTTGCCCGACATGCCGCGCGCACGTCACCTCGCGCAGGTGCTGGCCCAGCACGAGTTCCAGGAAGCGCTGAAGAACTACCGCGACATCCGCTTCCTGCAGAAGAACCTCGACGACTGGAAGGAAAAGCTCTCGGTGTTCCAGGACATGCTGGCGACGCGCCGCAAGGCCTTCGCCGACCGGCTGCCGCTGGTGCAGGAGCAGCAGCGCCAGGTCGGCATCGACGCGCTCGTCGCGCGCCGCGAGAAGGTCGCCGGCGAGATCGCGCAGGGCGAGATCGACGCCGACGGCGTGGTCTTCGCCGACGACAAGCAGGTCGCATCGCTGACGCGGCTGAAGGAGGTGCGCGCGCTCGTCGACGTGCCCAACGCCGATCCGGAGATCACGGCGCTGAAGGACCGCGTCCGTCTCGTCTCGGGCGTGCTGCAGTGGCATCTCGCGCAGGAGCGGACATACCGCGCCTACGAGGCGAAGAAGGAGCTCGAGCGCGTCGACGCAGAGCTCGTCGTGGCCAAGCGCCACGCCGAGGAGCTCGCCGGCGCCCAGCGCGAGGAGCCGGTGCGCTTCGACCGTTTCGGCCAGCGCATCGCCGCCGTCAGCCCGCTGCTCAACATCATGATTCCGCGCGTCGCCGGCCTCGGCCGCGAGCAGCGCCTGGAAGCCCAGGACATCGCCGTCGCCGAGCTCTCGGGCCAGCAGCAGCGCATCGCCGCCTACACGACGCAGGCGCGCTTCGCGCTCGCCCAGCTCTACGACCGTGCCTATGGCAAACAGGATTCCGACCATGCTGCTTCGGCCAAGCCGTAGCCTCGCGCTCGCCACCGTCTGGGCGGCGTGCGCGCTGTCGGCGTGCAGCTTGTTTCGTCCGGCGAACTTCACGCCCGACAACGAGCCGACGCTGAAGACGCTCGCTAACCGCAAAGTCGAGGTCGACAAGGACCAGGCCGTCAAGGTCGACGAGGCCAAGGCGATCGCCGCCTACCGCAAGTTCCTCGACATCGCACCGGCCGCGCCACAGCGCTCGGAAGCGATGCGCCGGATCGGCGACCTCGAGATGGACAGCGCCGACGCGCAGAGCCTCGCCGGCCCGAGCGGCGCCGCCAGCTCGGCGAGCGGCGCGCCCGACTACAAGGCGGCGATCACGCGCTACCAGGATTACCTGAAGACCTATCCGAAGGATCCGAACAACGACCGCGTGCTCTACCAGATGGCGCGCGCCTACGAGCAGAGCGGCGACCTCGAGTCGGCGCAGAAGACGCTCGACCGCTTGGTCAAGGACTACCCGGCGACGCGCTACAACAGCGAAGCGCAGTTCCGCCGCGGCGAGCTGCTGTTCACGGTGAAGGATTACGCCGGCGCCGAGAAGGCGTTCGCCACCGTGCTCGCCGCGCCCGAGGCGAGCCCGTTCCAGGACCGCTCGCTCTACATGATGGGCTGGTCGCAGTACAAGCAGGGTCGGCTCGACGACGGCCTGAAGTCCTTCCTCGGCGTGCTCGACCTCAAGGTCGCGGGGCGCGCCGGCGAAGGTCCGCTCGAATCGATCCAGGGCCTCTCGCGCGCCGACCACGAGCTGGTCGAGGACACGTTCCGGGTCGCGAGCATCAGCATCGCGAACCTGCAGGGCATCGAGTCGATCCCGATGTTCATGGACACGCCGGCGAGGAAGACCTACGAGTTCCGCGTCTACGAGCAGCTCGGCGAGCTCTACATCAAGCAGGAGCGCAGCAAGGATGCGGCCGACACGTTCAACGCCTTCGCCCGCCGCAACCCGCTGCACGCGCAGGCGCCGGTGATGCAGGCGCGCGTGATCGAGATCTACGAGAAGGGCGGCTTCACCAACCAGGGCATCGAGGCGCGCAAGGAATACATCGCGCGCTACGGCCGGCAGAGCGAGTTCCGCCGCGTCAATCCGGAAGGCTGGGACAAGGCGCAGCCGCTCGTGAAGACGCGTCTCGCCGAGCTCGCGCACCACTATCACGCGACCGCGCAGAAGACCAAGCAGAGCGCCGACTCGCAGGAGGCCGTGCGCTGGTACCGCGAGTTCCTGGCGTCGTTCCCGAACGATGCGGGCGCGGCGCAGAGCAACTTCCTGCTCGCCGAGTTGCTGTTCGACGACGGGCGCTTCGCCGAGGCGGTCGTCGAGCACGAGAAGACCGCATACGGCTATGCCAAGCATGACAAGAGCGCGGAAGCCGGCTACGGTGCGCTGCTCGGCGTCGCCGCGCAGCTGAAGAAAGCGCCGCCCGTCGAGCAGCCTGCGCTGCAGCGCGCCAGCGTCGCGAGCGCGCTCCGCTTCGCCCAGACCTTCCCGACCGACACCCGGCTCGGTCTCGTCCTCACCGACGCCGCCGAGAAGCTCTACGCGCTGAAGGAGCCCGACCAGGCGGCGGCGCTCGCGCAACGCGTCGTCGAGCTGAAGCCGCCGGCCGCAGACGCCCAGCGTCGCGTCGCGTGGACCGTGCTCGCCTACTCGGCGTTCGACAAGGGCACGTTCGACGTCGCCGAGAAGTCTTATGCCGAAGCGCTCAAGCTGACGCCGGAGAAGGATCCGGGCCGCTCCGACCTCGTCGAGCGTCAGGCCGCGGCCATCTACAAGCAGGCCGAGCAGGCGCGCGCCAACGGCCAGACGCGCGAGGCCGCAGCGAGCTTCGCTCGCGTCGGCACCGTCGCGCCTGGCTCCGCGGTGCGCGCCAACGCGCAGTACGACTCGGCCGCGGCGCTGATCTCGGTCAAGGACTGGGACGGCGCGATCAAGACCCTCGAGGACTTCCGCCAGCGCTTCCCGAACCATCCGCTCCAGCCCGAGGTGAGCAAGAAGCTCGCGGTCGCCTATCTCGAGAAGGGCAGCTGGGCCAGCGCCGCCGGCGAGCTCGAGCGTCTCGCGACGGCGAACAAGGATCCAAAGATCGCGCGTGACGCGCTCTGGCAGGCGGCCGAGCTGTACGAGAAGGCCAACGCCAAGCCGGCCGCGGCCAAGGCCTACGAGCGCTATCTCGCGCAGTTCCCGCAGCCGCTCGAGAACGCGGTCGAGGCGCGCTATCGCCTCGCCAAGTTCGCCCACGACGGCGGCAACGCGACGCGCGAGACGACGCTGATGCGCGAGATCTACCAGGCCGACCTTTCCGGTGGCGCGGCACGCACCGACCGGACGCGCTATCTCGGCGCGACGGCGGCCCTGGCGATGGCTGAGCCGGTGGCAGATTCGTATCGAAGCGTTCAGCTGGTCGAGCCGCTCGCACGCCAGCTCAAGCTGAAGAAGGCGAAGATGGAGGAGACCCTCAAGGCCTACTCGGTGGCCGCCGAGTACGGCGTCGCCGACGTCACCACCGCGGCGACCTACCGCATCGCGACGGTCTACCGCGACTTCGGCAAGGCGCTGATGTCGTCCGAGCGTCCGAAGAAGCTGTCGAAGGCCGAACTCGACCAGTACAACGTGCTGCTCGAGGAGCAGGCCTTCCCGTTCGAGGAGAAGTCGACCGAGCTGCATGAGCTGAACGCGCAGCGTGCCGCGAGCGGCGTCTACGACAAGTGGGTCAAGAGCAGCTTCGACGCCTTGCGCGAGCTGCGCCCGGTCCGCTACGGCAAGACCGAAGTCAGCGAAGGAGTCGTCGATGCGATCCGCTAGCGTTTCCTCGCGCCACGTCGCTGTCTGTGTCGCTGTGGCGGCGATGGCGTTCCTGGCCGGCTGCTCGACGGTGAGCGAGAACATGAGCGCGATCCGCGACGCGGTCACGCCCGGCACGTCGGGCGGCAGCCCCGCCTCCGCGCAGGCGCCTGCGCGGCCCGCGCCACCGGTCTACGACGCGCCGGTGAACCCGCTCGCGCAGCGCGCCTTCGACGACGCCAGCCGGGCGCTGCGCAGCGGCCGCACCGAGGAAGCCGAGCGCGCCTACCGCGCGCTGGCCAACGCCAATCCCGAGCTCGGCGGACCGCACGCCAACCTCGGCCTCATCTATCGCCAGGCCGGCAAGCTCGCCGAGGCGGTCAACGAGTTCGAGACCGCGGTGCGCCTCAGCCCGCGCCAGCCGGTCTATCTCAACCAGCTCGGCATCACCTACCGCCAGAAGGGCGACTTCGCCAAGGCGCGGGACGCCTACCAGAAGGCGCTCGCGCTCGACCCGGGCTACGCCGGTGCGACGCTCAACCTCGGCATCCTGTTCGACCTCTATCTCGGCGATCCGCAACGGGCGCTCGACCTGTACGGCCGCTACCTGAGCCTGGCGCCGAACGGCGACCCGGCGGTCACCAAATGGGTCGCGGACCTCAAGAACAGGAAGCCCGCACCGATCACCGTGAGCCGGCAGGAGAAGCCATGACGACACGCCTTCACATCGCCACCATCCTCGCTGTCGCCGCGTTCGCGACGACGGTCGCGACGCCGTTGCTCGCCCAATCGCGCGCCGCAAAGGAAGCCGCCGCAGCAGCAGCCGCCGCGAGCGCGGCCGCCCCGAAGCAGGACCAGGCCGACCTCGACCGCAGCCAGATCATCGGCAACCGCGAGCTGCCGAAGGTGACCTACATCGTGCCCTGGAAGAAGCCCGGTCCCGGCGACCTCACGGGCCGGCCGCTGACGAGCGTGCTCGACGAGGCGCTCGCGCCGGTCGACCGCGACGTTTTCAGGCGTCAGGTGCGCTACGACGGCCAGGCCGTGTCGCGTTCCTCAGTTCCCGCCCCCGCGGCGCCCGCCAAGTAACGCCTCGTCACCCACGTCGGCGCCCGCACAGGGCCCAATCGCCTCATCGCATTTCGCGTTTTCGCTTCACCGTCGTTTGCCTTCATCGGAGTCAGTCATGGACCCCCTCAGCACCATCATCAAGTTCTTCCAGGATTGCGGCCTCTTCATCTACCCGAGCGCGCTGATCATGGCCCTCGGCGTGACGATCGCCGTCGAGCGCTTCATTTTCCTCACCAAGGCGCGTTCGCAGAACCGCAAGGTCTGGGCGCAGGTGCTGCCGATGCTGCAGAAGGGCCAGTTCCGCGACGTGCAGAGCGTCACCGCGACGTCCGACGCGGCCGTCGGCAAGATCGTCAGCTACGGCCTGACGCGCATGCAGAGCCCGGGCCGCCGCGAAGACTTCGACGCGGCGATGGAAGAGGGAATGATGGAGATCGTGCCGCGCCTCGAGAAGCGTACGCACTACATCGCGACCTTCGCCAACGTCATCACCCTCGTCGGCCTGCTCGGCACCATCATCGGCCTGATCAAGGGCTTCACGGCCGTCGCGCAGGTCAATCCGGCCGAGAAGGCCGAGATGCTGTCGGCGTCGATCTCGATCGCGATGAACAACACCGCGTTCGCGCTCATGGTCGCGATCCCGTTCCTGCTGATCCACTCGTTCCTGCAGGCCAAGACGAGCGAGATCGTCGACGGCCTCGAGGCCGCGAAGATGAGCTTCCTGAACCTCGTGCAGCGTCTCAAGCTCGAGCACGCGGCGGCCAAGAGCTGAGCTTCGCGCTCCCTGACCGCTTCCGCTCCGGAGACCCGACATGCCCGTCCGCCGCCTGAAGAAAGAACAGGCCCACCTCGAGATCACCGCGTTCATCAACCTGATCGTGGTGCTGGTGCCGTTCCTGCTGTCGGTGTCGGTGTTCACCCATCTCGCGGTCATCGACCTGAGCCTGCCGGCGCAGCAGAACGAGAAGCTCGAGAAGCTCACCGACAACAACCTGCAGCTCGAGGTCGTGATCCGGCCCGAGTCGATCGAGGTCGGCGACCGCATCGGCGGCCTGATCGAGCGCATCCCGAACGTGGGCGGCGTGCCCGACCTGAAGAAGCTGTCGGCGCTCATCCAGGGCATCAAGCTGAAGTTCCCCGACAAGGCCGAAGCGAGCGTGCTGCCCGACAACGACGTGCCCTACGACACCCTGGTGCAGGTGATGGACGCCGTCCGCGCCGGCCACCAGGTGCAGGGCGCGCGCATGGTCGTCACCGACTACTTCCCCAACATCTCGATCGGCGATGCGCCGGTCAGGAAGCAATAGGGCCTCTGCCGCCATGGCGACGATGACCCCATTGCAGAAGCGCGCCGAGCGGCGCGGCCGCAACCAGACGATGGTCGACATGAACCTCGTCTCGTTGATCGACGTGTTCACGATCCTGATCTTTTTCCTGATGTCCAACGTCGGCGTCGAGACGCTGGCGACCACGCGCGCCGTCAAGTTGCCGGAGTCGCTGGCGCAGAAGGCGCCGAAGGAGACGCTGCTCGTGGTCGTCACCGGCAGCGAGATCCTGGTGAACACCAAGGTCGTCGCGTCGGTCGTCGACGCGATCGCCGTCGACGGCGACCTGATCCAGCCGCTCAAGGCCGAGCTCGACCTGCAGGTCGGCCGCGAGGTGGTGCTGAAGGCCAACGAGGCCGACAGCAAGCGCGTCACGATCATGGGCGACAAGGACATCCCGTACAAACTGCTGCGCAAGGTGATGGCGACCGCGGCCCGCTCTGGCTACACCGACGTCTCCTTCGCCGTGCGCCAGAGGTTCGAGCCGTGA
>Ga0123338_10002281_pt1 | contig 17990 bp, 15 predicted proteins | sample grotaG_FD_89793 | JGI IMG/M metagenome (GOLD analysis project Ga0123338, IMG submission 89793) | Glacier valley bacterial and archeal communities from Borup Fiord, Nunavut, Canada, to study Microbial Dark Matter (Phase II) -... | ecosystem: Environmental > Aquatic > Freshwater > Ice > Glacier ...
CGTTGACCAGCACGGCTGACACCGCCGCCCCCAGGACGAAGGCCGCCACCAGCCCCAGGTAGGGTGCGGCGGCAGCAAGGTCCACCAGGGCGAGATGGTCGGCCAGGGAGGACACGTTGCCGGTCATGTTCGAGGAGAACACGCCCACGGCATAGAACCCGGCGGCGTTCAGCGCGCCTGCAATCCCCGCAAGCGACCAGGCGAGGCGGCGGTCGGCGCCGCCGTCGCGGGCCTCTCCTGATTGGACGAGCATCGCCGGTCATCCTCGAAAGCGGTGAGTCTATACCGGCCTACCCGTGAGTTGGCCTGCTTGCGTTGCGTCTTGTACTAACCGGCGCTGATCCTGACCTGTGGGCGCTTCGTCATTGCGGGCCGCCCTTGCGGCGCGGCAATCCAGGGGGCCGGCAGGACCGGGCTGGCGGTCCTTGGATTGCCACGGGGCTGCGCCCCTCGCAATGACAGGTCAGACTCAATGCCGGTTGATGTTCGTGTGTAGGAGCGGGTACGTCAGCATCAGGTCAGGACCCATGCGGGCCGGTATCAGGCCAGTGTCAGGCCCAGTGTCAGATGGGGATGACAGCGCTGGCCAAGGGTGCCGCCGGCTGCATGACCGGTAGCCCGACCCTGGACGATTCCGGCCTAACCATGTCCATCACCTGCGATGTGACGGCAGTCCCACCATTCCTGACGTGTTTGCCAAGTGCACAATCGCTTTTCGAAAGCTTGCTGATCCCTAAAACACCCACAGCCGCTCCGCCGGCAAATGCAGCCCGTGCGCCCCGGACGCCACCGGGCCGCCCAGCGCGCGGACCTGGTGCGTGCCGACGCGGAAGACGTGCTCATACCGGCCGCCCAGATAGACGCTCATCTCGTGCTCGGCGGGCAGGACGTTGGGGCCGGGCTGGTCGGTGATCGCCACGTCCTCCACCCGGATTACCGCCGTTGCCGCCTCGTCCGCGCTGCTGCCCCGCGCGGTGCCTTGCAGGGCGTGGCCGTCCAGCAGCACTCCGGCCGTGCCGCCGTTGCGCGACTGCACCTGCACCGGCAGGGTGTTGTTGCTGCCCATGAACTCGGACGCGAACAGGGTGGCCGGGTCCTGGTAGAGGGCCTCCGGCGTGCCGGCCTGCACGATGCGCCCGCCGTCCAGCAGCACGATCTCGTCGGCAATGGCCATGGCCTCGACCTGGTCGTGCGTCACGAAGACCGCGGTCAGGCCGCGCCGCTTGATCAGCGCGCGTATCCACACCCGGGCTTCCTCCCGCAGCTTGGCGTCCAGGTTGGACAGCGGCTCGTCCATCAGGATCACCGGCGGCTCGTACACCAGCGCCCGGGCCAGCGCGACGCGCTGCTGCTGCCCGCCAGAAAGCTGGTGCGGGTAGCGCGCGCCTAGCGCGCCCAGGCCCACGCCCTCCAGCACCTCGGCCACGCGCCGGCTGCGCTCGGCGCCCGCCACGCCGCGCAGCTTCAGGCCGTAGGCCACGTTGTCCTGCACCGTGCGGTGCGGCCACAGCGCGTAGGACTGGAACACCAGGCCCAGCCCGCGGCGCTCCGGCGGCACGAACACGCCGCGGTCGGCATCCACGACAATGTTGCCGGCGATGGTGATGCGCCCGGCCGACGGCTGCTCCAGCCCGGCGATGGCCCGGAGCAGCGTGGTCTTGCCCGAGCCGGAGCGGCCCAGCAGGCAGACCACGTCGCCCTCCTGCATATGCGCGTCTATGCCTTGCAGCACCGGCGTGTCGCCGTAGCGGAGGTGCAGGCCGTCAATGTCCAGCTTCGCCATGTGCGCTTACGTTCCCGCCCGTTGCCCGAACCGCCGCATCAGCAGCAGCCCGCCGCCGATCATGGCGATGTTCACCGTGGACAGCGCCGTCACCAGGTCAATCGCCCCGGTGCCCCATAGCGAGACCAGGAGGGAGCCGATGACCTCCGTGCCGGGGCTGAGCAGATAGACGCCGGTGCTGTACTCCCGCACGAAGGTGATGAAGATCAGCACCCAGGACGCGAACAGCCCGGCGCGGACCAGCGGCAGCGTCACGTCGCGGCTGACCCGGCCGGCGGTGGCGCCGACGGTCCGCCCGGCTTCCTCCAGCTCCGGCCCGATCTGCAGCAGGGCGCCGCTGACTAGGCGCATTCCGTAGGCCAGCCACACCACGGTGTAGGCGGCCCACAGCGCCACGAGGGTTTGCCGGAACGGCTGCAAGGGCGCGACGAACAGGAACACCCAGAACACTGCGAGGCCCGCCACCAGGCCGGGCATGGCGCGTGGTAGCAGCACGACCACGTCCATCAGCCAGGTCCAACGCGACGTCCAGCGGTGCCCGGCCAGGTTCACGACGGTATAGACGGCGACCGACAGCGCCCCGCCTACGGAGGCCAGCAGCAGCGTGTTGGTGATGCCGCGGATCAGGTTGGGGAAGCCGGCCAGCTCGCGGAAGTGCGCGGTCGTGAGCGCCCCCAGGATGGACACGCCCTCCCCCCAGCCCGACAGGAAGGAGCGCAGCACCAGTCCCACCACCGGCACCACCACCGTGACCAGCAGCCACGCCGCGATCAGGCCCAGCGCCGGCCAGCGCCAGCCGCCCAGGCCGATGGGCCGCTGCGCCGCCGCCTTGCCGCGCACGGACACGTAGCGGTTGGCGCTACGCAGCAGCAGGCGCTGCATGGCCACCAACGGCAGCGCGATCACGATGATCACGACGACCACGACCGCCATCAACTGGTAGCTCGGCACGCCCAGCTTGTTGGTCAGCTTGTACAGGTAGGTCGCCAGGACCAGGATGCCCTCGGGGTCGCCGAGGACCAGGGGCAGGCCGAACAGCTCGAACCCCAGGAAGAACACCAGCACGCCGCAATACAGCAGGTTCGGCAGGATCATCGGCAAGGACACGGTCAGCGCCACGCGCAGCGGCCCGGCGCCGGTGGTCCGCGCGGCCTCCTCCACATCCGACCCCAGGCTCCGCAGCGCGGAGGACGCATACAGGAAGACGTGCGGCACGTGGGTCAGCCCGGCGATCACCACGAGGGAGGGCAAGGAGTAGATGCTCCACGGCACCGTGCCGACCAGGCCCTTCACCCACAGGGACACGATGCCCACCGGCCCCAGCGCCACGACGAAGCCGAAGGCCAGCACGACGGAGCTGACGAACATGGGGATCAGGACCAACTGCTCGATTCCCCGCCGGCCCGGCAGGTCGGTCCGCACGAGCAGGAAGGCGAGCAGCGCGCCGACCGGCACGGCGATGGCGGTCATGCCGGCGGCGATGATGAAGGAGTTGCGCAGCGCGTCCCAGAAGTCGTCGTCGTCGAAGACGAACTCGTAGGCGGACAGCGTGAAGCGGGTGGTGGGCGCGAAGAAGTTGCCGTCCAGGAAGCTCTGGTAGATGACCAAGCCCACGGGCGCCAGCACGCAGAGCGCGAGCAGCAGGATGACCGCAATGCGGACCGGGCGGGTCATGGGGTGGGGGCCTGGCTGCGCGTCGCCTTGGAGGAGTGCCGGGCCGCGTAGGGCGGAAAAGCGTAGCGCCTTCCGCCTCGGCCTGGTGCTGCCGCGTGGCGGAAGGCGCTACGCTTTTCCGCCCTACGACGGGAACACTGGTCCAACAGCCTTACTTCCCTTGCAGTGCGCGGCCCCAGTCGCGGAGGAAGCGCAGGCGCTTCGTCTGGTCCAGGTAGCCCAGCAGGTCCTGGTTGACCGGGATCGGGCGCAGCTTCGTACGGTCGTAGCCGGCCAGCATCCCGCCGCCGTCGCCGCCGTCCATGTCGGTCCGGACCGGCCCCATGTTGCTGGTGGCCAGCGCGGCTTGGCCGGGCTTGGACAGCATGAAGTCCAGCATCAGCTTGGCGCAGGCCGGGTTGCGGGCGCCCTTGGGAATAAATGCGACGCGGCTCATGACCAGCGCCCAGTCCTTCGGCAGCACCACGCCCATCGCCGGGTCCTTGGCCCGGCGCGACATGGCGTAGGAGCCGATCATGTTGAAGCCGACCAGGTGTTCCCCGGACAGGATGCGCTCCATCATGGCGCCGCTGCTGGTGTAGAACTTGGCGCCGGCCGCGCCTAGGGCGCGGGCCAGCTTCATGGTGCCGTCCGCGTCCTGCTGCGCGTCCTGGGTGATGAACAGGAAGCCGACGCCGCTGCGCTCGATGTCGTAGCTTGTGACCTTGCCCTGGTACTTCGCCTTCTGCTCCGTCACCAGGCGCAGCAGGTCGGCGTGGCTGCGGGGCACGTCGGCCTCCGGCACCAGGCGGGTGTTGTAAACGATGGCGATGGGTTCGGCGGTGATGCCGAAGGCTTGGTCCTTCCAGACGGCCCAGTCCGGCAGCGCCTTGCGCTCGGTGGTCTGGTAGGACTGGGCGTAGCCGTCGTTCACGAGCTTGATCTGCAGGTCCATTGCGCTGGACCACAGCAGGTCCGCGGTGCCGCTGTTGGCTGCGGCCTCCGCAACGAACTTGTTGTACAGCTCCGTGCTGTTCTGGTCGGCGTACTCCAGGGCGATGAAGGGGTACTCCTTGCGGAACGCCTCCAGCATCGGGCCGGCTTCCGTGGCGTCGGTGGTGCCGTAGATGCTGAGCTTGCCCTCCTTGCGGGCGGCGGCGACCAGGTCTGCCGGGGCGGTTTGGGCGCCAGTCTGGGCAAGGGCCGGGCGCGCCGCCGCGGCGGCGGCGAGGGCGAGCAGGTGGCGGCGGTGCATGGCGGCGGTCCTCCCGTAGCGCCGCGCGTGCCGCGGCACTTGCGGACATGTTACGGTTGCCCCCCGCCCCTGCCTAGCCCGGCCCGGCCCCGCTAGGCAGGCGCTTGAAAACCGGCCTGCGGCTCTGGGTGTGCCGCCTATCCCGCAGGGCGCCCAGCGGCCCTCATGGTGCTGGCACCTGGCGGTAGGCCGATGATTGGCAGCACGGTGCGCCCACGTCGGCGTATCAGGCCAATCGGGTCTATGATGCAGGCCTCTTGACCGGGGCAACGGGCTGACGCCGCGGCCGGTCCAGCGCGTCGCTGCTGATGAACAGCATCCGCCGCCGGAAAGCAGTCGGACTCTGCACGGTCAGCAACGCCTTCATGGACTCCATTCCCCCGGCAAAGAATGGCCGCCGCACGTTCCATCCATGCAGATCGGTCCATTGCGGAACCGGGATGCCGTGCGAGCGGGCGAGATGCTCCGCCGTGGCGGATAGGTAGGCATCCTTCACGTTGCCAAGATTGGCGGGGCTGAGACTGGCGGGACACTCTGCAATGGCCGCCGTACGGCCGCCGCTGTGGGCGTAGAAGACGTCCAGGAACTCACGGACCGCAGCATCGAAGCCTTGCTCACCGGCTGCCGCGCGGCGCGAGACCTCGTGTAGGCTGTGGGGCCTTGTGGAAAAGCCGCTCATTGCTCCTTTCCAGGCCTGCCGGTCGTGTCATCGGGGTTGAACAGGCCGAAGATTTCCTCGAGGCCGAACCGGGTCTTTGGCTGCAGCAAGCCGTGGGGATAGAAGTCCGCAACAAGGCTGAGCGCCTCGTCAACGGTTGTCACCCCAATCTCCAAGGCAAGCCTTCGGACGTCGTCCACGTCGGAGTTCTCGTCAACGCCGCCGATGCGCATGGCCCTGCACTTCATGGCGAAAAGGTACTCCGGGGCGGCGACCATCACACGCAGGCCGGGCGCATCCTCGGATGGAAAGGTTCCGAACAGGACTTTGGATGCGGGGTCCAAGTCGCCGGCGCTGATGAAGCCTTTCACTCCGTCGTTCAGCCAGGTGCTGTCCCAGCCCCGCTCCTCGGCAATCTCCGCCGCCAACTGCCTCACTAAGGTCTTGTCAGCTTCGAATACGGCGTCTACGGCCTTGGTCGAAAGCCGCCAACCGCAGGTCAGCATAAGAGCTGATCCGCCGTACACGGAAATCTCTATGGCCTTGCCAAGTTTGTAGGCCCGCGTCCCGAGGTCCTGAAACGCCTCGATCAGGGTGTCCCTATCAAATGCGCGATCCGTCACAGGTCTTTCCTCCAGCGGGCTATCCCCGTTGGGGCCGATCCTGAGGCGTCCTCCGCCCCGGCCCCTTTTGTCGTGAACGCAGCCCGGCGCCCGTCATCCTACGATGATGCCATCAAGCAAATCGTGCAGCGGCCCGTCTCTGGGGCGCTGGCTGCACCGCCGCCCGCCCCGGCTTGACAACCGGCCCGCCGCCCCTTTGGTGTGCCGCCCGCCACGCAGGATGCCAAGCAGCATGTCGAATCCCGGAGACGCCGACCACACGCCGATCGCCTCCGTCCAGCAATTGGCCGACCACATCGCGGCCGGGTGCAAGCCGCCCTCCGAGTACAGCATCGGCACCGAGCACGAGAAATTCGGATACCAGGCCGCAGGCCTCCTGCCGCCGCCGTATGAGCCGGATGGCATACGCGCCGTGCTGGACGGCCTGGCCGTGGCCGATCCGGCGGGCTGGGAGCCGATCTTGGAGGGCGCGCGGCCCATCGGCCTGAAAGGTCTGGGCGCCAACCGCGGCGCGTCGGTGTCGCTGGAGCCTGCAGGGCAGTTCGAGCTGTCGGGTGGCACGCTGAACACCTTGCACGGAACAGCGGCGGAGTTGGAGGCGCACTTTGCCGCCGTGCGCGCCGTGGCGGGTCCGCTGGGCATCGGCTTCGCGCCGCTCGGCTTCCATCCGACGCTGCGGCAGGATGAGATGCCGTGGATGCCCAAGGGCCGCTACGCCATCATGCGCCGCTACATGCCGCTGGTCGGCAGCCGCGGCCTGGACATGATGACGCGCACCTGCACGGTGCAGGTGAACCTCGACTACAGCAGCGAGGCGGACATGGCCCAGAAGCTGCGCGTGGCGCTGGCGCTGCAACCGGTGGCGACGGCGCTGTTCGCCAACTCGCCGTTCGTGGAGGGCCGGCCGGGTGGCGACCTGTCCAGCCGCGCCCGGGTATGGACGGACGTGGACAACGCCCGGTCCGGGATGCCGCGCGTGATGTTTGACGAAGGCTTCAGCTTTGAGCGCTACGTGGAGTGGGTGCTGGACGTGCCGATGTACTTCATTGAGCGTGGCGGGGCGTATCAGGACATGGCCGGGCAGTCCTTCCGCGCCTACATGCGCGGCGACCTGCACAACACCGTGGCCGGCCCGGCTACGCTGGGGGACTTTGCGGACCACATGACGACCGCCTTCACCGACGTGCGCGTCAAGCGCTTCCTGGAGATGCGGGGATCGGACGCCGGGCGGCCGGACATGATGGTGGCGCAGAGCGCCTTCTGGGTCGGCCTGCTGTATGACCCCGCCGCGCTGGCCGCCGCCGACGCGTTGGTGCGCCGCCAGCCTTGGGACGCCTACGTCGCGCTGCGGAATGAGGTGCCGCGGCTGGCCTTGGACGCGCCTTGGCCCGGCGGCACCGTGCGGGACCTGGCGCGGGACGCCGTTGCCATCGCCATGGACGGCCTGCGCGCCCGGGCCTGCCTCGATGCGGAGGGCGAAGACGAACGGCGCCACCTGCAGCCGCTGGCGCCCTTGGTGGCAGGTGGGCCGACGCAGGCGGAGCACTGGCTGGACCGCTACCGGACGGCATGGGACGGCGACGCCGCACGCATCTTCGCAGAGGCCGCGGTTTGAGCTGCGCCGGCATCCCCTTTCCCTGGCCAACTGTGGCGGCGCGCCGCCTCGTCTTGGTGGCCTGGTCCGGCGCGGCACTTGCGTGACAACTCAGGCATGGTGACGACCCTGGCAACGGAAGCGCCGCAACGCTTGGATGCGGGCAGCAGCCTAGTGGTGATGCGGCTGCGGCTGATTGGCCAGATGGAGGCGTGGACGCTGGCCAGCAGCAGCGTCCTGCCGTCTGGCCGCAAGACCCGGGCGCTGCTGGCCGTGCTGGCCCTTGCAGTCCCGCGGCCGGTGATGCGCGCGCGCCTGGCCGACCTGCTGTGGAGCCGGCGCCCGGACGAGCAGGCCCGCGCCTCGCTTCGGCAGGAGATACACCGGCTGCAGGACGTGCTGGCGCCGGCGGGGCCGGGCGTCCTAGTGGTCAACCGGGACAGCCTGTCCTTGCGCCCGGGCGCGGCGTGGGTGGATGTGGACGAGCTGATGCATGCGACGGCCGCCCACCCAGCCTCGCTCGCGCTGCTGGACGGCGAGCTGCTGGAGGGGATGGACGGCATAGATCCCGCCCTGGACACGTGGCTGGCGACCGAGCGGGAGCGGCTGCGCGGGCGGGCGCGCCAGGTGGCGGAGGTGATGCTGCGGACCCAGGCGTCCCCGGATGCGACCATCGCCGTGGCGCAGCAACTGCTGTCCCTGGACCGTGCGCACGAGGAGGCCTGGCGTGCGCTGATGCGCGCCCATGCCGCGCGGGGGGAGCGCGGGCTGGCGCTGCAATCCTACGACCGCTGCCGCGCTGCGCTGGCCGACGTCCTGGACGCAGCGCCCGCGCCTGAGACAGTGGCGCTGCTGGAGGAACTGCGCGGCAGCCGTCCCTCGGCCCAGTCGGCGTGGACCTCGCCGGCCTCCGATGCCGCGCCCGCCCCGTATGCCGCGCCGGCCCGGCGGGGCGCTGCGCGGATCGGCATCGTGCCGCTTGCAGCGGAGGGCGGCGAGGCCGAAGCCCGGCTGGCCGCAGGTTTGTCTGATGCGCTCCATGTCGCGCTGGTGCGGTTCCGCTGGATGGTGCTGGTGTCGGGATCGGCGATTGCCGAAGCCGCCGGTCCGCCTGGCGCCGGGTCGCCGACGGCCGGGTCGTCTTCCGGTGTGCCTGGCGGTTCATCTGGCGCTGGGGCGACGGTGGGGCGCGACGCGGCGCTGCGCCGGGCGCTTGGACTGGATTATGTGCTGGACGGCTCGGTGCAGCGCGCGGGCGGGCGGATGCGCGTCATGCTTCGGCTGGTGGACCTGCGCGGCAACCAGGTCGTTTGGGCGCGCCGCTTCGACCGCCCGGCGGAGGACACCCTGGCCGTCCAGGACGAGGTGGCGTCGGAGGCCGCGGCGCAATTGGATGCGGAGGTGCTGCTGGTCGAGGCCCGGCGCGCTGCCCAGATGCCCGCCGCCGAGGAGGATGCATACAACCTGGTGCTGCGCGCGATGCCAGGCATGGTGCGGCTGGAGCGGCTGAGCTTCGCGCGGTCGGGCGACCTGATGCGGCGTGCGCTGGCGCTCGACCCGTCCCATGCCGCCGCGCATGTCTGGATGGCGGCCTGGCAGATGTTCCAGATCAGCCAAGGATGGGCGCCGGACGCCGCCGCCGTGCTGGCCGACGCCGCCGGGAACGCCGAGCGTGCGGTCATGCTGGACCCGCTGGACGCCCGCGGCTACGCCGTGGCCGGCCATATCCGCGGCGCGCAGGGGCGCCGCTTGCCGGAGGCGGTTGCGCTGCACGACCGTGCCCTGGTGCTGAACCCGGACCTGGCGATGGGCTGGGCGCTGTCGGGCGCGACGTTCGCCTACCTCGGCGACGCGCCAGAGGCGGAGCGGCGGCTGGGCCGCTACAAGCGGCTGTCGCCGCTGGATCCCCATGCCTTCGTGTTTGATGTCGGGTTCTGCCTGGCGGCGCTGGTCCGGCGGGACAACGCCGCCGCGGCGCTGGCCGGGCGCGCCGCGAGCGCGCTGCACCCGGCGTACTCCGCGGCCTGCAAGCCCTACCTGGCGGCGCTCGGCCACCTTAGGGCGGGAGAGGAAGCCGCCGTGGTCCTGCGGCGCCTGCTGGCGATTGACCCGGGGTTCACCCTGGAGAGGTGCCTGGCGGCCAGCTCGTTTGAGCGGGCATCAGACCGGGAGCACTTTGCGGCGGGGCTGCGGCTGGCGGGCGTGCCAGAAGGCGGGGGGAGGGCGGGGTAGTCATCAAGCCTGCATGCGGGCAAGCGGTGCAGGCGCGCTCGGTGCAGGCGCGCTACCGCCTGGCCGACCGGAAGGGTGCCGGAGTGATGCCCAAGCCGTCCAGGATGGAGGCGGCCAGCGCCTTGGCCATGCAGCGGTAGCCGTGGTCGTTGTGGTGGATGCCATCGGACGACACGAATTGCGCGTAGGGGTGGCCGGCCTGTTGCCACAGGTCCATCAGTGTGCCGCGGCTGAACAGCCCGGCACCGTTGCGGGCCGCGGCCTCCGACAGGATCTGGTCGAACTGGGCGCGGGCAGGCGCGGCCAGGACGGCAGGCGCGCGCTGGTTGTCCATCAGCACGAGGTCAACCTTCCCGGCCTGCAGGGCGGCCACCCCGGCGGTGACCAGATCGCGGAAGACCTCCGGGTCCGTGCGCCGCATCGCGCCGTTGGCGCCGAGCTGCCAGATCACTAGGCTGGGCCGGATGGCGAGGGCGTCGGCGGCCAGGCGCGGCACCATCTCCGCCGCATCCTGCCCGCCGACGCCGCGGTTGATGACCGCAACGTGGGCGGACGGCAGCGCCGCCTGTAGCTCGGCCTGCAAGATGGCGGGGTAGCTGTGCGCGATGTCGGAGGAGTGCCAGCCTTGGGTGGACGAGGACCCCAGGGCGACGATGATCATCTCCGCATTGCTGCGCATGGCCTGGCGCAGGATCGGCACGTCCAGGGCCGGCATCCGGACCCGTGGGCATGATGCGTCGTCGGCCAGGGTGTGGGGGAAGGGGTTGGCCGGCGCCGGGATGGGGGCAGTGTCCTGGGCCAAGGCAGGCGCTGTTGCGAAGGCGCAGACGGCAACCAGCCGCCTTGCCCAGAAAAGGATCGCTGCCTGCATCAAATAAGATTAAGTTGCGGTGCCGCCGACCGTCAAGGCCGAAAGGCGCAGGGTCGGCTGTCCCACGCCGACCGGCACGCCTTGGCCGTTCTTGCCGCAGGTGCCGATGCCCAGGTCCATGCCGGGATCGTTGCCGACCCCGGTAATGCGCTGTAGCGCGTCCGGGCCGTTGCCGATCAGGGTTGCGCCCTTGACAGGGGCGGTGATGCGCCCGTCCTCGATCAGGTAGGCCTCGCTGGCGGAGAAGACGAACTTGCCGGAGGTGATGTCCACGGAGCCGCCGCCGAAGTTGGTGGCGTACAGCCCGCGGGTGATGCCGTGCAGCAGGTCTGCCGGGTCGGCGGGTCCGCCGAGCATCACGGTGTTGGTCATGCGCGGCATCGGTGCGTGGGCGTAGGACTGCCGGCGGCCGTTGCCGGTGGGCGGGGTGCCCATCAGCCGGGCGTTCATGCGGTCGTGGATGTAGGCGGTCAGGATGCCGTCCTCGATCATGGTGGTGCGGCCAGTCGGCGTGCCCTCGTCGTCCACGGTCAGGCTGCCGCGGCGGTCGGGCAGGGTGCCGTCATCCACCACCGTGACGCCCGGCGCAGCAATGCGCTGGCCCAGCAGCCCGGCGAACGCCGAGGTGCCCTTGCGGTTGAAGTCGCCCTCCAGCCCGTGGCCGATGGCCTCGTGCAGCAGGATGCCGGGCCAGCCCGGGCCGAGGACGACCGGCATTTCGCCGGCGGGGGTGGGGCGGCTGTCCAGGTTCACGATGGCCTGGCGCAGGGCCTCGTCCACGGCGGCGCGCCAGTAGTCCTCGGTCAGCAGGCGATCGTAGCCGTGGCGGCCGCCGGAGCCGTGGCTGCCGGACTCACGGCGGCCACCGTCCTCGACGATGACGGAGACGTTGAGACGCACGAGGGGGCGGAGGTCGGCGACGCGGCTGCCGTCGGCGCGGACGACCTGGACGGCCTGCCACTCGCCATACAGGGACGCCATGACCTGCTTGACGCGGGGGTCGCGGCCCCGGGCGTAGGCGTCAATGCCGGCCAGGGTGGCGGTGCGGGCGGCGAAGTCCGTGGTGGTGAGCGGGTTGGCGTCCGAGTACAGCCGGGCGTTGGTGGCGCGCGGCGGCTTGGCGGTCGTGCCGGAGCGGCCGGCGCGCACTGCGGAGACGGTGGCGGCGGCACGGGCGAGGGCGGCCTCCGAGACCTCGCCGGCATGGGCGTAGCCGGCTTCCTCGCCCAGGACGGCGCGAAGGCCGAAGCCGAGCTGGGTGTCGAAGTTGGCGGTGCGGATACGTCCGTCTTCCAGGGCCAGGGCTTCGCTCTCGCGGTACTCTAGGAACAGCTCGCCATCGTCGGTGCCTTGCAGCGCCTGGCTGGTGACGCGGGCGGCGGCGACCGGGTCGAGGGTTGCGCCGGGGCGGCCGTAGAACAGGGCGTCGGTGGTGGCGAGCGGGGTCATGCCGTCTCCTTGGGGCGCGGCGTCACGTGTCGCCGCGCCCGGGGGCCGCGACGGAGGTCATGTGGCCTGGTTCAGGGCGTGGATCAACCTTGGGCGGGGCGGGGCATGGCTGTGCGGGACACGCCGGTGCGGATGGTGGCGCGGCTGGGTTGGGCGTGAAGCAGCGCCAGCGCCGCGGTCAGAACCAGGACTGCCATCGCTTGGTGCGCGGTGCCCAACGCCACGGGGACGACCCACAGCAGCGTCACGACACCCAGCGCATACTGCGCCAGCACGGCGCCGCCCAACAGCAGCAGCCGCGTCCGCAGCGCGCCCGCCGCACCCCTCAGCAATCCATAGGCGGCGGTGGCCAGGGCAAGCGTGGCCGTCAGCGTCGCCAGCAGGCGGTGGTTGAACTGCACGGCCGCGATGTTCTCGGCTAGGTTCCGCAAGCCAGGCAGCGCCCAGTAGCCGTCCGGGACCAGGCGCCCGTCCATCAGCGGAAAGCTGTTGTAGGTCAGCCCGGCGCGCATCCCGGCCACGAAGCCGCCGGCCACGACGGTGATGGCGACCAGGTGCAGCACGGCCATGGTCAAGGGGCGCAGGGCCGGCGGGGCAGGGCGCGCCGCCGACGGAGCCGCAGGTGCTCCGTCTCGCCATAGACCCAGCGCCGTCCACAGGATGACGGAGTACAGCAGTAGCGCCATGGAAAGGTGGACGACCAGGCGGTAGGGCGACACGGCGGTGCTGTCGGCGGCAAAGCCGCTGGCGACCATAAACCAGCCGATGGCGCCTTGAAGACCGCCGAGCAGGAACAGCAGCCCCAGCCGCCGGGCCAGGCGGCCGTCAATGGCGCCGCGGACGGCAAACCACAGCAGCGGCAGCAGGAAGGCGAGGCCGATTAGGCGGCCCCACAGGCGATGGCCCCATTCGAGCCAGAAGATGCCCTTGAAGCCTTCGATCCCGAAGCCCTGGTTGACGAGGTTGTACTGCGGAATTTGCTGGTAGAGGGCATACAGCCGGCGCCACTCGGCGTCCGACATCGGGGGCAGGGCGCCCATGAGCGGCGCCCACTCCATGATGGACAGGCCGGAGCCGGTCAGGCGGGTGGCGCCGCCGAGGGAGACCATGACGATCAGCATGGCGCAAATAGTGAACAGCCAGGCGGCGACGGCCCGCGGGGCCGGGCGGCGTGCAAAACCCAGGCGATGGGGCACGTGAGGGCGTACGGCGGCATCAAACGGCATGGCGGGGCAGGTCCTGTTGCTGACCTGAACATAAGGCGGCGCGGCGCGGCGCACACGGCGCGGCGCGTTTTTCTTAAACCCCCTAACTTCTTTCAGAAGAAACCAGCTTCCTTCAGAAGGAACTGGGGTGGGTAGGCCTCCGTCTGCACCAGGTGGCGGAACACGGGCTTGCCTGACAATAGGGCACCCAATGAAAAATGGTTCGATTCCGGTTTGTTTCTGGTTCGGGCGGTAGTAGAAGGGCGTCAGCAGCACTGGACGCCCGCGCACGGCCAGGCGGGATCGGAGGGTGACATGGGTGTAGAAGCCGCACCGGCTGGCGCAAAGAAGGCGCCGACCAACGAACAGCTCAAGTGGGCCACGACATTCGCCAAATTGGACCCGGTTGGCTCGTCCGCAGGGGGCGGGTCTGGCGGTCCGGCGCTGCCGGACGCCATGGACGCGGTGTCAATGGACGACGAGGACGTGGCCGCCGAGATTGCGGACAAGCAGATCGCCATCTTGGAGGGCTGGCAGGGCGCGCTCTCCAACTTCGGCACCGTCATGAACAGCGCATCGGACGAGGAGGCGACCCCCAAGTTCCAGAAGGCGATCCTCGCCGTAGCTGGAAACCTGCTCATGGACGAGATCTTGGGCGAGGTGAAGGATGTGCCGGGCGCCGCGGAGCTGCAGAAGTTTGCCACGGGGTTCAAGGCCGAGGCCGACCGGGCAAAGAAGGCGATGGCCTCGGCGACGTTGCGTGACTTCCTGGTGGGGCACGGCCAGGCGATTACCAAGCTGAAGCAGAAGGTGCTGGACGGCCGCCAGGGCTTCATCTCGGCCCTGAAGGCCAAGCGGGAAACGCTGGAGGGCATGTCCAGGAGCGGCAAGCCCGGGAAGCCCGGCTTGGCCAAGCCGTCGAAGGAGGCTGACGGCTACGGCATGACGCGCATGGCCCTGATGGACGCGCTGGCCAAGCTGGACACCGTCCGCCAACGCTCAGGCCCGGAAACCCTGTTCCGCGCGCTGAGCGAGGAGTGGGTGGGTGGGGCGCAGGTGCACCCTGGCATGGGTGTGACGCTGCCCGCCTTCGTCCTTGTGCGGTTGAACAAGGACTACAGCGTGGAACAAGCCTATTTCCAGGGAACCGGAGGCCAGAAGATCGCCGAGCAGCTTCTCAGGGACTCGCCGGAGGGCGTAGACGTGCTCAGCCTCAAGACGAAGAAGCAGATCACCTACCCGGGCGACGGCAGGCCCGGAACCGGCGCGATTGCCAGCCTTGACGCCGATAACCACGACATCAGCAACGCCAACATGGGCGAGGGGCACACCGAGGCGGTCATCAAGGTCATACTGGCGAAGGGGACGCTGCTGGCGAGGAAGGTCAAGGGCGACAGCTAGGCGACGCCCCGTTCCGCCTGCGGGGGCAGGAACCGGCGGCAACGCGCGCTTGCGAGGGCGCCGCCCGCGATGCTACCGCCCCGGCGATGTTCCTGCACCCTGCCACGGCGCCCCTGCCGCACGCCCCGGCACATGCCGCCCTGCCCCCGCTGCTCTCCGTCGTGGTCCCGGTGCGGAACGAGGGCGCGAACATACGCCCGCTGATTGACGAGATCTCGGCCGCGTTGCGCGGGGTGGAGCACGAGATCGTCTATGTGGATGACGGCAGTACCGACGACACCCCGGCGCAGCTTGCTGCTGCCCGCGACGCGCTGGGTTGCGCGCTGGTGTTGCGCCGCCACCGCGCGAGCTGCGGGCAGAGTGCTGCCGTCATCACCGGGGTGCGGGCGGCGCGGGGCGCCTACGTCGCCACGCTGGACGGCGACGGGCAAAACGACCCGGCGGATATCCCGGCGTTGCTCATGCGCGCCCAGGCGGCGGCGGACCCGTGGCTGCTGGTCGCCGGGCATCGCACGCAGCGGCGGGACACCTGGGTCAAGCGGCGCAGCAGCCGCATCGCCAACAGCGTCCGCGCGGCGCTGCTGCGGGACGCGACGCCGGACACCGGCTGCGGCCTCAAGCTGTTCCGCCGCACGGCGTTCCTGGAGCTGCCGTGCTTCGACCATATGCACCGCTTCCTGCCGGCACTGTTTATCCGCGCCGGGGGACGGGTGGAGTCGGTGCCGGTCAACCACCGGCCGCGCACCCGCGGGCGCAGCAACTACGGCACCTTGGACCGGCTGTGGGTCGGGCTGTTCGACCTGGTGGGCGTCGCCTGGTTGCAGCGCCGCTGGCGACGGCCGGAGGTCGAGCAGCCGTGACGTTCCTCGCCAGCGCGTGGCGCCCGGCGCTGCTGGTGGCGGCGCTGGTCGGCGCCGGGCTGGCGCTGCGGCGGTTGGGGCTGGATGGGTACGTGGAGCAGGCCGGGCAGGCCGGGCCGCTGGCCTTCGTCGGCATTGCCGCGATGGCCTGCGGGTTCGGCGTGCCGCGTCAGGTGGTGGCCTATGCCGGGGGCCTCGCCTTCGGGTTCTGGCCCGGCGGCGGGCTGGCGCTGCTGGCGGAGGGGCTAGCGTGCGCCGGCAATTTCATCGGCGCGCGGCTGCTGGCCCGGCGGTGGGCGACGCGGTGGCTGCTGCGGCACAGCGGCGGGCGGGTGGACCGGCTGAATCGCTTTCTGGCCGCCCAGACCTTCACGGCCACGCTGACGCTGCGGCTGCTGCCGGTGGGAAGCAACCTGGTGCTGAACTTGCTGGCGGGGGTATCGGGGGTAGCATTTGGGCCGTTCCTGGCGGCGTCCGTGCTGGGGTTCGTGCCGCAGACGGCGGTGTTCGCGTTGCTCGGCGGCGGGGTGCGGGTGTCGCAGGGCATGCAGGTCGGGTTGGCAGCCGTGCTGTTTGCGGCCTCCATCGGCCTAGGTGTACTGCTGTTGCGGCGGCGGCCGGTGCCGGCGTGATGCGGGGCCGGGCTGTTCCGGTCCGGCCGTCATCGCGACACGCGCGGCACCGCGACACCCCAGGGCCGACAGGGCTGTGCTGGCCGCCCTGGACTGCCACGCCGCAAGCGGCTCGCAATGACGGATGGTTGAGGCTGCGTAGTTGCGTGCGACGGCGCAATTACGGGCGATGGGATGCCTACGGGATCATCTGGTGCAAACAGGCGCGCGTCAGTGCAAGTGCATCAGGTGCCGCGTGTGCCGCATGGCGGCCGGGCAAATGGAGCCGCCGCTGGCCACCTTGATCGAGTGGAGCTTACCGTCCAGCTCCCTTGCCCAGAAGTCCAGGAAGCGGCGCAGCGCCGGGTAGCGGGGGGCAAGGTCGAGGTCCTGCCAGACATAGGTCTGCAGCAGGCCGGGATGGTCGGGTAGGTGATACAGGATCTCGGCTGTGGTGACGCGGTAGTCCCTCAGTTGCAGTGCCAGGCTCATGCAGCGGTCCCTCTGATCGCGGGTGATGCGGGCCGCTTCCGGTCCGTACGCATGGCTATCCTGCAAAACGTGCATACCAGTTGGGAAGCGAAAAACGTGCGTTGCCAGCACTTTAGCACTCATGCTAGCAGAGTGCTGCTATTGCCTTGACAGCGGAGGCGCATCGGCCTAGTTCACTGGCACTCCTCGCCCGAGAGTGCTAACAGCCCCCCGGCGATGGCAGACAGCGGCAACGCAATCCAGACTGGAGCGACCCCAATGAAGTTTCGTCCCCTGCATGACCGGATCGTGGTCAAGCGCATCACGGCCGAAGAGAAGACCCGCGGCGGCATCATCATCCCCGACACCGCCCAGGAGAAGCCGATGGAGGGCGAGGTCATCGCCGCCGGACCCGGCGCCCGCAACGAGCAGGGCGCCATCGTGGCCCTCGACGTGAAGGCCGGCGACCGCGTGCTGTTCGGCAAGTGGAGCGGCACCGAGGTGAAGCTCGATGGCGAGGAGCTCCTCATCATGAAGGAGAGCGACATCATGGGCATCATTGACCAGCAGGCCGTGACCGCCAAGGCCGCCTGAAGCAGCCCTGCGCGACGCCTGAACCAATAGAAGGAATACAGACATGGCAGCCAAAGACGTACGTTTCGGCGGCGAAGCCCGCGAGCGCATGCTGCGCGGCGTGGACATCCTCGCCAACGCCGTGAAGGTCACGCTGGGCCCCAAGGGCCGCAACGTCGTGATTGACAAGAGCTTCGGCGCACCGCGGATCACCAAGGACGGCGTGACCGTCGCCAAGGAGATCGAGCTGGCCGACAAGTTCGAGAACATGGGCGCGCAGATGCTGCGCGAGGTGGCGACCAAGACCAACGACATCGCCGGCGACGGCACCACCACCGCGACGGTGCTGGCGCAGTCCATCGTGCGCGAGGGCGCCAAGGGCGTCGCCGCCGGGCTGAACCCGATGGACCTGAAGCGCGGCGTTGACATGGCGGTCGCCAGCATCGTCGCCGAGCTGAAGGCCCGCACCCGCAAGATCACGACCGAAGCCGAGACGGCGCAGGTCGGCACGATCTCCGCGAACGGCGAGGCCGAGATCGGCCGCATGATCTCCGAGGCCATGCAGAAGGTCGGCAACGAGGGCGTCATCACGGTCGAGGAAGCCAAGGGCATCCAGACCGAGTTGGACGTGGTCGAGGGCATGCAGTTCGACCGCGGCTACATCTCCCCGTACTTCATCACGAACGCGGAGAAGATGGTCGCCGAGCTGGACCAGCCCTACATCCTGATCCACGAGAAGAAGCTGTCCGGC
>Ga0123338_10002288_pt1 | contig 17946 bp, 13 predicted proteins | sample grotaG_FD_89793 | JGI IMG/M metagenome (GOLD analysis project Ga0123338, IMG submission 89793) | Glacier valley bacterial and archeal communities from Borup Fiord, Nunavut, Canada, to study Microbial Dark Matter (Phase II) -... | ecosystem: Environmental > Aquatic > Freshwater > Ice > Glacier ...
AGACTATGTGCGGAATAGTCGGGTATGTGGGCCAGAAACGCGCGGTCCCCATCATTCTGGAAGGCTTGAAAAAGCTGGAGTATCGCGGATACGATTCCGCGGGGATTGCCGTCTATTGCGATGACAAGACGATTGGCATCCGGCGCGCGTCCGGCAAGCTGAAGAACCTGGAAGAAGCGGTTCGTCTGGACCCTATAGACGGCAGTTATGGCATAGGACACACCCGATGGGCGACTCACGGAAGGCCTACGGAAGAGAATGCTCACCCGCACCGAGACTGCACCGGCGATGTGGTGGTAGTGCACAACGGCATCGTCGAAAATTTCATTCCACTGAAGGCACAGTTGCAGCGCGAAGGGCACGTTTTCAAGACGGAGACAGACACCGAAATCATCGCGCATCTGGTTGAAAAGCATTTCAAAGGCAACTTGGAGGAAGCGGTTCGGGCCAGTGTCAGAGAAATCACCGGTGTGTTTGCGCTGGCTGTGCTTTCGCGTAAAGATCCAAACAAAATTGTGGCAGCACGCTCCGGCCCGCCGGTGGTGATCGGCGTCGGCGATGGCGAATATTTTGTTGCGTCCGATGTGCCGGCAATTTTGAGCCATACGCGCAACATGTACTTCCTGGCCGATGGCGATATGGCAGTGTTGACACAGGCTGGCGTAACACTCACCGATCTGGAAGGCAAGCCCGTAAAGCGCGAACTACAGCGCATTACGTGGGACCCGATCATGGCTGAAAAGGGCGGCTACAAGCACTTCATGCTCAAAGAAATATTTGAGCAGCCGCGCGCCGTGAAAGACACTACGCTGGGCCGCGTCAGCCAGGAAACCGGGCATATATATCTGGGCGAGATGGAAATCACGCCCGAGGAATTCCGCGGCTTTGAGCAGGTAAAGATTATTGCGTGCGGCACCAGTTGGCATTCGGCGTTGGCCGGTAAATTCATGATAGAAAAGCTGGCGCGGATTCCAGCGGAAGTGGATTACGGAAGTGAGTTCCGCTATCGCGACCCCATTCTGCTTCCGAAGACCTTAACTATTGTCATCTCGCAATCGGGCGAGACGGCCGATACCCTGGCCGCCCAGCGCGAAGCTAAGTTGAAGGGCTCGAAGACACTGGCAATTTGCAATGTAGTCGGTTCCATGATCACGCGCGAGGCAGCGGGTTCCGTATACACCCATGCCGGGCCTGAGATTGGCGTCGCCTCCACGAAAGCGTTCACCTGCCAGTTGACGGCGCTCTTTCTGGTTGCCATGTATTTGGGCCAGGTGCGCGGCACGCTGTCGGAGGCCGAGTCTATCGACTACGTCCAGGAGTTGACTAAACTTCCGGGCAAGCTGGAAGCGGTGCTGGCGCAGGATGCTCTGTTTGAGGAGCTTGCACGCAAGCTGTTTCGCTCGACGGATTTTCTTTTCCTCGGGCGCGGCGTGCACTTTCCTATAGCACTCGAAGGCGCGCTCAAACTGAAAGAAATCTCCTACATCCACGCGGAAGGGTATCCGGCGGGAGAGATGAAACACGGGCCGAATGCCCTGATCGATGAGAAACTGCCGGTGGTAATCTTGGCTGCGCGCGATGTTGCCGATGAAGGTAGCCGCACGCTCTACGAAAAGACCGTTTCAAACATCCAGGAAGTGAAAGCGCGCGAAGGCATTGTGGTCGCGATCGTCTCCGAAGGCGACCAGGAAGCTTCTACCGTGGCTGACTATGTGATCCAGATTCCATCCACGAAAGAACTGCTGTTGCCGATCCTGGAAGTGGTGCCTTTGCAATTGCTCGCCTACCATATCGCGGTCCGGCGCGGCTGCGATGTGGACCAGCCGCGCAACCTGGCAAAGAGCGTGACGGTCGAGTAAGTTGAAGCAGGCGACACGGCAGATCTCGGTGGCAACGCGCGGAAAAGGCCTTTACGAATGCACCGGTCTGGCCGAGCGCTTTGTGCGTGACGCCGGTGTGGGCAGCGGCCTGATGACCGCCTTCATCCGCCATACCAGCGCCTCCCTGGTGATTCAGGAAAATGCCGATCCTGATGTGGTTGCAGACCTGAACGATTTCTTCGGCCGCTTAGTAAAAGAGAGCGATACCTGGTACCGGCATCGCGACGAGGGTCCTGACGATATGACCAGTCATATACGCTCCGCATTGACCCAAACCTCAATCGCGATCCCGGTGAATCAGGGCGCTTTGAGCTTCGGAACCTGGCAGGGATTATTTGTCTTCGAGCACCGGGTTACCCCGCACACCCGGCAGGTGATGCTACACGTGATGGGCGAATGAACATAGGCGAAATAGCGTCGAAGGCCGCGGCTTTCCGGCTTAGATTGGAACAGGTGAAGACCAGCCTGGGGCCGCAGGATTTTGAATGGTACCGTTACAATTCGCTGGCGAATCTGGAGCATATCGATAACCTGCTGACCGGCGAACACCGCGATCTTACGGAAGTGCTGAAAGGGCGGCCCGTGCTGGATATCGGATGCGCCGATGGTGATCTAGCGTTCTTCCTGGAATCGCTTGGCTGCGAAGTGACGGCGATCGATTATCCGGTCACGAATCAGAATCACATGGCTGGCGTGCGCAAGCTAAAGGAAGCGCTGGGGTCGCGGATTGAGATTCTAGCGATGGATGTGGATGCACAATTCACGCTCCCGGCGAAAGATTACGGGCTGGCCGTGGTGCTGGGCGCCATCTATCATTTGAAGAATCCGCTTTACCTGCTGGAGGCAGTTTCAAAACAGGCGCGCTATACGTTGCTGAGCACTAGAATTGCTCAGCGTATGCCCGGCGTCCCAGGCTCGTTGAAAGATGTATCCGTCGCTTATTTACTGGGCGAGCGGGAGCTGAATCAGGACAACAGCAACTACTGGATCTTTACGGAGGCCAGCTTCCGCCAGATGCTGAAGCGCACCAATTGGGAAGTTCTCGACCTGAAGACCTTCGGCGATACAGCCAATTCAAATCCCGTGGACGCCCAGCATGATGAGCGCGTATTCTGTTTTGCCCGAAGCCGGTACGCGCTCGCGAACGTAGAGCTTCTGCAAGGTTGGCACGATGCCGAAGGCGCGGGCTGGCGATGGACGGAACAGCGGTTTGGGGTTCGCGTGCGCGTGCCGCTGGGTGCTTCGCGCGCGTTGCTGAAAATGAAGCTGTATCTGCCGCCTGACTTGATTGCCAAGTGGGGGTCGCTCACGATTCAGCCCGGCAGCGCTCCCGCCGAAACTTATCGCGAGGGAGGTTATCAGGAGCTGATTCTGGATCTTGGTCCGCAGGACCAAAGCTTGCGCGAAGTTCAGTTTTCATTGAGCCACGCAGTCCCGCCCGATGAAACGGATAACCGCGAGCGAGGCATCATCGTGCACTCGCTCGAAGTCGCGTAGGCCAGCCTGGGCTAATTCAGCCGCTTGTTGTTGTTTCGCAGGTAAGCGGGCACGTCCAGATCGTCCGGATCGAGAAACGCCGGCACGACATCGTCGTCGTCCTCGTCAGATGCTTCCACAACCTGCTCCACAGGTTTTGCAGCCGGCACTTGCGCGGGTTCTTGAATTTGGACGGGTACGAAGAACGGCTCTTCGTGGACGGGCTCAGGCACCTGAAAGCCGGTTGCGATTACGGTGACTTTCACCGCGTCGCCCATCGTGTCATTCGCAATCACGCCAAAGTTGATTTGCAGATCATCGCAATTAGCGGCTTCGCGCACAATGTTGCAGGCTTCGTTTACTTCATGAAGCCCCAGCGTGCTGGCACCGGTGATGTTAATCAGTATGCGGCGGGCGCCGGCGATTTTCGTGTCTTCCAAAAGCGGACAATTGATCGCCTGGCGGGCCGCTTCAATGACCGCGTTTTCACCCCGCGCGGTGGCGGTCCCCATCATGGCGTGGCCCATGCCCAACATGGTGGTGCGGATATCTGAAAAATCCAGATTGATCATGCCCGGCGTCAGGATAATATCGCTGATGCCTTGCACGGCTTGGCGCAGAATGTCATCGGCCATCTTGAAGGCGGCGGTCATGCTGGTGCCGCGCGGCAAAATGGAAAGCAGCCGGTCATTCGGAATGGTGATGAGCGTATCGCAGCTGGAGGCGAGTTCGACAATGCTCTTATCCGCGGCTTTCATACGCTTCGGGCCTTCGAAGCTGAAAGGCTTAGTGACCACCGCAACCGTGAGCGCATCCAGTTCTTTGGCTAATGACGCAATCACCGGCGCGGCTCCGGCACCGGTACCGCCGCCCAAGCCCGCGGTGACGAAAACCATATCGGCGCCGTGCAACAGTTCCAGAATACGCTCAGTATCTTCAAGCGCGGCCTGCCTGCCTATGAGCGGATCGGAACCCACGCCCAGACCCTTGGTAATCTTTGCGCCAATCTGAATTTTGCTGGGCACGTTCGAGCTTGCCAGGGATTGCAAATCCGTGTTGATGACATGGAACTCCACACCGTCCAGCCCCTCTTCCAGCATGCGTGCAACCGCGTTCGAACCCGCGCCGCCCACGCCGATTACTTTAATGCGGGCGCCTTTGCGCGCCTCGTCCTGCAATTGGAATCGCATTCCATCCACTCCGGTAATTTCAATAGCCGCCATGTTTTTTCTGTCCCGTGTTTCTATCGCAAAATTCGTCCCAGCATGCCCACGCTTTGCCGGTCCATGTTCACTTGTGTATGCAAGCGCGCCGAGTACATGGCGAGGCCGATGGCCGTGCTCCACGATGGCTCATCGAGATCCGCCGGCCAATCCTGCAGCCCGATTCCAAGCCCGAGGCGCACCTGGCAGCCCAGTACATGTTCCCCGATATCGCACATGCCGTGAAGGTGAGCGCCGCCGCCGGTCAAGACCAGGCCGCTGGTGAGCGCGCGCTGCATACCCACTCGCGCCAGCTCTTTTTTTACCATGGTGAAAAGTTCCTGAGCGCGCGCTTCTATGATTTCATTCAGGCGCTTGCGCGATGCTTCGCGCGGCTCGCGGCCTTCCAGCACGGGAATTTCGATATAGCTGTTGTCCGATGTCCAACCGGCCACGGCACTGCCGTATTCTTCTTTCACCAGTTCGGCATGTTCCGCGCTGACGCGTAAGACATGCGCGATATCGCGCGTGAAATGATCGCCGCAAATGGGAACGGTAGCGGCAAGCTGCAGGGCGTCGTCATAATACACGACCAGTTCAGAGGAGTGCGAACCGATATCGAGGCATGCGATCCCTTCATGCCGGTCTTCCGGCAGCACGGATGCGTAGAACGATGCGATGGCGTCGAACACTGTTTCATCGACGGTCAGGTGCGCCTGATTCACGGCCCCGACTAGCGCGCTGTGTTCCGCCAGCGAGGCCATGATCATGTAGACGTTCGCTTCGAGTGCGTAGGCCAGCATGGTGCGCGGATCGCGGTATCCGGGCATATCGTCCACAATAAAATCTTGCGGAACCATCTGCAGAATCATGCGGTCTTCCGCCATTTGCACGCGGGAGGCACGCTTCAGGGCGGCGTTGATATCGGGCTGGCTGATTTCGCGCGGGCGGCCCAATTCGTACTTGCTGCGAGTGCTGGCACCACGGACGGTCAGGCCGCCGAAGCTGGCCGTGACGGATTCCACCAGCGTGTGCGCCATGGATTCGGCCTGCTGCACCGCGTCCAGAATGCAATGTGAAACCGCCTGCTGATCCGTAATGCGGCTCTTCTGCCAGCCTTTCGATTCCACCATGCCGCAGCCCAGAAACCGCATGCGGTCGTTTTCGAGTTTGCAGATTACCGCGCGCGTATACCGGCTTCCGGCATCGAGTCCAACGGCGAGTGATGATGTTGTGCTCATTCGAATCAAGCCTTATTTAGTGGTAATTCTGTCATCCAGACGAAGGTCGAAAACTGTCGCTGCGGGCGACGTCCGTGCGATTTCAGGATAATGCAGCGTGAAGTTTGCCAGGCGGCTGGCGAAGTTACGATCGCCCATCCAGAGCTCAACGGCGTGGTGATCCATCTGGGTAGTCACGCGGAGATCCTGCAGGCTGGCTGTGTTTATTTCGGAAATAATGGCTGCTTGCGCGCCCAATTCCGTCACCATGCTGCTCATGGCACCAACGCGGGCGCTGCGTTCGGCCTCAGTTTGCTCTTCAGTAATGCCGCTCAGAACGGGCAGATTGAAGCGGAATTTCGGTGGCGCGGAGAGGAAAACTCCGGCTGCGTCAATCAGAAGATATTGCCCATTCGGCATATTGACGAATGCCACGGGCTTGCGCTCCGTAACCCGCACCAGGAGCCGGTTGGGCCATAGGCGTGAGATGGAGGCGTCCTCCACCCAATCGATTGCCAGCAATCTGCGGCGGCGTTCCGCCATGGGAGTGCGGAACGAACTGTACCCCAAATCTGAAGAGAACATTTGCAGAAGGCGCGCTTTCGATGCGTACTTGACGCCTTCCAGCTTGATGCTTGCAGCGCCTGCGTTCAGCGAAAAATGCTTATCGGCCAGGACGAATTGCTGCACGCGCTTGGCCGCGTACGCGGTGGAACCCGCCACAATGCCCCACGCCGCCAGCGTGAACGCCGTACGCCACGGGAAACGCTTTGGCTTGACGACCTTAGGCATGCCGGAGTTTCTCCAGGATCAAGTCAGCGGCTTGAGTAACGCTGCCGGCACCCAGCGTGATGACCAGATCTTCCGGCTCCAGACCTTTTGAAATGGCATTTACGCCAGCTTCCAGAGTGCCCACGTATTCAGCGGAACGGTGCCCGAATTGGCGTGTGCGCTCCGCCATTACTTCCGCGGTCACGCCGGGAATGGGCTTTTCCGAGGCGGCATAAATATCCATGAAGAACACGCGGTCCGCCTGATTAAATGCGCGCGCGAAGTCATCCATCAGCGCCTCCGAGCGGGTATAACGATGCGGCTGGAACAATACGTGAACGCGTTTCGATCCACAGAGCCGGGCGGCATCGAGCGTGGCACGGATCTCTGTCGGATGGTGGCCGTAATCGTCGATCACGGTCACTCCGCGCTCTGTCCCGCGCTTTTCAAAACGCCGCTGCACGCCGGTGAAGAGACTTAGGCCTTCGCGGATGACATCGGCGGCAACGCCTAATTCCCTAGCCACGGCAATGGCAGCGGTCGCGTTCAGAACGTTGTGCTCGCCGGGCACCTGCAGTTGAAACTTGCCGAGCGATTCGCCGTGCGTGCGCACTTCGAATTCGGAATGGAACTGGCCGCAGGTGACGTCGAGCACTTCATAATCGGCCTGCGCGCTGCGCCCGTAAGTAACGGTGCGGCGGCGCACGCGCGGCAGGATGGTTTGCACATTCTCATCTTCAATGCAGAGGATGGCAGCGCCGTAAAAAGGAACCTTATTGACGAATTCGGTGAAGCAATCGCGGATATCATCGAGCGAAGTGTACGTATCCAGGTGCTCGCGATCGATATTCGTAACCACCGCCAGAATGGGAGCCAGCTTCAGGAAAGAGCGGTCGCTTTCGTCAGATTCCACCAACAAAAAATCGCTGTTACCCACGCGCGCATTGGCGCCGCCCATGGTGCCCACTTTGCCACCGACTACGACCGTTGGATCGAGCCCCGCGTGGTTCATCACGGTGGCAAGCAGAGACGTGGTGGTGGTTTTACCATGGCTTCCACCGACTGCGATTCCGTACTTCAGGCGCATTAGTTCGGCCAGCAGTTCGCCGCGCGGAATCACCGGGACTTGCATCCGGCGCGCTTCCATCACTTCCGGATTGCTCTCATCCACCGCGGAGGTGACTACCAGTGCGCGGGCACCGGCGATATTTTGGGCAGCATGGCCGACAAAGATGGTGGCACCCATCGAACTCAGGCGCTCTGTGGTGGCGGAGAGCTTCTGGTCCGAACCGGAAATGGTGTAGCCGAGATTCAGCAGCACCTCAGCGATGCCACTCATGCCGATTCCGCCTATCCCCGTAAAGTGCAAATGCTGCTTGTTAAAAAACATTTCCTTGTGCTATTGTTCCGGCTGCTCTGGTGGCTGTCAATGGATATTTTCGAGAATATCCGCAGCGCGAACGGCCGCGCCGGGTTTTGCTAAAGATCTGGCGGCATGGGACATGCTTTTTAAGACCGCTTTGTCCGAAATGAGACCGAAGACGGTCTGGAAGAATTTTGCGCCCGTCCATTCTTTGTCCAAAACCAGGAGAGAGGCACCCGCATGGGCGAACGATTCCGCGTTTTTGAGTTGGTGGTTGTCCGCGGCAAACGGGAACGGAATCAACACCGAAGCCTTCCCCGCAGCGGCGAGTTCTGAGACAGAGCCCGCCCCCGCCCGGCAAATCACCAGATGTGCCTGGGCAAAGGCGGCGGGCATATCTTCAAAGAATGGTTTTACTTCGCCCTCAAGACCGGTTGCGGCGAAGTCTTCAACCAGCGTTCCGGCTTGCCCCGCGCCAGTCTGGTGAAGCAATCGGACGGGAAGACCGGCATTCCGGAACAAAGGCCAACTGGCGCGCGCCGCTTCATTTAAGGTGCGCGAGCCCTGGCTGCCACCCGTAATCAGGATTGTGAATTTGCCATCCGCGGGCGGTTCAGGCAAGTGAAAAAATTCCTCGCGGACCGGCAACCCGGTAGTCTCCGTGCGGTTTGCGGGAAAGTACTTCGCTGTTTCCGGAAACGTAATCAGCGCCCGGCGCACCCAGCGCGCGGTGTATCTATTCATGATTCCGGGCACGGCATTGGGCTCCATCGCGACCACCGGAATTTTTCGCAGCAGGGCCGCGATCACGGTAGGTCCGGCTACATATCCGCCCATACTGAACACGGCCGCTGGCCGCTCCGTGCGCAGTTGCTGCACGGTACTGACAGCCAGCTTTGCCAGGCTGCTGAACTTCCCGAATGCGCCGATTCCCTTCAGACCGCCAATTTGAATCAGCTCCAGGGGGAAGCCTGCCTGAGGCACCAGGCGCGATTCCACTCCGCGTTCTGTGCCGATAAAGACTACCCGATGGCCGCGGCTTCTCAGCTCGCGCGCCACGGCAAGCGCGGGTATCACATGCCCTCCTGTTCCGCCGCCCGCCATAACATAGAGCCGGCTATCCGGCATGCTCCGAGATGTTAAGCAGCAGGCCCAGCGAGGCCATGGTGCTCAAGAGGGAACTGCCGCCAAAACTGATCATGGGCAGCGGGATTCCTTTGGTGGGCGCCATGCCCAAGACCACCGTCATGTTCATGAAAGCCTGCATCACAATCATGGTGGTGATGCCAAGAGCCAGATAACGGCCGAATTCATCGGGGATTAAAACAGTGGCCCGGATTCCCCGCCACAGAATAATCAGGAACGCAATCAACACGCCCGCACAACCCAGCATTCCCAATTCTTCGCCGACCACGGCGTAAATTTCGTCGGTATGCGCTTCCGGCAGATACAGAAGTTTCTGGCGGCCTTGCATCAGGCCCTGGCCCGTGATGCCGCCCACTCCGACCGCAATCTTCGCCTGCTCGGATTGATAATTTGTATCCTTCGTGGTGAGCGATTTTTCAAGCCGCGCTTTGATGAAGCCCTGTTTATCCCACTTCGAAAGCATTTTGTACGCGGGGTCAACGTACTCCACAATGCGCCGCAGACGGTAAGGTTTCTGATAGATGGTGTACGCCACGCCGCAACTGGCAATCAGGCCGGCAACCACAAAGTATCGGAACTTCAGTCCGGCGACATAGAAGATCATCGCGGCCGTGCAGCCCAGCACAACGGCGGTGCCCAGATCCGCAATCACCACGCCCACCGCGACGAAACCAACGGCGAGCGCGGCAGGCATCACCGTAAACCGGTTGTTGATGGCGCGGCTGCGGAGAGCAAGAAAGAACGCTAAGAAAATAACCAGCGCCGGCTTCGCCAGTTCCGATGGCTGCAGGCCGATGAAGCCCATGCGGATCCAGCGGTGCTGATGGCCATCGATAAAGTACACGGCCAGTAAAAGTACCAGCGTGATGGCAAGCGCGGAAAATGCAACGCCGGATTGCTGTAATTTCCGGTAATGAATGCGCTTCATCAACATGAAGACGGCCAGCCCCGCCATCACCCAGAAGGCCTGGCGAAATATAAAATAAGTGCTGGAATTGAACTTCAATTCGGCCATTACGGAGGAAGCGCTATAAATCATCACAGCGCCAAAGAAGACAATGCAGATGATTGTGGTGAAGAGAATCCAATCGGTCTTGAGACGTAGTGCCATTATTTTTCGAGTGCGTTCACAAGTTCTTTGAACGCGCGTCCCCTATGTTCATAGTTCTGAAACTGATCGAAGCTGGCGCAAGCCGGTGCAAGGAGCACGGTATCGCCCGGAGTGGCACCTTGAGAAGCCAGCATGATGGCGTTTTCCAGCGTCTCCACCCGCTCCGTGGGCAGTTTGAGTTGGGCCTCAATCAATGGTGTGGCGGCGCCAATCAGCAAAATCTTTCGCGCCTTCTTGCGCAGCAATGACTCAAGGACAGAGTAATCGCTGTCTTTATCTTTGCCGCCCAGAATCACCCAGAGCCGTCCTTCGAAAGATTCAAGGGCCTTTGCTGTTGCGTCCACGCTGGTGGCTTTTGAATCGTTGTAATAATCGACGCCCTTAACTTTGCGGACGAACTCCAAACGGTGTTCCACGGCTTCAAAGGTAAGCAGCGCGCTCGCAATAACATCCACGGGAACGCCGGCCAAGTGTGCGGCGTTTGCCGCGGCCATCGCGTTTTCCACATTGTGATGGCCGCGCACGGGTAGCTCAGAGGCGCGCATCAACCGCTCTTCGCCGATGATGATCTCGCCGTCTTTCAGAAAGGCCGAACCGAACCATACTTTGTGTCCACGTCCCACACCGGCAAATGCGCGGCACTGCGGGTCATCCTGATTCAAAACCGCGTAGTCTTCAGGCCGTTGCGTTCGGAAGAGATTGCTCTTGGCGCTGGCATAGGCTTCGAACGTGTGGTGACGGTCAAGATGATTTTGCGTCACGTTCAGGCACACCGCGATCTCCGCGCGAAACTCCCGGATGGTCTCAAGCTGAAAACTGGAAAGCTCAAGCACGTTCCACTGGTCCTGCCGCGAGGACGCTACCATGGCGGTCACCGGAGTGCCGAAGTTTCCGCCAACTTGCGAGGGGATACCGGCCTCTTGCAGGATATGGCCCACCATGGCCGTTGTAGTGGTCTTACCGTTTGACCCAGTGATGCCGATTGTCTTCCCCAGCAGATAGGGCGCGGCGAGTTCCACTTCGCCGATCACGGAAATGCCCTGCGCACGGGCGGCGTTCAACTCCGGCAGATCATTCGGAACGCCGGGCGAGGTCACAATTAAATCGCTATTTAAGAATGGTGCGTCCTGCTGCAGGACGAACGGAGCGCCCTCCACGGCATGCGGGTGCATATCGGTTGCGGTAACGTGAGCCCCGCGATCGCGCAAAAACGCGACCGACGCCAAGCCGGATTTTTCCATCCCGACTACCAACACGTTCTTGCCAGCCAGTTCTTTCATCGAAGCTTCAACGTGGTGAGCGCAAATAGCGCCAGCACCAGGCCCACAATCCAGAACCGGACAATAATTTTCGATTCCTGCCAGCCCAGGGCTTCAAAATGATGGTGAAGCGGTGCCATCTTGAAGATGCGCTTCTTGCGTAGTTTATAGCTGCCCACCTGCAAAATCACCGAAAGCGTTTCCAGCGCGAAGACGCCGCCGATGAAGAGTAGCAGGATTTCCTGTTTGATCAAGATCGCCACCACACCCATCGCGCCGCCCAGAGACAGCGAACCTACATCGCCCATGAAGATATCGGCCGGGTGCGCGTTGTACCAAAGGAAGCCCAGGCATGCGCCGGTCATGGAACCGCAGAAAATGGTAAGTTCCGCCGTGCGCGGGTTTCGCGCTAGCCCCAAATAATTTGCGAATTCGCGATGACCGCCCGCGTAGGCAAGCACCGTCAGAGCCGCAGCCGCGATCACCATCAGACCGATTGCCAGGCCGTCCAGACCATCCGTGAGATTCACTCCGTTTGAGGAGCCAACGACAACCAGCGTGATGAACAGAAAGAAGATGACAAAAGCAAACGGATACGTAAACGGATTATCCAACAGCGAACGGATCACCAGATCTGGCTGCCACGTTTTAAAAAACGGCACATTGATGCTGGTGGAATAATTATTGTAAGCAGCCATGACCGCCAAGCCGGCCGTCAGCAGTGCCGAAACTAGAATCTGCAGCAGGAACTTTCCCTTGCTGCTTAGCCCCAGATTTTGCTGCTTCTTTACTTTTGCGTAATCGTCAATGAAGCCGATGGCCGCAAACACCAGCAATGCAAGCAATGCGATCCACACGTACAAATACCGCAAGTCAGCCCAGAGCAGCGTGGGCACAACGATTGAGATCACAATCAGCAATCCGCCCATAGTGGGGGTGCCGGCTTTCTTCTGATGGCTTTTCGGACCCTCTTCGCGAATGTACTGGCCAATCTGAAACTCACGCAGCTTGCGAATCAGCAGGGGCCCCAGCATGACGCATAGCAGGAAGGCGGTGATGCTGGCGAAGGTGGTGCGGATGGTGACATAACGGAACAGCCGGAAGCCGCTAACCGCGGGATAAAGACGATCGTAAAGCAGATAGTAAAACATCAGGCCGCGGCGCCTCCGGTTTCATTCGTAAACGCTTCCAGCGCGCGCTCAACATGAACACCGCGCGAACCTTTAAACAGCACAGCATCGCCCGGTTGCGCGATTCGTTTCAGAAATTGTCCAGCCTCAGCGGGGTCTTCAAAAAAATACGCGGCGCCACCCGACATTCCAGCTTTTTTGGCTTCATCAGCCATATAGCTTGCAGCACCGCGTAAGGCAACCAGCACATCCATCCCGCTTTCCGCGACATAACGACCTATTTCGCGGTGTAAGGGCTCGGTTCTACCGCCGAGTTCGAGCATCTCCCCCAGCACCGCAATGCGGCGCGGCGCTTTTTCAGCGGCCAGCACATCAATCATGGCTCGCGCAGCGGCTGGGTTGGAGTTGTAGCAATCGTTAAAAATGGTAACGCCATTGTGCATCATTCGCTCGCCGCGCATCTTGCCTGCTTCGAGCGATTGAACCGCGTCTTTCAAACGGGCGGTGGGGATTCCAAAAATCTGGGCCACGGCGATGCCCGCAAGGATGTTTGAAATGGCATGCCTGCCGGTGAGTTGAGTTTCGAAGTTTGTGCCCAGGCACCGGAAGCGGTTCTGGTCCAACAGCTCAGCCCGGACCTGGGCGTCAGCGCTGAAACCGTACGTGACCGTCGCGCCGCTGTGCACTTCACGGAAGCGCGAAACACGCTCATCATCCGCATTCAACACGGCAGTGCCTTGCGCGGGAAGAGATTCAATCAGTTCGCGCTTGGCAAGAGCCACGCCGTCAATCGACGAGAAAAATTCCACATGCGCGTAGCCTACGTTGGTCACGACGCCGATGTCCGGCTTCGCAATGGAGGCTAGAGCGCGAATTTCGCCCGCGTGATTCATCCCCATTTCCAGCACGGCAACCTGGGAGGCATCCGGAATGCGAAGCAGGGAAAGCGGCAGCCCGATGTGGTTGTTGAAATTGCCGATCGTCCGCCCGACCGGCAAAGCCACCGAAAGTAAATGCGCGATCGCGTCCTTAGTGGAGGTCTTGCCCGCGCTGCCGGTGACGCCCACCACGGTTCCGCCCCAACGCGTGCGCGCCCATGCGGCAAGCCGCTGCAAGGCGCGGAGCGTATCGGGAACTGCCAGGATTTGAGCACCAGCCGTTTCCGCCACGGCGGCAACCGCGCCCGCTTTCAGAGCGGCAGGAATGAACAGGTGGCCGTCATGCACTTCTCCACGCAGCGCGAAGTAAAGGTCGCCTGGCGCAACGGTGCGGGAATCGATACTCCAGCCGCGAATGAGCTGGTCGTGCGCGGGTTCGCTCGCCCCAAGACACTGCGCCACCTGTTGAAGAGTGAGTTCCATTTAGTTCTTCTGGAATCCAAAACCGCGAAGCACATCGCGCGCCACCTCGCGATCATCGAACGCGATGGTGCGGTCTTTCAGAATTTGATACGTTTCGTGGCCTTTGCCGGCCAGCAGAACCAGATCGCCCGTGCGGGCTTGTTCGATAGCCCTGCGGATTGCCGCCGCGCGGTCCGGCTCCACAACCAGCGGCGTATCCTTTCGCCGCAAGCCCACCAACACATCGTTCATGATCTGCAGCGGATCTTCCGAACGCGGGTTGTCGCTGGTCAGCACCACTACATCGCTCAACTCCGCAGCTACCTGCCCCATGATGGGACGCTTGGTGCGATCGCGGTCTCCCCCGCATCCGAACACGGTGATGACGCGCTTTGGCGATAGCCCTCGCGCCACCAGAATCGCGTTTCGCAAGGCATCGTCAGTATGGGAATAATCCACCACCACCGCGAAAGGCTGCCCTTCATCCACTCTTTCAAAACGTCCCGGAACGCCGTGGCATTCGGCGATGCCGCGTGCAATTGCTTCCACCGGCAGTTGATAACTGAAGCCCGCGCAGCACGCCGCCAGAATGTTGTACACGTTGATGCGGCCAATGAGTGCGGATTCCACGGGAAACTTCAGCTTGCCGAACTGGACTTCAAAGCGCAAACCAGTAAACGTGGAAGTGACGTTCCGGGCGCGTACGTCCGCTTCGCGATCCAGACCGTAGCTCAAGACCTCAGTCGCTTTGTTCACCGTCAGGCGCGCGCCATACTCGTCATCACGATTAATCACGGCAAACGCAGGGGCGGACGACCCGGAGCCGGAGAACAGAATCTGTTTCGCCTTGAAATATTCCTCCATCGTCAAGTGAAAATCCAGATGATCGCGCGTCAGATTCGTGAAAACGGCCGTGTGGAAGTGCAGACCATACACACGCCCTAAAGCCAACGCATGCGACGACACTTCCATGGTGGCGTGCGTGCCCCCCATGGCGTGCAAGCGATCAAAGAGCCGGTACAGGTCGACGGATTCAGGTGTGGTGTTGACGGCAGGCAGCACCTCCGTCCCCAGATGGTATTCGATGGTCCCGATCAGTGCCGTGGTCTTACCAGCCGCGCGCAACACGGAATCCACCAGAAATCCGGTTGTGGTTTTTCCGTTTGTGCCGGTGATGCCGGTCAGTGCAACATGCTGACCATAGAAGTTGCGCGCCGCGCGAGCGAGAGCCTGACGGCCATGCGCGACCTGAAGCCAGGTACCGTTGAAACCGTCCGGCGAATGCAATTCGCTGACAACGGCAATGGCACCGTGCTCGATGGCAGCTTCGGCAAAAGCGCGTCCATCGGCGCGCGCGCCAGCAAAGGCAAAAAACAAAAATCCCGGCTGAATGCGCCGGGAATCGTAGTCCAGACCTGTGACCTGCTGCGCGCCAACACCGGGCGGAAATTGCGTCTCAAGGCCAACGCCATGAAGAACTTCAAGCATGGTCATCGCCGGAATTGCACCCTTACTTTTGTTCCTTCCGCCAGCGGAGCGCCAGGCCGGGGCCATTGCGCGCGCGCAACGCCACGCCCTTGCACTGAAATGGGAACGCCCGATTCCGAGCTTTCCTGAATCACTTCGCGCACCGTCTTGCCGCGAAAATCCGGTGTTGCCGGACCCGTATTCATCGCCAGCAGCGCGGGCGGCACTGCGCCATCGACGGAGGATTCGGGCATGGCAGCGGCCAGCATTTCAGCGCTTGGTGCCGCGGTGGGATCGTCTTCTAAAATGTTGCTGCCCTCGCTCAAACCGGCAATGGACAGATCGTTCTGATCCACCTCTGCCACTTGCACGCCCTTTGGCTGCGGCTCCAGTTCCGGCAGATCCTTCGGCACATCCAGAATGCGAAGCGCCTCTGTCATCACCATATTGAAGACAGGCCCCGCGGAAGGTCCGCCGAAACCAGCGTTGCCTGTTGTGCCGTTGAGCGTGACCATCACCACCAGTGCCGGATTCGTGACGGGCGCAAAACCCATGAATGACGCATTGTAGGTGTGCGTGTAATGCTTGGTGGCGCGATCGAAAATTTGAGCGGACCCGGTCTTTCCGCCTGAGGTGTAACCATCCAGCCGGCAGCACTGGCGGCCCGTGCCGCGCAACACCACGCCTTCCATCAACTGGCGCATGGTGATGGCCGTTTTCGGTTTCAGAATGCGAACGGGCGCTTCCGTGGGCAGCACCTTATCGCCCTCTTTTAGAACCAGCTTCGGCTTCACCAGCATGCCGCCATTGGCAATCACCGCAGCGGCTCTGGCCAGTTGAAGCGATGTCGCGCTTACTTCCTGCCCCATGGCAATGGAAGCAAGCGACGTGGTTCCCCAATGATCCAGTTTTCTAAGCAGCCCGCCCGATTCCGCCGGCAGCGGAATGCCCGCGCGCGCGCCGAACCCGAAGCGCCGCACGTAATCATTCATGCCCTCGCGGCCCACGCGCGTACCAATCAGGATGGCACCGATGTTGCTCGATTGTTCCAGCACGCCGGCAAACGTGAGCGTACCGTGAGCATGTGTATCGTGCACCACTCGCCCCGGCAATGAGAGTGCCCCATTGCCTGTCTGGATCAACGATTCAGGGTTCAGGTTGGTTGTTTCTAAAGCGGCGGAAAGTGTGATGACCTTGAAGATTGAGCCCGGCTCAAACGGAACCGAAACGCCCAGATCGTAACGCGATTTCGGATCGTCACCTTTCTTCGGCTGCAGGTTCGGGTCGTAGGTGGGGAAATTCGCAAGAGCCAGAATTTCCCCGTTGTAAGGATTCATCACCACGACGGAGCCGCTCTGGCAGTGATGCTTGGCAACGGCAATCGCAATTTCGCGCTCCGCAATAAACTGGATGCGCTCATCGATCGTCAGCGTCAACGGCTTGCCCGCCACCGCCGCACTTTCGGTCTGCACCTCAATGCCGTGGCGCTTCACATCGGTCAACAGGCGCTCCGTGCCGGCATGGCCGCGCAAGGTGGTTTCCATTCCGCGCTCCACGCCGGATGAGCCTTCCTGCTGCTTGAACACACCGCCGAGTACATGCGCCGCGATCTGTCCGTTGGGGTAAAGCCGGCGCGCCTCCGTGGTGAAATCGATCCAGTTGACGGGCAGGCTGCGCAGGCGTTCGCTTTCGGTATGGGTGAGCTTGTGCTTCACCACTAAATAGCCATGGTGGTTCGCGCGGCACCATTCAATCTTGCGCAAGAGCTCAGTCTCATTCAGATTCAAATTCTGAGCAAGCACCTCCGCCGCGACAGAGGCGTCTGGAATGTTCAGGGGGTTGATGGAAACCGAATCCATCGAAACGCTCATGGCGAGCGCATGACCGTTGCGGTCATAGATATTGCCACGCACCGCAGGCAGTGCGATCTTCAGCTCCTGCTGCCGCTTGGCGCTGGCCATGTACTTCTTATGATGGAAAACCTGAAGGGAAACCAGCTTGGCAAAGATGGCCACCGCCCAGACCAACAGCAGCACCACCAGCAGAGTGATCCTGCGGTCTGCCCTGGATTTGGCTGCCCCTGCCTCCATCACGCTGCTATACCTGCCCTACTTAGCGAGCTTTTGAAAAATCGGGCCTTGCCACGGAAGCAAAGGCATTGTCGCCCTTCGGCTGCAAGTGTACAATCTGGCCGGCGGAGGGGCGATTCAATTTGTGCTCACCCGCCAGCTCATGCAGGCGCGCGGGATTCATGAGCATCGCCTCGTCTACATCGAGCGAACGCTTCTCTTCCTGAAGCGTGGCCTGCTCCTGCCGAAGCTGCTGAATTTTGTATCCGGCCAAAACGCTGCCCAGCTTCGGAACCATCACACTGCTGGCAAGCACCGCGAGCACGCACGCAGCGCCGATAGCAGACCAGCACTGCCCTTTCACCTGCGGATCGGCCTGGCGGACAACGCGCGAGTTATCGATTCTCTTCACATAGAAGTAAACATCGTCATTCGGAAGCGCACGCAGCTTGAACTGGTCCGCCGCCGTGCGGGCCTGTGCCCGCTCTAGTTGCTTTGTTTCAGAAGCCCGC
>Ga0123338_10002290_pt1 | contig 17945 bp, 15 predicted proteins | sample grotaG_FD_89793 | JGI IMG/M metagenome (GOLD analysis project Ga0123338, IMG submission 89793) | Glacier valley bacterial and archeal communities from Borup Fiord, Nunavut, Canada, to study Microbial Dark Matter (Phase II) -... | ecosystem: Environmental > Aquatic > Freshwater > Ice > Glacier ...
GCCTTCGAAGCCGGCACCGCCATCGTCGGTGGCACCACCTCGCCATGCATCTGCCCCGACGCCGGCCCAGCTGCACCGCCCGCGCCCACCGCCTCGGTCGGCGCAAACGCCTGCTTGATCCCCGTCGGAATCGGCCGCCGATCGAGCGTCTGCATCGGCCGCCCACTCAGCGCCGCCACCATCTCGTGTACCTCGGCAAATCGCGCGTCCGGCTCCTTCTCCATCGCCTTCTCGACCGCCCGCGCCACGTGCTCCGGCACACCCGGCAGCCCAACCAGCGACGGCGTCGGCGTGTGCACCACCGCCAAGATCACCTGCGCCAGCGTCTCACCCGCAAACGCCGGCCGCCCCGCCAGCATCTCGAACACGATGGCCCCGAGCGCAAAAATATCCGTCCGCTGATCGATGCTCTTGTTCCGCCCGAACGCCTGCTCCGGCGACATGTACTGCGGCGTCCCCAGAAGCGCCGACTCCTGCGTCTGCACCGTGTTGGACCCGCGGATCTTGGAGATGCCGAAATCGAGCACTTTGACCCGGTCGCCAAGCTCGCCGCCAGCGTCGGTGGGCGTCAGAAAAATATTGTCCGGCTTCAGGTCCCGATGCACCACGCCTTCACAGTGCGCCGCATGCAGCGCCGACCCCACCTGCCGCACGATGTCGATGGTCTTCGCCAGCGACATCGGCCCCTGCTTGAGCCGCCGCGCCAGGCTGTCACCCTCGAGAAACTCCAGCACCATGTACGGCGTGCCCGTCGCCAGCTGATGAAAGTCGATGACCTCGACGATGTTGGGATGCCCTAGCTTGGAAGCGATCTCCGCCTCCCGACGAAAGCGCGCCAGGGCATCGCCCTCCGTGGATGCATTGAGCAGCACCTTGATCGCCACCCGCTTGCCCGGCAGCCGTCGGTGCGAAGCCTCCCACACCGCGCCCATCCCACCCTGGCCGATGAGCCGCGTGACCTCATAGGTCTCGGCGATCACCGTCCCAATCCCAATTTCGGCCTCTCCGGAGCTTGGTAGCGTCATGGCAGAGGTACTATACTCCGCCACATGCGAATCGGCCTCTCCGCCCTCCTAGCCCTGTCCGCCTCCTTCAGCATCGCCCACGCCGCGCCAGCAGCCACCCACGCTGCGCCAGCAGCCGCCGACGCCGAGCTCGTCGACGTGGCCGAGTACAAGACCAAGCTGAAGCTGGTCAGCGACGGCAAGAACCACTACGTCGCCTTCGTCCCCTTTGGCTCGATGGAGCAGGTCTTCTACGGCGACGGCAAAGTCTTCTACCAGCTGCGCGTTCACGGCGGCGGCAGCTCCGGCACCGAGAGCTTCGACCGCAATTTCTGGGATCCGCGCATCGCCTGGGGCGGCACCAGCTTCAGCTTCCGCGACACCAAATACACACTCACCTGTCGCCCGCGCGAGACGACCCTGACGCCAGTGGCCTCCGATCAAGAGCAAGCCCTCCTCGGCAAAGCCGTCTTCCACAAGCCGCTCTGGAAACGCCAGGCCTACGCGCTCGCCCGAGACAACCTCGGCAACTATTTCTACGTCGACAAGCTCCGCGAAGGCGAGGGCAAGGCCTTCCGTCTCTACTCCGGCCCCAAGGGCGCCATGAAGAAGCTGGCCATGACCAACATCGTCAGCGACGCAGCTGGTGACATCTTTGCCACCAAGACCGGCGAGCTGCGGCTCGTCCTCAACAAGGGCGACAACTTCTGGGTCGCTGGCAAGAAGCAGAACAAGCTGGTGTCGCTGGTCATCGAAGACAACGCCAGCGTCATCTACAACGAGCTCGGCGTGTACGCCGGCGAGCGTCTCGGCACCCCCTGCGATGATCTGTAGCCTGTAGCACCGTAATGATCGCTTTCGTCTGGCCTCTCGTCATCTACGCGCTCTGCCTCGTCCTCCATCTCGTCCTACCCGCCCGACACGTCGACGGCTATGTCCGTGACGACGCCGGCCGGCCGCTACGCTATCGTCTGAACGGCCTTCTGGTCTTCGTGCTCATCACAGGTGGCTACGTCGCCGCCGCCTGGCATGGCCTGGTCGCCTGGGACGTCTTTTACACAGCGCGGTGGCCCATGGCCATCAGCGCCTGCGTGATCGGCCTTGTCTTTACCGTCGCTGTCGTTCTGCCCGCCAAACCCGTCGCCAGCCTGGGCGCCGACCTCTACCTGGGCCGCGTCCCCAATCCGCAATGGCTCGGCGGCCGCGTCGACGCCAAGATGCTCCTCTACCTCGTCGGCGCGGTGATGCTGGAGCTCAATGTCCTCTCCTTCGCCGCGCACCATGTCCTTCTGCACCCCCGAGATCCCTCACCCGGCGTGCTCTTGCACACGGTCATGTTCAGCTACTTCCTCGTCGAGTACCTCACCTTCGAAGAAGTCCACCTCTACACCTACGACTTCTTCGCCGAGCGCGTCGGCTTCAAGCTCGGCTGGGGCTGTCTCGTCTTCTATCCGTTCTTCTACAATGTCGGGCTCTGGTCGGTCGCTGAGCGGCCCAACCCGCATACACCGTCGCTGTGGCTGGCCGTGGCGCTGGTGTCGTTCTTCGGTGGCTGGATGCTGTCGCGCGGCGCCAATCTCCAAAAGTTCACCTTCAAGACCCGCCCCGACCAAAAGCTGTTCGGTCTCCTGGCGCCCCAAACCCTCAGCGCCGACGGCAAGACCCTCCTCGCCAGCGGCTTTTGGGGCCTGTCCCGCCACATCAACTATCTCGGCGAGATCCTCATGGCCCTCGGTCTCGCCGGCAGCCTCGGCTACCCGACGTCACCCGGCCCGTGGCTCTACCCGCTCTACTATCTGGTGCTGCTGTTACCGCGCCAGCACTTCGACGACCAACGCTGCGCCGAAAAATATGGCGCGCTCTGGCAGGCTTACTGCAAAAAGGTCCCCTACCGCGTCATCCCGTGGTTGTACTGACGGCTGTACGCACGTCGCGCCGACCGAGCTGGATCTTGGCGTCGCGAAACCGTTCCAAGATGCCCCGCCGCAACCGATCTTCGACGGTGGCCGCATCCGCCGAACGCATGATATCCAGCACCAGTTGCAACGAAATCCCCCAGTCCTGGATGGCATTGGCGCGCGCCACCGGCATCGGGTCGGCACAGGACTCACCGTCGGAGGCCGCCACTTTGCGCATGATCTCCAGCGCGGCTTCGATGTCGGAATCGTGCGCCACCACGATCACCACCTCGGAGCGTTGAGACACCAGATTGACGACGCGTGAGTTGGCCAGCTCGGCGTTGGGCACGATCAACAGATTGCGGTCGGCGAGCCGAATCTTCGTCGAGCGCACGCCGACATCGAGCACCTCGCCCACCTCGCCAGTCGCCAGCTTGATGCGATCCCCGACCCGAAACGGCCGATCCATCAACACCACGAGACCGCCGATCATGTTGCCGAGCGTCTGTTGCGCCGCCAGACCGATGGCCAACGAGCCAACGCCCAGCGCCGCCACCAGCGACGAGATATCGCGCCCGAAATGCTTGGCCACCACCACGATGAGGACCATGCCGAAGGTGAATCCGAGGATCTTGGACAACAGCGGCACATACTCGCGCTCGAGATGCCGGCGCGACTCGCCCTCCGCCCGCGCCACCGACGACAGTGCCAGGAGCATGATCAAGTTGACCAGCGCCAGCGTGAACGCCGTCGCGGTGACGACGAAACAGAACCCGACCACCACGTCAGTGAGCAGCGTGGGCAAAGGCGCAATGTCCGTCGCCCAGTAGAGCCCGAGGAACAGCACCGACAGAAACAGCGAGCGGCGCAGGTTTCGCGCCCGTCGCTGTTGTTGCTGCGAGAGCGCCGAGACGTCGCCGCCGTGCTTGCGATGAGCCCAGTGGCTCAGCAACCACGCGGCGCCGCCAGCGACGACCAAGGTCAGGGTGAGAATTCCGAGCGAGAGAAAGATCTTCTCGCGATTGGAGAGGTCGGAGTGCCAGGCCGACGGCCTGAACAGCAACGACACCAGCTCGGTCACGACTACTCCAAGGGGTTCCGGGCCTTCGCGTTCATCTTGGGACGGCCGTTGGGCACATGGGCGGCCTTCGCCCCACCGTCGCCAGACGGCTTCACCACAGCGGCCTCCGGCTCGGTCTTCTTGGGCGGCTCGTTGGGCGCAACGCCTTTGTCGTCGCCAAACGCCAGCACGCCGAACTTGTCGAGCGCATGGAAGTCACTCACCATCGGCGCCGACCAGGCAGAGCCCAGCTGCGACTTGCCCTGGGGCATGTCGAGACGGAAGAAGTTGACGCGCCACTCGGTCCCCACCACCGGCGGCACATTCTTCATTTCTTTTTCCATCCCGCGCGCATCGGTCAGCGGAATGGCCATCTCCACCGTCCAACCCTTGTCGAGATCGCCGCGCTTGTCGACGGTGCCGTCGACCTTGACGCCCACCTTCATGCCCGACGTCCACTCGTTCTTGTTGGCGCGGTAGGTCGGCAGATACGAGTCGAAGATCGCGCCCTTCGGATTGGTCTGCAGCTCGATGTAGGTTTTGCCATCGCCGTCAGCGTCGATGAACACCTCGACCGCCTCCTGCGAGTAGAGCTTGTCGTCATGCTTGTCGAGCGTGGTCCATACGTCCTTGTCCTCGATATCGAAGGCGACATACAGGTTCTTGTCGTCCCACAACACCTTGGCCTCGGTCTTCTGATCGACGGCCATGCCGTTCATGGTCTGCACGAAGACGCCCGTCGACGCGGCATCTTTCCACTCTTTTTCGTCGAGCTTGCCGTCGACCTTGATGGCGCCGGTCTTGATCTTGCGGGCCACGATGCGCTTGTGCTCCACTTCCTTCTGGCCAGCGACGGGCAGCTTGACAGCGATGACGCGGTTCTCGCCGTCCTTGGGGCCCTTCTTGATCGGCATGCGGACGGGGCCTTTCCAGAGGCCCACGAAGATGTCGACGGTGTTGGCCGGCCAGTTGGGCGGCACGCTGACGCGGTGGATGTCGCGGATGATGTCGCCGGCCTTCCACGCTGACAGCGGATATTTGCCGTTGATCGGCACGTGATCGGCGTTGAGATGGCTGCGCTTCGAGTCCGGCGCCTCCAAGTGAATGAAGAGCTTCCAGTCGTCGCCCACTGGCTTCAACACCTTCCAGTAATGGGTCAGCGTGAAAGCCTTACCCGGGGTGACGGTGTCGGTGTCGACGTCGAGGCCGAGGTAGATGAGCTTGTCGTCGAGCTCGGCGTTGACGGCATATTTGGGCGTCGGTGCCGTCGAGAGAATGTTCTCCTTGGCGGCCTTGACGTCTTCTTCGGTGGGACCGTCTGGAGTCTGCTCGACGCAGCCAACTGCGGCGACGGCGACGGTGGCGAACAACAGGGCTCGGCAGGTGCGGGACATGAGTCTCCTCGAAGCAAGCGGCAGGGCCGCACCAATAGCCGCTTATGCGAGGAGAATCAAGACAGCACAGTCGTCGGAACCCTAAGAGGGTTCCGAACCTCCGACGCTACGCATGGGCAAAGCCCACGCTCAGCTACAGACGCGGACTTACGAGCTAAAACCGCCACTGCATGACGGGCAGCGTCGGGGCCGGGCGGATGTTGGCCTCGGGTGCGCGGAGAAGGCCTGCGCCTGCGTTTTCGGTCAGGCTGCGCGCCGAGTTGTAGTAGTAGGTGCTGCCGCCGCCGTAGATGACCGCCACCACGATGATTGTGGTCAACACGGCCACGCCACCGACGACAATCAGCGCCACCCACCAGTAGCTCTTGCGGGGCGCGGCGCGCGGCTGCTGGATCGGCTGCACATAGCCGCCCTGGCCGGCATACGGATCATAACTGCCATAGGCCGGCTGACCTGGCGGCGGCTGTTGCGGCATGTCGCCGGGTTGCTCGACCTGCTGCTGCTGCGGAGCCTGGCCGGGCGATGCGGCGATCTGCGCCTCGAGGGTGGAGATGGTCACCTCCAGCTCCTTGCGATTCGGCGCAGTCGGCATCGACTCGAGATAGCGACGGTAATATTTGACGGCCACGCGGCGCTTGCCCAGCTTCTCGTTGGCCAGACCAATGTTGTAGTCGAGGATCGGCGACGGGCGGAGCTGCTCGGCGGCCTTGAACTCGCGGATGGCGTTGACGTAGTCGCCGGCGTTGTAGGCGACCTTGCCCGCCTCGAAGTGCTGCTTGGCACCGGCCAGAGTCGGGTCACCAGCCTCGGGCGCCGGCTGTGCCGAAACCGTCGATGCCGCAGCCAACATCAATGCTGCCGCGACCACACCTAGCCATTTTGACATGTTCGAATGATCTCCTAGTTGCCGATTAACTTTGATGATCCGGATCACAGCTCAGTACGGGTTCAAGACCTCGCCCGTCGGACGCTTGTGGTCGTCGAGGCGCTCGTACGGATCGACCGGATGCGGCTTCACTTGCGGTTTGACGGGCACCACGGACTCGGTCTTCACCACCGGCTTGACCTGCGTCACAGGCTCGGTCGGCACGGGCGGCGGCGTCGGCAGCTTGCCGGTCGGATTGGAGTACACCGGCGACTTTTTCTTGGCCGGCCGCGGCTGCGCCACCTTGTCGAGCTGCACCACGAGCTTGCGTCCCTTGGCCGGGTCGATGACCACCGTCTCCTCGACGTAACCGTCTTTCTTGAGGATCACCTTCATGACCTCGTGCGCTGGCACCTTGATCGACTCCGGCGTGTCGCCAAGGACTTTGCCTTCGAAATAAATGAGCGCGCCCGTGGGCTCCGAGTCGATCAGCAGATCGCGCTGCTCGACGGTGACGGGAATATCCGGCAGCTTGGGCAACGTCGGCTCGACCTTGGGCGTGTCGCCCGCCTTGGTGTCGATTTTGACCTCCGGCTTCGTCGGATCCGGCTTGGTGGGATCTGGCGTCTCGATCTTGGCCGGATGATTGGTCAGCGTGAAAAACGCCGCCACGCCGCCACCAGCCAAAAGCAACGCCCCGACGATACTGAACGGCAACAGCAGGCTCTTCTTGTGCGGCACCGTGTAGCCGTCATCGACGGGCCCAGCGTCTGCGGCATCGAACCCCGGAGCGGTACCCGAAGGCGGCCGCGACGGCTGCGACGCGCGTACGATCGGCTGCGACGGCGTAGGCTTACGGCCAACGGGAATCCCCGGCTGCGACGGATCTTTCTGCGCAACCGGCCGGGACTGACTGGCCACACGCGCCGGCATCGACGGCTGCGACGGCGACCCCACCGACAGTTGCGTCCCCGACGCCGACAAAATATGCGGCGCATAGATCCGCGCCACGGCAATCAGCTCATCGCGCAGCTCGGCCATCGACCCCTGACGCTCGCCGGGATCCTTGGCCATCGCCCGCATGATCACCGACTCGACCTCGGGCGGAATACTACGCGTGGGCGCCACCAGCGACGGCGACTTGGCCTGCATGGTGATGTGCTTGGTCAAGATGCCCATGAAGCTCTCGGCCTCGAATGGGACTTTACCGGTGAACACCTCGTACATGATGACACCGACGGAATAGATGTCCGATCGGTGGTCGAGCGGGTTGCCGATGGCCTGCTCGGGCGACATGTAGTGCGGCGTCCCGAAGATGGCGCCGGTGCGCGTCAGGCTCTGCGATTCGCCCCCAGAAACCTTCGCGATACCAAAGTCGAGAATCTTGACCAACATCCGGCCGCTCTTCTCGACGAGGAAGATGTTCTCCGGCTTCATGTCGCGGTGAACGATGCCTTTTTCGTGCGCCGCCAAGAGGCCCGAGGCCACCTGGATGAAAATCTGCAGCGCCTCTCCAGTCTGGATCGGCGGCTCTTCGATCATCCGATCGGCGAGTGCCACACCGGCCAAAAACTCCATGGCCAGATAGACCGAGCCGTCGGGCAGCGTGGCAAAGTCGTCGATCTCGATGATGTTGTCGTGGCCGATCGACGACGCGGACCAGGCTTCCTGACGGAAGCGGGCGACCGCGTCGGGGTTAGAGACGATCTCCGGCCGCAAGAGCTTGATGGCGAAGCGTTTGTTGATGTTGACGTGCGAGGCCTCGTAGACCTGGCCCATGCCGCCTTCACCGATGAGCTTGACGATGCGATAGCGGTCGGCGATGACTTTGCCGACGAGGTCGACGCGCTGGGTGGTGTCTTTGACGAGCGGCGTGCCGTCGCGCTGACAGAACTGCCCGATCTCGTATCGGCTGTTGCACGCAGGGCACACGAGCTTGGCCGGGCTCTCCGAGCCTGGCGTTGATGCTGCAGGGCCCGGGCCCGAATCCGATCCGGTCGTCGTCACAGGCGGAAGTATGTCGGAGGGGTCGGACTTTGTCCACGTCCTGCCCCGTAACCTCCGTCACAGACAGCCGGACGTTCTGTTAGGATGCGCGCCGCATGCAGACCCGCACCGACGCCGAGCTCGCCAAGGCCGAAGAAGCCCTCCGCCACCAAGACCCAGAACGCGCCGAGGCCATCGCCCGTGTGCGTCGCTTCAAGGCCGGCTGGTACGAGCTGGCTTCGATGCTGACCGAGCTGCGCAAGAACGAAAAATGGAAGCGCTGGGGGCACTCGAGCTTCGAGGATTATTACCGGCGCGAGCTCCATCTGCGTCGCGAAACCGTCGACAAGCTGACCGGCTCGTTCACGTTTTTGCAGAAACGCGCGCCAGAGGTCCTCGACCGCGACGGTAGTAGCGCGCCGTTACCGAGCTATCAGTCGGTCGATTTTCTGCGTCGTGCCGAGGAAGAATCGAAGGCTGGCGACGACACGCTGAGCGAGCTGCGCGGCAAAGTCTTCGACGAGGCCATGCCCCTTTCGCAGCTCGCCCGTCGCTACAACGAAGTGCTGTTTCCGCTCGACCCCGAAGCCCAGGGCGAAAAACGGCGGACGAGCCTGCGCTCGACCGCCGCCCGCCTCATCGAGCTGCTCGCTCAGGCGCGCGAAGACGGCGCCGTCGCTGCCGAGCTCGCCGCCGAAATCGAAGAGCCGCTCCAGCGCCTGGTCTCGAAGCTCGAGCTGAATTAGAGAGGCTTTTAAGTAGCGGAGCGTCGGGCTTTGCCGGCGCGGACGTGGGAAGTTTGGAACCCTCTCAGGGTTCCGAGCAACGATGGACAATAGCCGTGATATGCTCCCCGACCTCATGCGCTTTGGACTCCTGATAACCGTCTTCATAACCGTCTTCGTTTCGCTCTTTGCCGTTGCTGGCTGCGGCGCCCTCTGCAACTCCGACAACGCCTGCGCCACCACTGGCATGCCGGGCGAGACCCAAATCTGCGACGGCTCGAGCTTCCGCTCCTGCGACGACGGCAACCGCGGCCAGACGGTCTCGTGCCCCAAGGTCTCCGAGCGCGCGGTCTGCTCACCGCACGGCTGGACCATCGAAGTCACGCCGTAACATGTGGCGCGCGGTCGCGCCCTTGGTGCTCGTGACCTTGGCGCATGCCGACGTGGCTGCGCCGACCGTATTGCCGCCGCTGCCTACTGACCCGTGTGAGAGCGCCATCGAGGCGGCACGACGCACGTTGGCCGAGCGCGACGCGCGGTTTCGCAATACGCAGCTTCGTCACTTCGACACCATGATCCATGTAGGACCCGATCATGACGCCGGCGAGCGCGTGGGCCTCGTCCTCCACTGGCAAGACTTGGAGGTGGTGATGGATGATCGCGCAGGCGGCGCGTTCGTGCGGCTGATGGTGCAGGACACCAACAGGCCGCCGTTCGACTTTCACCTCGAGTGCGGCTCGGTGCCAGAGTGGTCGAAGACATACAGTTGCCGTCGCCGTCGCGTCGGTGAGTACTGCGCCGCGATCTGCAAGAGCACCCCAAGTGACCCGCTCGCCGCAGAAGCCGACGCTCTCTTCGGCGCGGCGGTCGATCGCTGTTTCAAGTTCCGGCCAGGCGCAGAGACCAAGGCTGTGGCGTGGACCCAGCTCGACGACAAAACGCCTCGTTTCTACGGCAGTGCCGTCGCCAAGCGCTCGTTCACCACCATGGGCCACACCGAGCGGAAGTAGGTCTAGCCGAGTAAACGCGTCTCCACGTCGACCAGCTTGCCGCCTTCGATGCGATACACGTTGTAGCGGGCCCGGCGATCGGCGCGCTCGTCGGCATACGTGCCCGATGCGACCCCGATCACCGGAATTGCGCCGTCGGGCCCACGCAGCTCGGTCCGCACATCGCGATGCTCGTGACCATGCAGCACCAGCTCACAACCCACCCGCGCCAAGACCTTTTGCAACGCGCCACGATCGCGCAAACCGCGGAGGATGCTGTGCCGGTTGGTATTCGGCGGATGATGCAACAACACCACGCGAAAATGACCGCGCTCCGCGTCGAGCATCTCTTCCAGCGCGGCCAGCTGGCTGGCCCCGACCCAGCCATCCGCCAGCGGCACTGGCGACGGCCGCGCCGTCGACAAACCGACGATGCTCAGCTCACCCCGTCGACGCAGCAAGGGATAGCCGGCCCGTCCCGAGTCACTGGTGACATACGGCGCAAACGCCTCGGCGAACGGCCGGCTCCACATCGCGTCCAGCGTGTACACGTCGTGATTGCCGGGCACCAGCGTCACATGCTGGTTGCCGAGCGTGAGCCGATCGAGAAACCCACGCGCCAGCCGAAACTCGCCGGGCAAGGACAGGCTGGTCAGATCGCCAGTGACCACCACTTCGTCGACGGGGCGCCGGTTGAGGTCGGCCATGGCCGCCTCGAAGAGCCGCAGCGGATGTTTGTCGCGCCGATTGAGCAACAGATTCACGTAGCCGGCGGTGCGCTTGGTGAGCCAGTGCCACGGCCTCGCCCCGTCGAGCGTGAAGGCGTGGAGATCCGATAGATGCGCTAAGAGCATGCGTTCCAGATGCGCTCGGCGGAGGCGTCGGCCGGTTCGATCGAGGTATCGAGCACCACTTCGGCTGCCGTCGGTGGCTCGTAGGGATCGGAGACGCCGGTCAGGTTGCCGAGCTGGCCGTTGCGGGCGCGGGCGTAGAGCCCTTTGCGATCACGTTTTTCGAGCGTGGCGAGGGGGCAGCCCACATGGACCTCGACGAAGCGTGCGCCGGCGGCGACCACCTGACGACGGGCTTCGTCGCGTGCGGCTGCGTATGGCGACACCGCCGCCACCACGGCCACACCGTCGAGCCTCACCACCAACAACGCCGCCCAGGTGAGGCGGGCGATGTGCGCATCGCGATCGGCGCGGGAAAATCCGAGCTCCGGTGACAGCGCACGCCGGACTGCATCGCCGTCGAGGATCTCGACTTTGGTGCCGCTCTTCCGCAAACGGGCGGCGACGAGCTCGGCCAAAGTGGTCTTGCCAGCGTCGGGCGGGCCGGTCAGCCACAACACGAGCGGGCTCACAGTTTTTCGGGCGGCTTCTCGGGCGGCGAGGCAACTGCACCGGCCGCCTTGGCGCTCAGCGGCGGGTGACGCGGCGCTGGCGTCACCTCCATGCCCTGCAGGCTGGCCGGCGCGTGATCCTGCGTCGGCCACAGATGCAAGAGCGGCTCCGGATCGATGAAGAGCTCCTCGCCGTTGGCGTCGCGACGGATGCTGATCGCAAAATGCAGATGTGGACCCGAGTGCTGCACGCCCGTGTCACCGACGGTCCCGATGAGCTCGCCGGCCTTGACTGGCAAACCAGGGCGCAGATCGTTGCGGATGCCATCGAGGTGCATGTAGGAGCTGACCACGTGGCCGCCGCGGTGGTTGATGCGGATGAAGCGGCCTTCGTTGCCGCGTCGCCCACCGACCTCCGGATCGCGCTCGATGCGCTCGATGACGCCGTCGTGTGCAGCCATGACCGCCGCGCCCTTTTCGGTGCCCAGATCGACGCCGCAATGGCCGGCACCGCACTCGTCGGGACGAAGTCCCTCACGCGGCGCCGCGAAGCGACGCGAGTTGCGCACCGGTAGGTGCCTGTCAGGGCCCACCAACGGATGGATCCAGACGTCGCTACCCGTGGTCGGCGCGGCCATCAGCGCCGGCAAATCGGCCATCGTCGGCGGCGCGGGTGGCGGCGCCGGCATCACCGCCTGGGCCACGGAGGCCAGCGCCGGCCGCTTCGACATCTTGCCCAGCACCAAGATCAACCCCGCGCCCACCACCAGCGACGAGGCGACCGCGATCATCCAGGTCCGCGACGCCGAGGACGGCGGGTCCGGCTCGTCGAGCGCCGTCGGACGCGGGGCGCCATCGCGCGCCTTGCACTCCGGCGAACAGAACGCGCGCACCGAGCCACCGACGACAAGAATCGACCTCGCACGCAAAGGGTCGTAGCGCCGTCCGCAGACGGGGCAGGTCGCAGGCTCGATCTGCATCAGCGACTTTGGAAGATAACACGAAGCCTACGATTTGCATCCTCAACGCGCTGCGCTAGACATGGCTTCCGGCCACGTTATAGTGCGACCACGATGACCGAGCCCGTGCCCTCCGGTACTTTCCTGGTCGACTACAAGCGCACTCACTTTTGCGGTGACCTCCGCGCCTCGCACGCCGACGGTGAGGTCACGCTGATGGGCTGGGTCGACAACTACCGCGACCTCGGCGGACGCATCTTCATCGACCTCCGCGACCGCACCGGCGTGTGTCAGGTTGCGTTCGGCCCCGATCTCGATCCGGCCGCGCATCACCTCGCCAACACGCTCCGCTCCGAGTTCTGCATCGGGATCGTCGGCAAGGTCATCTCGCGCGGCAAGGCGACCAACACCAAGCTGGCCACCGGCGAGATCGAAGTCGTCGCTACCAAGCTGCATGTCTTCTCGCAGTCGGAGACGCCGCCGTTTGCCATCAGCGGCGACAGCGACACCGGCGAGCAAGTGCGTCTCAAATATCGCTACCTCGACCTCCGGCGTGCGGCGCTGCAGAAGAACTTCCAGGTGCGCAGCCAGCTCTACCGCTCGACGCGAGACTACTTTCACACCCAGAGCTTTCTCGAGATCGAGACGCCCTTCATGGTGAAGTACACGCCAGGCGGCGCGCGCAATTTTCTGGTGCCGTCGCGGCTCAACCCTGGCCATTTTTATGCGCTGGCCGAGTCGCCGCAGATCTTCAAGCAGCTCTTCATGGTGGCCGGCTTCGACCGCTATTTTCAGATCGTTCGCTGTTTCCGCGACGAGGATCTGCGTCTCGACCGGCAGCCGGAGTTCACCCAGATCGACGTCGAGATGTCGTTTGTCGTCGAGGAAGACGTCTACTCCATCATGGAGGGGCTGGTCAGCCGCATCTGGAAAGACATCCACGACGTCGACCTGCCGCGGCCGTTTCCGCGCCTCACCTACGAGGCCGCGATGGGGCTTTATGGCGTCGACAAGCCCGATCTGCGCTTTGGGCTCCCACTTTGTGATGTCACTGCGACGCTGGCGCCGCTTTCCGGCGGTGGTGTGCCGCTGTTTGCGTCGGCGCTGGAACAGCACGGCATCATCAAGGCGCTGCGCATCCCGGCCAAGGACGCCGCGTCGCTGAGCCGCACCGAGGCCGACAAGCTCGAGGAGTTCGTCAAGGGCTTCGGCGCGCGCGGCCTCGCGCGTTGTAAGGTTGCCGACGGTGGCGAGTGGACCCAGACGCCGTTGTCCAAGTCGATCACGCCAGAAGCCCGTCAAGCGCTGAACCAGGTGCTCGGCGCCACCACCGGTGACTATGTTTTCTTCCAGTTCGGCCGGCCCAAGCTGGTCAACGCGGTGCTCGGCGGATTGCGGCTGCACCTCGGCCACAAGCTCGGCTTGATCCCAACCTCGGGCGACGGCAGCTGGAACTTTACCTGGGTGACCCACTTCCCGATGTTCGAGTACGTCGAGGAGACCAAGAAATACGCGGCCGCGCACCATCCGTTCACGGCGCCGCGCCCCGAGGACGTTCCGCTCCTCATGTCCGGCAATCCCGACGATCTCGGCAAGGTGAAAGCGCGCGCCTACGATCTCGTCCTCAACGGCAACGAGATCGCTGGCGGCTCGTTGCGAATCTATCAGCGCGACGTGCAGGCCGCGGTCTTCGCCGCGCTCGGCCTCAGCGAGGAAGATTTCCGGGCCAAATTCGGATTCTTGCTCGATGCCTTCAAGTTCGGCCCGCCGCCGCACGGCGGAATCGCCTTTGGTGTCGACCGGTTGGCGATGCTCTTGTGCGGCGCCAGCTCGCTCCGCGACGTCATCGCCTTTCCCAAGACGCAAAAAGGCACCGACCTCATGACCGACGCGCCGACCGCCGTCTCCGACGAGCAGCTCGACGATCTGCACGTTCGGCTCAAGCCAGGCGTCGCATAAGCCCATGTCGCGCGCCTCGACGTTCAGCCGCTTCGCCACAGAGGAATTCGACTTTCTGATCATTGGCGGCGGCATCAACGGCGCGGGCATCGCGCGCGACGCGGCCCTGCGTGGCCTCAAGGTTGCGCTCGTCGAGAAAGACGACTTCGCCTCGGGCACGTCGTCGAAGTCGTCGAAGCTGGTGCACGGCGGCCTGCGCTATCTGGAGCACGCGCAGTTTCGCCTGGTGTTCGAAGGCACCAACGAGCGGGCGCTGTTGATGCGGGTGGCGCCGCATTTGGTCCGCCCGATCGAGTTCTTGGTTCCTTGCTACAAGCGCGACAAGCCCGGCCTCTTCGTCCTCGATGTGGGCTTGTGGATCTATGACGCGCTGTCGAAGTTCTCGTCGCCCAAGCTGCACCGGACGGTGCGCGCCGGCCGGGTGGCCAAGCTCGAGCCCAGCCTCCGCACCGAACAACTCGAGGGCGGCATCCTCTACTACGACGCCGCCACCGACGACGCGCGCATGACGGTGGAGAACATCGTCGACGCCGAATCGCTCGGCGCCGCCTGCTGCAACCACACCCGCGCGGTCTCGCTCATCGAGGAAGGCGACGCGATTGTCGGCGCGATGGTCCAGGACACCACCGACCCCGCCGCTCAGCCGATTCGCATTCGCAGCAAAGTGGTCATCAACGCCACCGGCCCCTGGTGCGACCAGATCCGCGCCATGGTCAAAGACAAACCCATCTTGCACACCAGCAAGGGCGTCCACCTCGTCATCGACTCCGCCCGGCTGCCCGTCAGGCACGCGGTGGTGATGAAAGAGGGCAAGCGCGTCGTGTTTTGTATTCCGTGGGGCGACCGCTCGGTGCTGGGCACCACCGACACCTTTTTCGGCGGCTCTCCCGACGAGGTCTATGCCGACAAGGCCGACGCCGACTACCTCCTCGGCATCGGCAATCGCTATTTTCCGGACGCCAAGCTGACCTACGACGATGTCCTCGCCACCTGGGCCGGCTTACGGCCGCTGTTGCGGCCCGAGCGCGAAGTCGCGTCGGCCTCCGATGTCTCGCGTGAGCATCATCTCGCGTCGCGACCGGGCCTCGTGACCATCGCTGGCGGCAAGCTGACCACCTTCCGGCGCATGTCGGCCGAAGTGGTCGACGCCGCCGGGGCCCAGCTTCCGGGCGGCGCCAAGGCGCTGGCCCCGTCGACGACGGCAGACCGCCCGATGCCGGGCTCGGCCTCGCCGATCTACGAAGAAGGATACGCCGGTGTGCAGCGTCTGGCCGCCGAGCTGGCGACGCAGCTCGCCGAGCTCGGCGTCGGTGATGCCGCGGTGGCCAAACATCTGGCCCATACCTACGGCGCCCGCGCGCCGTCGCTGGTGGCCATCATTCGCGCCAATCCCAAGCTGGCCCAGCGGCTCGACGCCGAGCTTCCCTACATTCTCGCCCAGGTCGATTTCTCCATCGACGCCGAGCAGGCCGTCCGGCTCGAAGACGTGCTCGGGCGCCGGGTGCCGCTCATCCTGCGCGCCCGCGATCAGGGCCTCGCCGCGGTCGAGCTGGTGGCCTCTCGCATGGCCGAAAAACTGTCCTGGTCCGACGACCACCGCGCCGCCGAGATGGCGCATTACCGCGCCATCGTCGCCACCACCCGGCAGTTCCGCACCGCCGAGTAGCGCCAGCGCTGCCGTCGAGGTACCATCGAGACAGCATGCTAGGGCGCACGATCGGGAATTACGTCGTCGAGAAGCAGATCGGCCAGGGCGGCATGGGCGTGGTTTACGTCGCCGAGCACCCGCGCATTCACCGTCGGGTGGCCATCAAGGTTCTGTTGCCGCAGTACAGCTCCAATCCGCAGGTGGTGCAGCGCTTCTTCAACGAGGCCAAGGCCGCCGCCGAGATCCATTCCGAGCACATCATCGACATCATCGACTTCGGTGAGCTCGAGGACGGCGCCTCCTACATCATCATGGAGTGGCTCGACGGCAAGAGCCTCGCCGACCTCCTCGACGAAGCCGGCAAGCTCGACCTGCCACGCGCCATCCACATCACCCGCGGCATCGGGCGCGCGCTGGCTTCGGCGCACAAGCACGGCATCATTCACCGCGACCTCAAGCCCGACAACATCTTCCTCATCAACCACAACGGCGACAACGACTTCGTCAAAGTCCTCGACTTCGGCATCGCCAAGCTGACCGGCGCCGATCAGGCCGCCAGCGACGTGAAGACCAAGACTGGCGCCCTCATCGGCACACCGTCTTTCATGTCGCCGGAGCAGTGCCGCGGCATCGCCATCGATCAGCGCTCCGACATCTATTCGCTCGGCGTCATCGTCTATCGGATGCTGACCGGGCGGCTGCCGTTCGAGGCGGACGCGCTCGGCGAGCTGCTCCTCCAGCACATGACGCAGAAGCCGATCTCTTTGCGCGTGCATGATCCGGGCTTGCCCCCGTCGGTGGATGCGGCGGTGCTGCGCTCGCTGGAGAAGGATCCCCAACTGCGCCAGCCGCACGTCGACGATCTGCTGCGTGAGCTGGCCGGCGTGCAGACTGGCGCGTTCCCGACGTACGAAGACGGCAAGTCAGGGCTCAATACGCTGACTGGCGCTGCTGGGGAACGCAGTGGGGGCCCGAGTGGGGGCTCCAGCAAGATTGGACGGTGGGCGGTCATTGGTGGAGTGGCGGCGGCGTTGGCCGGCGGGGTGGCCTTTTTGACGATCAAGCCGACTGCGGTGAGGCCCGTCGAGCCGCTACCTGTGGTGGTTGCGCCTCCGGTCGTCGCGCCGCCAGTCGTGCCCGCGGCCGTCCCGACGCACGACGTGCCGACCCCAGCCAATGAGGTCCACGTCGTGTTCCAGTTTGGCCCGCCTGGCGCCGAGATCTATCTGGACGACGCCAAGGTCTCCAACCCCTTCGACGCCCACTTTGCCCGCAGCGACGCCAAGCACCACCTCGTGGCCAAGGCGCCCGGCCATCGCACCGAGTCGGAGTGGATTGGCTTCGACCAGGATCAGCTCCTCACTCGCACGCTCGTCAAAGGCGCCGGATCGGTCAACCGCGACGAGCCCCGCAAGCTACCTTTGCCGCCGGCCGTCGTCGAGAAGCCCGAGGCGACGAAAACAGAGCCGAAAAAACCGCCCGAAGCCAAGAAGCCGCCCGAGGCCAAGCCGGTGGTCGCCGACAAGCCTGACAACCCCGACAAGGCCGTGTACAAAGGTACGAAGGGCAAGCTCATCACCGAGTTTCCCGACAGTGACAAGTAACGAGCGCTCAACGAAGAGGAAACCCCCGTGAAGCTGCTGCGCGCGTCCGCCATTGCCCTTGCTCTCTCGAACGCGGCCGTTGTCGCCGCGGCGCCTCCTGCACCAGCGCCCGCTACGCCACCAACGCCCGTCGCTGCACCAGCGCTCAACGAAGCCAAGGTCCATTTTCAGCAGGCCGTGGCGCTCTTCAACGACGGCAACTTCAACGCCGCGTTGGCCGAGTTTCAGCGCGCCTACGATCTGCGCCCGTCCCCAGGCGTGCTCTACAACATTGGCCTCACCCAGAAGGCGCTGTTCCGCTACGACGAAGCCGTCGACACGCTGGAGCGATATCTGGCCGAAGAGACCAAGCTGTCGCCAGAGCGCCGCGCCGAATGTCTCCAGCTCACCACCGAGATGAACGCGCTCCTGGCGCCGATCACCGTCGCCGTAGAGCCCGCCGGCGCTTCGGTCAGCGTCGACGGTCGCACCGTCGGCAAAGCGCCGTTGCCAAAAGCGCTCCGTCTGGCCGC
>Ga0123338_10002294_pt1 | contig 17926 bp, 16 predicted proteins | sample grotaG_FD_89793 | JGI IMG/M metagenome (GOLD analysis project Ga0123338, IMG submission 89793) | Glacier valley bacterial and archeal communities from Borup Fiord, Nunavut, Canada, to study Microbial Dark Matter (Phase II) -... | ecosystem: Environmental > Aquatic > Freshwater > Ice > Glacier ...
GGAGATGGTCAAGGTGTTGCTACGCCTCGATAGCATCCCAAAGCCGGACGACGCTGCCGACGCGCTGGCAATCGCCATGACCGGGCTGCAAAACTCGCACTTCGACCGCGCGGTAGAGGCCGCCACACAGTGATCGATTTACTCTCCGGGACGGTTGCCAACCGCACCAAAAATTCGCTGGTGGTGATGGTCGGCGGGATCGGCTTTCGCGTGAATGTCCCGACCAGTGCCTTCGAGACAGTCACCGAAGACGGCCAAAGTGTGCTGCTCTATACGCACCTGATCGTGCGCGAGGACGCGCTGACGCTCTTCGGCTTCACCAATGAAGAGGACAAAAGCCTCTTCGAGACGCTGATCTCAGTGAGCGGCGTCGGTCCCAAGCTGGCACTCGCGATCCTGTCTACACTCTCGGCGGGGCAGCTTCGCAGCGCAGTCGGCAAGGATGAACCGGGCGTTTTGCAGCGCGTACCGGGCATCGGCAAAAAGACAGCGGAAAAGATCGTTTTTGAATTGAAGAACAAAATCGGCGGCGATGGTCTCTCCCCGATTACAGTGATCAGCGATCTGGACCGCGATGTAATTGCGGCGCTGACCTCACTCGGTTACAGCCTCGCCGAAGCGCAGGTGCGGCTTGCGTCGATCCCGCGCGGCACGCCGGAAGATTTGAACACGCGGATCGCGCTCGCACTGCAAGCCGGGGGTTGATTGCGTCACCCATACCAATCCGAACCGATCCGCCCCGCGCTAGTCGTGATTGGGGTGCTGCTCGTCACTATTGTTGTCATCCCCAACACGACGGTACGCGGCCTGTGTGCAGCATTCCTGAGCGGTCCGCTGGCGTGGTCTGCGTTGCAACTGGCACGGCGCGGTCGCGGTGTACTGGTCGAGGGTGAGCGCTGCACCGTGCAGATTTGCGCACCGCGTCGCAATCTGAATTTCGCCGTGTCAGATATTCAAGGCTGGTCGATCAACAACCGTGACCAACTACAAATCGCGTTCATGCAATCACGCAAGACGGTCGCCGGGGACGAACCGCGCCCATCACAACTGCGCTATGTGATCAGCGCCGCCCTCGATGATCCCGCCGCCCTGAGCGCTGCACTGCCCGCAAGCTGCCCCTTCTCCCCCGAACAGATGCGGACACTGGCCGGGATGCGCCGCGTTCGCCGCGCGCTGCTGTGGGGCGCGGGGTTATTCGTCGGCATTCCGCTCGCGGTCGTGATTACGTGGCGTGTGGCGGCGGCGGTATGGAGTGTGATTAAAATTTCCTAGCTGCGCGGCGCGACCTGGATTTGCACGCCCCCGCGCGGACGAACGACGATATACGGTTCCGGCTGTGGCGTGTTGAGCGTGCGCAAAATATCGAAGCGCTGCATCATCAAGGCCAGCATGATCTTCATTTCCAGCATCGCGAACGGACGCCCAACACAGTAGCGCGGTCCGATTGAGAATGGAAAATACATGCGCCTGTCGTAGCTGCCGCCGAGGAAGCGCTCCGGGTCGAAGCCGTCCGCGTTCGGCCAGTATGCCTCCGTGCGGTGCGCGATGAACGGGCTGATCAGCAGCGTATCCCCTTTCGGGACATCATAATCACCCAGCCGGACGTTTTGCAAGACTTCACGGGTCAGGTTCCAGGCTACGCCGTACATGCGCAACGACTCTTGTAGCACCAGATTGAGGTAGGTGTAGTCGGTCGTCGCGATAGTCTGCGCGCTGGCGCTTCCGACTTCCTGCCGCAGCCGTTCCTGTACTTCCGGGCGCGAGGAGAGCAGATAGATCGTCCAACTCAACGCATTCGCAGAGGTTTCGTGTCCCGCGACGAACAGCGTCAGCACTTCATCGACAATTTGCTGCGTCGAGAGGGCCGTGCCGTCTTCGAAGCGCGCCGCCAGCAGCATCGAAACGAGGTCGCCGCCGGGCGTGATGCGCCGCTTCTCGATCAAATCCGTTGCCAGATCGCGCAAGAGGTCGATCTGCGCGGAGGAGAGCGGCACGGCGTCATCATTCAGGTAAGCAATCGCTGCCGTGATCGCGTGCGTGATCGCGGGTACATCGACAATTTCATCTGTACCGAAGAGGCAGTGAACGACCACCTGCATCGTGAATTCGGTCATTGCTTCCGTAGCTTCGATCACCTGATCACCCTGCCACTTGTCGAGGGACGCCCCGGCTTCATGAATCATGATCTCGCTGTAGGCAGCCAGCCGCGAACGGTGGAACGTAGGCAGGATCAGGCGGCGGTGCGATGCGTTCTCCTCACCTTCGGCAGTCAGCAGCCCCTTACCCAGAAACTTTCCCGCGCGCCGCTTGAAGACGATGCCGCGCCCATAATGCTGCGGGGAGCGCACCTGCACCTCCTCGATGGCATCCGGGTCGTTGATCAGCCACAATGCGCGGCGGGCACTCACCGGGAAGCGCACGATGTTTCCCCACTGGCGCTGCGCATCGATCATGAACTGCAAACGGTCGATATTGAACACCGTGACCCATTCGTTATCGGTGGGACCGGGCGCAGTTGGCTTGACATTCATCCATCAAAAACCTTTTCAAGGAGTTGTATTGCGAAGATAAGTATAGCTGTTATTAACCAATGATGCGGTTCGGAAGCGTCGAAGAAATCACGGTAGTCCGTCATTCTCGAACTGCTGAATTTCGAGAGATGAGAGATGCGGTGACGGTACAATCGCTGGCAGAGGTCGCGCACGAACTGGTGTGCCGCCAACCTGCGCTGGATAAGATGCTCAACTTGATGATGGAGCAAACCGATTTACAGTGCAAGAGTTCTAAATCTGGCGAACGAATGTACGCCGCTCATAAAAAATGTACAATCCAATGAACGGTAGACTTTTACAAGTTGGGCGTTCATCTTGAACCATTTTAAGGAGAACTTACGATGTCCGCAGAAGCAGGAACAAAAGAACAACCCTGGGTCCTCAAAACCCCATCCGGGACCGCCGAATATACGATGTACAAGGACGAGGCACACGACCCGCCAATTCTGGTTTGCACCGTCGGCACGACGATATTGAACTACGATTTGAGGTGTATCAACGACCTGCACGCGATGCTCAAGCAGCATGGCGACTGGATGGAACTGGGCAGTGCCGACGAGCAGAAGTCAGCCAGAGAGGGGACGGTCGAAGCATGGGGGCGGTCGCTCGACAATCCCGTGCATGGCTGGTATGGTTTGAAAAGGGGATTGCGCGGACGCTTCGCGATGTATTTGCCGCCGCTCATGGAAGCGCTTGGATTGGTTGAATTAGAGCATAATCCCAAAAACAACCGGATGCGCGCAAAAGGCGGCTGACCTGCCGCCGCGATGCTGCACTACAGCGGGATATTGCCGTGTTTCTTGGGCGGGTTGCTATCACGCTTGTTGCGCAACATTTCAAGCGCATTGATCAGGCGCGGGCGCGTCTCCGAAGGCAAGATCACGTCGTCCACGTAGCCGCGTGAGGCCGCGACATAGGGGTTCGCGAACTTCTCACGGTACATCGCGACCAGTTCCGCTTTCTTCGCTACCGGGTCGGCGGCTTCCGCGATCTCGCGCCGGAAAATAATATTGACTGCGCCTTCCGGTCCCATAACCGCGATCTCTGCGGTCGGCCAGGCAAGGTTGAGGTCGCCGCGAATATGCTTACTGCTCATCACATCATATGCGCCGCCATAAGCCTTGCGCGTGATTACAGTGATTTTCGGCACGGTCGCTTCGCAATACGCATACAGCAGCTTCGCGCCCGCGCGAATGATCCCGCCGTGTTCCTGCTTGACGCCCGGCATGAAGCCCGGCACGTCCTCGAAGGTCACAATCGGGATGTTGAAGCTATCGCAGAAGCGGATGAAACGCGCGGCCTTTTCGCTCGCGTCGATGTCCAGCACACCTGCCAGCACGTTCGGCTGGTTGGCGACAATCCCGACGCTGTGACCGCCCAGCCGCGCGAACCCGACGACGATGTTGGCCGCGTAGAGTTCATGGATTTCGAGGAAGCGCCCATCATCGATGATCAGCTTAATCACTTCCTTGATGTCGTAGGGTTTATTCGCATTTTCGGGGATGATCGTGTTCAGCGCCGAATCGGTGCGTAGCGGGTCGTCGGTCGTGGCGATGAACGGCGGGTCTTCCATATTGTTTTGCGGGATGAATCCGAGCAATTCGCGCAGCATGAAGAAGCTGTCCGTCTCCGACTCCGCCGCGAAGTGACAAACTCCGCTTATGCTGCTGTGAACTGACGTGCCGCCCAAATCCTCGAACGAGACATCCTCGTGCGTGACGCTCTTCACCACATCGGGACCCGTCACGAACATATACGACGTGTTCTTGACCATGAAGATAAAATCGGTCAGCGCCGGGCTATAGACAGCGCCGCCCGCGCACGGTCCGAGGATCATGCTTAACTGCGGGATGACGCCGCTCGCCATTGTATTGCGCAGGAAAATATCGGCGTACCCACCGAGGCTGACGACGCCTTCCTGAATACGCGCACCGCCGGAGTCGTTCAGGCCGATGATTGGGCAACCAACCTTCATCGCCATGTCCATCACCTTGACGATTTTTTCCGCGTGGACTTCGGAGAGCGAGCCACCCATCACGGTAAAATCCTGCGAATAGATATAGACAAGGCGGCCATCGACCGTCCCCCAGCCTGTGATCACGCTGTCGCCGAGGAACTGTGCGTCGGGTTTGTCCATCCCGAAGTCGCGCGCCCGCTGCGTCACGAAGGCATCCATCTCGCGGAAGGTTCCGGGGTCGAGCAGCAGCTCGATCCGCTCGCGCGCAGTCAGCTTCCCGGCCTTGCGCTGCTTGGCGTGGCGCTCCGGTCCGCCCCCCTCGCGGCTGCGGTCGCGCATGGTCTTGAGAAGTTCCAGCTTTTTGTCAGCGCTGGTGATTGAATGGTTAGTCATGTGGAGCCTATTCAATGAAATTCGGAGACTATAGCGCAATAACACCGCTCAGGGTCGGTCAGCACGCGCAATCTCAGGTCAAAACGGAAGTACGATGTTCTGGAGTAGGGGTCGCGGCTTGCCTGTCCGCAATGCTGGGCGGATGTAGTGGTCCGCCCCGGCGCGTCGGGCTTCTCTAATATTCAATCGAGTGTGTCACTGTGCAGGCGTGTTCGTGGCGCGCTGGTCGGCGGGTGCGAGCGAGGCGGTGGCCGTGATTGCTGTCGGTGAGAGCGTGACGGCGGTGCGCGTCGGGCTGGGTGCGGCGGTTGGCGTGCCGATACTGGCCTGCGTCCCCTGGCTGCGCTGCTCACCCGGTCCGGGGTTCGAGCCAGCACCCGGCAGCAAGTTTCCGGGTGTGCCGCCGCTGGCTGCGGAAGCACCCGCCGTCGCGGTCGGGGTGCGGCTGCCCGCGAGCGCCGTTTGCTCCGCGTTCTGGGTGCTGTTGTAGGTCGAGGTATAAGTCGGGGCGGGGGTCCAGTTGGCCGCGTTGAACGTGAAAAAATAGACGAAATTGAACAGCAGCAGGAAGACGGAGACCGCAATCAGGATGACCAGCCAGCGAACCGTGTTGCGCTGGAGCGTTCCCTGCGGCGTGCTTTCGTTTTTGGACATGACATTCCTCGCGGATGGATGTTGCACAGATCAGCCAAAGACGACATTCTAACAGATTGCGACACGAGAGCGGTAGTCGATATACTTGCGCAGCGTGATTATGGAGCATTGGAGCAGTCATGAGTAACAACGAGCAGCGCGGCGTAGGTGGCACGGCGGGCGGGCTGGGCGAGTTCTTCGTCGGCCTCGTGATGATCGTGATCGGCGGCTATCTGTTTTTTCAACGCCTGATCGTGAGTAGCAGCTTGAGTGTCCTATGGGGGCGCAATGGTTCCGGCGTGGCACTGCTGATCATGCTGGCCGGGATTGGATTCTTGTTTTTCAGTGGTCGCTCGCGGATCGGTTGGATATTGATTGCGGTCGGAATGATCGCGATTTTCGTTACCGTGATTACTAATCTGGTGATTTACCTCGCGCCGTCTAGTTTCTTCAACACGATCCTGATGTTCGGGTTGATCTTCGGCGGCTTCGGGCTGATTTTTCGTGCGCTCAGGCCGCATTGATTAAAAATAGAACGAGCCACACCGGAACTATTCCCCGTGTGGCTCATTCGATGATTGCGACCCGCCATGCCGTGTGCGCGCTGCTTTGAACCTGCTTTCGCAGGGTGGGCATCCAGCATAGGCTTCAGCTTTGACCAGCGCAGGTCTATTGCGTCCACCACGGACCGAGACGCCCCGATGAAGGGTGTTGGCTCAAAACCGGGTGCGACATCACGCGCACGGCAGGTACGGAAGTAGTTATATCATCCCAACGCGCGGCTGTAAAGGCAGGATGCTTTAATATTTTGCACAATCACCGAATACAAATCCGATGTAGGGCGAATGTATTCAGAGAGGGTAGACACGCAGGTCCGCGCCGATGAGCGACTCGGCGCGGTACGCGGTTTGTTTGGGCTTGACTCTGATCCGTTGAAATCAGCCGGCGGGTTGTTCAGCCGGAGGTGCGGGTGTCTCGTCGCTTGCGCCACCACTACCACCGTTGCCGCCCTGCTCGCCTGTGGCGGGTTCCGGCGTCGCGGCTTCCTCTCCGCCAAGTGTGCCTTCTGCCGCATCCTTGAGTAGTTCGGAGTCGCTGGCTTCGCCCTTGGATAGAGGTTCGGTTTCGAGGGCGGTCACTTCGGCTTTGGCTGCTTTGGCTTCGGCCACGATGTCGGCAGGGTTCAGCCCCAGTTTTTGCAAGTCGAGCAAGCCATTCTTGACTTCATTGAACGCGGCAGGACCGATGTTGTACTCTGTCGCCAGCTTTTGCAGGTCTTCCATTTTGCCTTGCGCATATAGCTCGATGCCCTTGAGCGCAACATCGTAAGGGACACCGTTGCGCGCGAGCAGGTCTTCGACTTCCTGTACGGCGTAGCTCTTCACGTCGCCATTGGCGAAGCCCTGGTTTGTCAGCTCGGTGAATTCACCCATGACTTTCTTGATCGCATCCGCTGAGAGGCCGAATTTCGCCAGCACCGCGGGCGCTTTATCGTTGCCGCCTGCGACTACTTCATCGAGCGCTTCACGCGGCAGATTGAACTGTTTCAGGATTTCGACGCCCTGCTCCGCCCAGAAATAACCGAGCGCACGGCGGTCGAGGCCGAGACCGAGATAGGGGTCCAGTTCCTTCACAACCTTGTCGGCGCTTGCGGCATCGACACCTTTCGCCTTGAGGATCGCGAGTCGTTCCGCGTTGCTCTTGACCGCGAGGACATCATCGAGGTCTTCTTTCGGAACCTTGTTGCTTTCAAGAATGCCCAGCCCCTTCGTGGCGACATATGTTTTCAGCGCGCCGAGGTCAAGGCCATTTTCCTTGAGCAGGGGTTCGGCCTGTGTGATCAGGCCAGTAATATCGGCATCCTTCAGGCCGAATGCCTTGAGCGTGGCGGTTAGTTTGGCGGGTTCATTGACGAGGGTGATCAGGTTGTTCAGGTTTTCCGGCGGGATATTGTACTTTGCGAGAAGCTGCATTCCCATTTCAATGCAGGTGCAGACTTTCGGCTGTGGCAATACAGGCGATTTAGCCTGAGCGTTGGCCTGCGGGGTGTGCATAGCGAACAGCGTAGCGACGATGAAGGCGACGATGAGTGAAGTACGGGCGATGCGGGACATAGATTCTCCTTGAATGGAAAAGCACACGTTGGATTTTACCGATGCACGCTATAAGCAGATGCAGCGGCTAATCACAAAGTCGTATCGATCCACCAAAGCGGGTCGCGCGTCAGTTCATTTCCAACGTAACAGGCATCGTGAACCAGAACGCCGTCCCCTCGCCCGGTTCGCTTTCGACGCCCATTTCACCGCCCTGCGCCTCGACAATCTTGCGCGCGATTACGAGACCAAGCCCAGTCCCCTGTGTGCCTTCGGAAGTTTCGGCGGCGCGGTAGAAACGCTCGAACATCCGCGCCAGACTTTCCGCGGAAAGCCCCGGTCCGGTATCGCGCACGGCAATCCGGACGAGCAGCGTATCGCTTTCCGGGTCGTGTTCGGGCGCGGCGGTGATGAACACCTGGCCGCGTTCACGGTTGTATTTGATCGCGTTGGTAAGCAGGTTGAGCAGCACCTGTTTGGTCTTGTTGCGGTCGCCGCGTACCAGTAGAGCCGCGTCGCCGCTCACCGAGAAGCTGATGCCACGCTCATCGGCTTGGCTGCGCACGATGTTGACGCCCTCGTTGATCAATTCGACCAACGCGAAGCTATTGCTTTCGAGCGTGGTGCGTCCCGATTCGAGTTTGGCGAGATCGAGAAAATCCGTCGCGAGGCGCGCCAGACGGTCGGTTTCATCCTGCATAATGAGCAGGATTTCGGTGCGACGCTTTTCGGGTAGTTCGGGACGCAGCAGGAGCGTGGTGCTGGCCTTGAGCGCGGCCAGCGGCGTGCGCAGTTCGTGGACCATCTCCGAGACAAAATCGTTTTGCTGGAACAGACGCGCGTTCACAATCGCAATAGCCGCCTGCGCCGCGAGCGCCCGCAGCGCGTCTACATCGTCTTCGGTCCAGTGACCCTCGCCGCGCTTGTTGAGCGCTTCAACGACGCCGATTACCTTGCCCTTCGCGACCATCGGCACGCCGAGCAGGTTGCGCGTGTTATTCTGCATGGTGTCGTCCACGACGCGATACAGCCGCGTATCCTGCTGTGCATCCTCAACGAGGACCGGCTCGTTGTGCGCGGCAATCCAGCCCGCGATGCTGTTTTCCTTCGGCACGACAAAGACTTCCATCGCGCCCGCCGAAAGCTGGGTAGCGGCCTCGAAGCGCAGTTCGCCCGTGCTTTCATCGATCAGCAGGATCGATGCCTCTTCCGTATCCGTGAGTTCCGTTACGGCATTCAGAATCATATTTAGCAGCGCGCGTACATCGAGCGTGGAGTTGAGTTTCTGGCTGATTTCATTCAGCCGCTCGTAACGCGCCAGCAGCCGCAGATAGCTGCGAATCGCTTCCTCGCTGGAGAGCATCGACGATTGTTGAGGATTCATCGGGTGTGCCTGTTCATCCTGCCGCCCGCGCTAACGTTTGGCGAGTTCTTCTGCGAGTTTGCCCATTTGGTTGGCGATGACCGCGCTTGGCTGGAACACGGCAATCGGCTGGTTAGCTTCCGCAGCCTGAAAGACAATTTCCGGCGCGGGCGAGATGACGGCCAGCATTTCATGGCCGAGGATTTGCTCGGCTTCTTGCCACGTTATCTGAACCGATGAAGGCGCGCGATTGACCAGCACGATATTCAGCTTCGCGGCGGTGATCCCCATCGGCTCGATCTCGCGCATGATGTCGTGCGCCATCAGCAGCGCTGCGCGGTGCGGCTCCACAACAAGGATCAGCGCGTCGATCTCGCGCAGCAAGCGCGCTGTCTGCCGTGACAGCCCCGAACCGAGGTCCACCACGACCGAGCGCGCCATGCTGCGCAGCGTCTTCACAATCGCGGCCATCGTCTCCGGGCTGGCGTTCAGGTTGGCTTCCTTGGGGCGCGTCGATGAGAGCAGCAGGCGCAACCCGGAAGCATGTTTGAGCAGCTCTGCTTCAACGACCTTGCTATTGATTTCGGCGGCTGGCCTGCTCACCAGATTGGCGATCCCGGAAGCGCGCGGTTGGCCGAAGAGCAACCCCAGCGTGCCTTGCCCCAGACGAAAATCGACCAGCACGGTTGGACCCTTTGCGGCAAGGCTGGCGGCAATGTTCCCGGCCAGCGTCGAGAGGCCGACCCCGCCCTTCGCACCAAGGAAGCCGAGCGTCGTGCCATCCGCAGTGCGTTCGGTTGCCGCGAGGGGGACCCCGCGCCGTGCGAGCAGCGCCTTGACATGCGCGACCAGTTCAGCCGGACGGGTCGGCTTGGTCAGATAATCATCCGCGCCTGCCTCGAAGCCCGCTACCTTGTCATCGACCATCACCTTCGCCGTGAACATGATGATCCCCAAACCCTGCGTGACCGGGTTCGCGCGCAGACGGCGGCAGACTTCGACGCCATCCATATCTGGCATCATTACATCCAGCACCACCAGATCGGGAGTTTCGCTAACCGCTTTTTCGAGTGCCTGCGTTCCGTTCGGAGCAACGATAATCTGGAAGCCCGCGCGCTCCAGCGCCAATCCGATGAGTTTGAGGCCCTCCTCATCGTCATCTACCACGAGGATTTTCTGTGTCATGCCGCCGTCCCTTCCGAAATGCAACCGGGAGTGTAGCACGCGCGGGGGAGTGCGCGCAAAGGGCGCTCCCTCTGCGCTGGCGTTTGGATTGGTTTGAAGCAGCGGATGCAAGTGAAAGGATAGCGACGCGCAGGGATGATTCCACGACGCGGTTGCGGTATCCGTTTAGATTGTGAACGTCTCGCCGACCGCGACCAGCAGCGGTTGCGCGCTCGTCTCGTTGTGGATACGCGCCGCCCACGCTTCCAAATCCTGCGCGAGGAACGGATAGGAGTTCACATGACAGGGCAGGACGGCTTTCGGCTTCAAATACGGTATTGCCTTAATCGAGTCGGCGGGGTCCATCGTCATAGTTCCACCGACAGGCAGGACGGCCATATCGAGGCCGAGATCGCCCGTCAACTGCATATCGGAGAACAACCCGGTATCGCCCGCGAAGTACACGGTTTTGTCTTCGGCCTTGATCACGATCCCGGCAGCCAGACCGCCGTATGATCCATCGGGCATAGATGACGAATGCTGCGCGAGGACGAATTTCACCCAGCCGAAGGGATGCGTATAGCTGCCGCCAACCCCGTGCGAAAAGATTTTTTCTACGCCTTGTTTCTCGATCCAGCGTGCGACTTCAACAATCGCGATCACGGTTGCGCCCGTGCGCTGCGCAATAGCAAGCGTATCACCCACATGATCGCCATGTCCATGCGTGAGCAGGATGTAATCCGCGTCGAGCGAGTCGGCGGAGACTTTGGCGACCGGGTTACCCGTGATGAATGGATCGATCAGTAGTCGCGCGCCACCGACTTCGACCTGATACGCCGAATGGCCGAGAAAGGTGATTTGAAAGGTCATTGGATTTTCCTTGTGACATGCGGCGGTCCCCTGATGGCAGAGGACCGCATAGCAAGTTATAGCGTTGGCAAAACCGATTATTGCGGCGTCAGGGCGTTGGTCGTCTTGCCATTCTCGCTGACCTGATCGACCACCCAGCCCGTGTTGCCGTTCTCGGTCCGCACCTCCCACCAGCGGAAGCCCTCCACGCTGGTTGGACCGGAAACGATGGTGATCACAGTCCCTTTCGGCAGCAGACTGCGCACTGTCGCGGTCGTGGACGGATTGGCGCGCAGATTGAGCGAACCTTCAACGACCGTAACGACGGCCTTCCCGCCGATGACGAGTGCGGGTGGCGGCAGGTCACTCCCTACCGGGGCGCTCGCAGCGGTAATCGTCGCCGGGATCGCGACGAACTGGCCGCGTGCGATGGCGGGTTTCCCACCCTGTACGATGCGCAGCGCGGTTCCATTCTGCGGGAGCGCGATAATCTCTGGGCGTGGCGCGGCCTTGAGGACATCAGCGGCACTCGCGTTCGGGTTGTTGATCGCCTGGAACTGCGCAGCCTGTGAGGTGACGACGCTCACCAGCGTCGCGGACCCATCCGGCGTGGTGAGGATGTTGCCGAAACCGCGCGCTTCGCGGCTATAGAGCTTGACCGGGGTCCCACCCGCCGCCGGGACGCGCCACAGCTCAACCGTGTAAAGCTGCGCTTCGGCGGGCGTAGCCATCAGGAACTGGTTGCCCAGTTTTGTCCCTGCCGGGACCTGCACCGATCCGGCGGGGGTCTGCGTCGTGTAGAAGATCGACTGCCCATCGGCGGACCACGCCACGCGCGTGAACACGCCCTGCGGCACGTTGAGCGCTGCGCCTTCGCCCGTGCGCGCGTCGATTACATGAATAGCGGTTCCACCTGTGGCTGGATCGCCCGTCGCGCGCACAATAGCAACGACGCGCGTCCGATCCGGCGAGAGCGCAGGGCTGCTCAACGTCGTTTGCTTCCACGTATTCGGGTTGTTGAGCGTCGTCAAACCGAGACCGAGACCAGCGCAATCTCTGGTGAAGAGATAGCCACCTGCCACCTGCGCGAGCAGTTTGTTATTGCCGTCCACGCCTGTTTCCATCGTATAAGCGAGGAAGCTGCTATCGAAGTTGCCCCCGCCGCACGAAGCGCCATGCCCGAATTGGCCGACCGCGCGTGGCGCTCCGCCCGTCGCCGGGACTGCCTGAATCTGGTAAAGCATCTCGCTTACAAGTGTGGGGTCGCTGCCTGGGGCAGGCGCGTTCGCGGCGACCGCATAGGCCACCTCACCGCCATCGCTCGACCACGCGGGCGGGAATTCTGCCGCAAGGCCGTTGGCGATAGCAGTCGCCTTTTGGCCGGACGACGCCACATACAATGTGCCGCCGTTCTTCCAATCTGTGAAAGCGAGCCGTGTCCCATCGGGCGACCAGACCAGATTCATATACGTATGGCGCGCAGTGAAATAAGGATAGAAGTTTATCGGCTCGCCCGTCGCGTCGCCCGTAAGTGGGCTGGCGCTCGTGATCACGCGCCCCACGTAATCGGTGACATAGACATTGCCATCCAGCCCGACGAACGCGAGTGGATTATTGTAAGTCGTGGGCGTCGTCACGGCAGTGATACCCGACAGCGGTGCTTGCGCGGAGATCGCTGTTGGCGCGATCTGAGTTCCGGGAATTGCTGTCCCTGGAATTTGCGTCAGTTGCGCGCCTGTGACAGCAGTCGCGACAGTGACCGGGTTCGTGACCGGGCGACCGTCCTTGCACTGGAAGTACACTGTACCCTCATTGTTAGAGCGGTACTCGAAGATCGTGTCCAGATTGCGCACCTTGACTGTGACAATATAGCCAAGCTGCACGACCTGCGCATAGCTGACGCCCGGTGCTGGGCAGCCGAGCGCGGCATCGGGGAAACGCTGCTGTTCCCAGGTGTAGCTCTGCGTGTTGCCACGTGTAATCGTAATTTTGAGTTGCGCGCTCAGGTCCTTGAGGACATTATCGATCACGGTCACGGGTTCGTTCGGGAGCGGAGTCGCCTGCGCTGAAGCGCGGACCAGTGGCATAGTAATCAGGAGCATGAGCAGGATGCTCGTCAATAGAAGTGAACGTCTCATTGTTTGTCCCTTGTGGCTGATAAAAATGCAATCTACGTTTGGAATGTTAGACCGATCCTGAAGTCAGAGTCAATCACACGTATCCGCCGCTAAAGCGACGTTCACCGCATATTCAGCGATAGCGCGATCCTAATCCGAGCGTTCGTCGTCACTATCCAATGTGCTAACGCACGTCTGCCCGTCAACCATGAGGACGCCGCGCGGCATATGAGGTGAACAAACCTGTTGTTATTTTGTCATCAGATTATACAAAATAAGGTGGAGCAATGTCGTTCAGTTTCCACCAGATAGAAACAATCAGCCAATCCCTTGACATTTTGCGCAAACATTCGTACATTCTACGCAGGCACTTAAACGTTTAAGTATCGACAGTGATGAAGGTTTTTAAGGTGATTATCTCCAGTCAAAGCGCTTCACGCAGCCGCCGGACCGCATCCGGTCGGGATGCTGCGTGAGTCGCTCTGCGGAGCGGTTCGAAAAAAGCTGGTAAAAGAGGAGTTTCCCGGTATGTCGAAAGTTGCTCGTATCGCTTTACTAGTCGTGGCGCTGCTGTCCATGACGTTCACTTTCGCCTCTGCCCCGCGCGCCAATGCGCAGGCCAAAAAGATCGTCATGTACGGTGCGTCGTCGGGTGACGCCGAGACCAAGAGCCTGACGGAAATCGTCGCCACATGGAACGGCAAGAACCCGGATAATCAGGTCGATCTGCAATTCGTCGTCGATTATGGTGTGACGCTCCCGAAGGCGCTCGCCAGCAACAACCCGCCGGACCTGTTCTATGTAGACTCGTCCATTTTCCTGGACCTCGTGGGCGCGGGCGCGCTGGCCGCCATCGGGGATCGCCTGACGAACACCGCCGACTTGATCCCGGCGCTCAGGGATGTCTTCACGACGGGCGGCAAGTTCTATTGCCCACCGAAGGACTATTCGACGCTGGCTTTGCAGGTCAACACAGACATGCTCACCGCTGCGGGCGTCAAGCCGCCAACGACATGGGATGAACTGCTTGCCGCGACCAAAGCGCTGACAAAGGGCGATGTCGCGGGACTCATCGTCCCGACCGATCCGGCGCGCTGGCTGGCGATGCTGTATCAAGCGGGCGGTTCCGTCACCAGTGATGATTTCAGCAAGATGACGATCAACAGCCCCGAAGGGTTGCAGGCACTCAAGTTCTACAAGTCGCTCTATGACGCGGGCGCACGTACCGCGCAGGATGTCAGCGCGGGATGGCCGGGTGAAGCCTTCTCGAAGGGCAAGGCCGCGATGGTCTTCGAGGGTAACTGGATTTTGGGCTTCCTCAAGGAGCAGGCTCCGAACCTCAAGTATCAGAGCGTCGAGCTGCCCACCGGACCGAAGGGCAAAGCCTCGATGGTCTTCACCGTCTGCTATGGTGTTTCGGCCAAGAGCGCGAACCTCGATGGCACGGTCAAGTTCCTCGATTATCTGGTCGGTGTAGAAGCGATGACCAAGTTCACGACCGATCTGGGTGTGCTGCCCAGCCGTAGCAGCGTCCGTGATGCGTACCTGAAGGCGTACCCGGACCGCGAAATCTACATCAAGGCTGCCGATTACGCGCACCGTTGGGGTTTCGTGCCGGGGTTCAGCGCCGTTACGGACAAGATCACGGAGCAAATTGGGCAGGTCTTCAAGGGCGATCAGACGCCGGAAGATGCCTTGAAGGAAATCGAGAAGGTTGGCAACGAAATCCTCGCGAAGGCGAAGAAGTAGCCAGACCACGTTGAAGCAAGTCCCGCGTGTTCACATGCGCGGGGCTAAAGCCACCACGCTATTACGGTTTGGAAGCACGGATTTCAGAAGGTGCAAACCGTAATAGCCTGGTTCTTTAGGACCAGGCGGCGGTTTGGATGCTCAAAGCGCCCACCGCGCTAACAATATCCTGTAGACAATCCGCGTCGTCATTTTATTAGCGAATTTTTGTGGAGCGCGACCGATGACCGCACAATCAACCCCTAGTAACCCCGCCTCGCAAGTGCCGCAAATCGGCGCGAGCCTGACCGCCAAACCGCCGCGCCGCGATATACGCACGACCAAGACGTTTCAGGAATATGTCGCCGGGTTTGCGTTCATCACGCCTGCCGCGATAGTCGTGTTTCTATTTGTCGTGATCCCTATTATCTTCTCGCTGGTCGTGAGCCTGACCAACTGGAACCTGCTTAAACCCGTCACGGAAGCGAGCTGGGTCGGGGTAGATAATTACAAACAGCTCCTTTTTGAAGACTCGAACGCCCGGACAACGCTGTTCCGCGCGCTGCGCAATACAATTTATTACGTGATCCTGACCGTCCCGCTGCAAACCATGCTGGCACTCGGCCTCGCGATGATCGCCAACCAGAAATGGTTGCGCGGCAAAGGCTTCTTCCGCACGGCGTTCTATCTGCCTTCGATCACCTCGACCGTCGTCACTGCGACCGTGTTCCTGTGGGTATTCAGCCGCAGCGGGATTTTCAACCTCGCGCTACAAGCGGTCAGCGGTGGGTCATATAAACCCATCACTTGGCTCGACGCGCCGGATTATCTATTTCACAATATTTTCCGGGCGTTTGGCGTGACGAAGGCGACCGCGCCGGGGTTCATGCGCGATACCAATATCGTCGGGCTGTCGCTGTGGGATTGGTTGAGCGGTCCGAATATCACGATGATCGCGATCATCATTCTGAACGTGTGGACGACCGCCGGGACGATGATGTTGATTTTCCTTGCTGCGTTGCAGGACATCCCCGCGCAGCTTTACGAAGCTGCTTCCGTCGATGGTGCAACGCGCTGGCAACAATTTCGCAAGATTACGCTGCCATTACTGCGACCCACCACGTTTTTTGTGGTCACAGTGGGATTGATTGGTACATTTCAGATTTTCGACCAGATTTTCATCATTGCGCCCGGTAACGCAGGCACGACAACGATGGCCTTTCTGGTCTACCGCAGTGCATTCCGTGACTTCAACGCCGGGCAGGGTGCGGCAACCGCGTTCTTCCTGCTCGTGATCATCCTTTTGTTTACGCTCGTGCAGCGCCGCCTGACAAGCCAGCGGTCGGTATAAGGAGCATATTTGATGGCAACCGCAACCACAACGCTTTCGACCGCACCGCGTCGCAACAACACTGAAGCGACGCAGCAAACGATGATGCTACTGCGCCGCGTGCTAACCTATGGTGTATTGATCCTCGTCGCCCTGTTGATGCTCCTGCCTTTCGTCTACTGTGTGGTGAATTCTTTCAAGCCGATTGACGACATCAACCAGTTTCCGCAGGTGCTTTACCCGGTAAACGGAACCTGGACGACCGCCAATTACGCGCGCACACTCGGCGGTAATAACCAATTTGTGCGCTGGATTTTCAACAGCGCAGTTGTTGCGCTCTTCGTCACACTCGGTCACATCCTTTTCGACAGCATGGCAGGCTACGCGCTCGCACGCATCAAGTTTCCGGGGCGCGGAGTCGCATTCGCGATCATGATCGGGACGATGATGGTTCCCGGTATCGTGCTGATCATCCCGCGTTATTTCGTCTTCAAATCGCTGGGCATGGCAGAAAACTTCAGCGCATTGATTTTACCCGGTCTCGCGGATGCGTTCGGCATCTTCCTGATGAAGCAGTTCTTCGAGAGTTTGCCCATCGATATTGAAGAGGCCGCGATGATGGACGGCGCGGGACGCTTCCGTATGTTCTTCGTCGTGATCCTGCCGCTTGCAGTTCCAGCGCTGACGGCGCTCGCTATCTTCGGCTTTCAGGGCGCGTGGAACGACTTCATGGGGCCGCTGATTGCGGTCGGCTCCGGTCCCAAGGAAATATGGACGGTACAGCTTGGACTTGCACTGATCAAGGGGGATACAGGACAAGCGCTGCAATGGGACATCCTGCTTGCAGGTGCGGTGATTACCACGCTCCCGATGGCGATCATCTTCTTCATCTTCCAGCGCTACTTCATCGAAGGCAGCACCTATACGGCGGTCAAGGGCTGATGCCTTTTCGCGCGATTGGGCGCGGGCTGCGCTTCTACGAGCGCTACACCTACCTCTATCTACAGGCAAATCTCGTCTTCGTGGTGCTGTGCCTTCCGGTGGTCACAGCACCCGCCGCGTATGGCGCAATGATCCATATGGCGAACGTTGCGCACAAGCGTACTTTCACCTCGTTCGCGGAGTTCTGGGAAGCGTTCCGCTATGGCTTCCGGCGCAGCCTCATCCTCGGCGTACTGAATGCCGTATTCTTCATCATTATTTATGTAAATTTCAGTTACTTCGCCTCACAACAGACGCTCCCATTCGTGCTGCTGCGCGTCGTCTGGACGATTCTGCTGATCCTCTGGACATGTATGCAGATTTACGTCTGGCCGCTGCTCGAATTGATGGACCCTGCCGACCCAATCCTCGCGCTGCGCAACGCGGCGTTGATGGTCTTTGCAAATCCGGTTTTTTCGCTGGTGCTGCTCGCGGTTGTGCTGGCAGCCTTCGTATTTAGCAGCGTGCTTGTCGCGCCGCTGTTGCTGTTCTTCTTCGGGCTGCTCGCCAACGTTTCGCTGGCAGCGGCACGTAATCGGCTTGGGTTGGAGACGGAGGACGCGCCGCCTGTTTGAATTGGAGCGCGCGTATTGTGTAGGGGCGGGTCAAGCCCCGCCCCTGAAGTTTGGCTCTTTTTCAAGGGGCAGGTTCGGGTTGGCGCGTGCGGTTGAAAGCGTAACGGGCGAGCAAGGCTTCGAGTTTCAGCCAGTTTTTGGGGGATGCGGACAACATGGCACGAAAGTCAGGGGCGGTCTAGAGGTCAGCA
>Ga0123338_10002295_pt1 | contig 17918 bp, 21 predicted proteins | sample grotaG_FD_89793 | JGI IMG/M metagenome (GOLD analysis project Ga0123338, IMG submission 89793) | Glacier valley bacterial and archeal communities from Borup Fiord, Nunavut, Canada, to study Microbial Dark Matter (Phase II) -... | ecosystem: Environmental > Aquatic > Freshwater > Ice > Glacier ...
GCCGTTGCCGGCCAGCCCATCTTGTCCATCAGCGGCATCGTGCAGTGATGACCGGCGCGCACGCAGATCCCCTCGGTATCCAAGATCGAGGCCATGTCATGCGCGTGAATATCGGAGAAATTAAACGAGATTACCCCAGCCCGATCCTCGGCACGCGGCGGCCCATAAATCGCAAGCCCACGCTCCACGAACGGCGCCATGCGCTCGAGCGCGTACCGCGTAAGCGAAATCTCATGCCGACGGATCCACTCCAAGCCAACGTCGGTAAGATAATCACACGCAACCCCAAGCGCGATCGCATCGGCGATATTACTCGTCCCGGCCTCGAACTTCCAGGGTAGCTCGTTGAACGTCGTCTCCGCATAGCCGACTTTTTTGATCATGTCGCCGCCGGTGAGAAACGGGGGCATCGCATCGAGCAGCGCCCGCTTCCCGTAGAGAAAACCAATCCCCGTCGGCCCACACATCTTGTGCCCGCTGGCCGCAAAAAAATCCACATCGAGCGCGCGAACGTCGACCGGCATATGCGGCACCGACTGCGCCCCATCCACCAGTACGACCGCGCCCACGGCATGCGCGCGCGGAATGATGACATCCAGCGGAGCGATCGACCCGAGCGTATTCGAGATATGTGAGATCGCGACGAGCTTCACGCCGCGCAAAAGCGTATCGAGTTGCTCGAGCTGCATCGTCCCAAACGCATCGACCGGAATCAAGCGCAGTTCCGCTCCTGTCTTGGCAGCAAGCAACTGCCACGGCACGAGATTGGAATGGTGCTCGACTTCGGTTGCCAGAATCGCATCGCCCGGCTTGAGATTCGCAAGGCCCCACGTAAAGCTCACCAGGTTGATCGCCTCGGTTGTATTGCGGGTCCAAATTACTTCGGCGGTTTCCGCCGCATTGATGAAGCGCGCGACTTTCTCGCGTGCGCCCTCGAACGCATCGGTCGCGCGAGAGGCAATCTCATACACGCCGCGATGGATGTTCGCATTGTAATTCGAGTAGTAGTCCACCAGCGCATCGATGACGACGCGCGGTTTTTGGGAGCTAGCCGCCGAGTCCAAATACACGAGCCGTTTGCCGCGCGACGTTTTGGTCGCAAGGATCGGAAAATCCGCGACGATCGCGGCCTGTTTTGGATCGACGGGGGCAATCATCGTGCGGTAACCTTTGCCTCGAGTGAGGAACGCAGCGCCGTACGCAACACCTCGGTTGGGAATTTTGCGATCTCCGGTTCGAAGAAGCCAAGCGCGATCAATCGTTCGGCTTCGACGCGCGGCACGCCGCGACTCATGAGATAGAACAGCGTATCGGCATCGATCGCCCCGACCGTCGCGCCATGGAATGCCTTGACGTCATTTGCCGCGATTTCGAGCGCCGGGATCGAATCGACGTGCGCCGTTTCGCTGAGCAAGAGCACGTCATCGCGTAGCGAGCTATCGCTGCCGTGGGCTGATTTGCGAATGCGGATGTTGCCGAGGTAGCGCGCCTGCCCGCGATCGGACGCCGCGCTTTTGATCACGGTCGTTGAAGTGGTCGAGCCGACCGCGTGGTCGACCTGGGTTGCAAGATCGACGTGTTGCTCGCCCGTCGCAAAGAATAATCCCGCGACCTCGGCGTTGCCGCCCGTACCGGCTTCGAGCGCTTGCAGCGTGCTCACCGTCAGGGCAGCGCCGAGTTCCGCTAACCCGATGCGCACGGTGGCATCGATGCCGATCGTCGCCCCGCGCGCGGCAATGACTTTCGATGCGAGATTCGCCGCTTGCACGATCGCGTAATCGACTTGCGCGCGCGAGGCGGCGATCACTTCACCGATACCGCAGACGAAACGCGCCGCAGCGCCGGTGATCAACTGCTCGATCACGGTAACGCGGGCGCCCTCGCCCGCCGAAATCAGTGTGTACGGAAACGCATCGTTTGCGACGGCGGCATACCGGATGACGATCGGCTGATCGACGGAAACGCCGGCCGGAACGTGGACGAAGGCCCCGACGTTTTGAAAGGCGAGTGCGAGCGCCGCGTATTTGTCGGTCGCCGTCTTCACCGCGCCGCCGACCGCCGCGCTAAAGAGCGCCGCGTGGTCGCGCTTCGCCGTGGCAAGATCGGTCACGATTACACCGCGCGAACGCAGTGCATCGGAAAGCTCGATCGTTGCAATGCCGTCGACGAATGCGATTTGCGCTGCACGCGCATCGGCCGCAAAGAGATCGATCGCCGGGAACGAGGCAACGGGCGACGCGGTCGTCACGACTTCGCTCAGGTCGATCTTATGCAGATCGTGTTTCCAGTAGCGACCGTAGGACGCGGTCGGAAACGGGAGAGCTTCGTAGTGGGCGAGCGCGCTACGTCGCGTGCCGGCATCGAAGGCGGGCGACGCGCCGGCCATGATCCGTTCGAGCGTCTCGGTCGAGACGCCGGCGGGTTGATCCAAGCTAAGCGACGCCACCTGCGACCTCTTCGCGAATCTTGTCGTACCCTTCACGTTCGATCACGTTTGCAAGTTCCGGGCCGCCCGTCTTCACGATGCGTCCGTCCATCATGATGTGCACGACATCGGCTTTGATGTGCTGCAGAATGCGCGGGTAGTGCGTGATGATGAGAAAGCCGGTATTCTTACCTTCGTCGGTTTCGCGCATCGCGTTGACCGATTTGCCGACCGATTCGAGCGCATCGACATCGAGGCCGGAGTCCGTCTCATCGAGCACGGCGTACTTCGGATTGAGGATCGCTAACTGCAGCATCTCGAGGCGTTTTTTCTCACCGCCTGAGAAGCCGTCGTTGACCGACCGGCTCAAGAAGGCGGGGTCCATATCGAGCACGTCGAGCTTCTCGAAGATCATCTTGCGGAATTTCGCCGGCGGCAGATCGGTCGGGTTTACCGACTGACGGGCGGTGCGGATGAAATTCGCAACGCTCACGCCTGGAATTGCGGCCGGGTATTGAAACGAGAGAAAGAGACCGGCTTTCGCGCGTTTATCGGGCGCAAGACCGAGCAACTCTTCGCCATCCAAACGGACCGAGCCACCGAGGATTTCGTAGTTCGGATGTCCCGTCATTGCAAAAGCGAGGGTGGACTTGCCGCTGCCGTTTGGGCCCATCAGCGCGTGAACTTTGCCCGGTTCAACCACCAAGTCGATTCCGTTGAGAATTTGTTTTCCAGCGACGCTGGCGCGCAAGTCACTGATGCGCAGTCCGAGATCCGACACGTGGTGCTCCTGGCTTCGAGAGTGGGGTGCCCCGGGCGGGGCATCAGCCTCCATCGTAAAACGAGTGCGGGAGAAAGTCAAGGAAAGTCTGGACTATCTTCCGTTCGCGTGCTATCCTCATGAACGGAATGAATCCACAGGATCGCTTCTTTGAGACGACGCGCGGGAAGATCGTGACGGCCCTTCGTGGACGCCACGGGGCTTCGGCCTTCGAACTTGCCCAAGAGTTCGGACTCTCGCCCAACGCCATCCGCCAGCAGCTCGTCATCCTCGAGCGCGACGGCCTCGTGAGCGGGCACGGCGTACGCCGGGGCAAGACGAAGCCCACCCAAGAATTTGCGCTGACTGCCGATGCCGAGCGCTTCTTTCCGCAGCAGTACGACAAGATGCTCAATGCCGTCTTGCGCGAAGTGCGCGCCGCCGGTGGCGAGGATGCGGTCAAGTCGATTTTCGCGGCGCTCGGGAAGCGATCGTCGGAACGCGTCAAAGAGCGGCTCGGCGACAAAGCGATGCCGGAACGCGTGATCGAGCTGACCGAAATCCTGCGCGAATCGGGCGTGGAGGCCAAGCTCGAAACGACCGAGAGCGGCTACGTCATTCACGAACACAACTGCCCGTATGCGAAGACCGTCGCGGAGCATCCCGAAGTGTGCTCGATCATCCATACCATTTTCAAAGAAAACGTTCCGGCGACGACGACGCAAACGGAGTCGCTCGCAACCGGCGGGGCCGAGTGCCGGTTCGAGATCGTACGCTAGTCTTTTTTTAGGAGTACATCGCACCGTGGATTTTGCCAAGTTCCAAATGCTCGTCGAAAAACGCACCGGTTTCCGCACCATGGAAGCGCCGATGGCGACGGGCGAGTACTTCAGTGACTCGTGCGGCGATATGTACTCATATTTCCTCAAAGTCGGCCCGGGTGACGTGATCGAGGATATCTCGTACTTCACGACCGGCTGCGGCTTCGGCACGGCAACCTGCTCGCTGCTCGTCGAACTTGCGCGCGGCAAAACGATCGATCAAGCACTCGCGATTACCGATCAAGATATCGAGGACGCGTTGGGCGGCTACCCCGAGAAGAAAAAAGACTACCCGGAACGCTCGCGCCTAGCGCTCAACGCGGCGATCGAAGACTACAAAGCCAAGCGTGCCGCGGGCAAGATCACCGACGGCATGCTCGATGAAGCGCGCGCGACGGTTGCCGCAGCAGCCGCGCTCTCCGAACTACCCGGCACCGGCAAAACCTCACAAGACGAAGCGGCCGGTCCGAAAATCGTCGAATCCGGCGGAATGGTCACGATCAAGCTCCACTAGTCAGCGCGCGAGCGGGCCGAACTGCGCGATTTCCGGTTCGCCGAGACGCGCGTGGTACGCACGCGGAACCTGACCCGCAACGAAGATGAACGAGGCCGTCGAGCCGACTCGCGTGACGCGCGTGCCGAAATTGTAGATCGACGGGCGACACGCGCGACACACCAGGCGCGTGCGGTCGTAGCCCAGGACAACGATGCCGCGACCGTAGCGCACCGGAATGGCAACGTCTTTCGTGCGAATGCGAAAGCTGGCCGCTTTGCCGGTCATCCGTTTCACATCGAAGGCGAGCGCGCCGCTCTCGAGGACGATCGTTGCATCGTCGATCGTCGGCGTCCCCCACGCAAGATACGTCGCGCGTACGCGCGTATCCGACCCGAGTGCGATGGTATGTCCGTTCGGGAAGCGGATCGATGCGCGTCCGCCGGGGCCGGTGATTGCCGCAGCGCCTTCGGGCAAGCTCGTCTTCAAACGAACGCGGGTCGGCGTATTCGCCGACCCGTTTGCGTAGTAGACATCGCCGCTCTTGGCAACGAGGATCATGCCCGGCGGTTGCGCCGCCGGTGCTGCAGCCGTGCAGGCGAAGACGAGCACTGCCGCAAGACATGCGCTCGGCGCGCTATTTCTTGTCCACCGCTTCGATTTCGAGACTAATCGTGATGTCGTTGCCGACGACCAAGTTGCCGACCGGGGTTGCGCCCTGATCGACGATCCCATACTCCCGGCGGTCGATTTTGCCTTGCGCGGTATAGGCGATGCGATCGTTTCCACGGTTGTCTTTCCCTTTGCCCTCGAGGTGCGCGAGCAGGGTGACGGGCTTCGTCGTCCCGTGGATCGTCAGGTTCCCGTTAATCGTGATGGTTCCGTCCGTTGCCGAGGTGATCGACGTGCTCTTGAACGTAATCGTCGGATATTTCGCTACGTCGAGCCAATGCGGCGATTTCAAATCACCATCGCGCCGCTCGTCGCGTGAATCCAGACCGCTGGGATCGAGCGTCGCTTCGATCGAGCTGGGAACGTCTTTGCCCGCCGCCGTCACGACGGTCGCGGATTTCACGGGAATGATGCCTTTGACGCGCGAGAGCGCGAGATGGCTCACCGTGAATTCGGCACTGGTATGGATTGGGTCGGCCGTGTACGTTTCGGCAAGGGCGGGTGCGGCGAGCACGGTACAGACGAACGCGGCAAGAGCAGCAAGACGACGCAAGAGAAGCCTCCAGAGGCGACCGGTGAGGAAGTTTGGTCTCCCAAACGTAGGCGAGGAAGGCTTCGGTTGCACGCGGCCAAGAAGCGTTCTCTCGTATGAAAAACGCATGGGCTCGCCGTTTCGTCGCGGCGACGGTTCTACTCGCTTTTGCCGTCGTTGCTAGCCCCGTTCGATCGGCGGAACCCGCAGGTGCGGGCGACCAGGCGTTTGCCGTCCTCGCGAAAGCTTACTTTGACGCGGGTTTCGCCGCTCAACCGGTGACGGCGACGGCCGCCGGATTGCACGATTTCGACGCAAAGCTGGGCGTGTATACGCCGGGCGAGTTTGCCGAGCGGACTGCGCTCGATCGCGTAGATCTCGACCGGCTCACGAAAATGGACGATCAGGCGCTCTCGCCCTCGGTCCATCTCGATTGGGTGATGCTCGTCAATGCCATCCATGACGATTTGCTCATCAACGACACGATGAAGCGCTGGCGTCATAACGCGGATGACTACGTGAATATCGCGACGGGCGGCGTATTTTCGATTCTCAGTCGCGCATTTGCCGCCGACGACATCCGGCTGAAAAAGATCGTCGCGCGCGAGAAACAGATTCCGGCCATGTTCGCTCAGGCAAAGGTCAACCTCACGAGTGTCGATCGCTACTCCGCTGAAATCGCTTACGACGATGCGATGGGTGCGATCTCGTTCTTCAAGACGACCGTCCCCCAAGCGTTCCCGACAGCCGGCGATGAAACGCTGCGGGCCGAGTTCGTCGCCTCGACCCAAGTCGCGGTCGATGCGTCACGCAATTTTGCGCGTTGGCTCAAGAACGGCTTCGTAAAGCATCCGGTCGGCAATTTTTCCATCGGTGCTGCGAATTACGCCGCGCGACTAAAATATGAAGAAGGCGTCGATATGCCGCTCGCTGCGTACTTGCGCGTCGGCGAAGCGGCGCTTGCGAAGACACGCGCAGAGATGGTTGCGGTCGCGCATGAAATCGATCCGACAAGATCCGTCCAAGGCGTGATCGACGACGTCGCGCGCGTCCATCCGACCGCCGCCGGACTCATCGCCGCATCGCAAGCGGATCTGGTCAAACTGCGCGCCTTCGAGGATCGCGCGCATATCATCGATTTTCCGGCGGATGCGGATATCAAAGTGACGTTGACGCCGGAATTCGAGCGACAAACCTCGATCGCATCGATGGATGCGCCCGGACCACTCGAGAGCGTTGCCACCCAAGCCTACTATAACGTCACGCCGGTCGACCCGAAAGACCCGCCGAAGGTCCAAGAAAGCTACCTGCAAACGTTCAACGATTTCGAGCGCCCGATCGTGAGCGCGCACGAAGTCTACCCGGGGCACTATACGAACTACATCATCGACAAGCACCTCCGGCTCTCGCTCACGGCAAAGCTGCTCGCGTCAAATTCCTTCGTCGAAGGCTGGGCGCACTATTGCGAACAGATGATCGTCGATGAAGGTTGGGGCGATGGTGATCCGCGCGTGCGGCTCATGCAGCTGCGCGAAGCGATTTTGCGCAACGCGCGTTACGTCGTCGGCGTCAAGATGCATACGCAGGGCATGACCGTCCCGCAGGCGATGGCGTTCTTTCAAAAGCAAGGATTTCTCGATCCCGCAAGCTCGCGCATCGAGGCGCGACGCGGCACGGGCGATCCGACCTACGGCTACTACACGCTCGGTAAACTCGAGATTCTCAAGTTGCGCGCGGACTACAAGAAGAAGCTGGGCGATGCGTTTACGCTCGCAGGGTTCCATAAAGCGCTGCTCTCGTACGGAAATCCGCCTGTGCCGTTGCTGCGCCCGCTCCTACTCGGCGATGCCGACGACGGGAAAATTCTCTAAGCCTCGATCGTCGCTACGGTGAGGGCCGGAATATCTGGCGATCGTCTTCTTCGAGCACGTCGACCGCGAGGATGAGGTCGGGACGATCCGCGAGCCACGGATAGTGGACGATGGCGGCCGCGCGATCGCCGTTGCGCGGCAGGCGGTGAAGGACGAGCCGATTCCACGCCGCGACCCGCTCGGAATCGGCCATCGGTTGGATGAAGGCGGCGATCTCGTCATCGGAACTGGCGGCGCCGACGCGAATGATGAAATCCTCATCCGAGATGCCGAGCGCCTCGAGCATCATCGCGCTAAAGCCCTGCATCGTATAGAGACCGAGCTTGCCGCCCGGCAACGACGCGCGCGCCTTGTCGATCGTGCGCGGCAGAAAAATGATGCCGCCGAGTTCGGCTCGCGGAGAGCGCGGTGCGTGGGTGCTGAGGTCGAGCGGTTTCATCGGTTCCTCTCGTGCAGAGCGCGGGTGTCGCGTCCGAAGATGAAGAGATCGCGGTTGTTGCCATCGATGATCGCGACGCGCGGCAGCGTCCCCCAGCGCACGAACCCACACGAGGTGAAGAGCGTGATGCTGGGGCTGTTATGGGCGAAGATGAAGCCGAGAAACGAATCGATCCCAAGGGCCGGTGCGTGATCGATTGCATGCAGGAGCAAGACACGCGCGACGCCTTGACGGCGTGCGCTTGCGGCGACGTAGACGCTCACTTCCGCCGTGCGCGCGTACGCGGAGCGACCGTAGAAGTCGGCAAGAGAAAGCCAGCCGTCGATCGCGCCATCGGTTTCGTGAACGAAGAGCGGACGTCGCGCCGGTTCGTGCGTCGCAAACCAAGCACGCCTGCCCTCCGGTGTGACGATTTCGGTATCGGCCGTCGCCATACGCGTCGGAATCGCTTCGTTGTAGATCGCGACGATCGCGCGCAAATCGTCTTCGCGGGCATGGCGAATCGGCATCGTCTTCATGCGAGCAAGTACGGGTTGGTCGCGCGTTCGCGACCGATCGTCGTTGCCGGTCCGTGGCCGGGTATGACCGTCGTTGCATCGTCGTACGGCAGCAATTTTTCGCGAATCGACGCGACGATGTCTTCGCGCGACGTCCCGCCGATGTCCCAGCGCCCGATCCCGCCGCGAAAGAGCGTATCGCCGCTGAGGATCGTGGTCGTATCGGCATGCTCGTAGGCGAAACACGAACTGCCCGGCGTGTGGCCGGGCGTGTGATGGACCGTTAGCGCGATCGACCCAGCGCTGATGCGCTCGCCATCGACGAGGTCGGCGTCGAGATCGACGACGCGCGGTGCTGCGCTCATGCCGAAGGCTTCATACTGTTGCGCGAGCGCACGATAGAGCGGCAGATCGCCCGGGTGGAGCAGACCGCGCGCGCCGGTCCGCTCGCGTAGCTCCGCCAGCCCTCCGATATGATCGAAATGCGCGTGCGTGTGCGCGAGATACCGTGCACGCAAGCCGTTTGCCGCCAGCCGATCGACGATGTGTTCCACATCATCACCGCCGTCGATCACGATGGCCTCGCCGGACGTCGGGTCACCGAGGATCGTACACGTGCACGCGAGCGCGCCGACCGGAAAGTGTTCCACGATCATGCCGACAAACCGAAATCGCGATACGTGCGGTGGTAGTACCCCAGCGGCTCGCCGGATCGCGAATCGCAGGCGACGACTTCGCCGATGAAGATCGTGTGCGTGCCGGCGCTATGTTCTTCGGCAAGCCGACATTCGAAATGCGCCAGCGATCCGGCGATGATGGCCGTCCCGAGCGGGCCGCGCTCCAACGCCACGCCGGAGAAGCGTTCTTTTGGATCGCCACCGGCGAATTTTTCCGCGATCGCCTGTTGCTCGAGCGCAAGCAAACTCACGCAGAAGACGCCCGATGCGGAGATGAGTCCGTGCGAACTCGCGCTGCGATTCACGCAGATGAGCAACATCGGCGGGTCGGCCGAAACGCTTGCGAACGCGTTGGCCGTAAAACCGGCATCCAAGCCGTCGTGGAGCGTCGTGATCACGGTAACGCCCGTGGGCACGTGGCGCATCGCCGACTTGAAGGCCTCAGTTGATGCGGGCACCGATCCCCAATCCGTCGCCGATCGGTACGATCGTTGCATCGAGCTGCGGATGCTGCAAGAAGATGCGATTGAATTCACGGATGGCGCGCGTCTCCTCGCTATCGCCGTGCTCGGGGTCCGCCGCCGACTCGCCCGACCAGAGCAGGTTGTCGACGATCACGAGTCCCGATGGTTTGAGCATCGGAATGCAGAGTTCCAAATACTCCGCATATTCGGTTTTGATCGCATCGATGAACACGATGTCGACGTTGCGTTGCGGCAAGGTCGGTAAAACTTCGAGCGCCGGTTGGTTGAGAATATCGACTTGGTGCGCGCGGCCGGCGCGTTCCAAGTAGCTCTGTGCGACTTGCGTTCGCTCCATATCCGGATCGATCGTCCAGATGTGCCCCGCCGGCGGTAGCGCGAGCGCCATCCAGAGCGTGGAATAGCCGTAGGCGGTGCCGATTTCCACGATGCGGTTCGCCTGCATCGCGTGAACGAGGGTGGAAAGCATCCGTCCCGCTGCCCGGTCGACAATGGGGATCCCGTCGTAGGTTCCCTGCTGTTCGAGTTCGAGTAAGAGCGGCGCGGGTTCGCGGTGGAGCCGCGTGAGATAAGCTAGGTCGCGCACGGTACGGAGTTTGCTTGTCAAACCGTAAGGGAACCTGCTGGTACGGGGTTCATCTCTGCGTCGTCGAACGCAGAGAGTCCGACTCAATTTCCCGCGTTCGTCCCGCGAAGGCGGGGCGTACGTATCGCCCAGGAGGCATCTCTCGTGGCAACCCTCGCGCAACAAACGTACACGCCCAAAAAATGGCCACTAGCCGGGCTGCAAGGCATCTCGGACAACACGCTTCAGGTGCACTTCGGCTTGTACGAAGGCTACGTGAAGAACACCAACCTGCTCAACGAGCAGTTGGCAGAGCAGCTCTCGGCCGGAACGGCCGCCGGAGCGAATCCGCACTTTGCGGAAATCACGCGCCGACTCGGCTTCGAGTACAACGGCATGCGTCTTCACGAATACTACTTCGATAACATGACCGCAAAAGCGGGCGGCACGCCGAGCTCGACCCTACAATCCGCACTCGGTGCGACGTATGGCGACTTCGAAACGTGGAAAAAAGACTTCATGGCCGTCGGCGGCATGCGCGGCGTCGGCTGGGCGATCGCCTATCAGGATCCGCACACGGGTCGCATCACCAACCACTGGGTGACCTTGCATGAAGACGGCAACGTCGCCGGCTTCAATCCGATCCTCGTGATGGATGCGTGGGAACACGCCTTCTTGCTCGATTACAAACCCGCCGAACGTCCCAAATATATCGAATCGTTCTTTGCGAACATCGATTGGGCCGTCGTCGAATCGCGCTTGTCCGCGCCCAAAGGCTAACTGGTGTCGAAGCGGCTGCGTCTGTTCCCGTTGAACACCGTGCTGTTCCCGGGAGTCATACTCAACCTGCACGTCTTCGAACCGCGTTACCGTCAAATGATCTCCGAATGCCTCGACACGGGTGAGGCATTCGGAGTCGTTCTGATTCGGGATGGCGATGAAGCGGGCGATTCCGACGTGATGCCCCACGACGTCGGTACGACTGCAGAGATCGCCGACGTTACGCCGCTGCCGGCTGGCCGGTATTACATCAGCACGACCGGCCGCCGCCGGTTCCGTATCGAGAACGTCATCAGTCGCGAACCGTTTTTGATGTGCAACGTCGAGTATCTCGATGAAGAGATCTCCGACATCGATGCGGTCGAAGAGATTTCCGCCGAAGTACGCGACGAGTTTCGCGAATATTTACGTTTGCTCGTCGAGTTCAGCGGGACGACGGCCGATATCGATCTGCCGAGCGATCCGGTCGATGCCTCGTACCTCATCGGCGATGCGTTGCAAGTTGCCGATTCGATGAAGCAAAAATTACTCGAAACCTCCGACACGCATCAGCGTCTCAAAGTCGAACTCGGCTTCTTGCGGCGACTCTTGCCGCAGCTTCGTACGCTTCTCGAACGCAAGGCCGCCGAGCCGCCGTTGCCGGAACGCGAAGACGCACCGGGTGGCGCGTTCCGCGCGCACCAAGAGAAGTTTTTCGGCAAGCATTTCAGCTTGAATTAGGCCACTGTCTTCCCGCTTGGGAAGAGGCGTTCGGCTGCGTCGATCACGTTGCGCATGAGCGCGACGTTGGTGACCGGACCGACGCCGCCGGGAACCGGCGTGATCGCGCCCGCAACCGCGCTCGCGCTTGCGAAGTCGACGTCGCCGACGAGTCGGCCGTCGACCACGGTCGTGCCGACGTCGATAATCGTCGCCCCCGGCGCGATCATCGTCCCGGTGATCAATCCCGGCACACCCGTCGCGACGACGAGCACTTCGGCATCGCGCGTGTAGCGCGCAAGGTCGATCGTTTCTTTGTGCGTCGTAACGACCGTTGCGTTTTGCGCCATCATCAGGAGTGCCACGGGCAATCCGACGACGTTCGATCGACCGACCATCACGGCACGTTTGCCGCGCAGCGGCCAAGCCGGACTGCGCTCGAGTAAGATCATCACCGCCGCCGGCGTCGCCGGCACGAAGAGCGTATCCGTGCCGAAGGCAAGGCGTCCCTGATTGATCGGGTTCGTGCCGTCGACGTCTTTTTCGGCCGGGACGGCATCGGCGATCTGCCGGATGGGCAAATGTGGAGGAAGCGGTTGCTGCAAGATGATGCCGTGAACGCTCGGATCGGCCCCGAGCCGCGCCAATTGGGCGCGGACGGCGCCCTGCGTTGCATCACGCGCGAGCGCGTCGATGTGCACGTCGATTCCGACTTTCGCACCGACGCTCGCCAAGCTCTTGACGTACGCCAGGCTCGAGGCATCCTCGCCGACGATGGCGACGACGAGTTTGGGCACGACCCCGCGCGCGCGGAGTTCCGCGCTGCGCGTGCGAAGATCGGCTCGCAGCTCTTCTGCGACCGCGCGTCCGTCGATGATCGATGCGGGCATGACCCGGCGCGGTTCGTTCGGCCTCGGAGGCAACCCTTGGAACACGTGCGGCGCGAAGTGTATTTAGGCCCCGCCTTCGACGCAACCGCATTCGAGGATGCGTTCGCGAATTTTCGCCAGCTCTACCACATCAAACCGGAGCGCGTGCTGTGCGCGCCCGATGTGCTCACGCGCTATTGCGCGCTGTTCGAACGACGTGTTGAAAACGCGCACCGCGGATCGATCCGGTTCGACGGAATCCCGCTCGTCGCGGCCATCCTCGCGCCGGGCACGGTCGCTTTCGAGGGCCAAGTCGATGAAGAGCGGATGGGAGACTGGTAGCCGGCTCGCCGTACGACGATGCGGCAAGCGGCATACGGAAATGGAACGATCCACATCGGTCGAGCGCGTCGGATCGTCGATGACCCGCGTTGCAACGAATTAAAAATCGGCAGCAACCTCCGGCCCGCCTCGGTGAGCGCAGACTCGATGCGCGGCGGAATCTCCGGAAAGACCGTGCGCACGACCAACTTGTCCGCTTTCCTTTGGGACCTTGCCGTCCTACCATAGCGTGGTGAACCGTTTCCAGCGAGCCGTCCCAAACCAGACGCGGCTCCCCACGTTGTACATCCCGCACGGCGGCGGGCCGTGCTTTTTCATGGAATGGCCCCCGCCCCTTACGCACGCCTGGGACTCACTCGCCCACTTTCTGCGTTCGCTGACCTCGACGCTCGTCACCCGACCGCGCGCCATGCTCGTGATTTCGGCGCATTGGGAAGCCGAAACGGCGACGGTCACGACGCGTCGTGACCCGCCGCTCATCTTCGATTATTCGGGTTTTCCGCCCGAGACCTACCAGCTTCGCTACGATGCGCCCGGCTCGCCGGAGCTCGCGAAGCGCGTGCGCGAGCTGCTCGAGGGGGCCGGGATCGCCTCCGCCGAGGATTCGGCGCGCGGCTTCGATCACGGCGTCTTCGTGCCGTTCAAACTGATCGAGCCCGAAGCCGACGTTCCGATCGTCGCGTTGTCGCTCGTTGCCGGGCTCGACGCTTCCACGCATTTGTCCATCGGCGAAGCGCTCGCGCCGCTACGCGATGAGGGCGTGCTCATCGTCGGCAGCGGGATGAGTTATCACAACATGCGCGAGTTTCTCTCGGCGAACGAAGCCGCCGGATCGACGACGTTTGAGTCGTGGCTTTCGGAGTCCGTCGTCGCCGATGTCGCGCTACGAAACGAGCGATTGCGCGATTGGCGCCTCGCGCCCGATGCGCGCGTCGCGCATCCGCGCGAAGAACATTTGATTCCGTTGATGGTCGCGGCGGGCGCCGCCGGCGACGACCTCGGTACGCGCGTCTTTAACGACCGCATTCTTGGCGCATCCATCTCCGGTTACCGCTTCGGCTAGCCGTCGTTCGTCACGCATACGCCGACTGCAGCGATCGGACGCTAAACCGGCGTTTCGATGAAGGACAGCAGCGCACGCGCGACCTGATGCGGGTGCTCGATCATCGGGCAATGCCCGGCGCGCGCCAGAATCTGCACGTCCGCGTGCGGATACGTCCGTCGTGCTTGCTCGACGCCTTTGATCGGCACGAAGCGATCGTCGCGTCCCCAAATAATTTTCGTCGGTTTATCGAAACGCGCGAAACGCGCGTGCAGCGCTTGGAGGTCCAGGAGCTCTTGCATGGCGCCGGAGTAGACTCGCGCAAATGCGCGGCGCACGCCGGGATCGGATGCGAGCTCGTACGCGCGCGCGTGCAACGCAGCATCGTTCGCCGTCGGATCGAACACGGATTGATCGAGCGTGCGTTTGACGAACCGGCGTGATGGGCGAATGGAGAAGAGGCCGCCCGCCAGTGGTGAGGCGATAAGTTTAACGAAGAGCCACGGCGCGCGTAAGAAGCCCGCCGGATCGATCAAAGCGAGTCGGTCGAATCGCTCGGGCATCGTTGCGGCGAGGTCGGCTGCGATCATTCCGCCGAGCGAGTGACCGATGAGGGCGACCGGTACGGGCGCGAGCGCATCGAGCACGCCCATCGAGATGAGGCGAAAGAACGGAAGGTCGTACGATGCATCGGGCCGCTCACTCTCGCCGAAGCCCGGCAAGTCGAAGGCGACGATCCGATAGTCCTCAGCGAGTAATGGTGCGAGGCGTCCCCAAGCCGCGTCCGTCCAGTGGCCGAGGCCGTGGATGAGCACGATCGTTGGCCCGGCAAGAGGACCGAGTTCGAACGCCGCGATAGCGATGCCCGCGACGGTAAGCCGCGCTCGCCGCCAATGCGCGTGGGGAGTGGGAGCCGAATTCGCGAACGCGGATTCCATGCGCAACGTCCTCCTCATCGTCGGTGCCGTCATTGCACTCTTACTCATCGTTGCGTTTTACCCCGGCGGCGGTCCGAAACGGACGACGGAGGGTGGCGGCCCGGCGATGCTTGCGGGTGCGCCTGCGGTCAGTTACACCCTCAAGCGCACCGACGGCAAATTGGACGGCCTCGATCGCTACCGCGGTTCCGTCGTGCTCATGAACATTTGGGCGACGTGGTGCCCGCCATGCGATGCAGAAATGCCGGAGCTCGAAGCGTTCTCACGTGAATATCGCGCGAAAGGCGTCATCGTGATCGGTGTGGATCAAGGCGAATCGCAGTCGGTCGCGAGCCTCTACGCGCAAAAACACGGCGTGACGTTCCCGATCTTGCTCGACCAAGAACAGGCATATGGCCGCTCGTACAGCGCAGTTGGCTTACCGACGACGATCGTCGTCGATCGCACGGGACACATCGTCAAAGGCATCGACGGGCAGCTGAGCATCGCGCAGATGCGCGAGGCCGTCGCATCCGCCCTACGCGCACGATGAATGCACGCTGGTTCGCCCTAATCGTCGCAATCGTCGCAATCGCGCTCGTCGTCGCGCAAGACATCGTTCCGACGACCGCGCTGTTTCATGCGTGGCAATACGCGCTCGCGCTCGCGCTTGCCGCGTTCGTGATGGTCGCCTATGCACTCAGCGCGCAACGCGGTGAAGACGGCCCCATCGGAAAGCGTCTAGCGATCGCGCACGTCGGCGCACTCGTCGTCCTCGGCGCCGGTCTTGCATCGGGCTTACTCGGTCCCGATACCGACACGATCGTACGCACACCCGGCACGGTCGCGCCGCTCCCGGATCTCGGACGAGCCGCATTTTTCTCCGCTGCCGACGGTGCCGCGGTCGCCCGCGGCGACGCACACGTCCTCTTGCGCAAACGCGGCGAAGGCGATATCGACATCGCCCCCGGCGCAAAACGCTACCTTGCGAATTCCGTCATCTACACGCAACCGACGCACGCCGCATTCATCGATGCCTACGACACGAGCGGCAACCACGTAACCGTAACGCAACCCGAAGGCAGCGCCTTTCTTTCACCAATCTTATTATTTCGAAGCGAAGCAACGATCGCCGGAAAAAAACTCCCGTTCGACACCTTCCGAACCCCTGGCGCGAAACGCGTAATCCGAGCGATCTATTTCTCCGCCAAAGACACGGCAAACATGAACCACGTTGCCGAAGCCGATCGCAACGCACCAACGGTCCTCTTCGCCGTCGACGACGACGCCGGCAAGACCCTAGGAATAGCAATCGGAGCCTCAGGCAAAATCGTAAACGTCGGCGGCCTCCACCTACGCGCAAACATCGGCACGTACCCAGCGCTGGTCGTCGCGTCCGCACCCGCCCCAATCGCTTTGATCGCTGGACTCCTCATCTTTCTCGCCGCCCTACTCTGGTCGGCATTCGCAATCCCGCCCAAGCCCGCGTTGCGCGAAGCCCACGGCTGAGAACAAGCGAACATCGCGCCAAAACGCGATGATTACAACGAGACAACCAAGCAAGACCCGGGGCCTCCGCGCCGCAGAGCGCAGCGTCTTTCGCTTAGAAAGCCGTCGTGCTCGAAAATGTGAATCGGGCGATTTTTGCGGCGGGAGCGACGAGTGAATACGCATAGCTCCCGGTCCTTGCTTGTTCGATGGAAAATTCACAGTCGCGCAGCATCTCGGCGATCGATTGATTGAAGCGCATGTTCCGCACGCCGCCGACGATGCGACCGTTCTCGATGAGGAACGTTCCGTCGCGCGTCATGCCCGTCACGATCGTCGCGCGCTGGTCGATCGTGCGCACGTACCAGAGCCGCGTGACGAGCACGCCGCGCTTGGTCTCGGCGATGAGTTGCTCGGTCGATTTCGTTCCGCCGTCGACGACCACGTTCATCGGCTGCGGACCATAGGCATTTGGTGCCGGGAGCGCGTGACCGGTGTTCGAGCAGTGCAGAGCGCGCGCGTAGCGCGTGTCGGTCACGAGCGATTGCGCGATGCCGTTTTCTACCAGCGCGATCCGCTGCGTCGGCGTGCCTTCGAAGTCGAACGGCTGCCCGGGATTGAGCGGATGCGCGTAGTCATCGCGGATCGTCACGTTCGTCCCGAAGACCGCTTTTCCGAGCGCACCGGTCAAAAACGACGAACGCTCCGCATACGATTGGGCGGAGAAATGATCCGTAATGTACGCGATCAATTCGCCGAATGCCGCCGGCTCGAGGATGACCGTCCACACGCCCGGATCGAGCGCGCGCGGTGTGGCGCCCGCAGCGACTTTGGCGGCGGCCCGTCGGGCCAGCGCTGCACCGTCGATCGCGCGCGCATCGATCGTGTGTTGCTCGGCAAATCCCGTCGCGTCGGGGCCGTTCAGTTTGACGTTCGCACCACTGTCGGTCGCATCGTATGAGGCCCGTAGCCCAGCCGTCGTTGCAAGCGTGATCCCATGCGTCCCATTGGTAACGAAACCGGCGGCCCAATAGCGATCGACTTCGGCAACGTCGAACATCGCCCGAGCTACGGCGGCGCGTTCGGTCGGGCCGGTCGGCGCGGGCGCGGTAGTGACGACGGGTGTGTAGCATTGCGGGCCGGCAAGCTCCGGCGTCTGGTCATCAGCCGGTGCGAAGTGCGCGAGTGCTCGCGCGCGTGCGACCACGTCGCGCAGCGCATCGTCGTCCGTGCCGTTCGTGGTGGCAACGCCCGTTCGTTTGCCGCGAACGGCGCGCACGCGAATCGTCGAATCTGAGGAATCGACGTTTTGATGGATGGCGTTGTGCGTAAAGCGCGTGAGCGCGGAATGGCACACGCTCACCATGACCTCGAGACCCCCGGAACCTGCGTGCGCGAGCGTCCGTTCGGCAAGCGCTATACGTTCGGCTTCATCCATCGTAGCCGACCCCGATCTGCACGTTGCGAAAGCGCGCGGGTGACGCCGCTTGCGTCGTGCGTCCGGTCTGAATCGGTTCGCCTTTGCCGCAATTCGGCGTGCCCCAGGC
>Ga0123338_10002296_pt1 | contig 17915 bp, 16 predicted proteins | sample grotaG_FD_89793 | JGI IMG/M metagenome (GOLD analysis project Ga0123338, IMG submission 89793) | Glacier valley bacterial and archeal communities from Borup Fiord, Nunavut, Canada, to study Microbial Dark Matter (Phase II) -... | ecosystem: Environmental > Aquatic > Freshwater > Ice > Glacier ...
CAGGAGGAAGTGTTCCTTGGGCACAGCGTCACCCGGACGCAGAATGTCAGCGAGGAAACCGCGCGGATGATCGACAGCGAAGTGAAGTCAATCGTCACCCACGGCTATGACCGCGCCAAGCAGCTGCTTTCGGACAACATCGACCAGCTGCACGCGCTCGCGGGTGCGCTGATCGAGCTCGAGACGCTAAGCGGCGACGAGATCAAGCGCATCCTTGCCGGCGAGACGATCGATCGCGGCACTGCCACGCACACGATCCCGATCGCCAGCAATGCCGGCCCCTCGGCGATCCCGAAGACCGGCCGCCGCGGCGGTTTCGAACCGAACCCCGCTCCCGGCGTCTGATCCGCCGCCCTCTCCCGCTCAGGCGGGGGAGGGCAGGCTTATCCCGCCCACGGGTCGTAGCTGCCGAACGTCCAGACGTGCCCGCCGCAATCGCGGACATCATAGGCACGGCCACCGTAGGGCATGTCCTTGATGGGCACGATGATGTCGGCACCCGCTGCCACGGCACGTGCGAAGTGCGCATCGGGGTCGTCGAGCGTTACCGAAATCGTCATCGTCACGCCGCCCGCCGCTGCCGGGGTTTTCCGTCCATAGACGGTGTCGGCGCGAACACTGCCGAGCATGATCATATTGCCGTCGAGCAACAGCTGTGCATGCGCGATGCCGCCGTCGTCGTCGGGCACGACCAGCTGCCTTGTGAAGCCGAACGCGCGCTCGAGCCAGTCGATGGCAGCCGGCGCGTCGGCATATTGCAGTCCGGGGATGATCGCGTGGTGGACGGGCATCGGCAAGTTTCCCTTCGCTATCGAACGCAGCACACAACGGTCGCGGAACAAAGCCGCGCGCCGCGCCTTCCCTGCACGCACGCCAACAGCCGCGCCAATGGAGACCGACGATGAAAATCCTGATGATCCTGACCTCGCACGACCAGTTGGGCAATACCGGCCAGAAAACCGGCTTCTGGCTCGAGGAGTTTGCCGCGCCTTATTATGTGTTCAAGGATGCCGGGGCGGAGATCACGCTGGCGTCGCCCAAAGGCGGCCAGCCGCCGCTCGATCCCAAAAGCGATGCCCCCGATGCGCAGACCGACGCGACGCGGCGCTTCCGTGCCGACGCGGCGGCGACCGCCGCGCTCGCCGCGACGCATGTCTTGGCTGAGGTCAAGATCGCTGACTATGACGCGGTGTTCTATCCCGGCGGTCATGGTCCGCTGTGGGATCTTGCCAACGATTCGCATTCGATCCGCCTGATCGAGGATGCGCTCGCCGCCGACAAGCCGGTGGCACTGGTCTGCCATGCACCGGGCGCGCTCAAGAATGTCCACGCCGCCGACGGGTCGCCGCTGGTCAAGGGGCGCAAGGTGGCGGGGTTCACCAACGGCGAGGAAGCCGCCGTCGGGCTGACCGATGTGGTGCCGTTCCTTGTCGAGGACATGCTCAAGGCGAGCGGCGGCGTGTACAGCAAGGGCCCCGACTTCGGCTCCTATGCCGTCGAGGACGGGCTGCTGATCACCGGGCAAAACCCCGCGTCGTCCGCCGAGGCGGCGCGGATGCTGCTCGCCAAGCTGGCCTAGGCGGTCATCCGGTCGGCGGGCGCGTCGCCACCAGCGACGGCCGGTCGGCATGGCGGGCGTGCAGCGCGACCAGCCCCGGCTGCGCCCGCCAGTCGATGCCGGGGTGGCGGAAATCGAGATAGTCGAGCGCCACGACGGTGCAGATGTCGTGATAGCCGAAACTGTCGTGCCCGACGCCCGCATGCGCGGCCACCAGCGCCTTGACCGCAAGGTCGATCGCGACGATGGCGCGCTGCAGCGACGGCACGGTGGCTGCGTCGAGCTGCGCTGCGCGGCCGAACACCAGCCCGACGGCAGCATCGAGAATGCCATCGGTCAGCGCCTCGAACGACCGCATCCGCCAATGCACCATGCCATGCGACGGCATCAGTCGCTGGTCGGGCACCTGCGCGAGCAGATAGCCCGCGATCACCGGCGAATCGATCAGGCTGGTACCGTCGCCGAGGATCAGCGCCGGAACTTTGCGCAGCGGGTTCGCTGCCACCAGTGCCGGCGGGTTTTCCATCGGCGCGGTCGGCACGACCGGCAGGTCGAGCGCCAGCTCGCCTGCAACCGCGCGCAGCTTGCGGGCATAGGGCGAGGTCAGCGAGGCGAGCAGGTGCATCAGCGGTCTCCGGTTTGACCTCGCACGAATAGCCGCTATCCCAGCTGGATGACCAGCCCCGGCCCGCTCGACGACCTGTTGATTGTCGACCTGTCGCGCGTGCTCGCCGGGCCCTATGCGACGATGGTGCTCAGCGATCTCGGGGCGCGCGTCGTCAAGGTCGAACGGCCGGGCACCGGCGACGACAGCCGCCACATCGGGCCGTTCCGCGACGGCCAGAGCGCCTATTTCGCCAGTATCAACCGCGGCAAGCAGTCGATCGCGCTCGATCTCGGCGTCGCCGCCGACCGCGCGGTGTTCGAGGCGCTGCTGGTGCGCGCCGATGTGCTCGTTGAGAATTTCCGTCCCGGCGTGATGGACAAGCTCGGCTTCGGCTGGGCGGCGCTGCATGCGCGCTATCCCCGGCTGATCTATGCGGCGGCGAGCGGCTTTGGCCACACCGGGCCCGACCGCGCCAAGCCGGCATATGACATGATCGTACAGGCGCTCGGCGGCGTGATGTCGGTGACCGGCTGGCCGGGCGGGCCGCCGACGCGCGTCGGCACCTCGATCGGCGATATCACCGCCGGGCTGTTCACCGTGATCGGCATCCTGAGCGCATTGCACCACCGCGAGCGCAACGGCGCGGGGCTGTTCGTCGATGTCGCGATGCTCGACGGGCAGATCGCCATTCTCGAAAATGCCGTGGCGCGCTTTGCCGTCAGCGGCGTCGCGCCCGGGCCGCTCGGCGCGCGGCATCCGTCGATCACGCCGTTTGCCGCCTATGCGTGCGAAGGTGGGCATATCGTGATCGCCGCAGGCAATGATATGTTGTTTCAAACGCTGGTTCGCGCGCTGAATCTGGGCACCCTCGTCGATGATCCGCGCTTTTTAACCAACGCGCTGCGTACCGACCATGCCGATGCCCTTGCGGCGATTTTCGAAGCGCGGCTGGCGGACGCCCCGGCGGCGCATTGGCTGGCGCTGCTCGATGCCGCAGCGATTCCCTGCGCGCCGCTCAACGACGTCGCGCAGGCGCTGCGCCATCCGCAGGTGGTGGCGCGCAACATGGCGATCACCACCGCGTTTCCCGACGGCACGCCGCTGCTCGCGGCGGGAAACCCGGTCAAGCTGTCGGGCTATGCCGATCCCGCGGTGCGCGCCAAGGCTCCCGGGCTGGATGAGCATCGCGCGATGATCCTGAGCGATCTGGGGCTGTGACGAGCGACGACATCGCGCTGGCGCATCGGCTGGCGGACGCGGCGGGCGCCGTCATCGCGCCGTATTTTCGCGCCGATGCCACGGTCGAAACCAAGTCCGACGCCTCGCCGGTGACCGCTGCCGACCGCGCCGCCGAAGCAGCGATGCGTGCCATCGTCGAACGCGAGCGCCCCGACGACGGCATTGTCGGTGAGGAATATGGACCGCTGCGCGCCACCAGCCGGCGACTGTGGGTGTTCGATCCGATCGACGGCACGCGCGCGTTCATCGCCGGGCGGCCGACCTTTGCCACGCTGATAGCGCTGCTGGAGGACGGCGTGCCGGTGCTCGGTGTGATCGACCAGTGCATCGCACGCGACCGCTGGGTCGGCGCGGTGGGTCAGCCGACGACGCTCAACGGCAGCATCGTCCGGGCGCGCACCTGCGATGGGTTGGCGCAGGCGTATCTTGCGACGACTTCGCCCTATCTGTTCGATGCCGCCGGCGCGGCGTCGTTCCAGCGGCTCCGCAGCGCCGCGCGCGACGTGCTGTATGGCGGCGACTGTCACAATTATGCGCTGGTCGCGACCGGCTGCCTCGACCTCGTCGTTGAAAGCGGCCTCAAGCTCTATGACTGGGCGGCGCTGGTGCCGGTGGTCAGCGGCGCGGGTGGGATCATGTGCGACTGGGCGGGCGCGCCGCTCCGCCACGGCAGCGACGGGCGCGTCGTCGCGGCAGGCGATGCGCGCGTCGCCGCCGACGTGCTGGCACGGCTGTAGGCGGCGCGCGCGATATTTGCCGCAGGACATAAAGATATCTTTATGCTTGCCCGCAGGCCCGGTCATCGCTATCTGCGCCCGGTCACCCCATCCCAAGGACATGCCCATGGCCACGCAAGCGCACGCGACGTTCAACGACTATCATGTCACCGACATCGGCCTTGCCGCATGGGGCCGCCGCGAGCTCGCGATCGCCGAGACCGAGATGCCCGGACTGATGGCGCTGCGCCGCGAGTTCGGCCCGACGCAGCCGCTGAAAGGCGCGCGCATCGCGGGCTGCCTGCACATGACGATCCAGACCGCCGCGCTGATCGAGACGCTGACCGCATTGGGCGCGCAGGTGCGCTGGTCGTCGTGCAACATCTTCTCGACGCAGGACCATGCCGCCGCCGCGATCGCCGCGACCGGTGTGCCGGTGTTCGCGACCAAGGGCGAAACGCTCGCCGAATATTGGCAGTATGTCGACAGCATCTTTCAGTGGCCAAACGGCGAGACCGCGAACCTCATCCTCGACGACGGCGGCGATGCGACCTTCTACATTCTGAAGGGTGCAGCACTCGAGGCCGGGATCGACCTGCCCGAGCCGACCAACGAGGAAGAAATCGAATTCTTCGGCCAGATCCGCAAGCGTGCCGCCGCGACGCCGGGATTTTTCAAGCGCACGCAGGACGCGCTGAAAGGCGTGTCGGAGGAGACCACGACCGGGGTCCACCGCCTGTACGAAGTTTCGAAGGCGGGCGGGCTGCCGTTCCCGGCGATCAACGTCAACGATAGCGTTACCAAGTCGAAGTTCGACAACCTCTATGGCTGCAAGGAATCGCTGGTCGACTCGATCCGTCGTGCCACCGACGTCATGCTCGGCGGCAAGGTCGCGGTCGTCGCGGGCTACGGCGACGTCGGCAAGGGTTCGGCCGCTTCGCTGCGCAACGGCGGCGCGCGCGTCATCGTCACCGAAGTCGATCCGATCTGCGCGCTGCAGGCGGCGATGGAGGGCTATCAGGTCCTGACGATGGAGGATGCCGCGCCGATGGCCGATATCTTCGTCACCGCGACCGGCAACGCTGATGTCATCACGCTCGACCATATGCGCGCCATGAAGGACCGCGCGATCGTCTGCAACATCGGGCACTTCGATGCCGAAATCCAGATCGGCGCGCTGTCGAACATGGTTTGGGAAGAGGTCAAGCCGCAGGTGGACGAGGTCGTGTTCCCCGACGGCAAGCGGCTGATCGTGCTGGCCAAGGGTCGCCTCGTCAATCTCGGCTGCGGCACCGGCCATCCGTCGTTCGTGATGTCGGCAAGCTTCACCAACCAGGTGCTCGCGCAGATCGAACTGTGGACGCAGGGCCAGAAGTATTCGAACCAGGTCTATGTGCTGCCCAAGCACCTCGACGAGAAGGTCGCTGCGCTTCACCTCGAAAAGCTCGGCGTCAAGCTGACCGTGCTGACCGAAAAGCAGGCGGCGTATATCGGCGTGTCGGACCACGGCCCGTTCAAGCCCGAGCATTACCGGTACTAATTCAGGCGCTGTGCTTGCACGCCGATTGCGCGTGCAAGCACAGCGGACTATATGCGCGGGATGCAACCGCGTCGCACCCAAAAGCCGATAACCATCCGCTCTGACTGGGCGGCGGAACGGCTGGCATTGCTGACCCGCGATGGCCGTAGCCAGGTGCAGGTCATCGAGGAAGCATTGCGCCGTATGCCGCCGCCGGTGGTCGAAGACGAATATGCGGCCAAGTTGGCGCGTATCGATGCGCGGTTGGCACTGTTGCATCGGCGCGCCAATATTCCCAGCATGGCCGAATTCGACGCTCGCGAATATGACGAGAACGGCAACTTGCGTTGAGAGCGACGATGATTGTCGACACGTCAGCTCTGGTCGCGATGGCGCGTGGCGAGGATGGCTATTTAGACCTGCGGGTTGCGTTGGCGAAAGAGTTAGGCGCAGTGCCGACGCCGGTCCTCGTCGAATTTAACCGGGTCATGGCCGAGAGCGGCAACGTTCCCGATCTCGAAGCCATCGGCCTGCTGGACGACTTAGGCGTCGAGATTTTTCCGTTTGGCAGCCAGGCGGCTCACGCAGCGATGGTGGCCAACGAGCAGTTTGGCTCCGGCAACGGCCGCGGCGGCAAACTTAACCTGCTCGATCTCATGGTCTACGGCGTTGCCAAGGTCGAAGATTTGCCCATCCTGTGCACCGGCAAGGACTTCCTCTCGACCGACATCGCGATCCACCCGGCGAGCCGGGGCTGGTGAGCGCGCTTTCCGAAAGCGACCTCACCGCGCTTGCCGCGCGTCTTGCAGCGGTTCTGCGCCCGGGCGATGTTGTCGCGCTGTCGGGTGATCTCGGGGCAGGAAAGACGACCTTTGCGCGCGGTGTGCTGCGCGGACTCGGCTGGGCGGGCGAGGTGCCGTCGCCGACGTTCACGCTGGTGCAGCCGTATGACACCACGCCCGAAGTCTGGCACATCGACCTGTACCGGCTGAACAGCGCGCGCGAGGCGGAGGCGCTCGGGCTGTGCGAAACCGATGCGGTCCTGCTGATCGAATGGCCCGAGCGTCTGGACGGCGATTTGCCGCCCGAAAGCCTCGGTCTGCATTTTGCCGGGAGCGGCGAGGCGACGCGGCGCTTGACAGTTACCGTGCCGCCGTCTTGGGAAGGCCGATGGCCTCCCCGATGATTCCCCCCGCCGCCGCGCCCGATTTCCTCAAGGACCACGGCTGGGGCGGCGCGACGATCGTGCCGCTGGCGGGCGATGCCTCATTCCGCCGCTATTTCCGCATCCACGACGGCGACCGCACCGCAGTCTTGATGGACGCGCCGCCCGCGCACGAAGACAGCCGCCCGTTCCTGGGCATCGGCAAGCACCTCGTCGACCTTGGCTTTTCGGCCCCGCGCACGCTTGCGGTCGACCTCGACACCGGGCTGATTCTGCTCGAGGATTTCGGCGATGACCGCGTCACACCGGTGCTCGAGGCGGCACCCGGCCGCGAAACCGCGGTGTATGCGGCGGCGATCGACGTGCTTGCCGCGCTGCATGCACATCCCGCGCCCGACATCGCGCCCTATGGGCCGGGCGAGTTGCGCCGCGAGGTGCGGCTGTTTCCCGAATGGTATCTGCCCGCCGTCGGCCTGTCGGAGGCACCGGGCTATGACGCTGCGTGGGACGCCGTCTGGCCCGATCTGCTCGATGCGACCGCTGCCGACCCGGTGCTGACGCTGCGCGATTATCATGCCGACAATCTGATGCTGCTCGACCGGCCGGGACTGGCGGGGCTTGGGCTGCTCGATTTTCAGGACGCGCTGGTCGGGCACCCGGCGTATGATCTTGTTTCGCTGTTGCAGGATGCCCGGCGCGACGTGCCGCCCGCGCTCGAGGCAGCGATGCTGACGCGCTACCTCGACGCGCGCGGGATTGCCGACCGCGATGCATTCCGCGCAGTGTACGAAATCCTCGGTGCGCAGCGGAATACCAAGATCCTCGGCATCTTCACCCGGCTGCGCGACCGCGACGGCAAGGCGGGCTATGTCGAACGCCATCCGCGACTGTGGGGGTATCTCGACCGCAATTTCGCGCATCCGGCACTGGCCCCGGTCAAGGCATGGTTCGATGCCTCAGTGCCTGTGGCCAAGCGCGCCGCCGCATGGGCATGAAGCGCTTTTCGGCCCCGCTCGCGCTCCGTCCCGAGCCGCATGTCGCGGTGCCGCAGACCGCGATGGTGCTGGCAGCCGGGCTCGGCAAGCGCATGCGGCCGCTGACTGCAACGCGTCCGAAACCGCTCGTGGAGGTGGCCGGGCGCACCCTGCTCGACCGCACGCTCGATCATTTGCGCGCCGCCGGTGTCGCCAAGGCGGTGGTCAACGTCCATTATTTCGCCGATCAGATCGAGGCGCACCTCGGCAGCCGCGACCAGGCGCTCGAAATCGCGATTTCGGACGAGCGCGCGCTGCTGCTCGAAACCGGCGGCGGCGTGACCAAGGCGCTGCCGTTGATCGACGGCGATCCATTTTATGTCGTCAACAGCGACAATCTTTGGGTCGATGGGGCGATGTCGTCGCTCAAGCTGCTCGCGCAGCGCTGGGATGCGGACGCGATGGACGCGCTGCTGCTGCTGGTGCCGCTGGCGCGCGCGTCGTGCCATGCCGGGCGCGGTGATTTCACGATGGACCCGGTCGGGCGGCTGGCGTGGCGGCGCGAGGGGCGTATGGCGCCGTTCGTCTATACCGGGCTGCAGATCGTCGCGAAGCGGCTGTTCGATAGCGCACCGTCGGGGTCGTTCGGGTTTCGAACGCTTTGGGACAAGGCGCTGGCGGACCGGCGGTTGTTCGGGCTGACGCATCCGGGGCTGTGGAGCGATGTCGGCACCCCGCCGGCGGTCGCTGCGACCGAGACGCTGCTGGCGGCCGGTTAGGTCGCGGCTGGTGAGCGGCCCGGCGGTATTCACGATCCCGGCGCATGTGGCGTTCGTCGATGCGTTGGCACGGGGGCTGCTCGACCGCACCGCAGGCGATCCGCGGGCACTCGCCCGCGCGCAGGTTTGGCTGCCCAATCGCCGCGCGGTGCGGGCACTGACGCAGGCGTTCGTGCGGTTGTCGGGCGATGGGCTGCTGCTGCCGCGGATGACGCCGCTGGCGGCGGTCGACGGCGAGGATGGCAGCTTTGCCGATGATCTCGACACCGCCGCCGTGCTGCCTCCGGCGATCGACGCGTTGCAACGCCGCCTGCTGCTGACGCAACTCGTGCGGCGGGCGCGCGGCGGCGGGATCACCTCGATCGAGGCGCTGCGGCTGGCCGATCAGCTTGCCGCCGCTTTCGATGCGATCGAGTTCGAGGAAGTCGACCGGGCCGCGATTGCGCGCGTCGTGCCGCCCGAACTCGCGGTGCATTGGGACCAGACGCTCGCGGTGTTCCGCATCCTGCTCGACCTGTGGCCGCCACTGCTTGCGGCGCACGGCGCGCTCGATCCGGCCGCGCGGCAGCGTGCGCTGCTCGGCGGGTTGCTCGACCGCTGGGCGGCGGGCGACACCCCGCCGGGGCTGGTGGTGGCGGCCGGGATGACCGCCGCCGCGCCGCCGGTCGCGCGGTTGCTTGCCCGCGTCGCGCGCCTGCCGCAGGGCATGATCGTGTTGCCGGGGCTCGACACCGCGATGTCGCCGCCCGAATGGGACGCGGTGCGCTGCCATCTGACCGACGGCGACTGCGATACCGCCGACAGCGAGGGACATCCGCAATATACGCTGAAGTGCCTGCTGCATCATCTCGGCGTGGCGCGCGGCGAGGTGCTCGACTGGCCCGCGACGGCGCGCGCCGATGGCCCGGCAGCGCGGACGCAGGCGGTGGCGCGCGCGATGAGCCCGGCGGCGTTCACCGCGACGTGGCGCGAGACGCCACTTGCGCCCGAACTGTTCACCGGCGTGCGCACCGTGGTCGCGACCGACGCTGCCGAGGAGGCGCAGGTGATCGCGCTCGCGCTGCGCCGGGCGCTCGAAACGCCGGGGATGACCGCGGCGCTGGTGACGCCCGACCGCGGGCTGGCGCGGCGCGTGGCGGCGCATGCGCAGCGCTGGGGCATCGAAATCGACGATTCGGCGGGGACGCCGCTGCGCCTGACCCCGCCGGGTGCGTTGCTGCTGGCGCTGGTCGAGGCGGCGGCGCGCGGCTTCACGCCGGTCAGCCTGCTCGCGGTGGTCAAGCACCCGCTGGTGCAGCGCGGCGATGCGCGGCTCGATTGGCTGGCGGCCGTGCGGCGGCTCGATCTCGATCTGCGCGGCGTGCGCCCCGCGCCGGGGCTGGCGGGCATCGCCGCGCGCATCGCCGAGCATGACGCGAAACGCGCGCCGCTGCTGCCATGGTGGACCGCGCTTGAGAAGAGGCTCGAACCGCTCGAAGCGCTGTTCGCGCAGGCCGAAACCGGGCTGACCGCGCTGGTCGCGGCGCTGCGCGTGGCGGGCGAGGCGCTGTGCGGCGACGAGCTTTGGCGCGGTGCCGACGGGCGAGCGCTGGCCGATCTGGTCGCGCGGCTCGAGACGCACGGCGACGCGCTGGCAGCGTTTGCGCCCGGCGACGCGCCCGCGCTGTTCGCGGCGTTCCTCGGCGAAACCTCGGTGCGCAGCGCCTATGACAAGCATCCACGGCTCAGCATTTATGGCCTGCTCGAGGCGCGGTTGCAGCGTGCCGACCTGATGATCCTCGGCGGCCTGAACGAGGGCAGCTGGCCGCCGCTGCCGACGCCCGATCCGTGGCTTGCGCCTGCCATTCGCCGGGCCCTGAAGCTGCCCGCGCTCGACCGGCGGATCGGGCTGGCGGCGCATGACTTCGTGGCCGCAATGGGCGCGCCGCAGGTACTGCTGACCCGCGCGCGGCAGGGCGACAGCGCGCCCGGCGTGCCGTCGCGGCTGTGGCTGCGGCTGCAGGCGCTCGCCGGGGATTCGCTCCAGCCCGATCCCGACCTGCTCGGCTGGGCACGCGCGCTCGACCGCAGCGCCACCGTGCGACCCGCCGCGCGGCCGCAGCCGGCGCCCCCGGCGGCCCTCCGCCCGCGCAAAGTCTCGGTAACCGCCGCCGAACGCCTCGCCGCCGACCCGTTCAGCTTTTATGCGAGCACGATGCTGCGGTTGCGCGCGCTCGACCCGCTCGACCAGGATCCGAGCGGTGCCGACCGCGGCATCGCCGTCCATGCGATCCTCGAAAACTGGGTCAAGGCGGGCGATCTCGACCCTGCCGCACTGCACGTGCTGACTGATGCGGAGCTGGCGCGCTGGGCCGGGCACCCGTTGATGCGCGCGCTTTGGGCACCGCGCGTGCGCCGCATGATGGACTGGGCAGTGACCGAACTCGGCGAATGGGAGGCGGCGGGCTGGACCCCGGTGGCGGCCGAAGTGCAGGCGAGCACGACCTTTGCCAACGGCATCACGCTGACCGGAAAAGCCGACCGCATCGACCGCAACCGTGCCGGCGAGCTTGCGGTCATCGATTACAAGACCGGGGCGATCCCGAGCCATGCGCAGGTCGAAGGGGGCTATGCGCTGCAGCTCGGGCTGCTCGCCGGGCTGGCGGAGGGCGGGCGGTTCGACGGTGTCGCGTCGGGGCCGGCGACGGCGCTGCGCTATTGGAAACTGGGCGGCGGCACCGATCCCGGCAAGGCGCATGATCCGCTGACGCACGGCAAGCAGGTGACGCCGGCAGCCGAGCATATCGCGATGGTGCACGCGCGCTTCGTGACGCTGTGCGACGAGCGGCTGCTCGGTGGCATGCCGTTCACCGCCAAGCTGCATCCCGAATATGCGCAGAAGTACACGGACTTCGACCAGCTGGCGCGCGTGCTCGAATGGCGCGGGCGGCCCGAGCGATGAAGCCGCTCAAACCGCTTACCGACGATCAGGCGGCAGGGGCTGCACCGCCCGATAACGCGTGGGTGTCGGCATCGGCGGGAACCGGCAAGACGCAGGTGCTGACCGCGCGCGTGTTGCGGCTGCTGCTCGGCGGCACGCCGCCCGACCGCATCCTGTGTTTGACCTTTACCAAGGCCGCCGCCGCCGAGATGCAGGGGCGCATCTTCGAACGGCTCGCGAGCTGGGTGACGGCGGGCGACAACGCGCTCAAGGCCGATCTGGCGGCGATCCGCAGCGCGACCGACCCCGAGACGCTGGTGCGCGCGCGCCAGTTGTTCGCGCGCACGCTCGAGGCGCGCGGCGGGCTCAATGTGCAGACGCTGCACGGCTTTGCACAGTCGCTGCTGGCAAGCTTCCCGCTCGAGGCCGGTATCGCGCCGGGGTTTCAGGCGCTCGACGACCGCTCGGCGATGGCGCTGCGCGGGCGCGTGCTCGCCGAATCGATCGATGCCGCCGATGCGTCGGGCGATGCCGGTTTCGCCGATGACATTGCCGCGCTCAGCATCGCCAGCGGCGAAGCGCGGCTGGGGTCGATCGCCGCAACGCTGGTCAAGCACGGCGAGGCGATCGCCGCGCTCGGTCCGCCGATGGGGTTCGAGGCGCGACTGCGCCGGATGCTCGCATTGCCGGTCGATGGCAGCGCCGCCGATGTCATGGAGCGCGCCGTCGCGCAGCTCGACCATGACGGACTGCGCGAGCTGGCCGAAGTTTATCGCGCCAACAAGGGCATCAAATCGCAACTCAAGGCCGAGCAGCTGTTGTGGTGGCTCGACTGCTCGCTGGCGGCGCAGGCAGCGAATTTCGACGCGCTGCACCGCGTGTTCCACAAACTCGATGGACTTGCGTTCGCCGACCTCGTCCCCGGTGGACAAAAGGCCGATCCGGCGGACAAGGCGTTGGCCGAAGCGCTGTGTGCAGCGGTCGGCGTGGTTGGCGAACTGAGCGCCAAGCTGGCCGCAGCCGCCAATGCCGCGCGCCACCTGCGCGTCGGCGCGCGGCTGGCGGGCGCGTACGGCGACCATAAGAAGCGCGCTGGCGTGATCGACTATGACGACATGATCGCGCGCGCGGCGCGGTTGCTCGATCAGCCCGACATCGGCGCGTGGGTCCGGTACAAGCTCGATGCGCGCGTCGACCATCTGCTGATCGACGAGGCGCAGGACACCAATCTCGACCAATGGTCGATCATCGCGGCGCTGACCGACGAGTTTTTCGACGGCGAGGGCGCGCGCGAGGCGCAGCGCACGCTGTTCGTCGTCGGCGATTTCAAGCAGGCGATCTTCAGCTTCCAGGGGTCCGACCCGCGCGTCTTCGGCGACCGGCGCGAGCTGTTTCGCGGGCGTGCGGTCGATGCACAGCTGAGCTGGCGCGACGTGCCGCTCAGCCTGTCGTTCCGCTCGGTCCCGGCCGTGCTCGAAGTCGTCGATGCGGTGGTGCAAACGCTCGGCACCGACTCCTTTGGCCGCGAGCCGGTGCCCGCGCACATCCCGGCGCGCGGCGACCTGCCCGGCGCGGTGACGCTATGGCCGCCGCTCGCCCCCGATGTTGCCGACGAGGCGGCGGACGAGGTCGCGTGGCTGCCTAAGGCGCAGGTGCAGATGGCGCACAAGCTGGCGCAGCAGATTGCGAACTGGCTCGACCCGGCCACGCCGCTGTGGCTGCCGGCGCGCGACCGCGCGGTCGAACCGCAGGACATCCTGGTGCTGGTCCGCAGCCGCGGCGAATTCGTCGGCGCGCTGGTCGCGGCGTTGCACGATCACGGCGTCCCCGTTTCAGGCGTCGATCGGCTCCGGCTGACCGCGCCGCTTGCGGTGCAGGACTGCCTCGCGCTGATCCGCTTTGCGCTGCAGCCGAACGACGATCTCAGCTGCGCGGCGCTGCTGACCTCGCCGTTCCTCGGGCTGGACCAGGACGCGCTGTTCGCGCTCGCACATGGCCGCAGCGGCAGCCTGTGGGCGGCGGTCAATGCTGCTGGCGGCGACGCGGCGGCTTGGCTGGGCAAGGTGCTGGCGCTCGCCGACTTCACGGCACCCTATGAATTCCTCGAACAGATTCTGTCGGGCCTTGGCGGGCGTCGGCGCTTGTTGTCGCGGCTGGGCGGTGAAGCGCGCGAGGCGATTGCCGCGCTGCTGACGCAGGCGCTGGCGTTCGAAGCGGCGAATGCGCCGTCGCTGCAGGGTTTTCTTGCGTGGGTCGAAGCCGACGACATCGACTTGAAGCGCGATCCCGAGGCCTCGGTCGATGCGGTGCGGATCCTGACGGTCCATGCCGCCAAGGGGCTGCAGGCTCCTGTCGTGGTGCTGGCGGACGCAACCGCCGCCATGCCACGCGAAACGGGCGGCCACGTCCTGCTGGCGATGAGCGACGACGAGACACAGCGAGTGCCGATCTTCCACGGCGGCAAGGCGGGCAAGGTCGGCGCGATCGCGGAACGTGCCGCCGAAGCCGATGCCGACCGCGCCGCCGAACACTGGCGACTGCTGTACGTCGCGCTGACGCGTGCCGAGGATTTGCTGTTCATCGGCGGCGCGCTCGCCAAGCCGCGTGGCAGCGGCGACGCGAAACTGCCCGACGACAGCTGGTATGCCGTCGTCGAGCGCGCGGTCACGGAGACCTTTGGCCCGCTTCCTGAGCCCGATGCGCTTTGGGGCAGCGTGCGCCTGCACCGCGCCGGATCGGCGGCCCCCGTTGCCGACCGCGCGGCGGTGGCGGCGGCTGCGGAACATGCGCTGCCCGATTGGGCGCTGGTTGCCGCCGCGCCCGAAGTCCGCCCGCCGCAGCCGCTCAGCCCGTCGGCGATCGCTGTCGACGATATCGCGCAACCGCCGCCGGGTCCGGCCGCGCAAGCCGCTGCGCAGCGCGGGCAGCTGCTCCATGCGCTGTTCGAACGCCTGCCGGGCGTCGCGCCGCCGCGCCGCGCTGCAATCGGCGCAGCCTGGCTCGCTCGGCAGGTTCCCGAAATGGCCGATGCCGAACGCGGCGCGCTCCTGACGAGCGCACTCGGCATCATCGACGCGCCGCATTTCGCCGCGCTGTTCGGCCCCGATGCGATTGCCGAAGCGCCGATCGCTGCCGTCGTCGGTACCAGCGTCATCGCCGGCAAGGTCGACCGGCTGCTGATCGAGCCGCACCGGGTCCAGCTGATCGATTTCAAGACCGGGCGCGCGGTGCCCGCATCCGCCGACGCCGTCCCGCCCTATTATCTGCGCCAGATGGCGGCGTATGTGGTGGCGCTCGAAAAGATCTTCCCCGACCGGGCGATCGAGGCGGCGCTGCTGTTCACCGCGACCGCGACACTGATCGCGTTGCCACCGGCGCTGCTCGCCGCGCATAGGCCTGTGCTGGCTTGAGCATCGTTTAGTATCGCTTGGGGTCGCGACCGTTGATCGCGGCCGGGCGTGCGCCTACCTAGGGACTGTCATCAAGGAGATAGTCGTCATGGCCGCCAAGCACGTTACCGATGCCTCGTTCCACGCCGATGTGATCGCGGCTGACAAGCCGGTGCTCGTCGATTTCTGGGCCGAATGGTGCGGGCCGTGCCGCCAGATCGCCCCGGCGCTCGAGGAGATCAACAACGAGCTCGACGGCGTCGAGATCGTCAAGCTCAACATCGACGACAATCCCGAGGCGGCGGCGCGCTACGGCGTGCGCAGCATCCCGACGATGATCCTGTTCAAGAACGGCACGCCGTCGGCGACCAAGATCGGCGGCGACGCCAAGTCGAAGCTCAAGAGCTGGCTCGAAAGCGAGCTCGCCTGACGCTTCACGCGGCGCGCAATATCTGACCCATGCGCGGGAAATGCACCGCGACGGTCCCGACGGCGGGATCGTCGCGGTGGATGACGATTGCAGCCGTCGACAGGTGCAGCAATGTCCCGGCGACCGGGTTCGCGCCGGGGTCTTCGGTGCGGACAGTCACCGGCTGGCCCGCGCTGAATCCTGAAGCAGGATCGACGGAGCCGGTTGCGACCGGCGTGGCGTCGCGTGCCGCGGCGAGCGCATCGGCGCCGCTGATCGTTGCCGCGGGGGCCTCGCTGATCGCCGAGACGCGCGCCGCCCATGCCTCACGCTGCGCGTTCGGGTCGAGCGCGATGCCAAACCGCTGCGTGAATGCAAGGTCCATGTGGACAATGAGGTCGGCATAGCCCGGCGCGCCGCCGCCCAGCCAGTCGCGACCGTCGCTCAGCGTCGCATCGATCCACGCCATGCCAGCGGCGAATTGTGCGCGCAGGTGCGGGTTCATCGCGGCCAGTCGCGCACGGTCTAGCCCGAACAGCGCCTTGCGGTCATCCCAGAATGCCTGCGGGATCGCGCCTTCGGGCAACGCGCCCATCGCGGCGCCAACGGTCGCCATAAAGAACGATCCACCCGCCCAGCCGCCGATGACGCGTGCCAGCTGTCCCAGCGGCTGGGGAAACAGCGTCGGCCCGGCTTCGGCCTCGATCCGGCCGATTGCGGCGGCGCTGTCGCAATAGATATCGGCCCCGACCTGCAGCACCGGCGTCTTGCGGTAGCCGCCCGTCAGCGGCGTCAACTCGGGCTTCGGTGCCATGTTCGGAATGATGACCGACTGCCATGCGACCCCCTTCACCGCGAGCGCGCGCCGCACCATCTGGCTGAACGGCGACGTCTCATAATGGTGCAGGATAATCGCCATGGCATCGCTCCCCCTCAGCTGCGGTAGTCCGCGTTGATGCTGATATAGCCGTGCGTCAGGTCGCAGGTCCACACACGCGCGCGGCCTTCGCCAAGCCCCAGATCGACCGCGATCGCGATGTCGCTCCCGGCAAGATGCGCCGCGACCGGAGCCTCGTCATAGTCCGCCACGACCATGCCGTGCGCGGCGACCAGCGTGGCCCCGAAGCGGATGCTCAACCGGTCGCGGTCCGCGGCCTCGCCAGCCTTGCCGACCGCCATGACGACGCGCCCCCAGTTGGCGTCGCCGCCCGCCACCGCCGTCTTGACCAGCGGCGAGTTGGCGACCGACAGCGCGATGCGGCGCGCGGCAGCATCGTTCTCGGCACCGCTGACATCGACCGTGATGAACTTCGACGCGCCTTCGCCGTCGCGCACGACCTGCGTGGAGAGGTCGCGGCACAGTGCGGTCAGCGCCGCTGCAAACGCGTCCGCGCCCGCGTCATCGACAGCGGCAAGCGGCGCATTGCCCGCTGCGCCGGTGGCGAAAGCGAGCACGGTATCCGACGTCGAGGTGTCGCTATCGACGGTGATGCAGTTGAACGTGGCGTCGCTTGCGCTGCGCAACATCGCCTGCAGCAAAGGTGCAGCAATTGCCGCGTCGGTAAAGACGAAACCCAGCATGGTCGCCATGTCGGGGGCGATCATTCCCGACCCCTTGACGATGCCGGCAAGCGTCACGCGGACGCCATCGACTACCGCATGCTGCACCGCGCCCTTGGCGAAAGTGTCGGTGGTCCCGATTGCCGATGCTGCAGCCTCCCAGTCGCAATCGGCTGCAGCAAAAGCCGCTGCCAGCCCGGCTTCGGCCTTGTCGGCGGGGAGCGGGACGCCGATGACGCCGGTGGAGGCGACATAGACCTCATGGTCGCCGCAGCCGCTTGCCGCGCGCGCCGCCGCAACCACGCGCGCCACCGCCGCCGCACCGCGCCCGCCGGTAAAGGCGTTCGAGTTGCCGGCATTGACGACCAGCACCCGGGCCGCGCCGTGCGGCAGCGCGCCCCGGCACCAGTCGACTTCGGGCGACGGGCATTTCGACTGCGTCAGCACACCCGCGACGGTCGTCCCCGGCGTCATCCGTGCCAGCGTCAGGTCGGCTCGGTCCCACGGCTTGTACCCGGCGCGGGCGACCGACAGTCGAACCCCGGCAATCGGCGGGATCGTTGGAAAGGTGGCGGGCGCGAGCGGCGAGCGGGGCATGGCGGGCGGCTTTCGGCTATTGGCGTGGCGACGCCTGCGCCTTATCCGCTACCCTTCACGACGAATAGCCCCGGAGGCACAAATGGACCGCACGCTTTATTCCTACTGGCGGTCATCGGCATCGTACCGCGTGCGGATCGCGCTGGCGCTCAAGGGCTTGTCGTATGAAACACGCGCGGTCGACCTGCGAAGTGGCGCGCATAGCGGCGTCGGTTTCGCACTGCTCAATCCGCAAGGGATGCTGCCTTATCTGATCGATGGATCGGCAGGGTTGAACCAAAGCCTCGCGATCATCGAATATCTCGACGAAACCTATCCGGACCCGCCGCTGCTGCCGAAAACGCCGCTGGAGCGCGCCCGCGCCCGCAGCGCCGCGCTCACGATTGCATGCGACGTCCACCCGCTCGGAAACTTGCGGGTGATTAACTATCTTAAGGACGTATTGAGCACGCCCCTGCCGGCTGTCGAGGCGTGGGTACGGCA
>Ga0123338_10002299_pt1 | contig 17910 bp, 12 predicted proteins | sample grotaG_FD_89793 | JGI IMG/M metagenome (GOLD analysis project Ga0123338, IMG submission 89793) | Glacier valley bacterial and archeal communities from Borup Fiord, Nunavut, Canada, to study Microbial Dark Matter (Phase II) -... | ecosystem: Environmental > Aquatic > Freshwater > Ice > Glacier ...
AGTTGGCATCGCGTGAACCAAGGCTCCCGCGGCAGCCCCGCGCCCAGGCTGGCGCAGGACCGGACGGCACCCCATCCGACCCCCGCGTCGTGCGTCTCCGCCTGCGCCAGGGCGTGCCGCCGCGGCCCGGTGCGCCGGCGGAGATGGCTTTGGTGCTGGACGGGGCCTTCGCCGGGGTGGTTGTGCCGGCGGCGGACGGGGCCGGCGGCTGGGCGGTGGACGTCACCCTTCCCGCGCACAGGCTGGTGGGCCAACTGGACCTGCACGACCGCGAAACCGGGCAGAGCGCACTGCCGGCGCCGGTTGACGTGCTGGCGCGGTATGCCTGCACGCTCCATCGCACCGGGACGGCAGGCGGCGTGGTGTCAGGCGCCGTCATCTTGGCACCCTGGTTCGATCCCGCCGTTGCGGTCGAACTGGCAAGCGGCGCGGGCGTGCTGGCCCAGGTGCTCGCGTGGCGGCAGGACGGGACGGGCGAGTATCCGTTCAGCCTGCGCCTGCCGACCCTGGCGCCCATGGGCGGCACGCTGCGGGTGCAACTGCGGATCGGGATGCGCGGAGCGGCCGTGGTCGAGCTGTCGCCGGAGGACATGGGCCATGCCGGCTACCTCGATGCGCCGGGCGAGCGCATCGAGGGCTGGGCGCTCAGCCTGGGCAAGGTGCGCCGCAAGGTCGGCGTGGACATCTGGATCAACGGCGCCGTTGCCGCCACGGTTCCGGCCAACGCGATGCGGGCGGACGTGCGGGCCATCGGCATCGCGGCGGACCGCTGCGGCTTCAGCTACGCGTTGCCGGCGGACCTCATCGAGGGCGGCTACCACTTGGCCGCCACCTTGGCGGGCACCGGGGTCCACCTGTGCGGCAGCCCGATGCAGGTTGCGCCCAAGATCCACTTGGAGGGCTACTTCGACAACTGCCACGGCACGTCGGCGCATGGCTGGGCCATCAACCGCCGCGATCCCAAGACGCCGGTGGTGGTCGAGGCTGTGCTGCCGGACGGCCAGGTGGTGGGCCAAGCTGAGGCCAAGCTGTTCCGTGGGGACTTGCTGGACGCCGGGCTGGCGGACGGGCTGTGCGCCTTCAAGATAGACCTGGGCGCGCGGTTCATGGAGCTGCTGGGGCAGAAGGTCCTGGTCCGGGTGGCCGGCACGGGGCTGTTCCTGCCGGGGTCGCCGCGCACGATCGAGCTGAATCCCAACCTGGTGCGCTTCCTGCGGCGGCAAAGCGAGGTGTCCGCGGACGTGCTGCCGCGGCTGAAGGCGCGGCTGAACCGGGAGGCCGGGGACGTCGGCATCTCCATCGTCATGCCGGTGTACAACACGCCGCGCGAGATGCTGATGGAGGCCATCGCCAGCGTCCACGGGCAGTGGTGCGACCGGTGGGAGCTGATCTGCGTGGATGATTGCAGCACCGAGCCGCACGTGGCGCAGACGCTGCAGTTCGCGGCGTCCCGGGATGCGCGCATCCGGGTGCTGACCGCGCCGGTCAACGGCGGGATCGCGGCGGCGACCAACTACGGGCTGCGCGCCGCGCGCTACCAGTATGTCGCCTTCATGGACCATGACGACGTGATCGAGCCGGATGCGGTGTGGCAACTGGTCCGCGCGGCGCGGTTGACGGATGCGGACATGCTGTATTCGGACGAGGCGACGACGGACGCGAACGTCGAGGGCATCGCCGACGTGAAGTGCCGGCCGGCGTTCAGCTACGACTACTACCTGTCGCATCCCTACTTCGTCCACATGGTCTGCGTCCGCACCAGCATCGCCCAGGCGGTGGGCGGCTGGGACGCATCCATGGCCATCAGCGCGGATGTGGACTTCGTCCTGCGGGTGCTGGAGCGGTCGGCCACCGTGGCGCACGTGCCGGCGGTGCTGTACCGCTGGCGAACGCACGCCGGCAGCGCCGGGCATGCCAGCCAGGCCCAGGTGATGGCGGCGACGCGCGGTGCGCTGCAGCGGCATTTGGACCGTTGCGGAACTGGCGCCACGGCAGAGGACGGGGTGGCGTTCAACCAGTTCGGCATCACCTGGCCTGCCGCGCCGGGCTGCATCCTGATCGTGATCCCGACCCGCAACAAGGCGGACCTGCTGCGGACTGCGGTCGAAAGCATCGAGCGCACGGCGGCCGGCGCGGATTACCGCATCGTCATCATAGACCACCAGAGCACGGAGCCGGCCACAAAGCGCCTGCTGACCGGCCTGGCCCGGCGGCATACCGTCATGCCGTATGAGGGCAAGTTCAACTACTCCCGCATGAACAACCAGGCCGTCCGGCGTCACGGTGGGGATGCGGAGTTCGTGCTGTTCCTGAACAACGACATCGAGGCGATCGAGGACGGGTGGCTGGACCGGATGCGGCGGCTGGCGGCGCGGCCGGACGTGGGCTGCGTCGGCGCGCTGCTGCTGTATGCGGACCGGCGGGTGCAGCATGCCGGGGTGATCCTGGGGTTCAACGGATCGGCGGACCATGCGCACAAGTTCAGCGACGCCTACCTGGACGGCAAGGACCGGCGCAACTTGGGTTACAACTGCGCGCTGACGTCGGTGCGGGACTACTCGGCGGTGACGGCGGCCTGCATGATGATGCGGCGGTCGGTGTTCGAGGCGATGGGCGGCTTCGACGAGGAGTACGCGGTCGGCTTCAACGACACCGATCTGTGCCTGCGCTTGCGGGAGCGCGGGCTGCGCGTGCTGTACGACGGCAGGACGATGCTGTTCCACTACGAGTCCGCCACGCGCAGCGAGACGAAGCAGGTCCTGCACCCCGCCGATACCAAGCGCTTGCTGGGCCGCTGGGCGGGCATCCTGCGCGATGGCGACCCCTTCTACAGCCCGTTGCTGAGCGACCGCGTGCAGGACCATGTGCTGCGGGAGGACCCAGGCTGCCGGGTGGTGCATCCGCCGCGTGTGACGCGGATTGCGCTTATGGACGCGAATCGGCGGGCGGATGGTTCCAGTCCGCGCCCGGAGCTAGCGGGTGCTGCGTCACAGGGCGCCGTGCCCCCTGGTCCCGCGCCTTGTGGCATTGCACGCCCTGGCCGCCCCGTGCCCGCTCCGGCGGCCGGTGCCGGTGCCGGGGCGGCGCCGGGCGACGCCGGGCCACCCCTGACAGCCCGGCGCAGCCCAGCCCGGCGCAAACCCCAGCCGGCTTGATCCCGTGCGGCCTGATGCAACACGGCGCCGCGGCAGGCCGGGCCGCCCGGCGCACCCCTGCCCGGGGGACGACGCGCATTGCCCGCCATGCCCGCCGATGGCAGGTTGCGGCCGGATGCAACCGGACAGGACCGTAGCAGCGTTATGAAAATCCTCGTCACCGGCGGTTGTGGCTTCATCGGCTCGGCCGTTATACGGCACGTGATCCGAACCACGTGCCACCAGGTCGTGAACGTGGACAAGATGACCTACGCCGCGTCCGAGGATGCGTTGGAGGAGGCGCGGACCAGCAACCGTCATACCCTGGTGCGCGCCGACATCACCGATGCCCCGGCGATGCAGCAGGTGTTCGCCACCCACCGCCCCGATGCGGTGATGCACCTGGCGGCGGAGAGCCATGTGGACCGCTCGATAGATGGGCCGGCGCCGTTCATCCATACCAACTTGGTCGGCACCTTTGTGCTACTGGAGGCTGCGCGGGCGCATTGGGCCGGGCTGGACGCGGTGGGGAAGGCGGCGTTCCGGTTCCACCATGTGTCCACCGACGAAGTGTTCGGGGCGCTCGGGCCGGGCGACCCGCCGTTTACGGAGGCGACGCCGTATGACCCTCGCAGCCCGTATTCGGCCAGCAAGGCCGGGTCGGACCACCTGGTGCGGGCGTGGCAGCATACGTATGGGCTGCCGACGTTCGTCACCAACACCACCAACAACTACGGCCCCTGGCAATTTCCGGAGAAGCTGATCCCGCTGGTGACGCTGAACGCGCTGGAAGGGAAGCCGCTGCCTGTTTATGGCGATGGAGGCAACGAGCGGGACTGGTTGTTCGTGGACGACCACGCCGCCGCGCTGGTGCTGGCGCTGGAGCGGGCGGAGCCGGGTGCCACGCTCGCGATCGGCGCGCGGCAGCCGCGCAGCAACTTGCAGGTAGTGCGGGCGATCTGCGCGGTGCTGGACGAGTTGCAGCCGGACCCGGCGGGCCCGCGGGAGCGGCTGATCCACTTCGTGACGGATCGGCCGGGGCACGACTTCCGGTATGAGATCGACCCGGCGCGCACGACGGCGGCGCTGGGCTGGACGGCGCCGCACGGCTTCGACGCGGGGCTTCGGCGCACGGTCGGGTGGTACATGGACAACCGGGCGTGGTGGGAGGGCATACGGGCTGCGCGCTACGCCGGGCAGCGGCTGGGCGCTGCGCCGCTGGCTGGTGCGGCACCCGGAGCGTCAGCCGGCGCAGACGCAGTGCCGCAAGGGGGCGGAGTAGCCTCGGCGCAAGTGGGCACGGCTGCTGCGCCGCAGGTTGACGGGCCATCAGCGCCGCAGCCTGGCGCGGTCGCTGCGCCAAAAGCTGGCGCAGCCACTGCGTCGCAGGTTGGCGCAGTGGCATGAAGGGCATTCTGCTTGCGGGGGGGAGCGGCACGCGGCTGCATCCGGTGACGCTGGCCAGCAGCAAGCAGTTGCTGCCGGTGTACGACAAGCCGATGGTCTATTATCCGCTGTCGGTGCTGATGCTGGCGGGCATCCGCGACATCATGCTGATCTCCACGCCCGAGGACCTGCCGCAGTTCCGCCGCCTGCTGGGCACCGGCGAGCGGCTGGGCGTGCGCTTCACCTATGCCGAGCAGGCAAAGCCGGAGGGGCTGGCGCAGGCGTTCCACATCGGCGAGGAGTGGATCGCCGGGCAACCCTGCGCGCTGGCGCTGGGCGACAACCTGATCTTCGGCGATCACCTGGGCGTGTTGCTGCGCACGGCTGGCGCCCGGCCGGAGGGGGCGACGGTGTTCGCCTACCAGGTCCGCGACCCCGAGCGATACGGCGTCGTCAGCTTCGACAGCAGCGGGCGGGCGCAGGAGATCGTGGAGAAGCCGGCTGCGCCGAAGAGCAACTGGGCCGTCACGGGGCTGTATTTCTACGACAAGCGCGTGACCGAGCTGGCGCGGCGGGTGAAGCCGTCGGCCCGCGGCGAGCTGGAGATCACCGACCTGAATGCGATGTACCTGTCGGAAGGCACGCTGCACGTGGAGCGCCTGGGCCGCGGCTGCGCCTGGCTGGACGCCGGGATGCCGGACAGCCTGCTGCAAGCCGCGACCTTCGTGCAGACGATCCAGAACCGCCAGGGGATGCTGGTCGGCAGCCCGGAGGAGGTGGCGTTCCGGATGGGCTACATTGACGCCGCCGCCCTGCGCGCCTGCGCCAAGGGCTTGGGCAAGACGGAGCTGGGACGCCTGTTGCTGGAGCTTGCCGACGGGTTGCACGCATGAACGTCGAACACCTGCGCGTGCCCGGCCTGGTCCTGGTGACGCCGCCTCGGTTTGGGGACGCGCGCGGCTTTTTCTCGGAGGTGTTCAAGCTGGACGCCTTTCGGGAGGCCGGGGTTACGCTGCCCTTCGTGCAGGACAACCAGAGCCTGTCGCGGGAGCGCGGGGTGATCCGCGGGCTGCACTGCCAGGTGGGGGCGCACCCGCAGGGCAAGCTGGTGCGCTGCATCAAGGGTGCGATCTGGGACGTGGCGGTGGATGCCCGGCGGGGGTCGCCGACGTATGGGCAGTGGGATGCGGCGGAGCTGTCGGCGGAGAACTGGGCGCAGTTGTGGGTGCCGCCGGGTTTCCTGCACGGGTTCTGCACGCTGCAGCCGGATACGGAGGTCATCTACAAGGTGACGGACGTGTACGACCGCGCCGGGGAGCGCGGCGTCGTGTGGGACGATCTTGACCTGGCGCTACCTTGGCCCATCCGTCCGGAGGAGGCGATCCTGTCGGACAAGGACCGGGTGCTGCCGCGCTGGGCGGACACGCCGGCGCTGTTCGATTGATGGCGACCGGGGCGTCCGGATGCCTGCCCGGGTCCATTCTGGTGACAGGGGGTGCCGGGCAGTTGGCGACGGCGTTGCAGCAGGAGGGGGGTGCTGCCGTCCGTCGCGTTGGCCGCCCGGAGTTCGACTTCGACCGGCCGGAGACGCTGGCCGCGGTGTTCGCGGCGGCCCGGCCGGCGCTGCTGGTGAATGCGGCGGCCTGGACCGCGGTGGACGCCGCGGAGGCCGATCCGGATGCCGCTGGGCGGGCCAACCGGGACGGGCCGGCGATGCTTGCGGCGCTGTGCGCGGACGCGGGCATTCCGATGATCCATGTTTCGACCGACTACGTGTTCGACGGGCTGAAGGGTGCGCCGTACGTGGAGACGGACCCGACCAGCCCCACGGGCGTGTACGGCCGGACGAAGCTGGAGGGGGAGCAGGCGGTGCTGGCGGCGTGCCCGCGGGCGGTGGTGCTGCGGACGTCGTGGGTTTACTCGGCAGTGGGCAAGAACTTCGTGCGGACCATGCTGGGGGCGGCGCAGCGGATGCCTCGGCTGCGGGTGGTGGGGGATCAGCGGGGGTGCCCGACCGCGGCGCGCGACCTGGCGGTGGCGATCCTGGCGATTGCGCCGGGGTTGACTGGGACAGGGACGGGCGGATTTGGAGCGGGCGGGTCTAGTGCGGGGGTTTCAGACGGGTCGGGAGCAGGGGTTCCCGAAGGGTCTGGAACAAGGGTTCCAGACGGGTATGGCGTCTTCCATGCGTGCGGGACTGGGGACACGACGTGGCACGGCCTGGCCCTCGCGGTGTTCGAGGCCGCGGCCCGGCACGGCCATCCCGTGCCCGCCGTGGACGCCATTACCACCGCGGAGTGGCCGACCCCGGCGCGGCGGCCGCCGGACAGCCGCCTGGACTGCGGCAAGCTGGCTGCAGTGTTCGGGGTGCGCCTGCCGGACTGGCGCGATAGCCTGGCCCGCACCGTGGACGAGCTGCTGGCCCCTGCACCGGCCGGCTGACGCGCCGCTGTGACGGCGTCCGCCGACAGCCGCCCCCGCGTCGCGATCCTGCTGTCCACCTTCGACGGGGTGCCGTTCCTGCAGGAGCAGTTGGACAGCCTGGTGGATCAGTCCTTGCGGGACTGGACGCTGTATTGGCGCGACGATGGCAGCACGGACGGCACGGTTGCGGTGATGCAGGCGTTCATGGCTGGGGCGGGCGCGGGGCGTTGCGTGGCGGTGGCTGGCGTGCCGGGCCGGGTGGGGCCGTCCGCCAGCTTCATGTCGCTGTTGCGCGCTGCCGCTGCCGACGATCCGGACGTGGCCGCGTTTGCCGACCAGGATGATGTTTGGCTGCCGGAGAAGCTGGCGCGCGGCGCGGCGGCGCTGCCGCAGGACGGGCGGGCGGCGCTGTACTGCACGCGGCAGGTCCTTGTGGACCAGGACCTGCGCCGGATCGGCGAGTCCGCGGCCTTGCGCCAGGCGCCGGGCTTTCCGGCGGCGCTGACGCAGAATATCGCGACGGGCTGCACCGTGCAGCTCAACCGGGCGGCGGTGCGGCTGATTGCGGGCAGCGAGCCGCCGGCGTCCAGCCTGCATGACTGGTGGAGCTACCTGGTGGTGGCGGCGTCTGGGGGGCGGCTGATCGTGGATGCCACACCGACGGTGCTGTATCGGCAGCACGGCCGCAACCTGGTGGGGGCGCCGCCGGGGATGCGGCGCCGGGCCATTGCGGCGCTGCGGCGTGGCCCGGCGCTGTTCATGCAGGTGCTGCGCGCGCATGTGGACGGGCTGCGGGCGCAGCCGCATCTGCTGTCGCCCGAGGCGGCGGCGGCGCTGGAGGTGCTGCACCGTGGCTTGCACGGGCGGCTGCGGCAGCGGGCGGCGGCGCTGCGGCTGATCGGGCTGACGCGGCAGACCTGGCAGGAGACGCTGCTGTTCCGCTGGTGGTTCCTGATCGGATAGGCGTCCCATTTTTTCCTTGCTGTGCATGCATCAAAATGATCTTGTCCCGATATGGATATTCACCAGGCATCCCCCTTGACCCCCGCTGAAGCCATGCTGCTGCTGAAGCCGCGGACGGGCCTGTCCACCCGGTTGTTCAAGCTGTCGGCGATGGGACTGCTGATGCGCCGTGTCCTGCGGGCGGAGGCGGTGCAGAAGAAGGGATGGCTGGCCCGTGGGGCAGAGACGCGCCTTCAGGCCTTCCCCGGCCCGGCGTTGCCGGCGCACGAGGCCGCGGTGGTCGAGGTGGTCCGCACGGCGGCGCGCAAGAACCCACAGGGTGCGACGGCGCTGGAGGTGGTTGCAGCGGCGCGGCAGACGTATGGCGCCTCGCTCGACAGCTACCGCAAGATGCAGGTGCTGCCGGCCCTGATCGGGCGGGGGCTGATCGAGATGAAGCGCGGCGGGCTGCTCCGCTTCAAGCGCCCGACGCTGACCCCGGCGGGCGAGGCCGCGCAGACGGAGCTGAAGGCGTTGCTGGACCGGGCGCGGCAGGTGCCGGCGTGGCTGGACACCAACCCCGGCCAGGCCGCCGCGACCGCGGCGTCCCTGGGCCTGCTGGTGCTGCTGGTGGAGGAGCTGAAGCCGCATATGCGCCGGCTGGCGCAGGCGGCCCAGGCGGCGGCGGTTGACCAGCCGCACGGCTACTACCATGGCCATAGTGGGGACACTGGCACCAAGGGTGAGCTGAAAAGTGGCGGCACTGGCGAGGTGTCCAGTTCGGTGGACGCCGGAGCACTGGATGCCGGCGTGCTCGCAGGTAGCGTGATGGGGGGCGAGGCGATGGAGGGCAGCGCGGTCGAGGGCGGCACGTCTGGCGCATTCGACAGCGAGGCGCTGGACATGGGCGCGTTCGACATGGCGACGCTGGACATGGCGGGCTTTGACGACAGTGCGTTCGACGCGATGGAGAGCGCGATGTCGAGCTTCGATGCCGTGCCGGACAGCTCCAGCAGCAGTGATTCAAGCAGCAGCGACTCGAGCAGCAGCAGCGACTAGACCAATGCCGCGGTGACCAGAGAGGCGGCATCGTGCCAAACATCCGATGTTGGGCCTTATTTCAAAAGCTTGTCCCGTTTTGATTTGGCACGGTGGGTCCAACGAGGGCCTGGTTGGGGGCAAAAGGACGGGGCACGGCAGGCGCGGGCTGATACCAACGGCCTCATGCTTTAACCGTTCTCACGTTCAGCACGCGCCCTGGAAAAGGCTGGCGCGAACGGTCAAAGCAAAGGGCCGTTGGTATGACATAGCCGTCTGGTGGGTCGTAGCGGGCTGATCCCAAGCGAGGCGGGCCGCCTCTCCTCTATGGAAGTCCGATCATATATTTGTTGTAGTTTCAAATCGTTTTGTGTTATCCCGCCCGGGCGATAATCCGATTGGGGGCGTGTGATGGCGAAGCCGGGTGGAGACTCGCAGGGTGGCATGGAGCCTGCGGAGCTGAAGCGGTTGCTGCGCCTGGCCAGCAGTGCGCCGATCCATGCCGCGTTCGCCATCGGCGGGGACGGGCGCCCGATCATCATGCTGGACAAGCGCAAGCCGCCGCGCGTGCTGGAAAAGGAGTTGAAGGAGAGCGACCCGGACGCGAAGAACCACCGCTACGGCACCGTCTCGGTGGACCCGGACGACCCGAAGCTGGCCTGCTTTGTCGTGAACAAGGCGGCCTCCGGCATGGCTGGCAGGCTGGTCAAGGCCCTCAAGGGCACCGGGTTCAGCAAGATCAGGATCGTCCTGGAAGATGGCACCGAGGTGGAGGCTCACGAGGACGAGGAGCCTGGCGCCGGCGATGATAACGCCGGCCATGGTGCCGGAGTGGCGGATGCGCGGCCCGGCGACGGGGAGGAGCCTGGCCCTGGAGGCCTCGATGAGTCCGGCCGTGGCATGGCAGGGCAAGAAGCGGCAAGGAAGGACGGGCCGGGTAGGGACGAACCGGGGAAGGATGGGCTGGGCAGGGATGGGGCGGACAAGGACGGGGTTGTCCAGGCGACCAAGATGCTGTCCGGGCTGGTGCAGCGTATGCTCGGCGTGCTCAAGAACGACCCTTCGCAGCGCGCGATCCTGGCCGAGCTTGCGAAGGACGCCCAGGCCAGCCTCAAGCGCGGCGACCTGAGCGAGGCGGCAGCGTCCATGGAAGTGCTGCGCATGGCGCTGGACGACATCGCCCCACCAGCGGGTGGCCCGGCGCCGGGCAAGGATGGCAACGGCGGCCATCGGGCCGGGCCGCCGCCGGACGGTCCGCCGGGCCACGGCACCGGCGCCAAGCCGGCTGGCAGCAAGACGGCCCCGCCCGACCCTGCAGAGCATAGGAGCGGCGTCCCCGGCGCGGAGGGGCACGGGACCGGACGCCCGCCGCCGCCACACATCAAGGCACCGGATGCCCCGGGCAGCCACGGCGCGGCGCACCCCGCCACGCCGGTGATCCTGAAGGCGGCCGGCGCATGGAATGCCGCCCGGCAGAAGATCGAGCGGGATATCGTCACCCTGTCCAAGCAGTTCGAGTCCGCGTTCACCGACCACGAGATGGCCGACGAACTGGTGACGGCCTTCAAGGCGCGGGTGGAGGAGGTCTTGCATCACCTGGATGACGCGCTGACCCATAAGCTCGATGAGGTGAGCAAGGCCAACGACGCCGCACACCGTGCGAAGGCGGTGGACGAGGCGCATACGCTCATCGCCCGCTACAGCCAGCACATCTCCAGCGATCCGACGATCAGGGAGATAGACGGCAACCCCTTCGTGCCGATGGCGCTGGCCAAGACGCTGACCGCAACCCTGTCCACCCTGTCCAAGTCCATCCGTTAGGCAACCGTCCGGACGCCTGCAGTCGCAGCCGGCGTCCCTGGCTCAACAGGAGACCTCAGCATGTCCACGCAGCAAGCCGGCGGAATGACGGAGAAGCAGAAGGCCTGGACGGCAGGGTTCACGGGCCTTGACCCGGCCAAGCCGAAAGGCGGTGCGGTCAAGCCGCCTGCCGCCCCCGCCGCGGCCAAGCCTGCCACGGCAGCGAACCCTGCGGCAGCCGCGGCGGGGGCGGCCAAGTCTGCCGCGGCCGGGGCTCCTGCCACAGCGGCCCCGGCCGGCGCCGGCAAGGCGTTCAGCGTGGGCGTGCCGGGCCTGCCCAAGAAGACGTTCAAGGCCTGGGGCGGGCGCATCGAGATCGAAGTGACACCGGTCCTGAAGGCGTCTGGCCTGGCCGCCCTGGACAAGGCGGACTCCACGAACATTGACATGGGCGCCGTGGCGCGGGCCGCCGCGCATCCTGCGCTGGGGTGGCACGCAAAGCAGGCGGAGCCGGCGCTGGCGGGCGGCGGCCTGTTCAGCAACATGAAGTGCGAACGGAAGGGCGCCTCCCTGACCGTCACGTCCAGCAGCAGCACGCCGCTGGGCAACTTCACGTTCGAGCTGGTTATCGCCGGGGTGGGCGCCAGCGTGGACAAGGGCGCCAACGCCAAGGCCGCCATAAAGGTGATGGAGGCGAAGATCACGGTGGTCGGCGTGCAGGCCTCGCTTCCGGATGCGGAGGTGGAGGGCATGAAGCTGAGCCAGTTGAAGCTGGAAGCGGGCGCTGCCGCCACCATCGCCCCGGCCTGGACGGCGATCATCGTCAAGTGGGCTGTAGAAGAGGGCTTGAAGCAGGGTGCCAAGACGGCTGCCACCGAGGCCGGGGAGGTTGCGGTCGCCGTGATAGGGGCGGACGTGGTCATCGTCGGGTCCCTCATCACCGGCGGTGTCGCGACGATCGGCGGGGCTATCTACTCGATCGTGATGGCGTGGGGGATCGGCGACCTAGCCAAGGGGTACACCCCGGCCATCGGCAATGCCCATGCTGGGTTCAAGACGGGGATGCAGGGCGGGACGCCGCCGGGCGACCAGTATGGGAAAGCCGGGTTCGAGGCCGGCGCCCGCAACCATGCGGCCTTGCTGGAAAAGGCCAAGAAGGACAATCCCGGCAAGCCGGAGGACGCGGTCAAGGCCGCGGTGTCCGGGAAGGCGGACGAGGCGCTGCAACAGGTCGCGGGTGAGATAGACAAGGCGGTCCGGCGCGGGCTGTGGGACGGCTATCTGGCGCAGCACACGACGCTTCTTTTGTCCCAGGATGCCAGGTGGGCCTTCGTGGCCTGCTGGGGCGACTTTCCCCGGGATGGCGACCCGGAGTGGGGCAAGTATGTGAAGGCGCATCCCCTCCAGTCGAAGCTTTGAGCCGCCTGGCCCGTGCATGCGGTTGCGCGCGTGCCGGGCCGCACGGCTGCCCTGCGCAGGGATGAAACCACGGAGGTTGCAGCCTAGATCGGATGCTTCACCGCCCCGGAGCGTCCGATGTCATCGTCCCCGTTGTTCCAGCCGTTCATGCTGGGCGACTTGCCTCTGCGCAACCGCATCGTGATGGCGCCGCTGACGCGCAGCCGGTCCAGCGATGACGGCGTGCCGCCGCCGTTTGCCGCTGACTACTACGCGCAGAGGGCATCTGCCGGGCTGATCGTGTCGGAGGCGACGAACATCAGCGCCCAGGCGCGGGGCTATGCGATGACGCCGGGCATCTGGTCGCCGGCGCAGGTCGAGGCGTGGCAGCGCGTCACGCGGGCCGTCCATGCCGAGGGCGGGCGCATGGTGCTGCAACTGTGGCACACCGGGCGCATCTCGCACCCCGACCTACATGGCGGGGCGCTGCCGGTGGCGCCGTCGGCGATCAAGCCGGCTGGGCAGGCGTTTACGAATGCGGGGCTGCAGGACCACGTGACGCCGCGGGCGCTGGAGACGGACGAGATCCCTGCCATCGTCGAAGACTACCGCCACGCCGCGCGCTGCGCGAAGGAGGCCGGGTTCGATGGGGTGGAGGTTCACTCCGCCAACAACTACCTGCTGGAGCAGTTCTTGCGCGACAGCACCAACACCCGGACGGATCGCTACGGCGGCAGCCTAGAGAACCGGCTGCGCTTCCCGCTGGAGGTCGTGCGGGCGGTAACGGAGGTGTGGGGCGGCGGCCGGGTGGGCATCCGGATTTCGCCGGGCACGACGGTGCCGGGGGAGACGCCGCTGGACAGCGATCCCATGGGCACTTACGGCACCTACCTGGATGCGCTGAATGCGTTCGGCTTGATGTATGTCCATGACATCGAGGGCGTGACGCAGATGAGCCGCGACCCCAATGGCATTGACTACCCGGCGTTGCGCCGCCGGTTCCGCGGCGCCTACATCGCGAACAACAGCTATACGCGGGAGCTGGCGGACAAGGTAATCGCGGCGGGCGATGCAGACTTGGTGAGCTTCGGGCGGCCCTTCATCGCCAACCCGGACCTGGTGGAGCGGCTGCAGACCGGGGCGCCGTTGGCGGATGCGCCGAAGGAGTATTGGTATGGCGGAGGGGCCGTGGGCTACTCGGACTGGCCGGGGATGCAGGGGCCGGTGAAGCTGGCGGCGTAACGAGGTGCGGGCCGGGGCAGGGCGCCCCGGCCCGGCGCCGGTCTAGTCGGCCTTGCGGTGGCCGCGGCCGTGGGTGTCCTGGGTGGCTTGCGCCTTTTCGAACGCCGCCTGCTTTTCGGCCTTGCCGGCGGTGGCGTGGCTGACGCCATCCTCGGTCCCATCGTCGGCGGTGGAGGCGGCGGGCATGGGATGGCCCTTGCTGTGGGTGGGGCTGGGCGCGGGGCCGCCCTCGTTCACGACGGGGTGGCCGGCGCCGGCCTTGGCGCTGCCGGCCTGCTGCACTTCGTCGGCCTTTTGGGCCTTGGCGGAGCGGGCGTGGCTGTCGTCGTTGTCGGACTTGGTCTTGGTGTGGGGCATGGTGGGGTCCTGCGGTTGGGTGTGGGGGTGTTAACCGCGGGATGGGGCTGGGGTTGCTTGACACCGGCCATCGGCCCGATGCCTACCTGGGCGTGGATAGCTGTGTTGCCCCTTGCGCCGGGATTGCAAATCAACCGCTGATGGCTGGGACCCCGGACACCGACGTAACTTTGATGCCAGTAAGAATGCGGATCGAAGTTTTGAACTCGACCGTATGGCCTGGGTCGTCCAGAAGGACTGCCTTGTCATGAGTCTCGCGGATTACAGGTTCGATCAGGAAGTGGGTCACTTCCCCGGCAGGTGCGGTCACGTCGCAATACACACCGTACGCCAGACCTGTGGGGAGCCGAACAGACCCTTGCATCGAGCGGATTGGAGCGCCGAGCGGTCCAAAGAGCCGCACCCGGCCGAATGGGTCTGGGCGGAGCCAACTGGCAACCGCATCTGGCGCTGGCGGAGACACGGACGGCGTAGCCGTGGAGGCGATGAGGGACACCTGAAGCATCACGCCTGAAAGGAAGGAGTCGAAGGTATCTATGGATATCATCGCCGCCAGGCTTGCACCGGCAGCTTGGACACTCGTGATCCCTGAATAGGGGTGGGGCAGAGACGGAATACGTCGAGATGTCGTCACTGAGGCCTAGACTCCGGATTGCTGGCTGACCGCATTGCTGGCTAGCCACTGCTGATGGACGGACTTTCCTCTAACGGCCGGATGGCAATCGCACTCAGAAACTCGATAGGCTCCTCCATTGTCTTAAGCACGCTGCCCGAGATAGTTTCTGTCAGCCTTCGCTCCGTTTTGACCACCTGGACAACAACAGGCTCGATCAAGAAGTAGGCGGCGCCTTGACGGAAGGGCGAGAGGCCGCAACTTGCCTTCAAGCGGGGGCCAAAGCGTGTTTCAAGTTCGATGCCGACGGTTCCCGCTGTGTCGAATGCAAAGCTCGGAAGATCGAGTTCGCCCGATACCACACGTGGCCAACCGCTGAAGGGTTCGGAAGGGGACGTCTCAGAGAGCATTGTTCCATCCAGCCGGAACGAAACCAGGCGCGCCCTTGAGCCGGGAAGCAACCTCGCGTACTTGTTGACCGAAATGTGCAATGGCAGACTTCTGATTTGCTGTAGGTTCACGTCTGCTGCACTTTGCGCAATGCTGGCAGCTGTGTGCGTTAACGACAAACCAAGGCCGGCGCCAAGGCAATCTCTCCGGCTCAGCATACCGAACGCAGTTCAATCGGCTTGTGGAAAAGCAAGGGAGCGTGCGTTTTCTGTCTCATGACGGGATGCCCAGACCCTCTCCGTAGTTTGCGAGTATATTGATGATAAGGCTATCATGAGCTTGTCTGACCATGCTCGGACATTGGCACTATGGTGATGCTGCTGAGGACGTCATCCGTGGTTTTCCGTTCAACTCTGGTGCCATCAGGCCGAACCTCCCGTGTCACTTGCGGCCTTGACTCGTATATAGGAGAGACAAGAAAATACAAGAAGCCTCTTTGAACATTGGGAATGGAGCATTGTGCAGAGGCTGTCCACTTGCTTGGCGACGCAGCTTCCACAACCAACGAACCTTCTGGATCATAGTGGAGCATATCCACTTTGATGTCACCCCATTCGTCTAGGTTGGCCCAACCCTGGGGTTTGTCCGCCGCGGCCGACTCAGATAGAACAGCTCCATCGGCTGACAAGGACGATAGTCTAAATACAAAGCCTTTTAGGAGGGACTCAAATCTGTCGGCTGAAACAATGGCTGTGGCCGTCGCATACCGCAATCTGCCAATCGGTTGCGCAAGGGCGGGCATAGAACTCTTATGCCATACAAGGCCCATTCCCAAGCCTGCCAGCAGCAATCGGCGACGTTGCATCCAACCCTCTATGCTAGAGATGGAGGCTGTGTTGCGATCTGAGAGGTCGTTTGAGGCGCATCTTCGGTGCTGACCTCGGCTTTGAGTGCGACGACCCGTTCCTCAACCACCTTTCGTGAAACCTCGTGCTCGCTCGTAGTGCTTTGAGTAGCTCCCTGACGAGTTGCAGTTGCCGAAGTAGAGGCTTCCCCACCCGAGCCGAGGAAGCTGACGCCTGCCTTGCCTCCAACGGTTCCTGCCACGTCAACCCGTTCTGCATTGGCCGTTTTGCCAGCCTTATCAGAGGTTGTCACTTCATCCTCTTTGATGACTGGGCTGATTTTGACGAACAAGTTGCTGCCGCAGTCTTTCGGGATGGTTACATTGATTTTGAACTGGCGTCCTCGGACTTTTGCTGCCTTCTCAGCCGTCGAGCCAGCCTGAAACATGAACGTTTGCACCGTAACCTTTATAGTTCCCCCTCTCGATGGAATAACCATGTTGTCGCGAGATACCTTCCCGTCGCTGTCGATGCGCTCGGACTTGTTGTTGTTCGTCGTGCCTGCAGAGTCGTTCAAATCTTGCTGCATGCCGTTCGCCGACATGACGAAGTATATTTCGCATTCCCGCATGACCGACTCATACCGGTCAACAAAAATTGTTACGGTTCCAAGCGAAAAAACTGGCTCGGTGGTGGAACTAGAGCTGGTGGGCGTAGTTGCCGATGTAGAAGGTAGGATTGGGGGTGGCCCAGTCACGTTGTTCGTGTCAGCCGGTGCAGATGCAAGTCGCACATTTGGATCACGTCCGCCCGTACGTGCAATCTTGATCCATTCCATGTTGGTCATCGCCATAGCCAGTCCTCCTCAGCCCTGTTTGCTAGCGGACCGCGGCTGCGCCGTGGCGAGCACCCGTGATAGGGACGCCAATGCCTGGTCCACCGTCGTCCGGATCGCGATCTTCTTAAGCGGGTTCGCGTCGAGGTGGGCGATCATTGGGTTCTCGTCAACGAAAGCCCGGTAGCGGCTCATGATCTCTTGGGCTTCCTGCACCAACTTGCCGTGTCCACCGCCGGTCGCCTTCGCAATCTCGGCCAGCTTCTTCGCCAAGCTGTCGTCCAGTCCCTTGATGACTGGCTCAACGTGGGAATGGATCTCCTGAACCCATTCCTTCTCCACGGCGGGCTCGGCTGCAACGGCCTTCATCACCGCCTCAATGTCACGTTCAAGCTTCCCGCGCACCCCGTCCCACAATGCGCTGGCCTTGCCGAACAACGGACCATTCGGGGCGGTGGCTACCGCCGTCCCACGCTTGTCTGCAACCTCTGCTGCCGCTCCGCCTCCTTGGCCCGAGCCAGGCAACTCAACCCCGTTCGTTGCCGCCCCCGGCGCGGCTGAGCCACTTTGCGTGGTGCCAGCTCCTATGTTCTCCGCGCCAGTGTCTTGCTGGCCAGCGCCTCGCGCCACTGCGGTTGCGCCAGCGTCGCCATCACTCGCAGGATTCCCCAGCAGCTGTTCCAGTGTGTCCGCCGCCTTCCCTGCCGCCGCCAGGTCGCCGGATTTTACGGCGGCCTGGCCCTCGGTGGCCGCCTTGCGCATGGCGTCCGCATTGGCCGGCCTGGACGGCAGCGCCGCGACCAGGCGCTTGACCAACTCGGCCAACCGCCGCGCGACGGTGGCCTTGTCGGGCTTACTGGCGCCCTGGGCAGCATTGGGTGCCGATTGGTCCGCGTCATTGCTTGCCGGGTCAGCCGCAGTGGGCGGCGCGGTATCCTGGCCGGCCGGGGCCTGGCTACGACGACCCTGCCCTGCCTGCATGCCTGGGCCATCCCTCTGCGTGGACCCGCCCGCGTCGTCGCCGGCCTCGATGCTGCCCGCTCCGGTCTCGCCGCCTCTGCCAGCCCCGGTAGCGCCCGTGGTAGCACCGCCCGTTGCCATGGGTGCGCCCGCCGTCGCCGGGCCGCCCGACCCGTTGCTGGCATCGGCGCCTTCGCCCTCAGGCTCGTCCTCCTCGCCCTCGTCCTCCAGCTTCGCATCCACGGTGATGTCGCACTTGCGGAAGCCGGCCGGGCGCAGCTTCGCTTGCAGCTTCATGCGCAGCGCGGCCGGCGCCTCCTTGTTGACCGTGAACACCGCCGTCGCACTATCGCCAGGGTCCACCGACACCCGGCCGAACCGCACGGAGACCTGGTCCAGCTCCAGCCCAGCGCTCTTGGCCTTGGCCTTCATGGCCGCCATCAGCTTGCGCGGCTTCATGCGGCGGTCCAGCAGCAGCACGCCCTGCTTGTCCTTGGTCATGCCGATGGCGCAACTGACCGGCTTGCGCTTGGACTGCACCAGCAG